>Ga0302326_10014371_pt1 | contig 16730 bp, 14 predicted proteins | sample Palsa_T0_3_FD_202264 | JGI IMG/M metagenome (GOLD analysis project Ga0302326, IMG submission 202264) | Peat permafrost microbial communities from Stordalen Mire near Abisko, Sweden - Palsa_T0_3 | ecosystem: Environmental > Terrestrial > Soil > Palsa > Peat permafrost | place: Sweden: Abisko...
CTACACCTTCTACACCGCCCAGGCCGAGTCGACCGCGTTCCAACTGCAGCTCGCGCAGGCCGCCCTGATGATCGACACCGCCCACCTGCACGCCCACCGAGCCGCCGACGACATCGACCGCGCCGCCGCGGCCGGCGCCTACCCGGACCTGCTGACCCGCGCGCGGGTCCGCGCCGACACCGGCTGGGCGCTCGAGCACATCACCAAGGCCATCGACACCCTGTTGTTCGCCCACGGTGCCGGAAGCTTCGCCCAGGTCAACCCGCTCCAGCGAATCTGGCGCGACTCAGCCGTGGCCGCCCGGCACGCGATCGGCCTGCCCCTGGTCAACTACGAGATCTACGGCAAGGCCCTGCTCGGCCGCCCCGACCAGCCCACGGTCTTGATCTAAAGGGCGCGATGAGTTCCGACCCCGCCGCCGGTATGTACTGACGAGTTCGCCGGAATACCCCGGGCGAACCGATGACAAGGGAGAATCCGATGTCAGACAGTCGTGCGGAAGACGTGGCCGCCATCCAGGCCGTGCTGGTTGACTCCTACAAGGCGTGGGAGGCGGGCGACGCCGACGGCATGGTCGCCAACTACACCGCGGACGCGACCGCCATCATGACCGGTTCGCTCCGCGACAGCCGTGACGTAATCCGCCAGAGCATGGCCCTGGCCTTCGCGGGGCCGCTCGAGGGCACCTCGACCTACAACAAGCAGCTCGGCGTCCGCTTCGTCGGCCGGGACGCCGCGATCGTCGTCAGCGAGTCCGGCATCTTGTTCGGCGGCGAGACCGAGGTTCCGGACATGAGGAAGGTGAACGCGACCTGGGTTTTCGAGAAGCGAGACGGCCGGTGGCTGATCGCCGCCTATCACAACAGCCCGGTGCTGGCGCCCGGGCACTGAACCCTGGCCGATCGGGTTATGGTGCTCCTGGCCGGAGCGGGGAAAGGGCGTGGGCGTGACGACGAAGGCAGAAGGCTTCGATCGCCTGGTCGAACCGTTCCGGTCGGAGCTGCTTGCGTACTGCTACCGGATGCTCGGCTCGGCTCACGACGCCGAGGACCTGGTCCAGGACACGTACCTGAGGGCGTGGCGGGCGCGGGCGCAGTACGACGAGACGCGCAGTTCGCTGCGCACCTGGCTCTATCGGATCGCGACCAACGCCTGCCTGACCGCGTTGGAGGTCCGCGGTCGCCGGCCGCTGCCGTCGGGGCTGGTGGCCGCGTCGGACCCGCTCGCGCCGCTCGTCCGGGGCGAGAACGCAGCCTGGCTTCAGCCCTTGCCGGACTCGTTGCTTGACGCGGGCGATCCGGCCAGGGCCGTGATCGACCGCAGCAGCCTGCGGCTGGCGTTCGTCGCCGCCCTGCAGCACCTGTCGGCGCGTCAGCGTGGTGCGCTGATCCTGCGTGACGTACTCAGCTTTTCCGCGTCCGAGGCGGCGGAAATCCTCGGCACTACCGTCGTATCGGTGAACAGTTCCCTGCAGCGGGCGCGCACCCGGGTGAAGGAGGTCGGGGTCACGCAGGAGCGTCTCAGCGAGCCGTCCGCAGCCGAGCAGCGCGCCTGGATCGATCGGTACATGAACGCGTTCGAGCGCGCCGACGTCGAGGGTCTGAAGCGGCTGCTGACCGCGGACGTGCTCATGGAGATGCCGCCGATGCTCAACTGGTTCGTCGGCCCCGGCAACTACGGCCTGTTCATGGAGTGGGTCTTCGGGAAGGCAGGAACGGACTGGTGCCTGACGGCGGTCGCGGCCAACGGCCAGCCCGGGTTCGCCGCTTATCGGCGCGTCGGTGCCGGGTACGAGCTGCACACGCTCCAGGTCTTCACCGTCACCGCCGAGGGCATCAGCCGGAATTCGGTGTTCCAGGAGCCCGAGGTCTTCGCGTCTTTCGGTCTGGCGACCCAGCTCCGCAACCCGCCGGGGTGCGCGGGGTAAGCGGGCTACCAGCTCCCGTGACGGACGACGTCTTCGAACGGACGGCGGTTGAGCTTGTCGATGGGACGCAGCGGGCGATCGGCGGGGTAGCCGACGCCGATCAGGTAGGCCACGTCGTGATCGTCGGGCACGCCGAGGATCTTCCGGGCCGCCTCCTGGTCGCCGACCGAGGAATGGCCGGTGCCGACGCCCAGATCGGCGGCGGTGATCATGATCGCGTAGGTGGCCTGCCCGAGGTCGTAGTAGTCGACCAGGCGGGTGTGGTCGTCGTCGGTCACGGGGACGACCAGCGCGATGGCGGCGGCCGCGCCGGCGATGTGGCCGGCGCCACGCCAGACGGTGGACAGCGCCTGGAGCTGGTCCCGATCGGTGACGATGATGAATTCCCAGTGCTGCCGGTTGGACGCCGACGGCGCGCGCCAGCCTGCCTCCGCGATCCGGTCCAGGGTCGCGGTCGGCACCGGGTCGGCCTGGTAGGTGCGGACGTTGCGCCGGGCTCGGATGGCGTCCCAGGTCTCCATGTACGGCCTCTCCCTCGGTGGTGCGGCAAAGTGCGGGTGTTGTCGGCAAAGTGCAGTTCTGCCCCACGGTGCAGTATCGCCCCCGAGGGCAGGGCCGCCTCGAGGCGGCCCCGCCTCAATCTATCTCTACTTTAACGATAGACATAGTTGAGTCTGGGGCATAGGCGGGCATCCCGTTTGGTTTGGCCTAGTGAGTGCCGAGTCCCGAAGGAGCACGTTCATGACCGCATCAGTCAGCGAAACCGCCGCCGTCGTCGATGACTTCGCCGCCGAGTGGAATGCCTGGCATCGCCGGCAGGAGGCGCGGCTGGCCGACCCGCACGGGTTCCTCGCCATCACCAGCCTGAACTGGCTGACCGACGAGCCGCAGCGGTTCCCTGACGCGCCCGGGGAATGGTCAGCCGGCCCGGACGGCGTGATCGTCGACCTGGCCGAGGGAGAGGAACTGGTGATCGGCGGGTCGCCGGTGCGCGGGCGTCACTCCTTCGGGGTCATCCCCGAGCGCGGCGGGGTGAACGCGGTCTGGGGCGACGCGGTCATCGAGGTCGCCAAGCGCGGCGGTAACGACATCATCCGGCCCCGGCACCCCGGCAACCCGCTGCGCACGGCGTTCCACGGCACCCCGGCCTACCAGCCGGACCCCCAATGGGCGGTCACCGCCCGCTACGTCCCGTTCGCCGAGCCCCGGCCGACCGCGGTCGGTTCCGTGGTCGACGGGCTCGAGCACGTCTATGACGCGCCCGGGCAGGTGGAGTTCACCGTGAACGGGAGCGATCTGGCCCTGACCGCGTTCCCTGGGCATGCGCCGGAGGCACGGCCGCCGCGGTGACGGGCGCGGGCCGGCAGCGCCGCTGATCGGACAAGGCAGCCCTCCTCGACGGCATCGCCGAGACCGTCCTCGCCCAGCTCCGCGTCGACTCCGCCGATCCCGACTGGGCCGGGCAGCTGCGTGCCGTCGCCCGCCGCTTCCGCACGCTGGCACTGGCCCACCCGCACGTCGTGCCGCTGATCCTCACCCGGCCGCTGGCCACCCCCCTCGGCCTGCGCCCGGCCGGCACCCTGCGCCCGCTGGAAGACATCCTGGCCCTGCTCACCCGGGCCGGGTTCAGCGGACCCGACGCCCTGCACATCTACCGGGCCCTGTTCGGGTTCCTGCACGGTCACGTCCTCGACGAGCTCCAGGAACTCGTCGAGAACCCCGACGAAACCGACGACCTGCTCCGGCTCGGCCTGCACCGGCTGCCGATCACCCAATTTCCCCTGCTCCGCAGCCTGGCCCCCGCGCTGGCCGCCTACGACGGCGCCGCCGAGCTCGAACGCGGCCTCGACATCCTGCTCACCGGGCTGACCACCACCCTGGCGCCTCCGAGCGAAACCCGCCAGCCCGCGCCAGCTCCCCCCACCAGCTGACCAGCTGGCGTCAGGTTCCGCCGCTGGTGTCCAGGGCCTGGGATTCGGCGACCTGGAACGCCGCCACGGCGGTGATGAACAGCGGCGGCAGCGCCGTTCGGGCCTTCTCCGATGGCGCCGAGGCGGGCGCCGTGCCCTGGTGCTTGGAGGTGCCGGGCGGCGAGGTAGGCGATGGAGTCGCCTTCGGGCCAGGACCAGGGTGCGCGACTTGATGACCGGGGGTGCACAGCCCGCTGGTGACAGCGACCCGTCTGGCAGGCTTTGCGCATACCGCACGGAGGACGGCGATCCGGGCGCAGGACAGGCCATCCAGGTGGTACAAGGTGATCGCGGATCGCTGCGCCGGCAATGCGGTCACCGGCATGCACCGTACCCCCGGCTCGGGTTCCGGGTACGGTGAGGGACAAGCCCTTCGGGGCTGCGGCGTGCAGGCGAGGAGGCGGCGTGCGGGACGGCGGACGGCGGGCCCGCATTATTACGGCGGTCACCGGAAAGGACACCGCGGCCGGTGCGGGCGAGCTGATAAAGCGGCTCTGCCGGTTCGCCGTCGATGAGATGGCGTTGTCCGGGTGCGCGCTCGTGCTGATGTCGGGCAGGGAATCGGCAGGCATGCTGGCCGGGGCCGGGCGGCACGCCTCCACGGTCACCGGGCTGCAGATGGAGCTGGGCGAGGGCCCGTGCCTGCAGGCCTACGCCTCCGGGGTTCCGGTGTTCCTGCCTGACCTGGCGGTGGACGGCGCGAGCCGCTGGCCGGCGTTCGCGGCGGCGGCCCTGGCGGTTGGCGTGCACGCCGAGTTCTCGCTGCCGCTGACCACGGGGCCGGGTGGTATCGGCACGCTGGACCTGTGCCGTGACAGACCGGGGATGCTGAGCGAGGAGCACCTGGCGGACGCCCTGGTTACCGCGGACATCGCCCGTGACGCGGTGCTGTACCAGCAGTACGCGCCGGGGGATACGAGACTGGCGGAGTTGCTGGATACGAGCGGCATGGACCGGATCGTGATCCATCAGGCGACCGGGATGATCGCCGCGCAGCTGAATGACTCCACGTCCAACGCGCTCGCCCGGCTGCGCGCCGCGGCGTTCTCGAGCGGGCGCCCGATGCACGACATTGCGCAGGATGTCGTTGAACGGCGGGTGCGGTTCGATGCCTGAGATCAGCGGCACGGCCGCCCGCTCCGGGGACTTCGGCCGACAGGACCGGAGAGGCGCCGAGGCCGCGCTGGCCCGGGCCTTCGTACGCCTGGCGGACACGCTGGCCAGCGACTTTGACATCGTCGATTTCCTGCAGGGCCTGTCCGCCGACTCGGTTGAGATCCTGGGAGCGGAGGCGGCCGGGGTCATGCTGGCCGACGGGCGTGGCGGGCTTCGGCTGATCGCATCCTCTGATGAGCGGATGCGGCTGCTTGAGCTGTTCGAACTCCAGGGCGCGCAGGGCCCATGCCTGGACGCGTTCTCTACGGGCCAGGCCGTGCAGGCGGGCGCAGCCGACAGCCGCATCCGCTGGCCGGACTTCGCGCCGCGTGCGTCCGATTCGGGCTTTCAGATGATGTGCGCGGTCCCGCTGCGAGTACGCACGGACGTCATCGGTGCAATGAACCTGTTCCGGGGCACTGACGCGCCGTTCACCGCTGACGAGATGGACATAGCGCAGGCCATGGCGGAAATGGCAGCAATCGGGCTGATCCAGGAACGGGCCATCCGGAAGCGCACCGTGCTGACCGAGCAGCTCCAGAACGCACTGACCAGCCGGGTGATCCTCGAGCAAGCCAAGGGGATGCTCGCCGAGTACCTGAAGATGACCGTGGACGACGCATTCCAGCTGCTGCGGAACTACGCCCGTACCCGTAACCGCAAGCTCTCCGATGTCGCCCGCGACGTGGTCGACCGGAAGATCCCGAGCACCGCGCTGGTCGCACGGCCTGGTCGGGAATCCTAGCGCCGCAGCGCGGTCGCTTCGCGGACCAAGCACACTTCGGACGTGGCAAAGCGACGACGGCAACGCGGAGAACGGAGAGGTGTGGTCTCAGGACGTGCTTTACCAATCGTTCTCAGGAGATGCTTGACGTCGCCAGGGAGGACGACGGCGCTGCCGGTGGATCTCAGTATCGATATGCTGGTACTAAGTTCCTATCGGGCATGCCAAGAGCCCCCGCAGCAGGGGATCGGCGTGATCAGGGGGATCGGCGAGAGGAGCGTTCTTGAGCAGGCCGTCGGCGCGGGACCGGCTCGCGGAGGCCGCGTTCGCCCTGTTCGGCGAGCGCGGGTACGAGCAGACGAGCATCGATGACATCACCGAGCGCGCGGGCCTCGGCCGTACCACGTTCTTCCGGCACTACCGGTCCAAGGAAGACGTGATCTTCCCCGACCACGACCGGCTGCTGGAGCAGATCGGGGAGCGGCTGCGGACCTCGAGCGACGGCACCGCCCTGGTCGCGGTGTCGGACGCGGTCCGTCTGGTACTGCGGCATTACGTCGCCGAGGGCGACGTGGCCCGCCGCCGGTACGCGATCACCAGCGCGGTGCCCGCGCTGCGCGACCGCGAGATCGCCAGCGTCGCGCGCTACCAGCGGCTGTTCCGCGAGTTCATCGCCGGCTGGATGGGCGACCCCGGCGAGCCGGCGTCGCTGCGGGCCGAGCTGATGGCCGCGGCCGTGGTCGCCGCGCACAACCACGTGCTGCGCCGCTGGCTCAGGGGCGAGAGCCCGGACCCGGTGGCCGAGGTCGATCAGGCGCTCGGCCAGGTCATCGAGCTGTTCGCGGGTCCGGACGGCAGCGTCGTCGGCGGCCGGGCCGACGGGACCGGCGCAGGCGAGGTAACCGTCGGCGAGGTCGGCGCGAGCGTCGACGGGACCACCATCGTCGCGTTCCGCAGCGGACAGGACATCGACACGCTGCTGCCCGCCCTGCGGCGATTGATGGCGTGAGCTGGCCCATGTCTAATGGTCAGGTGCAGACATACCACGGCATCGCCGACCTTGAAGCGGCCATCGGCCAGGAAATCGGGCCCACGGAGTGGTTCACGGTGGACCAGTCCCGGATCAACGGGTTCGCCGACGACACCGAGGACCACCAGTGGATTCATATCGACCCGGAGCGGGCTGCGTCCGGGCCGTTCGGGACGACGGTGGCGCACGGGTTTCTGACCCTGTCGCTCGTCCCTTACTTCTCCAGCCAGCTGCGCTCGGTCGAGGGCGCCCGGATGGCCATCAACTACGGCCTGGACCGGGTGCGGTTTCCCACGCCGGTGCCGGTCGGGTCGCGCCTGCGGGCCCGGGCCACGCTGATCAGCCTGGATAAGGTGGGAGAGGGCGCCGTGCAGCTCGTCAACCGGGTCACCGTCGAGGTCGAGGGGAGCGCCAAGCCGGCCTGCGTCGCCGACATGGTCAGCCGGCTCTACTTCGCGGAACCCTGAATAAGCCTGGAGTGGACATGACGGTAGAGCGGCTGCTGCCCGACTCGGACGCCGAGGATCTGCTTGACCTCACCCGCGAGATCGCCGTCACCGAGCTCAAGCCGATCGCGAGCGAGTACGAGGCGGCCAGCAGGTTCCCGCGCGAGCAGTTCCGGCTGCTCGGCCGGAGCGGGCTGCTCGGCCTCCCGTACCCGCAGAAGTGGGGCGGCGGCGCGGTCAGCTACGAGGTCTACCTGCAGGTGCTCGAGGAGCTTGCCGCGGTCTGGATGACCGTGGCGGTCGGGCTGTCGGTGCACACGATGTCGTGCTTCCCGCTGGCCATGTTCGGCACCGACGAGCAGCGCGCCGAATGGCTGACCGCGATGCTCGAGGGCGACCTGCTCGGCGCGTACGCGCTGTCGGAGCCGCAGGCCGGCTCCGACGCGGCGGCGCTGTCCGCCCGCGCGGTCGCCGACGGCGACGACTACCTGGTCAGCGGGACGAAGGCGTGGATCACCCACGCCGGGCAGGCCGACTTCTACACGCTGATGATCCGCACCAGCGACGACCGCAGCCGCGGCGTGAGCTGCCTGCTCGCGGACGCGGCGACCCCGGGCCTGACTCCGGCCGCGCCGGAGCACAAGATGGGCCTGACCGGCTCGCCTACCGCGCAGGTGCTCCTCGATAACGCGCGCATCCCGGTGCGCCGTCGGATCGGCGCCGAGGGCGACGGGCTCAAGTTCGCCCTCGACGCGCTCAACTCCGGCCGGCTCGGCATCGCGGCCTGCGCGGTCGGCCTCGCCCAGGCGGCGCTGGACGAGGCGGTCGCGTGGGCGATGCAGCGGACCCAGTTCGGCAAGCCGATCATCGACTTCCAGGGGCTTGAGTTCCTTCTCGCGGACATGGCGGCGGGCGTGGAGTCGGCCCGCGCGACCTACCTGGACGCCGCCCGCCGCCGGGATCGCGGCATGGAGTTCCGCCGCCAGGCGTCGATCGCCAAGCTGGTGGCCACCGACATGGCGATGCGGGTGACCACCGACGCCGTGCAGGTGCTGGGCGGTTACGGGTACACCCGCGACTTCCCGGTCGAGCGGTACATGCGCGAGGCGAAGGTGCCGCAGATCTTCGAGGGCACCAACCAGATCCAGCGCATGGTCATCGCGCGGGAGCTGCGCAAAGCCTGACTGGGCGAGCACTGACTTCGCAAGGCTGACGTCTGCGTACCGGAACCGGTCCGGGGCTTTTCCGCGCCCGATTGCCGTGATCTACCTACGCAGAACTGGTAATTCATACGATTGTCCGACCGTGCAGATTGTGGGGATACTTGACTACTTGACAACGAAAAGGATGCGAGAATGAAAAATACTGGAACGGCGCTTCCAATAAGTGGCTCCCAGGCAGAGATCGCAGAATTTTCGGACCTGCGCAGCATAATAGTGAACGATATCGAGCAGCGCTGGAACGGCGGCGGGACGCTCATCGACGATGCCTGCCGACACGCGATGCTTCCCGTCGGCAAGCTCTTCCGGCCCACACTACTCCTGGTCAGCGCGCTGGCGGTCGGCGGAAACGCGGAATCAGTAGTTGCTGCCGCAGTCGCTACCGAGACCGGGCACACCGCAAGCCTCGTGCATGACGACATCATCGACGCCGACGAAATGCGCCGCGGGCGCCCCTCCGTGCAAGGCAAGTATGGAATAAACACCGCCATAGTGGCGGGCGACCTGCTCATTTTCTCTCTCTTTGACATGCTTGCCTCGTGCGCGACCGCCGGAATCCCAGCCGGTCGCGTGGTGGACGCCGTTTCAGCGGTGGCGCGGGCAGGCGTCGACCTGTGCCGTGGCCAAAGCATGGAAGCGGAGCTCACCAGCCGGCGGCTGATGCAGGTCGAGCCGTACGTGGAGATGGTCCGGCTCAAGACCGCGGCGCTGTTCCGCGCGGCCTGCGAGGCGGGCGCGATCCTCGGCGGCGGCGAGCGGCAAGCCATCGACTCGCTGATCTCCTATGCGAACCACCTTGGCGTGGCCTTCCAGATCCAAGACGATCTGCTCGCGTATGTCAGCGACAAGGAGCGCATGGGGAAGGGCGCGAGCACCGACATCCACAAGGGGCGGCCGGTGCTCCCGGTGATTCTTGCCTATCAGCAGGCAGATCCGCCGACGCGACGGAGGATCGAGCGCTGCCTCTCGGGCCAGATCGGGCCGGACGAAGCGCTGCGAGAGATGACCGCGATCTGCGCAAGCACCCATGCGCTCGAGCTGGCCGCGCAGAAGGCCGAGAAGCATGCCAAGGCCGCGCTCGGCGCACTCGACGTCCTGGAACCGAGCCCGGCCCGGCAGCATCTCGCTGGGTACGTGGCCATGACCCTGAACCGGGATCGCTGACTGCGACGCGAGGAACAACGACGATGGTGCCATACGGCATGCGGAACAGCCTCTTCGCCCACGCGGAAACCTGGCGTCCCTACACGTCCTGCTACGTAGGGCTGGTCGGGCTGGCCGGCGCCGTCCTCGGCGGCCGGCCGAGCCTGGGCCAGTTGCTCGTGGTCTGGCTGGTGGTGACGCTGGCATGGGTGGCCGCGCTCTACGGCGGCGATTACCTCGATCGCGAACTCGATGCGGTCAGCAAGCCGCACCGGCCGATCCCGTCCGGCCGGATGACCCCGGCTGTCGCGCTCACCAGCATGATCGTTCTGGTCGTGCTCGCTACGACGCTGGCTATCGTACTGAACTGGCGCACCGTGGTATTTGCGGCCGCGGGACTGACGCTGGCGCTCGCGTATAACGGCTATTTCAAGACCCGCGGCTTTTCCGGGAACGTCGTGCGCGGCAGCCTGACCGCCATGGCGCTGCTCTTCGGCGGGATGGCGGCCTCGGCCTACCCCACCTGGCGCCTGCTGCCGGTCGCGGCGTTGTTCTGGATACACGATGCGAGCTCCAACCTCATCGGCGCGGTGCGAGACGTCGAGGGTGACCGGGAAGGCGGCTATACTACCCTCCCGGTACGTTACGGAATCAAGAAATCGCTTCGGGTAGTCGCCCTCCTGACCGTGGTCTGGGTGCTGCTAGCGGCGGCCGCCCCGCTCGCACTGCCCGTGCTGGCCGATCCCGCCTACGCCGCGCTCGCCGCGCTCGCCGCGACGATGGGGATGGCCGTGGCAATCGCCTTGCTGCGCCTACCGGTCCTGACCCGTCGGCAGGCCCTGCGCGCTCACGAGTGGCTGGTCGTAGAGCGGATCATCCTGGCCGGGGCGTTCCTGGCCGGAGGCGCGCAAGCGCTCCTCGCGTGGCCTGTTATCGGCGCCGCGATAACGATAACCGTGATATCGCAGCGTCTCCTCCGGGCACGCCATGAACTCGGAACCGGCGCCTCGCCCGGCGCCGCGGACCAGGTCCCGGGAGCGTCGGACGCGCACCAGTCCCAGCGCGACGCCGGCGGCATCGTCGGCTATGTCGATGACAAGCTGGCTGGGCTGACCCGTGGAGAACCCCTGGCCGGGCTGCGTGGCTGGCGGTGCGTCATCGACATAGACCTGACGGAGCCGCAGCTGCGAATACGCTTGGTGGCCCGTGACGGCCACCTGGTGCGAGTCGAGCCGGCGGATGGGGAAACGGATCCGGGCTCCGACCGGCGCGTGCGGCTCACCACGACAGGCCGGGTTTTCGAGGACATCTTCGTGCGCGGCGGTCTGAGCCCGCGCCAGGCGATCATCACCCGCAAGGTGCGGGCCGAGGCCGCCCCGCGCGATCTCCTCCATCTCAACATGCTCTTCAACGAGTTCCGTCGCAGCGCAGCGGCGACTGAAGTCATTCAGGTCGCCGACCGGCCCGGGCCGCCCAGCGATTTCGGCCCGGCACTGGGAGCCCAGCCCGATCTGCCGCCCACGTTCGTCATCAGTGACACTACGCTGCGTGACGGTGAGCAGGCGCCCGGGGTGGCCTTCACCCGGGCGGAAAAGCTCGCGGTAGCGCGAGAGCTAGCGGCGCTCGGCGTCCCGCTCATCGAGGTCGGATTCCCCGCGGTCTCCGCAGAGGAGATGGCCGCGATCCGCGACATCGTCGATGCCGAGCTGGACGCCGTGATCCAGGTTATCGCGCGCCCATCGACCGAAGACATCGCCATGGCCCTGCGGAGCGGCGCGCACAGCATCGCGATCTTCATCGGCACCTCTGACTCCCATATCGAGCGCAAGCTGCGGATGGACCGGTCAGAAGTACTGCGGCGGATCGACACGGCGGTGGCCTATGCCAAGGCGGCGGGCCGTCAGGTCGTGCTCGCCGCCGAGGACGCCACTCGCACTGATCCGGATTTCCTCTCAGCCGTGGCGCGCACGGCCGCCGAGGCGGGCGCGGACGCGATCGGCATCGCCGACACGGTCGGTGTCGCTACTCCCTGGTCCATCCAGCGAACGGTTGGCAGGCTGGCCGCAGACTGCGCGCTCCCCATCGCCGTTCACTGCCATAACGACCTGGGACTGGCCACGGCCAACTCGGTGGCGGCACTCGCGGCCGGCGCCTCCGGCGTGCAGTGCTCGATGCTGGGAATCGGGGAACGGGCAGGGAACGCCTGCCTGGAAGAGGTGGCGGTAGCGATCGAGGTCGCCTGGGACCGGCGCACCGGGCTGGACCTGCGCGCGCTGCCAGCGCTAGCCGAGCGCGTCGCGGTCCTGACCGGCCAGCGGGTAATGCCGGGGCGCCCGGTGGTGGGGCGCAACGCCTTCCTTCACGAGAGCGGGCTGCACACGAGCGGCATCATCCGCGATCCCGTCACCTACGAGCCGTATCCGCCCGAACTGGTTGGCCGTCAGCGCGGCATCGCCATAGGCAAGCACTCGGGCAGCGCTGGAGTGCGGCAGGTGCTCGCCAGTCACGGCGTCGAGCTGCCCGAGGAAGGGCTGTCGGCCCTGCTTGAAGCGATCAAAGCCCACGGTTACCGCGGCACGCCGCTAGGCGAGGACGAATTGCTGGAGATGGCGCGCACCCGGCACCATGTCGCGGTGCGAAGCGGAACGGAGGTGCGCTGACGATGACGGGGATTAGCCGGGCCGCGGGACAGGGCGGCGCGACACGATCGGCGGGCAGAGCCGACTTGGCGGAGCGCATCGAGGCGGCCACCCTGGCCGCCTCCGAAGCCCTGTACCTGGCACGGCGGCCGGACGGCTCCTGGCAGGACTGGCTGCCTTCCGCGGCGACTTCAACCGCGTCCAGCGCCATCGCGTTGACCCTGGCGGACCCGGATGGATCGCGTGACCTGATCGCGGGCGCCCTGCGCTGGCTGTGCGCGGACCAGGCGGCGGACGGCGGCTGGGGCGAGGGCCCTGGCCAGCCGGCCAGCATCAACGCCACCGCGATGGCCCTGGCCGCTCTTAAGCAGGGCGCCTTGCGTGGCGAGGTCGGCGCGGCGGATGGCCAGGACTACGCCGACGAGCTGCGCCGGGGTTTCGCCCGCTTCGACCAGATGGGCGGCATGGCGGCCCTGCACGATCTCGATGTCGCCTCGCTCGGACCGGTCTGCCAGCAGTACTTTGCGCTGGTCGGGCTGTTCGACGAGCAGGACATGGTGCGCATCCCGATCGAGCTCAGCCTGTTCCCTGCCTTCATCAAGCGCCGGTTCTGCTTCTCCTTTCCCGGCTTGATGGCGTGGGGGTTGATGCAGTGCGCTGTCCGCCGCGCTGGGCCGGCGCGGCGGCTAATCAACCGTGCCGCCACGCCTGGCGCGCTGCGCTTCTTGCGCTCGGTCGCGGAATTTGAGGGTCCGGAGGGTGGCTTCGAGGAATCACCGCTCATGGTGGCGCTGGTGTGCATTGGCCTGGCCCGCGCCGGGGCCGGCCGCGACGTGCTCGACCACTGCGTCGCTTACCTGCGCCGGACCGTCCGGGCAGACGGCGCCTGGGCGGTGACCCGCGACCTGGAGTTCACGGTCACCGCGCTGATCACCGTCGGAATGCACGAAGCCGGCCTGGGCGGCGATCCACGCCTCGAAACGTCCGCGGAGTGGATCCGAGACTGCCAGATGTCGCGTCCGTTCGAACCGACCGGCGCTCCATCCGGTGGCTGGCAGTGGTCACAGCCCTCTGGCTGGCCGGGCACGCTTGACACCGCGGATGGGGTAAGCGCGCTTGCCGGGTTCGGGCCCGCGGATCCGAGCGCGCAGCGCGGCGTGCGGTGGCTGCTTGAGATGCAGAACGGCGATGGATCGTGGAGCTACTTCTGCCGCAACTCCCGTCTTCCCGTCGACTCGCCCTGCTCGCTGATGACAGGGCACGCGATGACCGCGTTGCAGGAGGCCGGGGGCCTGACGGCGCGGGACAAGCCGCTGGCTCGCGCGGTGGAGTGGATCGGGCGGGCGCTGCGCCCCGAGGGCGACATCGTTACCGCCTGGTACGTCGGGTCCACCCCAGGCACTGGCTCGTGCCTGGCCGCGCTCGGCAGGCTCGGCCTCGCCGACCATCCCACGGCACAGCGTCTGCGCGGGTGGCTCACTACGCACCAGAACGCTGACGGCGGTTGGGGTGGTGGCGATGGCGCCGTCTCCACGGTCGAGGAGACCGCCTGGGCGCTGCTGGGCCTGGCCGACGGGTCAGGTGCCGATTGTGACGAGATGCTCGCGCACGGCACTGCCTGGCTCCTCGATCAGCAGGATGCGAGCGGCTACTGGCCGGCCGCGTACGTCAACTACTACATGCACAACCTGACCTTTGCTAGCGATCACTTTGCCAACGGCTACGCGTTGCAAGCGCTTGGCCGAGTGCGTCGGCGGATGCTGAGGTGATCGGCTACCGGCGCGACTGGCTTAGGAGAGGAGATCAGTGGGACTGCTCGAAACCATCACGGACCCGTCTGTCGTCAAGAAGCTGGACCAACGGCAACTGACTAGGCTCGCCGCCGAGATTCGAACTCTGATCATCGAGACGGTCGCCTGTAACAGCGGTCATCTGGGCTCCAACCTGGGCGTCGTCGAGATCACGCTAGCCCTGCACCGGGTGTACAACTCGCCCCGTGACCGGATTCTGTTCGACACCGGCCACCAGGCCTACGTGCACAAGCTCCTGACCGGACGCCACGCGCGCTTCTCATCGCTGCGCAAGCGCGGGGGCCTGTCCGGATACCCGTCCCGGGCGGAGTCGGAGCACGACCTGGTAGAGAACTCGCATGCATCAGTCGCGCTTTCCTATGCGGACGGCCTGGTGCGGGCGTTCGCGCGCCGCCAGGCCGATCGCTCCGTCATCGCGGTGGTCGGGGACGGAGCGCTGACCGGCGGCGTGGCCTGGGAAGCGGTCAATAACATTGGCGCCGCCGGGCTGCCTCTGGTGGTGCTGCTCAACGATAACGGCCGCTCGTACTCGCCGACGGTCGGCGGCCTAGCGCGCCACCTGGCTGAGCTCCGCAGCGCGGGGGGCCCGCGGCCGTCCGGGACTAGCGATCCTCCCCCGCGCAGCGTGTTCGAGGCCCTGGGCTTCGCGTACCTGGGACCGGTGGACGGCCACGACGAGCCAGCCGTGGAGGACGCGCTGCGGGCCGCCCGATCCCACGCCGGGCCCGTCATCGTGCACTGCGTTACCAGCAAGGGCCGAGGCTACCCGCCCGCTGAGAACGACGCGGAGGAGTGCTTTCATAGTCCCGGCCGGTTCGACCCGCGATCCGGTCAGCGTGCCCGCTCTTCCGCAATGACGTGGACCAGGACGTTCGGCGAAGAATTGGCGGCATTGGGGAGCGAGCGGCCGGAGATCGTCGCGATCACGGCCGCGATGCTCCACCCGACGGGGCTTGACCTGTTCGCCGAGCGTTTCCCTGAGCGGATCTTCGATGTCGGCATCGCGGAGCAGCACGCGGTGGCGCTCGCTGCGGGGCTGGCATTCGGCGGTCTGCGGCCGGTGGTCGCCCTGTACTCCACCTTCCTTAACCGCGCCTTCGATCAAGTGCTGCTCGACGTGGCGCTGCACAGCCTGCCCGTCACGTTCGTGCTTGACCGGGCCGGAATCACCGGTGACGACGGGCCAAGCCATCATGGGGTGTGGGACCTCGCGCTGCTTGGCATGATCCCCGGCCTGAGCGTCGCGGCACCGCGAGACGGCAGGCGCCTGCGTGAACTGCTGCGTGAGGCAGTCGCGATCGCCGATGGGCCAACGGCAGTGCGCTTCCCCAAGGGAGGCCTCGGCGAGGAGATCCCCTCGATCGCCGAAGTCGCCGGAGCTGACGTGCTCGCCCGCGGCGGCGGGGAGGATGTCCTCATCCTGGCAGTAGGGCCTACCGCCGCGGTCGCGGTCAAGACCGCGGCGCTGCTGTCAGCCCAGGGGGTCGGGGTCACCGCGCTAGACCCGCGCTGGGTCAAGCCGCTCAGCCCGGCGGTGCTTGATGTCGCCAGCCGGTATCGCGCCGTGCTTGTCCTCGAGGACGGGATAGAGACCGGTGGGATCGGCGACGCGCTGCGCCGGGGCATTGCCACGCGGACTTCGGGAAACCACCAGTCCCGGCCGGCGATCGACGTGGTTGCCGTGCCATCTCGCTTTATCGCCCATGACACCCGTGACAATGTCCTGGCTGAGATCGGTCTCGGCGAGCCCGGCGAGATAGCCAAGCTGGCTATGCGGATGCTTGGCTTCGCTCCCGAGGCACCGGGATCCTTCCTTGAGGTATTCCCGACATCCACGACGGCTGCCATGCCGCCAACCACCGCTCACGAGCACGCGCTGCACGTGGCCGCGGCCATCAGTGGGAGGAACCGGTGAAGACTGAGGTGATCATTGGACGGGGCCCAGAGGGGCCATCGTCCAGCACGGGCGACCCGGCTGCGGGGCCGCCGCTGGCCGAGCGCAGGATCTCGCGTCAGCTGATGGTGGGGAGCGTCGCGGTGGGCGGCGGGGCGCCGGTGAGCGTGCAGTCGATGTGCACGACGCTGACCGCGGACGTGAACGCCACCTTGCAGCAGATCGCCGAGCTGACCGCGTCCGGCTGCCAGATCGTCCGGGTGGCGGTGCCGTCCCAGGACGACGCGGACGCGCTCCCCATGATCGCGAAGAAGTCGCAGATCCCGGTCATCGCCGACATTCACTTCCAGCCGAAGTACGTGTTCGCGGCGATCAACGCCGGCTGCGCGGCGGTCCGGGTCAACCCGGGCAACATCAAGGAGTTCGACGACAAGATCAAGGAGATCGCGCGGGCCGCGTCCGAGGCCGGCACCCCGATCCGGATCGGGGTGAACGCGGGCTCGCTGGACAAGCGGCTGCTCGCCAAGTACGGCAAGGCGACCCCGGAGGCGCTGGTGGAGTCCGCGCTCTGGGAGTGCTCGCTGTTCGAGGAGCACGGTTTCCGCGATATCAAGATCTCGGTCAAGCACCACGACCCGGTGGTCATGATCCAGGCCTACCGGCTGCTCGCCGCGCAGTGCGACTACCCGCTGCACCTGGGGGTCACCGAGGCGGGCCCGGCGTTCCAGGGCACGATCAAGTCGGCGACCGCGTTCGGGGCGCTGCTGTCGC
>Ga0302326_10014374_pt1 | contig 16727 bp, 17 predicted proteins | sample Palsa_T0_3_FD_202264 | JGI IMG/M metagenome (GOLD analysis project Ga0302326, IMG submission 202264) | Peat permafrost microbial communities from Stordalen Mire near Abisko, Sweden - Palsa_T0_3 | ecosystem: Environmental > Terrestrial > Soil > Palsa > Peat permafrost | place: Sweden: Abisko...
TTCCGCATGACGCCGGAAAATCTGGCGCGGCACCGCACCAATCCGAACATGCCGTTCTGGCAGATGCTCAAGATCGGCAACGATCATTTCGAAGCGACGCATCTCGAGCCCAGGGTGGATGTGTGCGATCGCCGCTACGTGTTCGATGCGCGGCTCTTGCCGGGATCGTCGACGACCGGATCGTCAGCGTCTCTTGCGTTCGACCCGGGAGAACAATGTCCCGCCTTCATCGTCGACCCGAAGGTCGCGCAGCCGGCGCTGGAGAAACAACGCGCCGATGAAGCCGAATATGCGCACCTGGTCAAAGACAATGTACCGGCGGTCCCGATCCATACCGGACTCGACGGCGGCATGAATGCGGCCTTCCACCCTTCTTTCCCGTACAACTTCATATCGCTTGCGAACGTGCTGCTGGACGGATCTCTGGATTTGCCGCCGTTGCAGCCGATCCGGTATCTCGAGGGCTATCGCGCGCTATGGTCGCCTCGATAATGTGCTGCCTCACCCCATGATCCCCAAACCCCAGCTTGATGCCCTGACCGACGGCGTGTTCGCCGTCGCCGTGCTGATGGGTCTGTTGCCACGACTTCGTCATTGCCGGACTTGATCCGGCAATCCATGCGGCTACTCAGCATGGACCACCGGGTCGAGCCCGGTGGTGACGAATAGGAACGTGATCAGAAAGCGGTTGAGGTCCGCGCTGACGATGGCGGCAACTAAAACCGCAAACCTCAGAAGAAGTGCTTGAGCGCGGTGAGCACGTTGATGTTCGCAGGCGGCGGCTGGGGCGGCAGCCTCGAACTGCCGGCGGCCGGCAGGCGACCGGTGCCGCTCATCGGAGACGGATCGGACGGCCATCCTTCCGGCTCGGCCGGAAGGGGCGAGTCGGCGGCGGCGACCGGCAGCGATCTGATCTCGGCCGTAGCGAGCGGCGGGGCGATTGCGGTCGCCGATGCCTGTGTCTCAGGTAAGGCTTGGGTCTCAGGTGATGCCTGGGTCTCGGGCGAAGCCGGCGTGGATGAAGCGGGCGTTGGTGGCTGTAGTGTCGCGACAACCGGCGCCGCCTGGCTCACGTCGTGACTCGCCAGCGCGGCGCGAACCGTGGCTTCGATCGAGGTACTGCCGTGCTGCACGGCAGACCAACCGGTCGCCTGCGGCGGAGTGGGCTCGACGGTGGCCGGTGTGAACATGGAAAATAAGGAAAGATGCCCGGTAATGTAGGCGACGAGGTATCCGCTCACCGCCGTGCCGATTCCCGCCGCCACGATCTCGACAAGTTTTACCGTGAACCGCCGCAGGTAGGTCACTTCGCCCGCCACAGACATCGTCAAATACCGCTCAAATCGCTCCGTCCCACATCCATACAAACGCCAGTATTGGGCGAAATTGAGATGGAACTCAAACGGCCGTTCGGTTTTTTTGGCTTGTGCACGGCCCCTACGATCGTACCCGTCCGCCATCGGCATTCAGCGTCTGTCCGATTTGTAATCCGGCGCCTCGAACGGCGGCTGGCGCGGCGCGCGACCAACCCATAAGGGCGATTGACGAACGGCAGAGAGGATTGCCAAGGAGATTCGCGATGAAACGCCTTGTCCTGGTCGCGGTGTTGCTGCTTGGCGCAGGGCTGAGTGCGCACGCCGATAACGTCACCTACAACAATATTTTGAAACAGCCGCGCGGCGACGATCAGCTGCATGAGGACGGTTACTATTGCGACAGCCTCGTCGGCCTGGACAAAAACGGCGTGCCGACCTCGGCGGCGTACAAGAAATGCATGCTCTGCCGCGGCTGGCGCTACCAGTTCACCAGGCGCGAGGCTCTTCCGAAAACCTGGATCGATCCCGACACCGGGCTGACCTGTCACGATATCCTGAACGGGCTGGGCTCATCGTGTTCGAATTTCTGACACGGCTTGATCCGGCAACGACATCTGAAAAATCATCCGCCCCCGCGATAGCGGGGGAGGGGGACCATGCGAAGCATGGTGGAGGGGGCTCGGACCGTCGCGAATATTCTGCGGCCTCAGGCGACGCGTTGAGTCAAACGCCCCTTCCACCGCGCAAGTGCGCGGTCCCCCTCCCCCGTTATCACGGGGGCGGATAAAGAAGCGCCGCCGCTCACAACCTAAGACCTCACCCTTCCACCATCGACGTTCAGCGTCTGCCCGGTCATGAAAGCTGAATCGTCGCTGGTCAGAAACGACAACGCGCCGACCAGATCCTCCGGCACCTCGACCCGCTTGATCGCCTGCAGGCCGGCGACGGCGACGAATTCCTCGTCCATGGTTGCAAAACCCGGGCGCGGTGCGCGCACCAGCGTTCCCGGCGAGCGCGTCAGCCCCGGCGCGATGGCGTTGACGGTGATGCCGTCGGCTGCGACATCGCCGGCAAGCCCGCGGGTGAAGCCGATGATGCCGCCCTTCGACGCGACGTAATGCGCAAAGCCGGTGGTCACCGAGCCGAACGTGCTCGAAGCCATATTGACGATGCGGCCCCATTTCCGCGCGCGCATGCCCGGCACGAACGCCGCGGTGACGAGGAACGTGCCGTCGAGATTGATCGAGAGCACCTTGCGCCAGTCGGCAAACGTCATGGTGGCGAAATCCTGCTGCGGATAAATGCCGGCGCAGTTCACCACGATATCGGCGCGGCCGAATTTGTCTGCCACCGCTTTCGCCATCGCCGCGACCGAGTCCGGGTTCGCCACGTCGCACTTGACCGCGAGCGCATTGCGTCCGGAGGCTTCGACCAGCTTCACGGTCTCGCGTCCATCCGCCATGTCGGCAACGGCGATGTGCACGCCATCTTCGGCGAGGCGTTTTGCGAAGGCTTGCCCAATGCCATTGGCGCCGCCGGTGATGACGGCGACTTTATCCTTGTGGTCTTTGGCCATGATTTTCTCCTCCCGACATCGCGCGTTTCTCGGAGTTTGTCATCGCGAGCGGTAGCGAAGCAATCCAGCGCTCTTAAAAACCTCTCCCCGCGTGCGGGGAGAGGTCGAGCCATCAGCGCGTTCACGCGCGTCTTCGACGCGCTATGGCGAGGGTGAGGGGGCGTTTCAGCGAGTCTGAGCAACGGGTGCAAGGTACAAAAGCTGAGGCCAGCGGAAACGCCCCCTCATCCCAACCTTCTCCCCGCGCGCGGGGAGAAGGAGTTCGCCGTGCTCGCAATGACGATCTGAAATTCCCCCTCCCCCGTTATCACGGGGGAGGATGCGAGAAGCGTTCGCGCTTACCTGAGCGTGATCACCAGCCCATTGAGGTCCGCGCTGACGATTGCGCCGACCGAATTGCCGGTCAGGGTCAGCACCGCGCCTTTCGGGTTGGTCAGTACGATCGCCTGCGCGCCGCGCCCGACGGCCGCACCGACGTTTCCGGCGGCATAGACGCCGGCGACATCGGACGGGCTGTGGATGTTGCTCGCCGTGCCACGAAAGCGTGTCTCGGAAGCGCCGAAGGTAAACCCGTAGCTTAAGCCGCCGATGCCGAGCGAATATTGCCGGCCATGGAAAGAGAGCGTGCCCGAGCCGGCTGAACCGCCGATGACAATACCCGCCTTGATCACGCTGAAGGTGATGCCGCCGTCATCGGCAAAGGCAGTGGACTCGAAGGTGAGGCCGGCGAGGGCCAGCAATGCAATCAGTCCTGTACGAAATCTTGCACGAAAGGCGGCTGCGGTGCGCATGACTGTGTGTTCCCGGTGATGGTGTGAGTAGGCGAATCGGCTTTACCGGCTGCCACAATATCGTGCGGGCGGCCTGATGACGTGAAGTTTCCTCGGCTTGTCATGCTCCGCGAAGGCGGGGGCATCCAGTACTCACCGCGATGCCGGTGATTACTGGATCGTCCGTCTGCACGGACGATGACAACGATGCTTAACTGCGGCGGCCCTCTTTGGCCTGTCCGTCCAGCCAATCCGCCAATTTGCCGGAAGGGCCTTTGGTCTTGCGCTTGCGCTTTGGTGCGGCGGGTGGCGGCGGCGGGTTAGCGGCGTCGCGGGCGAGGCGGAGCGCCTTCAGCTTCTCGGTCTGCACGCGGAGCGCTTCAGCCCGGGTTTCGTAGTCGGATGGCCCCTTTTTGGCGATAGCGGCGCGCTGCATCTTGGCAAACTGCGCGCCCGCCTCGTGCTTGGATTTCTCCATCGCGGCACCATCCTTTTTTCATGGGTCATGCGCGCGCCATCGCCCGCCTGATGGGCGTAACAGCTACAGGGGCCAATAGCGAGGATTCTATTGGGGGCGAGCGTGAGACCCCCGCGATAGCCTCTGCGGCAAGGCAAAACGCTACTTTCAGTCCAGAAACTTTTTCTGTCGGCCAGCGGGGGACAAACACGGCAACTCCGGCCGGCGTGCGAAAAATCATGTGCAGGATTCGTTCCCGCGGCGGATGGCCGCGAACTATTTGCGGCCGCCGCGAAACTACGGCGGGTTGCCGTCCGTATCTCTCCACAGGGCTGGACAACACACCAAGGAACTTCCAAATGAGAAAATTAGCACTTCTGGCGCTTTTGACGGCGCTGCTGTCCGGCGCGGCCTTTGCCGCCGGCGAGCCGATGGTCGGCGGCGCGGCGATGTATCCCAACAAGAACATCGTCGAAAACGCGATTAACTCGAAAGACCACACCACGCTCGTTGCCGCGGTCAAGGCCGGCGGTCTGGTCGACACGCCGGAAGGCAAGGGACCGTTTACGGTGTTCGCGCCGACCAACGAAGCTTTCGCGGCGTTGCCGGCCGGCACGGTCGACACCCTGCTCAAGCCCGAGAACAAGAAGACGCTCGACAAGATCCTGACCTACCATGTCGTGCCTGGCCGGCTCGACACCGCAACGCTCGATGCCGACATCAAAAAAGGCGACGGCAACGCCATGCTGAAAACCGTGCAAGGTGACACGCTCACCATTGCCGGCAGTGGCAAGGATCTCACCGTGACCGACGAGAAGGGCAACACTGCTGACGTGACGATCGCCGACGTGATGCAGAGCAATGGCGTCATCATGGTCGTCAACAAAGTGCTGATGCCGAACTGAACGTCTCCCAAGTTCGTGTGTCATCGCGATGCCGGGTCTGCGCCCACGCGCGGCCCGGCGTTCTCCGTCACTGACGACCGCGTGGCAGCAGAGCACTGTCGATGACCGGATCGAACGCCGTGACGACTGAACCGGCACCGCGGTTTGCGGGGCTGCCCCGCGCCATCATGCGCTGGATGCTGGCGGCGTTGTTTGTTGCCGCCGGCGCTGCACATATCTCTACACCGGAGCCCTTTCTCAAGATCACGCCCGATTGGGTGCCGTTCGCGCCGCAGGTGATCTTCGTCACCGGGCTGTGCGAACTCGCCGGCGCCGCCGGGCTGGTCACGCGGCCGCTGCGGCGCTGGGCCGGTATTGCGCTGGCGCTTTACGCGCTGTGCGTCTGGCCCGCCAACATCAAGCAGGCGCTCGACCACATCGTCCTTCCGCATATTCCCGATAGCTGGTGGTATCACGGGCCGCGGCTCGCGTTTCAGCTGGTGCTGATCTGGTGGGCGCTGTTTTGCGCGGGCGTGATCGATTGGCCGTGGCGGCGGTATACTGACCGTCACCACCGGACTTGATCCGGTGGTCGATGCTGAGATGCCCTGTGGATTGCCGGATCAAGTCCGGCAATGACGGCAGGAAAGGTCAATCCCCAAAAACCCAGCGGACGATCCGCGCGTCTTTCTGATAGCCGCCGTTCCGCGCGAACGGTTCCTCATTCCAGAACTTGTCCGCAGCAGCCCGGTCCGGCAATTCGAGCAAGAGCGCGGTGCCGATGTTGTCCGCGCCGTCGGCGGAGCGGATCGGGCCGCGGAAGATGAAGTTTTCGCCATACGACGCGAAATAGGATTCGTGGGCGTGCAGGTGCGCGCGGAAGAATTCCGGCGTGCCGGTCTTCGGTCCCGTGCACAGGAACTGCTGCAGGCCCTTGTGGCGATAGTCGGCGGCGCGCTTGCCAAAACTGTTCGACCAGCGGTGGATGTCAACGCGCTGATAAATGCCGGCCTTGTTCATTGGATCATTGGATACAAATTCGTTTGCCGCCGCGCGGTCGGGAAGCTGCATGAAGAACGAGGTGCCGAGCGTTTCGCTGCCGTCGTCCGACACGAAATGGCCGTAGCCGATGACGCGCTCGCCGAATTCCTTGACGTAGTCTTTCTGTTCGGCCAGCAGCGCGTTCCGCGCCTTGTGCTTGCCCAGCTCGTCCCAGCAATAGATCGCCCATTGCGCCGGTTTGTTGCGGTAGTAATCCTTCAGTGCCTCGCCGTGCAAACCGTAGCGCGGATCGCCCGACAGGTAGCCCGTGGTGTTATCGTTGGACATTTTTGTCTCCTGCAATTTCTTGAGCGTAAGTGTTCGTTGTAGCGGTGCCAGGATCAAGTCCGGCAATGACGAATTACGATATGCGCTGGTCCGCCGTCGCGCTATTCTCACTGCATGATGAAAACATCCAGCATCGTATTCACTTGCTTACTCGCAACCGCGTCTGCCGCGCTCGCCGACGACCATTTCACCTACACCACGCCGAAGAATCATCCGGCCGCGGCGCAGATTGCGAAGGCCGGCGGCTGCGCGCCGAAAGACAACACGGCGCGCATTCTCAAAAGTGCGCATCCGCTCGATCTAGCGCCGAACTGGACCGGCACCAATTACATCGGCACCGGCTGGTCGTTCATGCCGAAGCGCTATGTAGTCGATTCCGATTTGACGGGCGGCGTTTATCTGGAAGGCAATCTGATCACCACCCGCGGCGCCGCCACGCCGGACGATCTCTTCATCCTCTACGCCGAGTGGGATTGCGTGGGGAAGTGAAGGCGACCTCTCCCCGCGTGCGGGGAGAGGTCGAGCGAAGCGACCCCCTCATCCCAACCTTCTCCCCGCGTGCGGGGAGAAGGAGCGCGCACCAAGCTTAAACCATTGCCGTCACAGCGAATCTTGGCGATTGTCCTGGACTTGACTGGTATCTCCCGACAGGGGTATTCCCTTCTCCCGACAGGCCGACGCAAAAAATCTATCCAATCAGGGAAGCGCCGCCGCTTAATTCAATGGAGCGCCTTCGGTCCATTGGCCGGTCGATGCATTCCAAGTGAAGTGGTCCGAAGTCGCCACTCGATGAAATCCGAAAGTCGTAAAGCTGGTTTGGATAGCTACATCCGCTTTAACTATCGGACCTCCCGGCAAGCCGCCCAGAACACGATCATACGGGCATGTGTATTGCCTTGTTGTCATAGGCCCTATCGACGCTGGTTTGTTGCCTTGGGTGACCGACAAAGATCGTGCGCCACCCCCATTAGCGAGCGTTACGTCGTAAATCACGCACAAGAAAGTTGCCTCGTTTATCGCAAAAAACCAGCTTGGATTCCGAAATGAAAACGGCAGCAAAAAAGGCTTTTCAAGTCGCGCCGTGCTCGGATGAATTTCCGGCTCACGGAGAGCGTCGTAAATCCAGCCTCCAATTGCGGCGCAACCGACAACCAAACTCACCCCAAATTCGACTTGATGCCACCAACTGGCGAACAGCCATTTGGAAAACCGTTTTAGTAGCGATGCTCGGATTTGCGGTGGGGGCGGTGATGGCGGTGGGTTTGTTTGTGATTTTTTCTTTCGTGTTTTGGATCGCGGCATGAATTTAGCATCCGGCTATAGGCCGTCGCGCTGGCAGGGGCCGTTATGACCCTTTGCCTTTGTGCTCGATTAAGGGCGTTCCGTGGAGCGATTGGGTGGCTTTTAGGACGCGCAGCAATTCCGTTTGCAATTCCTGGTTCAACTGGCCTTGCGTGGCATGGACTTGCGGCGAGTAAAACCGATCGATGTCAGTCTGACTTAAGCGACGATAACCTAGGGCCACCGCCATTTCAGACAGAAGCTCAATCCTCAAATGACCAGCTTGTCTCCAGTTTATTTGCTCCGATGGGTGATTCAACTCTTGATACAATTCGTGCCATTTATCCACCACCGACCGATTATCTTCAAATACAACGTCTATCAAATTCAAAGAAGTCACATAGTCAATCGGTGGTGGACTGGATTGTCTATGGCCCATAAGAATAGCAAACAACCTACCTTTGCAGCTCTTTTTTCGGATCGCCTTTGGTGCCAAAGCGTGATGAGGACTGCTACTGCCGGGCCAATCAGCAATGCAAGTACGGTGGCCCAATCTTTCATTTCCATTTTTTCCTCCCCGTAACCCTAGCAACCGGAAATTGCCGTGCCGAAAATATCGGCGTTGTGTCGGTTGTTATATCGGAACTGAAACTCGGCAACGTACAGCGGCAAATATTTTGCGCTGACTTTGTGGAACGTGCCGACCACGCCGCGTTTCAGTATCGACCAAAATCCTTCAATCGTATTGGTGTGGATCGTACCCACGACGTCATGCTTGGCATACTCGCCCTTAGCGTGATTAACGACGCCATGCGGATAGCGATAGTGAAGGCGGCGATAGGAGGCGTAATCATCGGTGCAAAGCAAGCTAACGCGGTTGGAAACTGTTTCTTTGATGAACGTTTCAATCGTGTCGCGCTTAACGTTGTCAACGACACGAGCGATGACGTTGCCCTTACGCTTCACAGCACCGATCACGACTTCCTTGCCAAGTCCGCGCCCCTGATTGTGCTGGCGCTTATCCCAATGACGGTTCTTGTCCTTGCCGCCAACGTAGGTTTCGTCAACCTCGACAATGCCGCCAAGTTTGGTTTCCGGCTCAATCAAAGCGGCGCGGATTTTGTGGCACATGCTGTGCGCGGTCTCGTAAGACCCAAAGCCCAACTGCCGCTGAATTTGCAGCGCGCTAATTCCCTTTTTGCTGCACAGCATCAAGTGAACCACCTTGAACCACTGGCGAAGCGGCTTGTTGGTGTTCTCGAAAATGGTGCCCGCGATATGCGAGAAGCGATAACCCGCACCCTTGACCGTCTCACACTGATAGCACTGCCATTTAAACGGCATCGAACCGACCGGGAAAACCTTGGGGTTGTTACAGCGCGGGCAAAAGACTCCATTCGGCCAGCGGCGCGCAACGAGGTAGTTGGCGCAGGCTTCCTCATCAGTGAAGCGCGCCTCGAACTGCGCTTCGGTCATTTGATGGACTGGCTTCGGACGCTTGGCCATGACGGCACCCCTGTTTATGGAGGCCAATATGGCAGGTTATTCTAGACCAGTCAAGAGGCAGATAATCGCCCGAATCTTTATGCTCAAAACGCACTGATTTTGCTGCCGATGCCACGCATCGCGACCGCGAAAAGCCCTATGAAATGGGCATAACTTGTATCAGGAAATAATTCCGTGACATCGCGTTCCGGATTTGAAAAAAGGCGCTCAATCTCGCTCCCGTACAAGGACGTTATGCGGTCACTCCGCATGGCGGAGCGAGAGTCGGTTCCCGCGGGCGGCGGCTCGGCACTGCCGTTCCCGGGCGACCTTGGCGGATACGCCCGGCCGGCACGATGACCGGTCTGCGGTCTCAAGACCGCTGCACTGCAGGACGGCCGGGAGCGGGTAACGCCCGCTCCTCCCTAGTCCCGTCCCAGGAAGCGCGTAGCTGGGGTTGAGCTGTGGCGTTCGCTCGCTGCAGCAAGTGCCGTGGTGGGACGCCGAAAGGCGAGCGCGCAGCGCTCTGCGCGCGCCGCCCCCGCTAGGGTGCGGAGGTTGGATACGCGTCTCTCGGCGTTCCGCTTCCTTGCTTTCTTCCGTTCTTACATTCGTGGCTCAAAGCACAGATCGTGAGATTACCGGCATCCACCGCCGGCATGCTCTGACGAAGATCGGTGCGGAGAGCGAGAAAATCTTACGACGTGACGATGACTCGGGTGCGGACCGCATCGCGAGAATAGAATTCCCATGCCTCATCCTGAGGAGCGCGAAGCGCGTCTCGAAGGATGCGGGAGCCACGTGCTTCGAGACGCATTGCTGCGCAATGCTCCTCAGCATGAGGACGTAGAGTATTACGGAGGAAGAATGACTTCACACCGAAGCGTGCGCGACGCCGGATTTTGCTTTGAGCGCATCGCCAGCGGCTTCGTAGAAGCTGGCATCTTCCGGCAGCACGATCGACGCCGACCGCACGGCGTGCGTTGCCGGATCGATGCCGTCCGGCGTTTTGCCCTCGGCGACCATGCGTGCCGCTTTGGTCAGCCGCTGCCGCGCCATGATCACGCCGTTGTCGGTCGAGACCAGGTTTTCCTTGCTGCGATCCTGGATCGGCCCGGTCGATTCCTGGATCGCCGCGTCCTGCATCGCGATCCCCTTCACGCCGCAATAGGACTTGTGGTGCTTCTGCGCCGCGCGGTCGATCATGTAGTCGTTGTCTTTGTTGACGACCGGCCGGAACGATCCCGGAATGAGATTGACGTGGATACCGCCGCCGCTGCTCATCACCTCGAGTTCATGGGCGCTGAGATCGCGCGCCGGATGGTACGTGAAGCACCACGACATGCAGTTCTCGTCGTCGACCGGCACAAAGGCATGTCCATTGAGCGCGTTGTCGCCATAAGGCGGGATAATGGTGTGAAACGGCATCACCCATTGCGTGATGCGCCAATAAAGATTGCCCGGCGTCGCCGGCCGGCGCACGCCAATCACCATGCCGCCCTTGTTCTCGATCACTTCGAAGCGGGCATCGGTCTCACGGGTGAACTCGGCGCCCTGGCCGGCATGCAGCGGATCGCTGCGCAGATCGTGCCGGTGCAGGAACGAGACGTGCACGGAATCGATGCCGCCTTCGAGTGCCTGCAGCCAGTTACATTCCTGGGTGCGTTTGGAGACGAAGCGCTGCGATTTGCGGACCGTTGCCCATTCGAAATTCGGCAGCGGCGGCTTGAGCTCCGGCGGCCCCATAAAGATCCAGATCACGTCGCCAATTTCGACGCAGGCGTAAGATGTGAGCTTGATCTTGTTGCAGAAGCCGCTTTCGACCGGTTCCGACGGAACCTCGATGCACTGGCCGGTCACGTCGTATTTCCAGCCGTGATAGGGGCAGCGAAGACCGCTTTCCTCGTTGCGGCCAAACCACAGCGAGACGCCGCGGTGGGCGCAAAATTCGTCCATCACGCCGACTCGGCCCTGGGTGTCGCGAAACGCGATCAGCCGCTCGTTCAGAAGCTTGAGCCGTACCGGGGGACAATCCGGTTCCGGGATTTCCGACGACAGCAGCGCCGGAATCCAGTAGCGCCGCATCAGCGCGCCCATCGGCGTGCCCGGACCGGTGAGGGTGAGAAAGTCGTTCTGCTCGCGTGTTGTCATGGTGATAGGTTACACTTATCGGGCCGATATTGCAGTCCCGCGTTTGTCGCGGGGGCATGCTGATATGATACAACTGCGTAGGTGAATTAGGGCCGGTACATGACCAAGCTCGTTCGCAATCATTCGCATTGGGGCTCGTTCTACGCCGAAGTCGAGAACGGCCGCGTTGTCGGCGTGCGGCCGTTCGAGCGCGATCCCGATCCGTCGCCGTTGATCGAAGCAATTCCCGATGCTGTACACTCGAAGACCAGGGTCGCGCAGCCGGTTGTGCGCGAGGGCTGGCTCAAGAACGGTCCGGGCAGCCGTGAAGGCCGCGGCCGCGAGCCGTTCGTTCCGGTGTCGTGGGAACGTGCGCTCGATCTTGTCGCCGACGAACTGTCGCGGGTGAAGCGCGATCACGGCCATGCTGCGATCATGGCCGGTTCGCAGGGCTGGGGTTCGGCGGGAATCTTTCACGAGCCGCGCCCGCAATTGCGGCGCTTCATGGGAATTTTCGGCGGCTACGTCGATCAGGTCTCCAACTACAGCTTCGGCACTGCTTTGATTTTCCTCCCTCACGTCGTCGGCAATGCGCAGTGCTGCACCGGTCCGCTGACATCGTGGACATCGATCGCGCGCCACGCCAGGCTGATGGTGATGTTCGGCGGCGCCAATCCGAAGAACATGCAGGTGACCAAGGGCGGCATGGGCGCTCACGCCATCGGTCAATCGCTTGCCGAGCTGGCGCGCGCCGGCGTTGAGGTCGTCAACATCAGCCCGATCCGCGAGGATGGTCCAACCGCGGTGGCTCCGGAATGGATTGCGATCAGGCCGGGCACCGATACCGCGATGCTGCTGGCACTGACGCACACGCTGATCACGGAAAGTCTGCACGATCAGGAATTTATCGCCCGCTACTGCACCGGCTTCGATCGCGTGCAGTCCTACGTGATGGGCGAAACCGACGGCCAGCCGAAGCATGCCGATTGGGCCGCGGCGATCACCGGCGTTTCGGCTGAAACAATCCGCGCGCTGGCGCGGCGCATGGCGGCGAACCGCACCATGATCAGTGCGTCATGGTCGCTGCAACGCGCCGATCATGGCGAGCAGCCGTATTGGGCGGTGTTGTTGCTGGCTTCGTGTCTTGGGCAGATCGGTCTGCCGGGCGGCGGCTTTGGTTTCGGTTATGGCTCGGCGTCCGGCATCGCCGAGCCGCCGCCGGCGTTCCGTACGCCCGGCATGGAAGCCGCGCCCAATCCGCTCAACCGTTCGATTCCCGCCGCTCGGATTTCGCATTGTCTGCTGCATCCGGGCGAGCCTTACGACTTCAACGGCCGCAAGAATAATTACCCGGATATCAAGTTGGTCTATTGGGCGGGCGGCAATCCGTTTCACCATCACCAGGACACCAATCAGCTCCGCGCGGCGTTCCGCCGGCCGGAGACGATCGTCGTGCATGAGCCGTGGTGGACCGCGACGGCGCGGCACGCCGACATCGTGCTGCCGGCAACGACGACGCTGGAAAGAAATGACATCGGCGCGGCGCAGCGCGATCCGTTCGTGATCGCCATGGAGAAGGCGATCGAACCGGTCGGCGAGGCGCGCAACGATTATTCGATCTTCGCCGCATTGGCGCGGCGGCTCGGTATCGAGGAGGCGTTCACGCAAGGGCGCGACGAGATGGCGTGGCTGCGGCATCTCTACAACAGCTGGCGCGACAGCCTGCGGACCAACGCTGCGTCGATACCGGATTTCGACCGGTTTTGGGCCGACGGCTATCTGGAGATTCCGAAAGGCGCCGACGAATATGTCATGTTCGATAAATTCCGCGCCGCCCCGGATGCGCACAAGCTGACGACGCCATCCGGCCGCATCGAGCTCTATTCGGAAAAAATCGCGGGCTTCGGTTACGACAATTGTCCGCCGCATGCGAAGTGGATCGAGCCTTCAGAATGGTACGGCGGCGCGGGGGCGAAGACTTATCCGCTGCATCTCGTGTCGAGCCAGCCGCGCTACAAGCTGCATAGCCAGATGGATTCGGAGCAGATCAGCGCGCGCGGCAAGGTCAGTGGCCGCGAAGTGGTCGCCATGCATGCCGGCGACGCCAAGGCGCGCGGCATCAAGGAAGGCGACATCGTGCGCGTTTATAATTCGCGCGGTTCTTGCCTCGCCAGTGTGGTGTTGAACGATGCGCTATCGCCCGGTGTAGCCAAGCTGTCGTGTGGCGCCTGGTACGATCCGGTTGATGGCGACGAAGGCGCACTGTGCGCGCACGGCAACGCCAACATTCTTACCCACGATCGCGGCACATCGAAGCTCAGCCAGGGGCCGAGCACCGGCACCAATATGGTCGAGATCGAACTATGGAAGGAACCGCTGCCGCCGCTGCGCGCATTTGAGCCGCCGGCGATGGCGGAGCCAGCGTGAACTGTCGGTCGAGCGGGCCAGACAGTTCAATTGATTTTCAGGAGTTTCTTTGCGTTGCCGGAAAACAGCTTGCGTTTGGCCTCGACCGAAATGTCGAGCTGGTTGAGCGCGTCGATCGCGGGCTTGATTGGGCCGAGCGGAGTGTCGGTTGCGAACACCACCTTGTCGGCGCCGAAGAATTCGTAGCCGCAGCGCAACGCGTGCGCGCCGCCGCCGAACATCGCGGTATCCGCATAAAACTCCTTGAAATATTCAAGGTGCGGCCGCTTCAGCGACGGCAGTATCCGCGAGTAATCCTCATCCAGCGTGCGCTGACCGAGCACATCGAGGCCTGGACCGACGCGGCCATCATAAAACGGGATCATGCCGCCGAGATGGTGGGTAATGATGTGCAGGTCGGGATAGCGGTCGAACAGGCCGCTGAACACCATGCGCGCCATCGCGACCGAGGTGTCGTAGGGCCAGCCGAAGCACCACCACATTTCGAAGCGCGATTTTTGCTCAGCGGGGTAGTCGGTCATCGTCGCGGTGCGCGCCGGATGCAGCCAGATCGGCCGGTCAAGTTGCGCCATCGCGGCGAACAGCGGCTCGAACACCGGTTCGTCGAGCGGGCGTCCGGCAAGCGGCGTGAAAATCTGCACGCCGACAGCACCGAGCTGGTTGACGGCGCGCTTTGCTTCTTCGACCGAACTCATGACGTCGGTGAGGCAAAGCGCGGCGACAAAGCCGGCGAAGCGATCGGAATGTTTCCGGCAGAGCTCGGCCATGGCGTCATTGGCAATGCGCGCCAAAGCGAGACCTTCGCCCGGCGTTGCAAAATCCTCGATCGGCGGATTGGGCAGCGAAATGACCTGCCGATAATCGCCGAACTGGTCCATCTCCTTAAAGCGCGCGGCGAGATCGTGGATTTTCTGCACGCCGCGCAGCCGCGCTGCGATGTTGCCGAGCTTCGGCGCCACTTTGTTCATTTCATCGAGGAAATGCGCAGGCGAGAGATGGCAATAAAGGTCGATGATGGCGTCGCTCACGTCATCACCCGCACCGGCTTGCCGTCGAGGAAGCCGCGAATGTCTTCGGCGACGCCGGCGAAATAGTTCTTGTAGTTCTGCTCGGAGACGTAGCCGAGATGAGGGGTAATGACGGCGTTGTCCATCTTGCGGAGCGGATGATCGAGCGGCAGCGGTTCGATATCGAACACATCGAGCCCCGCGCCGGCGATTTTCTTGTCGCGCAACGCGGCGAGGAGCGCTGCTTCGTCGATAATCGGTCCGCGCGAGGTATTGATGATGTAGGCGGTCGGCTTCATCAGGCCGAACTCGTTGGCGCCGACGAGGCCGCGCGAGCGCGGCGACAGCACGACGTGGATGGTGATGAAGTCGGATTGGCGGAACAGATCGTCCTTGCTGACATGAGTGGCGCCGGCCTCGCTCGCTTTTTCCGGCGTCAGGTTCTGGCTCCAGGCAATCACCTTCATGCCGAAGGCCTTGGCGATATTCGCCGTGCGGGTACCAAGCTTGCCGAGGCCGAGGACGCCGAGCGTCATGCCTTCGAGGTCGGGGCCGATGGTGCTCTGCCAGGTCGCGCCGGCATGCAGCCGTGCGTTCTCGTAGCCGATGTGACGGGTCAGTTCGAGCATCAACCCGATGGCGATGCCGGATGTCGGGCTGCCGAACGAGCCGGTGCCGCAGACCGTGATGCCGCGGGCTTTCGCCGCCTCGGTATCGATCGAGGCGTTGCGCATGCCGGTCGTAATGAGAAGCTTCAGGTCGGGCAGGGCATCGATTACGGCTTTTGGGAAGCCGGTGCGTTCGCGCATGGCGACGACGATCTGGAATCCCTTGAGCGCGGCGATGACCTTGTCGGGTCCGCCGAGGTGCTCATGGAATGTTTTGAATTCAACTTCGCCTTTGACCTTGGAGAAGTCGGCTACTTTGAGCGCGACATTTTGATAATCGTCGAGAATTGCGCAACGCACGACCATGACGTCATCACCCCGGTTTTGAGACCCGGAGCGGTTCTAGAGCATGCGGGGCACGAAAAGAAGAAGCTTAGGCGTGCCGCTCGGCGATCTCGCGCAGGGCAAGCGTCTTGTGTGCAGGCGCCTTGGACGCAGGGGTCGGGGCAGCCTGCTGGTAAAGGCTGTCGTACTTGGCGTGCCACCTGGGGCCGGGGCCGCGCATGTAGTGCTTATCAGGCCGGTAGGCGCTGCAAGGTTCACCCGAAGCGCGCCAAAGCTCGGCAACAACCTTGGAGAAATCACGCCACATCGCACGCTCCCGAAAATTCCGATGGGCGTTCCGTTTTCAAACGCCCGTTTGAGCAGATTTTCCGCGAATAACCATTAAAATTTGGTGCGATTTCGACAGGCTTAAGTTCACAATGTGATTGAGCCTTACGAAGGTTTAATAAGGTGAATAAAATTGGAACTGCAGGACGCCGGCCGCTTGCCGATCGGGACCCGTCTCGCTACATCAGCTTCATATTTTCCCGAAATGAGCGCCTTTTTCGGCGGCGCCGAGCACAGGGGCAGGGCGCCAAGCCCGAAGCCAGACCATGGCCCGTCAATTCATCTACCACATGGAGGGTCTGACCAAGACCTATCCGGGGAACCGGAAGGTTCTGGAAAACATCCACCTGTCATTCTATCCGGACGCCAAGATCGGCGTGCTCGGCGTCAACGGCTCCGGCAAATCGACCTTGCTGCGGATCATGGCCGGGATCGACACCGACTATAACGGCGAGGGATGGGTCGCCGAAGGCGCCCGCGTCGGCTACCTCGAACAGGAGCCGCAACTCGATTCGGCCAAGACGGTCCGTGAAAACGTCATGGAAGGGGTTGCCAAGCAGAAGGCGATCCTCGACCGCTACAACGAGTTGGCGACCAACTATTCCGACGAAACCGCTGACGAGATGACCAAGCTGCAGGACGAGATCGAGGCCCAAGGCCTTTGGGATCTCGATTCCAAGGTCGATCAGGCGATGGATGCGCTACGTTGCCCGCCAGACGATGCCGACGTTGAGAAGCTTTCGGGTGGCGAGCGCCGCCGTGTCGCTCTGTGCCGGCTTTTGCTC
>Ga0302326_10014376_pt1 | contig 16727 bp, 17 predicted proteins | sample Palsa_T0_3_FD_202264 | JGI IMG/M metagenome (GOLD analysis project Ga0302326, IMG submission 202264) | Peat permafrost microbial communities from Stordalen Mire near Abisko, Sweden - Palsa_T0_3 | ecosystem: Environmental > Terrestrial > Soil > Palsa > Peat permafrost | place: Sweden: Abisko...
AAGGACACCTCGGGCACTTGGACCGAGAGCGTGATCTACACCTTCGCCGGCGGTACCGGCGATGGCAGCTATCCATACGCGGGCCTGCTTCTCAGCGGCGGGGTATTCTATGGCACGACCTATTACGGCGGGACCTACGGCGCGGGCACGGTTTTCTCGCTGTCGGCCTCGGGCAACACTTGGACCGAAACCGTTATATACAACTTTGGCGGCACCGGCGACGGCGCCAATCCGCATGCGCCCCTCACGGTCTCCAGCGGCGTGCTCTACGGCACAACCTACAACGGCGGCGCGTCGGGCGACGGCACGGTTTTCTCCTTGACGCCCTCCGGCGGTTCCTGGACCGAGGCCGTTCTGTACAGCTTCAGCGGAACCGATGGGCAAAATCCCCACGGAGGCGTAGTGGTGGGCGGCGGCGGCGTGCTTTACGGCACCACATTACAAGGCGGATCTTCGAGCGACGGAACGGCGTTCTCACTGACGCCGCCGGTTTCTCCCAGCACCACTTGGACGCAGACCGTTCTGCACAACTCCACCGGGGGCACCAGCGAAGGAGCCGAACTTCGCTCCGGTGTTGTGATCGGCGGCAGCGGAGTGCTCTATGGGGTCACCGTCGCGGGCGGACCTTCGGGCGAGGGCACCATCTACTCGTTGACGCCGCCGACGCCGCCCAGCACCACTTGGACTGAAGCTATCCTGTACAACTTCACCGGCAGCGGCGGCGATGGCGCGCAGCCCTATGCCGATCTGCTGTACAGCAGCGGGTGGCTCTACGGCACGACTTACAGCGGCGGGAGTTCCAGCGACGGCACGGTCTTCGCCTGGGAACTTTAGCCCTGCATAGTGGGGAGGCAGGTCCGCGAACGCAGCGGTGCTTGCCGGATAGTCCGGGGCATCGCGCGGGCATCATAAGCAATGCTTATGTTACAATACCATCAGTTTGCCCCTTTTTGAAGCCAAGCTGTTCAAGGAAATCTCCCAGACCAAGAGTATCAGCAAGGCCGCCACACATTGCGGCATCAGCCAGTCCGCGGCCACGCAGCATGTCCAAGAGGTGGAACGCCGCCTGGGTCTGCCGCTGGTGGACCGCAGCACGCGGCCGCTGGCGCTCACCGACGCCGGCAAACTCTACGCGGATTTCTGCCGCGAAGTCCTGCGTCGTGAGGATCAGTTTCTGGTCGCCCTGGGGCGGCTCAAAGGCCAAGCCGAAGGCGCCGTGCGCGTGGCCTCTATTTACTCCATCGGCTTGTCGGAGATGTCGCGCTTGCGCCAGGAGTTCGAGCGGCGCCATCCGCTTGCGCAGTTGCATGTCGACTATCTGCGTCCCGACAAAATCTACGAAGCCGTCCTGAGCGATCACGCGGACCTGGGCCTGGTGAGCTATCCCGTCGCCAAGCGCGAACTCGCCGTGGTGCCGTGGCGCAAGGAACAAATGGCAGTCGCCGTGCCGCCTTCGCATCCGCTGGCCGCCAAAACCATCCTGCAGCCCGCGGACCTGAATGGCCAGGACTTCATCGGCTTCGATGAGGATCTGCTGATCCGGCGCGAGCTGGACCGCTTTTTCCGCGACCACGGTGTGGAAGTGAACCAGGTAATGCAATTCGACAACATACAGACCATCAAGGAAGCGGTGGCGTTGGGTTCCGGAATCAGCATCCTGCCGGCGCGCACCATGGAAACTGAAATCGAGCAGGGCCGTCTGATTTCCGTGCCCCTGTATGCTCCGGAGTTGTTGCGCCCGCTGGGCATCGTGCATCAGAAGCGCAAGAGGTTCAACCTGGCCGCGCAGGCATTCCTAAACCTGTTGCGTCAGCAGCCGGCGAAGGCTTCATGAGCGGGGCACGCGCTGCGGCACTCATCGCCGTGCTGCTGGGCAACATCGCCCTGGCGGCCGGCGCGGACATTGTGGACGCCGTGCGCGCCGCGTCCGACGCGCGCAACTTCGCGCTGGCAGAGCGCGAGATTCAGAGCTACCGCTCAACTGCCGGCGTAACGCCGGACATGCTCGAGGCGCTTTCCTGGATGGCGCGCGGCGCGCTGGACGATAAGCAATACAGCCGCGCGGACAAATACGCCACCGAGACGCGCCAACTTTCGCTGGGGCTGCTCAACCGAGCGGGAAAAGGAGACGCTCCGCTGGTGACCGCGCTGGGCGCGGCAATCGAGGTGCATGCGCAAGTATTGGCGGCTCAAGGCAAGCGCGCGGATGCTATCGCCTACCTCAAAACCGAGATGTCCACCTGGGCGGGATCGCCCATTGCCGCCCGCATTCAAAAGAACATCAATTTGCTCAGCCTGGCGGGCAAGCCCGCGCCGGCTCTGGACATCAGCCACTGGTTGGGAGCGCGGCCGTTATCGCTGGCGGCGCTGAAAGGCCATCCCGTGCTGCTTTTCTTCTGGGCGCACTGGTGCGGCGACTGTAAAGCCGAAGTGCCCATCCTGGCGCGGTTGATGCAAACCTACGGCCCGAAGGGCTTGGTAGTGGTTGGGCCGACGCAGCTCTACGGCTACACCGCCGACGGCGATGCCACTCCCGAAACGGAAACCCGGTACGCCGACGAGGTTCGGCAGCAGTTTTACGCGGCGCTCGGAAGCATGCCAGTCCCGCTGAGCACGGAGAATTTTCAAAGGTACGGTTGCAGCACTACGCCTACTCTTGTGCTCTTGGACAGAGCGGGGATCGTGCGTCTATATCACCCGGGCGCCATGAGCTATGATGCGTTGGCCGGCCAGGTCAAGCGTTTCTTGGGCGCTGACGGCGATCGCCCTTAGTTCCAGCTTGGCACGCGGCATAACCTTCAAGACACCGTATGAGGCTCTCCACGGCCAATCGGCGGGCATAAAGCTCCACCAGTTTCTTCTGAATGGATTTAATATCGCGCGGGGAGATGTTTTCGACACCCGAAGAAGCGCCCATAGTTCCATGTCTACCAGAAGTACTAATATCGGACAACCCCCCATCTATGACCAGCGGACATACCCCCCATTTGGGGGTATCGCCCGGCCAGATCCCTCACTCCTGCAAGATGGCGGCAATCTGGTCCGCGTCGTTGGGCACCACCGTGGGCCGATTGCCGAAGCGGGAATGAATCGCTGCTCCGCCGGGAGCCTCGAGTTTTCCGGTGTGGTACCGGAAGATATAATCCGGATCCTTTAAGAGATTGCCGGTAAGAACCGCCACCACGTCCGCGCTGGCCGCCATGGCGCCGGATGCCGTCAGCTTGCGAATACCGGCCAGCGTGGCGGCCGAAGCCGGCTCGCAGCCGATGCCGCACCGGCCAATCACGGCTTTCGCATCCGCAATCTCCTGTTCGCTCACTTTCTCCACCACGCCGCCGGAGCAAGCCACTTCCCGCAACGCCTTGGGCCACGAAACCGGATCGCCAATCTTGATGGCCGTGGCCAGCGTCTCCGGATGGCCCACCGCGTGAAAACCGCGCGCGGGCGCCCGCATCAGCTCGTAAAACGGCGCCGCGCCTTCGGCCTGAATCACCGCCAGCCGCGGTATCCGGGCGATGAAACCCAGCGCGTGCAGTTCCCGCAGCGCCTTGCCGAACGCGGCGGTGTTGCCCAGATTGCCGCCGGGAAGTACGATCCAATCGGGCGGATTCCAGTCGCGCTGGTCAAGCATCTCCACCGCGATGGTCTTCTGCCCTTCGATGCGAAACGGATTGATGGAGTTCAGCAGGTAGATACCGAGACGTTCAGCGAGCGTGCGCACCAGGGCCAGAATCTGGTCGAAGTTTGCCTCCACCTGCAAGGTCTTGGCGCCATATTCGAGCGCTTGGGCCAGCTTGCCGTAAGAGATATTGCCGTGGGGAATGAATACGATCGGATCCAGGCCGGCGGCGCTGGCGTAGGCGGCCATGGCGGCGGAGGTGTTGCCCGTGGAGACGCACGCCACCCGCCGCATTCGCAACTGGAGCGCCTGCGCGACGCCGCAGGTCATCCCGTTGTCTTTGAAGGAACCTGTGGGATTGAAGCCCTGGTGCTTGAACGCGATCGCATCCAGTCCGGCATATGCGGCGGCTGGCGGCGCGGGCAGCAGCGGTGTATGGCCCTCCCGCAGCGTGACTACTTGATCGAACGATTCCAGAAACGGAATGATCTCGCGATAGCGCCAGACGCCGCTTTGATCCAGGGGCGCATTCGAGGTGCGCCGCTCGCGCCAGATCCGCTTCAGCTCGGCGGGCGTCTCAGCGGGCGGCGGATACCACACTTCCAGTAGGCCGCCGCAATGTGGGCAGTTGTAGATAACGTCGGTGATCGGGAAGCGCGTGCGGCAGCGCTCCTCGAAGCAGATTAGTTCGGCATGCATGGAACCTCAATTATAACGGCGGGCCGGCATTTGACCACCTGCCCAAAACTCCCTACACTGAAAACAGATGCCGCTCCGGGACGGCATCACAAACATGACCGTCACCGTTAAGAATAAGACCAAGATTCCGCTCGTGGTGCCGCCATCCGTCCGCCGGCAGGCCGGCCACAGGAACGGCCAAGACCTGGAATTTAGGGTATCCGGGGGAGTGATTACCATTCTTCCGAAGCTCCCCGACGCGGACGACGAGTACACGCTCGCGCAACGCCGCGTTATCGACGCGCAACTCGCTGAAGGCTTGGCCGACATCAAAGCCGGACGCACTTTTGGCCCGTTTGACAGCGCCGATGAGATGATCTCCCACATGAAAGCGCAACTTAGGAAAAAGCGTGATACGCCGAAGGCCAAGCGCGCTCGATGAAGGTTGATTACTCCGAGCGTGCCGGTAAAACCCTGCGAGGCCTTTCGCCCGGCGTGAGGCAGGCCGTCTTCAAAGCAGATAAGGTTCTTGGAGCAGAATTTAAGGCACCCATCGCTCCGCGCCAAGAAATACGACGAAAGGCAGGATCTGTGGCAAGCCCGTGTCAACAAGGATTGGCGCTTCTACTTCCTCATCCGGGATGACATCTACTACATCGTGGACATCACTCCACATCCAAAATAGTGCGGGGGACGTCGCCAACGGAATACGACAAGGGGCATGGAAACGATGAGCACCGGCCTGATCGATCCGGACACGAAACGCTACGGGCGCCCGCTCGCCAAGGCGCTTCCGGCCGTCGTCAAATCCGAGGATGAAAACGACCGGATGTTAGCGATCGTCGAAGGCCTGATGGCGAAGGGCGACGAGAACCTCACACGGAAGCAAACGATTCCGTTGGATTTGCTGGAGTTCAGCCTCCACGGAGCGCTCTCTTCCAGGTCGGCGGGATATTTCGGGAACAACATGAGGGCTGCTCGGTGTAATCGAGTTCAGTTGTGCAGCCTGCTTCTTTCCGGAGAATTTCTCGGTTCGTTTGCCCGTCCCGCTTGACATTCATGCTTGCCGCGATCCCGAAATGAATATACAATAATGTATACATGGAGACGAGATTCACGTGGGACCCTGCGAAAGCGCGGCGCAACAAGCGTGAACACGGAATTTCGTTCGAGATGGCTCGGGAGGCGTTCACGGACCCCAATCACATCGTCACCGGCAATTACCAATTCGAAGACGAAAGCGAGCAGCGATACCTGGCTGTCGGGATGACGCGGAGCCTGCTGCTGATGGTCGCCGTATTCGTCGACCGCAGCGAGCCATCGGTCGAGATAAACTCACATCATTTCCGCGAGAAAGGCGGTGGCGTATGAGCAAAGCATCTACGAAGACCAAATCGATTAAGATCGGCAGTCGGACCCGGGAACTCTGCGAGAATCGGGACCGCGATCTCGATCATTCCGAAGTACCGCAATTGCCGCCCCCACAATGGGCGAAAGGGGTGGTGGGAAAGTACTATCGTCCCCTAAAATCGCAGATCTCGTTCCGCATTGACAACGATGTCCTCGCCTGGCTCAAAGCGAAAGGCCAGGGACACCTCAGCCGGATCAACGCAATCTTGCGAGAGCGGATGAAGAGCGATGGCCGCTGAGCTTCAGCGCTGGCTTAGGGAGACGATCCACGTGTGCTTTCAGGAATGGCCCAGATCGTTGGGCGCCGTACCGCGAGACCGCTGGGCCCGATGTCGGCGGAAACAAGTATCGCGTGGTCGCTTTTTGTTCACTACCGGCGAAGGGTTGTCTACATCAAGTGTGTCTTAACCCATAGGGAATTCGATAAAGGGAAATGGAAACAATGAGCACCGGCCTGATCGATCTGGACACGAAACGTTACGGGCGGCTGCTCGCCAAGGCGCTTCCGGCCGTAGTCAAATCCCAAGATGACAACGACCGGATGTTAGCCATCATCGAAGGCCTGATGGCGAAGCGCGAGGGAAACCTGACGGCCGAAGAAACGCTCTGTTGGATTTGGTGGTAGACCTGGTGCACGATTTTGAGGAGCGGCACGATCAATTCCCTTCCAGCCCGCCCCACCGGATGGTCGCGTTTCTGCTGGAACAGCGCGGGCTGCAGTCCAGCGCCCTTTACCCGATGCTTGGAACGAAGAGCCGGGCCTCGGAAGTCCTGTCGGGAAAACGGGGAATCAGCAAGGCGCAGGCCAAGAGACTCGCCGCATTCTTCCACGTCGGCGTCGAGTTATTCATCTGACGCGTTCCCGCGATAGAATAAGATCCGGTCCATTCGCCGCCACAAACATGAAAAAGCTCTGCCTGCTGCTGTGCTGCCTGCCTCTTGCCCACGCCGCGCATGTCACCATCCTGCGCGACGAATACGGCGTACCGCACATCTTCGCCCAGGATGCAGCCGGCGCGGCCTTCGGCTCGGGATACGCACAGGCCGAGGACCGCCTGGAAGAGATGCTGAAGAACTATCGCCGCGCGGAAGGTACCATGGCGGAAGCCTTCGGCGCGGAGTTTTTCCGCGACGATTGGCGCCAGCGCGTCTGGCGTCACCGGCTGGTGGCCGAGCGCGATTACAAAAAGCTAAGCCCGCGTAGCCGCGAAATCATCGAGGCGTTTCAGGCCGGCGTGCGGCAATACATGCAGGAGCATCCCGACCAAGTGCCCGCTTGGGCGCCCAAACTGGAGCCTTGGCAGTTGGTGGCGCTGGGCCGCTACATCATCTGGGGATGGCCGGAGGGCGAAGCCGCCGGCAAGCTGCAGCACGCGGGCGTCCAGCCTGATCCCATCGCCTATCACGGCTCGAATGAAATGCTGCTGGCGCCCTCGCGCACCGCCATGCACGCGCCCATCGCCGTCGTAGACCCGCACCTGAGCTGGTACGGCGCATTCCGTTTCTACGAAATGCGCATCTATGGCGGCGACTTGGCGTTTTCCGGCGCTTGCATCCTGGGGCTTCCGTTTCCGGTGTTGGGACACAGCCGCTATGCTTCCATCGCCATGACCACCGGCGGTCCGGATACTTCGGACGTCTACGAAGAGGAAGTGCAGGACGGCAAGTACAAGTTTCGCGGCGAATGGCGGCAGCTCGAAACGCGCCACGAAAAGATCGGCGTCAAGTTGGGCGACAAGATCGATTGGAAGGACGTCACCATCGATTCGACGCTGCACGGGCCCATCGTGGCGCACAAGAACGGCAAATCGTACTCGGTGGCGATCCCTTATGCCGACGAAGTCCGCCTGATGGACGAGAGCTGGGGCATGGTGACCGCCCACAATCTGACCGAGATGAAGAAGTCCCTCGCGATGCTGCAATTCATGGCGCAGAATATCATGGTGGGCACGGTGGATGGCGATATCTACTATGTGCGCAACGGGCGCGTGCCGGTGCGGCCAAATGGTTGCGATCCTTCGCAGGCGATGCCAGGAGCGGCCGGGACGTGCGAATGGCAGGGGCTGCATCCGTTTGAAGATCTGGTGCAGATTACGAATCCGCCCCAGGGATACATGCAGAATTGCAACGCATCGCTCTTTGCCATGATGAAAGACTCGCTGTTGGTGCCGGAGGAATACGCGGCACATCCATACATTTACAATGAGAAGCGCACTCCGCCGCATCAGCGGGCGGCCATGGTATTGGATCTGCTGGACGCGGCCCACGATGTGACCGTGGAGCAGGCTATCGGCATCGCCTTTTCGCCGCAGGTCTGGCATGCCGAGTTGTGGCAGCAGCGTATCGGCAAGGCGGCGATCGAGAGCCAAATCGCGAGCATGCTGGCCGCCTGGGACCGCCGCAGCGCGGCGGATTCGCGGCCGGCCCTGGCATTCTATCTCTTCAAGATGTCGCTCGATGCGGGGCCTAAGCGCGCGGTGGACCCGCCGCCGGATCTAACCGACGATCAAATCCGCGCGGCGCTCACCAAGGCTGAAGCGCGGCTGAAGTCCGAGTTCCCGCCGGATGCGGTCTTCGGAACGCTGTTCCGCGTGGGCCGGCAGGGCGCGGCGCACACCTGGCCGGTGAGCGGCGGATCGCTGACCGAAGCCGGTATGGCCACTCCGCGCGCCATCAGCTTCGAGAAGAGCGGTGCGGAGATGATCGGGCATGGCGGCCAGACCTCGACGCAGATTGTGATTCTGACCAAGCCGCCGCAATCGTATATGGTGATCCCGCTGGGCGAAAGCGACCATCCGGATTCGCCGCACTTCGACGATCAGGCGGAGAAGCTGTTCAGCCAGAACCGCGTAAAATCGACTTACTTCCTGAATCGCACGGAACTGGAAAAACACGTGACCAAGCGGGAGGAATTGGAATTCGCGGGGTTACCGAAGTGATGCAAGACGCGCTGGGCCACTTGGAGTTCCGGGTGATGGAAGTTCTCTGGGCGCACGGCGAAAGCAACGTGCACGATGTTGTCCAGCGGCTGGGCCGGCCGCTGGCGTACACCACGGTGATGACCACGCTCGACCGGCTCTTCAAGAAAGACCTGCTGGTGCGGCGCAAATCGGAGCGGGCGTTCTTGTATGCGCCGCGCCGGACGCGTCAGGAATGGGAACGGAAGCGCGCGGGCGACTTCGTGGCCGGTTTTCTGGCTTCGCCGCAAGCGTCCGGCGATCTATTGATCTCCTCCCTGGTGGACGCGGTCGGGCAATATGACACGGCGCTGCTGGATGAGTTGGAAAAGAAGATCCGCACGAAGCGCAGAGAGCTTGGCCGGCGAGGGAAAATATGACTCTCTCCTATCTTCCCAGGCTGTTGTGCATCAGCTTGGCAACTTTCTTCCTGGTCCACTTGGCGCTGGGTATGGGAGTGGCCCTGATTGCCCGGCCGGCGGCCCGCCTGGGCGAGCGCATCCGGCCGCACCTGGCTGCCCGCTGCCTGCTGGTGTTGCGCCTGTTGCCCGCCGCGGGCGCCGCATTCATCGTGGTGGCGGTTTGTCTTCCCAGCTACTTATGGCTGGAGCCGGAGGCGCCCACCGAACGCGTGGGCTTTGGCTGTCTTTCGGTGGCTCTGCTGGGCACCGCGATGTGGAGTATCTCGATCGCGCGCGGGTTGCGCGCCGCGGCCGGCTCGCGACGCTTTCTGCGGAATTGCCAGCGCGCGGGACGTCCGACGCGGCTGCCGGGAGAGCACACGGACGTCTGGATCGTCGATAGCACGGCGCCACTGTTGGCGCTGGGCGGGATCGTTCGTCCGCGGCTGATAATCTCGCGGGGAGTGGCGAGCGCGCTGTCGGCGGAACAACTGGCGGCGGCCCTGCGGCACGAGCGTGCCCACTGGACTGCACGGGACAATCTGAAGCGCCTGTGTATCCTGCTGACGCCAAGCATCCTACCGTTCGCGGGTGGCAGCCGGACGCTTGAGCGCGGCTGGCGGAAGTTCGCCGAACGGGCCGCCGACGACCGCGCGGTGTCCGGCAGCGCTCACCGTTCGGTCGCGTTGGCCGCGGCATTGGTACGGGTTGCGCGCATGACGGCGGACGCCGGTGATACCGATGCGCTTGCGGAGCGCGTGGATCGTCTGCTGCGCGAGGCGCCGCCAAGTCCGGCTCCGCAGCCGATGCTGGCCCTGAGCGGAATCCTGCTGATAGCCGCTTCGCTGGCAGTGGCCATACTGCAGCCCGCCGCGCTTTACTCCGTGCACGTGGCGCTGGAGCACCTGGTGGAATAGGAGGCAGACCCGCCCGGCCTAATGAATGAGGATCCCGCCGCCGGACGGGAAGGTGCCGGTGATCTGCAGCGATTGCGTGTTGATAATGGACCCTGGCTCGGTTAGGGGCGCACCGCCCACGTAGCAGCGTGCCATCCGGCGTAACGCCCAGCCCGCCGGCGAACTAAGTAGGGATCACGAAAGTGACAGCGAGCGTGGACGTGTCGATGACGTAAACGGAGCCGGCTCCTGCATAGGCGGTCGTACCATCCGGAGAAAAGGCGACTGAAGCGTCTCCCACTGGGTTGTGCCCGTAACCGTGTTGGTCGCGGTCTGAACGACATCTCTTGCGGAAAGCGCGGATATAGACGACGTCGCCGTTGGGGCTAATCGCCAGGCTCCCTGTTGCACTAGCTATCGTGGCCATGATGGTGAGAGTGCTCGTATCGATAACCACCGTGTTAGTCATGTACGCGCAGAAGTAGATCCGATCGCCCGCCGGAGTAATAGCCGGAGATCCATATAAGGCCTCGGGAAAGCCGCTAACCGGAAGCGGAATCGATTTCTCCGTGACTCCAGTGGACGCATTGACGACCGCCACACTAGTTCCCGAAACAGTGGTGTAGAGCGTCTTGCCGTCGGGGCTCACAGCCACCCCATATACCGTACTTCCTGGGAGCATCGTCTTGACCAACCTGGCCGGTTGTAGCGGAGGTCGCCCAGATGCTTTCGTTCCCGCCTGTCGAGTAAAGAGTCTGCCCGTCCGGCGAAAGTGCAGACCCTCCTCCGCTTGCCGTCCGGAGCAATTTCGACACCGCCAGTGTAGAGCCGTTGCCCGACAATCGCCATTGAGAACGCTTCTTGCGCAAGGGGGATGCTGACCGCCAGGCTCATCTGCGCGAGAGCTATTCGATAGACCGTTTCGCCGGTACCCACAAACCCAGTCTGGCTATCCGGGGTAATGGCGAATCGAGGACGGAGACCCAGTGAGAGCAGGCTTGCGCACGGCTGGAGCGAAGTGCCGTCGATTCGCCGTAATCGCGGTGGACGGAACGGCGGACGGAATGTTGGGCGCCCCGCAATAGAAGAGTATGGAGGGTTATAGTAGTGAGTTGCGTAGGCGGTGGTCCCATTCGGAGCGGCAGCGATTCCGAATCCCTAGTATCCGGTAAAGTACTTTGCCAAATCTGAAAGGCCATTAGGCAGCGTTTTCAGGCGGTCCTGGGCTGGCGCTACTGCTGGCCGCGGTGGGGATTTACGGATTGATCGCCAACTCAGTGGCACTGCCAGGGGTGGCGCTGGCGCTTGCGGGAGTTGTCGTAGGTTCCGTGCTGGCCGGATTCGCAACGCAAATGCTGCGGCACCTTGTGTGGGGCGTGCGGCCTGGCGATCCGCTGACCTTTGTGGCGGTGGGGCTCGTCTCGTTGGGCGTGGCTGCCGCCGCCAGTTTCCTGCCGGCGCTGCGGGTTGCGCGGTTGAATCTGGCGGAGACGCTGCGCCAGGAATAGAGATCATGAAGGGCGGGCTTGATCCCGCGCTGGAGCTTCTTCGCCGGGCGAAGCTCGCCCTCCGTGGTGGGGAGCCTAAGCGCGCCTTTTGCTTGCGGGCCACTCGCGTAGCGAAATGGAAACGCCCGGTCCTCGTACTTGAAAGACATACCTTTTCGGAGGAGGAGAAAGTCATCGAGTCTCTTCTGGAGAAGGGCGCTTTCAAAGGGAAGTCGGGAATCGAATGTTGAACACTCGTCTTGGTCGGGCGCGTTGTGATCGTCGGTGCGTCGTCGCCGAACGCGACGGACAGCTCAACGCCTTTCGCCCGGCGTTCGAGTGTGAATTCGGTCACACGAGCCTGCACGAACTGGTTTTCAACGAACTTAAGCCTTCGAACTGAGTCGATCGACAATGGGTCCCATTTCATTCGGCAACCTCGCTTAACGCTCACCCGGTCTGCTTATGAGATTCTATCGCGGTTTAGACTCGAGACGACCACTTGCGCGAAGAGCGGTCCTGGAGGACCCGCGCAGGCCAGGAGACCTGCCCCCCTATCTGACGACGGCTTTATCGACCGACTGGTTATCGTAATCGTCTTCGATGCGCACAGCCAGCGTGTGTTCGCCGGGCGCAATGTGATCGAGCGTCAGATCGTAGGACAGCTCGTGCGAATCGGAAAGGCCGGTGACCGGCGCCGCCAGCGTCCAATCGCCGCCATCCAGGGAGTATTCCGCTTTCTTGATGTCGCTCAACGCGTCGGCGGCGCTCCAGGTGGCATGCAGCTTGCCGCCGGATGCGCTAGCCGCCAGGCTGGAGATGCGCGGCGGCGTATTGTCGATCAGAAAGGGATCGCTCACCATGGAAGTGGAAAGCGCCTCCGCGGGAGGATTGCCCGGCAGATCCGACGCGGTCACACGCAGGCGATACTCGCCGTCCGGGAACGCAGTCGAATCCCAACTCCAATACTTCTCCTTCACCTTGTCCTTGAGCGGCTTCCAGTTCGTCTCATGCACGCCGCGAATCTCCACGGTGAAGATGAGGCCGTCGCCGTTGTCGTCCGTCGCGGCCCAGCGCGCGCCGGTGAAGCCCTTGGCGTATTGCATGGCGGGCGCGCTCAAATCGAGCGATAAGGACTGCCCTGAGTTGGAGGCCGGTTTGCCGATCGGCGGAAGCGTCAGCGTTTGCGAAGGCGCCTGCGGAATTGCCGGCGCGGGAAACTTGAAATTGGGGGGAGTGCTCTCGACCGCGGCGATGCGCGGCGGCACGTTGCGCTGCAGATAGGCCACATCCACCGATTCCAACTCGGGTGACTGATCGCCCCCGGCCGTCAGGGTCGCCTTCCACTGCATGAAACGCGCGGCGGGAGCGGCAATGCGATCGCCCTTGGGATCGGTTACGGCCGCCGACCACGCGCTCCAGTTCTTCTGCGGCCGATCCAGGTTTCCGCTGCGCGCGCCGATGGCGATGCGCCCGCCGTTAAGTTTCGCCTCAAAGCCGAGCCGGCCCCATCGCGAAAAGAAGTCCGCATCGAAAACATCGCTCTCGATGGAGCCTTCGTGCGCCATACCCGGACCCACCTGGTAGATCTTGCCCACGTTGCCGGTGGCCGCGTAGAGAGTTCCATGCGCCCCGGTTTGGAAAGCAGTGATCTGAGTGGAGGGCGCGGTGAGCAACGCCGTATACAACACATCGGACTCGATGCGATAGATGCAACCCTTGTTGCCGGCGCCCAGCAACGCGCGTCCCTGCGCATCGAACGCGATGGCATAGATAATATCCTGCGCGTGGCTCCAGACTTTTTGGGGATTGCCGGCAGGATCGATGCGATAAACCTCCGATCCGGTCACCGACACGCCGCTCCCGGACGGCGCCATGGAAGCCGGAGGCGACGCCGCAGGATGGAGTTGCAGCGCCGCGCCGCCGGGCCCAGCGGATGCCGTAACAGACGGCGGTGGGGCAGGCGGCGGAGCGGACGATGCCCCCGGCTTGGTGCCCACGCCCGCCGCATAAATGGAACCATCCTGGGCTACCGCCACGGCCGTGACTTCACTCTTGCTCATCTGGTACAGGACGAAGCCTTCGCCCGCGGGAGACACGCGCACCACCAGCCCGCCGGGATCGGTGCCCAGAATCACGTTGCCGGCGGCATCCACGGCCATCGACCGCACGTGCGTCTCGTCGGTCTGGTACAACACGCTGCCGCGGCCGTCCGGGTGGACGCGATGGACGGCGCCCGGATCGCCCGTGGCTACCAGCAAATCGCCCGCTTTGTCGAACGCCAGGGCCCAGATGTACTTCGCTTTGGGATCGTAGAACACCTCGCTCTTGGCATCGCCTTTGGCATCGGACGCGATCCGGAAAACCTTGCCGTCGGGCGCGGTGGCCGCGTACACGCGGTCCTGCCGGTCGATCGCAATGGCGGGAATCTGGAGGCCATCCAACTCCACCAGCGTCTTCTTATCGCCGTTGGCCGAAAGCCGGTACAGCTTGGCGCCCGGACCGCCGCCCGCATACAGGTTGCCCTTGGAATCGCGCGTCAGCGCCCACAGATACGCCGACGAAGTGTCGTAGACTTCCTGGAATTGCGGCGCCAGAGTCACCAGGCCGTCGCTGCGTAGTGACAAATTTTTGAGATTACCTTTCTCAAAATCGGTGTAATCGCTTTCGGTCCAGGTGCGCGTCTGGGAGGCATACGTGGGCAGGACCAATGCTAAAACACACAAAGGTGTCGAGACGAGTCTCGACACGGCACGCATGCGTGCGTGCGCCACATATTTAGGTTGCATTATTCGAGGTATCGGCTCCCTTACTTGACGGTAATCTTTAGCGCGTAACTGCCGGTAACGACGTAATCGAACGGCAGCGACATCTGTTCCGAGGCGCTGTCCGGCGATGTGATCAGTGAGCGGTTTGAGCCGCCGCCGGACTGCATCACGTTCAAAATCGAGGCAGGCAGGCTGGGCAGGGTCTTATCCTCGTAATACGCGGTGGGGCTGGCTTCCAAGAGCGAGACGTAGAGTTTATTGTTGCTGCGCTCCTGGTTGATGAGCGAGACGGTTTCCGGCAGGCCGATGTAATGGTCCAGCATGCCAGCCACGGTCTGCATGCGATTGATGGTGTCCGCGTCGCTGAGCATGATCTTGTGCTCGCTCTTGGCCAAGCCGTCCGGTATTCTGAGCGTGAAATCGCGTTCCAGGCTTTCGCCGCGGTAGGGGCGCAGAAAAACCTTCACCGCTACATCGTCGCCGGGGCGCGCCTCGGGAGTGGCCAGCCAGGCGTTTTCGATGCTGGCTACGCGACGCTCGGGCAGCAGGTCCACGGTAACGTTGACGCGCTTGACGCTGGGCGGATTGACCGCGTTTAGATACAGGCGGTTGAATTTATCGCCCCACCATCCCGCCAGCAGCATGGGCGCCGGCATGGGCATCTCACCGGACGCTTGCATGGTGGAAAGCGAGAGGCTCGGCCCGCTGTTCAGTTCCACGTCGCCGGTCAGCCGGTAAGTGGCCTCGTCCTTGAACTCATTCAACTCGGAAAGCGAGTTGAACAGAGTGACCATCATCAGGTAAGGGGTCCACTTCTGCTGTACGAAGACGTTGAAGCGGAAATCCTTCCGACTGCGCACCGCGTTATTCTCGCCGATCGAGCGGACCTGCACGTTCACCGGAATCATGGCGGATTCCTGGCCCAGCACGCCCATGATGCCGCTGTGGCGGTCCTGATGCAGCGCGCCCACGATCTCGGTGGCGTTGGCGAATTTGTTGGGCTGAAACTGCGAAGCCAGGGTCATGATCACTTCGCCCTTGCTCATGGGCATGTCCACTGGGCCGAGATTGAAAAAGGGGTGCCCGAAGGCCAGCACATGCTGCCCGTCGTTGTAAGTCACGGTGCCCAGGCCGGTGATACTCATATCGCCCGAAACAAGTACGCCCGCGACCGGATCGCCGGGACGCAGGGATGTCTGCCAGCCAGCCGCGGGCTTGGCCGTGTAGGTGGTGCTGGACGCGCCGCCGCCTTGCGCCGCCGTAATGCCGAGTTGCTCGAACAGCGGACCGAAATCGCGCAGGACGTTCTCGTGGAAACCGGCGAACATCAGCGGCGTTTCGATAGGGACCATCATGGGCGCCTGGCGCGGCAGGTTGGGCGATGCGCCCGCGGCCACGGCCTGCGCCAGCAGATCGCCCGGTACGGCGACCTGGCCGCGCGCCACGGCCCGATCGGGGGTTCGCGCATCGGCGGGCCGCGACTGATCGAAATCGTTGATTTCCAGCATCAACTCGGCCGGGGTGATACCGCAAATCGCGTCCGGAGAGAAGACGCTGAGCCGCAGGGCCACCGCGCCCACCAATTTGCCATCGATGTATACCGGGCTGCCGCTCATCCCGCCAGCAACATTGGTGCGCACGGCTTTGCCGCCCAGTTTCGCCAGGATGATGTCCTGCCGGGGCCCCCAGGCGTTCTTCCACACTCCCAGGATTTCAACGGGAACCGGCTCGGGCGTGGTACCGGCGAATACCGTCCAGGCCGTGCCCTGCATGCCCGGGTGGAGATCCGAAGCTTTGAAAATCTCCACCTTGCCGATGCGCGGACGGTCGGGCGCGAGATCCGCCCCGCAAAGGGGAAAGGCCAGCGCCGCAATCGGCAGAACAATCGCGGCAATGGGATGCTTCATGGGGTTGAGTTGCTCCGTTAACAACCATTGTACTATGGCCGGCGGATTTGACGTAACGGTGCCGGAAGCGGTAGAATACGATTGCGGGGTGGAGCAGTCTGGTAGCTCGTTGGGCTCATAACCCAAAGGTCGGTGGTTCAAATCCACCCCCCGCAACCAAATCTTTTCAATAGGTTGCGCGAATTTCTGAGCGCCAGTTAACTCCCCATAACCGCAACCGTCTCCTTGTGTGGCCGGCGGTTTCTTCCCTTTTCGACTTCAGGACCATCTCCACAACTTTGCGGTGAATCAGGCGCTTGGCGTCCGTCAGGGCCTTGCCGTAGATGTTCATCGATATCACCGCGCGTGGCGTGGAGGAAGACCGCTCCTTGCACTGCATCGGCTTCACCCGGATGATCTTTGGTTGCTCCTGTCGGGTGCGCGACATAAAAGTGAGGATTGTTTCGTTCTGTAAATCTCGCGCCTGTTCTTAAAGGACATGCGACTGTAAGAAAGGAGGCCCCATGTCCGATCCGCTCTTTGCGTTGGTCGATGAACGATCTGCGCTGCTACGCCAGGTTTCCGAACTCGGAGATTTCCAACCCGGTTCCATTTCAAGTCCCAC
>Ga0302326_10014377_pt1 | contig 16726 bp, 16 predicted proteins | sample Palsa_T0_3_FD_202264 | JGI IMG/M metagenome (GOLD analysis project Ga0302326, IMG submission 202264) | Peat permafrost microbial communities from Stordalen Mire near Abisko, Sweden - Palsa_T0_3 | ecosystem: Environmental > Terrestrial > Soil > Palsa > Peat permafrost | place: Sweden: Abisko...
TACTGAGAACGACGATCGTGCGCAAGGGACGACGCGTGCAAGAGCTGGCGGCAGAGCTGATCGCCGACCTTGGATCGGCCGGCGAGGAGTTGGTCTGCCGCGCGAGCGCGCTGCGAATCCAGTCGGTCCCCGCGGGCCTGCCCGATAGCGGCCAGGCGCCGGCAGCGGCGATGCCCGGCCCGGAGCACGGCAAGGCCACGCAGTTCGCGCTAAACAAGGCGGCCGGGACGAGCCTGGCTACGACGGGCATGGAGATGAGCTGGCTGACCGATCCCTGGGATCAGGGCCCAGGCAGGGTGTGGATGCGCCTGCGCCACCCGCTGCTGCCCGGCGAGCAGCCAACACCGCTGACGCGGCTGGTCGCGACCGCCGACTTCGGCAACGGTGTGAGCGCGGCGCTGCCGTTCGAGGATTACCTGTTCATCAACGCCGACCTCACGATCCACCTCTGGCGTTCTCCGCGGGGCGAGTGGATCGGGCTCGATGCGCAGACGCTGTTGCAAGACGGAGGGATCGGCACGGCCGAGAGCGTGCTGCACGACGAGCACGGCGCGGTCGGCCGCGCCTTTCAGACGCTGGTCGTGCAGCCCCGCTGAGACTCGGGTCCTCCTCGCCGAGCTGGTCGTGTTGCCCCGCTGAGCCGGTCGCGCTGCCCTCGCCGAGCGCGCCGCCGGCCACCGGCTGTGTCAGCCGGGGACATCGGGAAACGGCTCGGTGAGGTCGGCAAGCGCGTAATCGGGGTTCGCCGCGCGCAGTTCGTCGAGGTCGTATTTGCCGGTCGCCACGCCGACCGAGACGACGCCGGCGCCCTGCGCCGCGGAGATGTCCAACGGGGTGTCCCCCACGACCGCGACCTGACGCGGGTGCAGAGGCTTGCCGAGCAGGCGCTCGCCGCGCCCGATCGCGGCCTGGGTGAGCTCGACGCGGTCCTCGGAGTCCGAGCCGTAGCCACCGACGAGGAAGAAATGGTTCAGCCGTGCGCGGCCGAGCTTGGCATGCGCGCCGGCCTCGAGCGCGCCGGTCGTCACACCGAGCAGCACGCCCGCATCGTGCAGCCTGGGCAACAGCTCCTTTACTCCCGGCAGGACGTGATACCCCTCTGACGCAGTGACGTAGTCGGGCAGCACCGACAGATACGCGGCCATCAGCCGCGCCAGCTCCTCGCCCGAAGGCTCATGCCCCATCGCCTCGGTGAACGTCTTGCGCGCGACCACCGGGTCGGTCATGCCTGCACTCGAGTATTTGCCGATGTCTACCCCCGGGCGGTCGAACGCGTGCTCGAAGGCCCACGTCCAGCTGCGCGCGCCGGCACCGCCGGTGTCGATCAGGGTGCCGTCGATGTCGAACAGGATCAGCTTCAGCGATGACATCGCCTCATTCTCCCTTGTGGCAAGTTCAGGCGCATTCAGAGCACCTACCCAGCACGTGATAGTTGCATGTACAAGTACCTGCTACGGTGGACGCAGTTCCGCGATGCGTCCTCTGGGCGCACTCAACTCCATCTCCACGTCTGAAAGGTCGTATCCATGCCTGAGTCCGCCACACCCACCGTGACAGCCCTGCCGACCGGCACTTGGCAGGTCGACAAAGTTCATTCGAGCGTCGAGTTTCAGGTCAAACACCTCGGGATCGCCACCGTCAAAGGTCAGTTCACCGAGTTCGAGGGCACGCTCGAGGTCTCGCCCGAGAACATCGTCGCCTATGGCACCGTGCAGACCGCGAGCGTCAACACGCGCGAGCCCCAGCGCGACGAGCACCTGCGCTCGGCCGACTTCTTCGACGCCGAGCAGAACCCCGAGATCAGCTTCCGCTCGACCGCGATCACCCCAGTCGACGAGGACGATTTTGAGATCGAGGGCGACATTACGATCCACGGCGTCACGGGGCCGCTGAAGCTGAAGGCCACTGTCGAGGGCACCGAGACCGACCCCCAGGGCAACGATCGCGTCGGCGTCTCCGCCGCCGGTCAGATCGACCGCAAGGACTTCGGAATGACGTTCAACGCGGCGCTCGGCTCGGGCAACCTGCTGGTCTCAGACAAGGTCAAGATCCAGCTCGACATCTCCGCCGTCAAAGCCTGATCGTCACGCGAGGCCGCTGGGTGCCCTCAGGCCGCCAGCAGGTCGCCCAGCGCCTCGTCCACCGCCGCGAGCGTATCCGCGCTGAGCACGATCCCGGAGGCCGACGCGTTGGCGTGCACCTGCTCGGGCCGGCTCGCGCCGATGATCGCCGAGGCCACATTTCCCTGGCGCAGCACCCAGGCGAGCGCCAGCTGAGCCATCGTCAGGCCCGCCTGCTCTGCCGCCGGCCACAGGCGCTCGACTGCCTCGAGCACGCGGGGCTCCACGAGCCAGCCGATGAAGTCGCTCATGCCCTCGCTCGCGGCGCGGGAGTCTTTCGGCGGCGGCTCTCCGGGGCGGTACTTGCCCGTGAGCACACCCTGCGCGAGCGGCGACCACACGATCTGCGAGATGCCCTCCCGCTCGCACAGCGGGATCACCTCCGCCTCGGGGCCTCGCCACAGGATCGAGTACTGCGGCTGGCTGGAGACCCACTTGGTCATCCCTTCCAGCGCGAGCGAGGCTTCGATCTTCTCCACCGGCCACTCGCTGAAGCCGATCTGGCGCGCCTTGCCGGCCTGCACGACTTCCGTGAGCGCCGCCATCGTCTCCTCTAACGGAGTGTCCTCGTCATAACGATGGCACTGGTAGAGGTCGACGTAATCGGTTTTCAAACGCTTCAGCGAAGCGTCGATCTGCTTGTGGATCTGCACCGCGGACAGGCCCCGGTCGGTCGGCGACATTTCGAAGTAGACCTTCGTCGCGAGCACGTACTCGGAGCGTTCGTAGTCGGCGAGCACCTCGCCCAGCAGCGTCTCGGCGGCGCCTTTGCCGTACGCGTTGGCCGTGTCGATGAAGTTGATCCCCGCGTCGAACGCCGCCTTTACACACGCCTCGGCCTGCTTTTTCGCGACCCCGCCAGAGTAGGTCAGCCACGATCCCAAGCTGATCTCGGAGACCTCGATGTCACTGGAGCCGAGCTTGCGGAAGTTCATGCTTCGAGCTTACACCGAGTAGTAGCCTCGAAGCCGATGCCGACAGACCTGCCCCCAATCGACCCGGCGCTGCGCATCGGCTCCGTGACACTCGCGGTGAGCGACCTGTCGCGCAGCGCGGACTTCTACGAGCGGGTGCTGGGTTTGCCCCTGATCTCGCGCGAAGGAGACCGTGCACTGCTCGGTCCAGACCACGAGTATCCACTGCTCACCCTCACCGGCCTCACCGACCCCACTCCCACCCCGCCGGGAAGCACCGGCCTGTTCCACGTCGCCTGGCTGCACCCCTCGCGCGCGGCGCTCGCGGAGACCGTACGCCGCGTCGTTGCCGGGCGCTGGCCGATCGACGGCGCCTCCGACCACGGCGTCTCCGAGGCCCTGTACCTGAGCGACCCCGACGGCCTCGGTATCGAGATCTACGTCGACCGCCCGCGCGAGCTGTGGGACAGGCCCGCGGACGGGCACGGCGTGAAGATGGTGACGCTGGCGCTCGATCTGGACAGCCTGCTGGCCGAGGGTTCCACCGAGGCGACGACGGCGATGGGAGCGGACACCGCGATCGGGCACGTGCACCTGAAGGTCTCAGACGTCCCACGTGCGGTCGCCTTCTACCGGGACGCCCTCGGCCTCGACGAGCAGGCGCGACTGCCGTCCGCGGGCTTTCTCTCCGCCGGCGGGTATCACCATCACGTGGGTGTCAACTCCTGGCAAAGCCAAGGTGGCCGGCCGGCTCCCGACAGCGCGCCGGGGTTGCGTCAGATCCAGCTGGAGCTGGGCGACGCCGAGGCACTCGGCGCGCTGGAGCGCAGGTTGGCGGAGACCGGTAGTGAGGCTGGTGGAGACGCCTCACCTGTGCGCGAGCGCGAGGATCGTCTCGCCCTGCACGACCCGGACGGGAACGCGCTCGTGTTCAAGGATCGATCGGCTCGTTTCTAAATCGACGCCGTCTCCGGGCCGGCATACGCCTTGCAGCGACGAGCGCAGTGACCATCGCCTCGGCGCTGCGGGTCTCTACCGCCGCCGCCCCTGCGCGAAGCTCTGCACCGGCGGGGCGACGGCGCGCATGCTCGAGCCGACCTCGGCGCCGTGTTCCTCGCGCTCCTCCTCATCGGCCGCAGTCACACGCTCGGCATCGGGCAGGTGGCGCACGCGCGCTGTGGCTGCCGCGCGCTCCTCGTCTCCCAAGGATCCCTTGACGAACCGCTCGAGTGGCGCCAGCTCGCGCACGATCACGTTGACGATCGGCGGGATCCGCTCGCGCTCGCCGTTCAGCGTCAGCGGGATCACCTGATCCTGTCCCGCCCGCTCGAGGCGCCCGCGCGCGAGCAGCAGCGGCTCGGCGCGCGCGAGGTGGCGGTGGCGCTCGTACACCTCCCGGGCGACGATCAGGTTGATCGTGCCGAGCTCATCCTCGAACAGCAGGAACATCGTCCCCTTGGCGGTCCCCGGCCGCTGACGGGCGATCACCAAGCCGGCGACCGTCACCGCGCAGCCCGTGGGCAGGCGCGCGAGCTGGGCACTGGTGCTCAGCCCGCTCTGCTGCAGGCGAGGGCGCAGCGCGGCCATCACGTGATCTCCCACCGTCACCCCGCTGGTGGCGTAGTCGGCGATCAGCCGCTGCCAGCGACTGAGCGGACGCAGCCGGGGAGCCGCCGCCGGCTCCAGGGGCAGAGCAAGCTGCGTGCCGTCACCCACAGCCTCGCCGGTCGCGAGGAACCCCAGCTGCCACAGCGCCTCACGCCTGCGCGCCTGCGCGCCCAGGGCAGGCTCAACGAGGCTGTCGCACGCTCCCGACCAGGCGAGCTGCTCCAAGGTGACGCGAGGAGCCCCGACTCGTGAGGCCAGCTCGGCGAGGCTCGCAAAGCGACCGCCGCGCTCGCGCTCGGCCACCAGCCTCCGCACCTCGGCGGCACGCACGTCCTTGATGTAGCCGAGGCCCAGCCGCACGCCGAGCCGAGGCTCCCCCACTCCACCCTGCTCCACCGAGCACTCGACCTGCGAGGCATTCACGTCGAGTCCCAGCACGGGAATAGCGGCCCCCCCGCCCCCCCGATGTTCGGCCTCGTGCACGAGCGTGTCGGGCGCGTAGAAACCCATCGGCTGCTCATTGAGGAGCGCGCAGAGGAACTCGGGCCCGTAGTGGACGCGCAGCCACGTCGACTGGTAGGCGAGCAGGCCAAAGGCGGCGCCATGCGCCTTGGGAAAGCCGAAGCCCGCGAAGCCGGCGACCATCTCCCACACCCGCTGCGCCGTCTGCGGATCCGCGCCGACGTGGCGCTGGGCGCCCACGACGAAGCTCTCGCGGTATTCCTGGAGCATCTCGTGCGAGCGCTTGCGGCTCATCACCCGGCGCAGGCCGTCGGCCTCTTTGGGCGAGAAGCCGGCGAAGGCCTGAGCGACCTCCATCACCTGGTCCTGGAAGATCACCGTGCCCAGAGTGCTTCCGAGCACCGTCTCCAAGGCAGGGTGCTCGTAGGGGACCTCATACCCCGGGTCCTCGCGCAGGCGCCGGCGGCGCTCGATGTAGGGGTTGATCGCGCCGCCCTGGATCGGCCCGGGGCGCACGATCGCGACCTGCACGGTCAGATCGTCCAGATCCTGGGGCAGCGTGCGCCGCAGCGACTGCATCTGGGCGCGGCTCTCGATCTGGAAGACGCCGACCGTGTCCGCCCGGCGGATCGCCTTGAACGTCTCCGGATCCTCGAATGAGATCCGCGAGAGGTCGATCCGCTCCAAGCGCGTGCGCGCGATCAGATCGACGCAGCGCTCGACCGCCGAGAGCATCCCCAGCCCCAGCAGGTCGATCTTCAGAAAGCCGGCGTCCGCGCAGGAGTCCTTGTCCCACTGCACCATCTGCCGTCCCGCCATCGCCGCCGGAACGACCGGGCAGCAGTCGATCAGCGGTCGCGTCGCCAGCACCATCCCGCCCGAGTGCTGGGAGAGGTGGCGCGGCAGCCGCTGGGCCTCCGCAACCAGGCGCTCCAGCCAGACCCAGCGCTCCGAGCCCGTGGGCATCTCGTGCTCGGCAGAACCTCCGTAGTGCTCGGCCGAGCGCGCGACGCGCTCGATCTCACCGGCGGGCAGACCCAGCACCTTGCCCAGCTCGCGGATCGCCCCCCGCGCGCGGAACGTCGGAAAGGCGGCCACCAGCGCCGCGCGTTCGGAGCCGAAGCGCTCGTGCACGCGCGGGATCAGCACCTCGCGGATGTCGCGGGGAAAGTCGAGGTCGATGTCGGGCAGGCTCTCCAGACCGGTGTGCAGGAAGCGCCCGAGCAGCAGCCTGTTGCGAATCGGGTCGATGTGCGAGAGACCCGTCAGGTAGCAGACGATCGAGGACACCGAGGAGCCGCGACCCCGGCCGGGTTCCAGCAGCGAGCGCGGGGATGAGTCGCTCCCGCCCGTCCCTCCGCCGGACCCTCTGACCTCTGCGGCCACCTCGCGCGCGAGCTCGAGCATCTCGTGGTGCAGCAGGAAGAAGCCCGCTAACCCGAGCTCGTCGATCACATGCAGCTCTTCGCCCAGACGCCCCTCCGCCTCCGCGCGCTCGCCCGCGGGGCACCCGGAGCCGTAGCGATCATCCAGGCGCGCCTGGCAGAGCTCGGCCAGATGGCGCATCGAGCTCGGATCCTCCGCCCCCGGGTAGCGGTAGCCAAGGTCGCTGCAGAGGTCGAAGCTCAGCGACTCGGCCAGGTTGAGCGTCTCGCGTACCGCGTCCGGATGATCGGCGAAGCGGCTGGCCATCGCCTGCGGCGTGCTCAGCACGTGGCTGTGGTTGCCACGCCGCAGCGGCTCGGATGCCTCGAGCGTGGTGCGCAGGCGCAGCGCCACGAACGCGTCCTGCAGCTCCGCGCGCGAGCGGGCATGCGCGTGTACGTCGCCGGTGGCCACGCATGCCACCCCCAGCCGCCGGGAGAGCGCGGCCAGCGCCCGGTTGCGGGCGCGGTCGTGGCGGGCGTAGGGGCGCTGCAGCTCGACCCGCAATCCATCCGGGCCGAAGGCGTCGAGCAGCCGCCGCGCGGTCGGCTCGTCGTGCACGCCATGCTCGGCACATCCGCTCAGGCAGAGGAGGCCCTCTGAGTGCTCCAGCACGGTCTGAAGTCCCACCGACGGCTCGCCGCGCTCACGCCCCTCGCGCGTGTGGGCATGCGCGCGGGTGATGATCCGGCAGAGGTTGCTCCAACCCCGCGCGTCGCGGACCAGCAGCGTGAGGTGACGGCCGCCGATTTCCTCGCCGTGAAACCCACTGCGGCCGGATCGATCATCGCCGGCTCGCTCGCCCCCCGCAACCGGGGCCAGGTCGATCTCCGCCCCGTGGATCGCACGCACCCCCCGCTCGCCGCCGGCCGCCTGCGCCAGCTCCATCGAGCCCGACACCGAGTTGTGGTCGGTCAGCGCCAGCGCCGTATGACCGAGCTCCGCCGCCCGCTGGATCAGCTCGTCCGGCAGCGAGACGCCGTCGAGGAACGAGAAGGCGGAGTGGCAGTGCAGCTCCACGTAGGGAGGGGTGCCTGACATCCCGATCACGCCGCCTGCGTGAACCAGCCGCCGGAGCGCAGGTCGTGGAAGACGACGAGGTTGCGCCCGCGCCCATCGACCAGCTCCCAGTAGCGGCGGCGCAGCGGCCGCTCGGTCCACCAGCGATCCTCCACCAGCCAGGACTCGCGTACCGACTCGATCGCCCGGCCGTCGACCGCGCGCGGCGTGCCGGAGGCGCCCGCCCGCACACGTGCGGCACGGGGCAGGTTCAATGCCCGGCTCCTACTCATCCTGAAAAGGGGGTGAAGACGACCCGTCGCTCTGGCACGCGCGAGTCCTCATCGACGCACAGGGCGCGCAGCGCCGCTTCGGGCCCCGCCACCGTGCGAACCTGAGAGACGGCCTCGCGCAGGCACTCGAGCCGCGCCGTGCGCGCGGACTGCAGCAGCGTCCCCTGCTCGCCGTCGGGCGGGCCGAAGCGCTCCACGGCCAGACACAGGGCATCCGCCGGCGCGGGCAGCAGCGCCAACCGCAGCGACAAAGCCAAGCGCATGCGCCGCGCGTCCGAGAGCGCCTGGCGAAACACCACCCGTTCCTGCCAGGTCCCGCCCTCGACCAGCCGCGCAGACAGCAAGGCCGCGCGCAAAGTCCGCCCCCGGCGCTCCGGGCGCGCCAGCAGCCGATCGACGAGCACACCCAGCACTCGTTCCAAGGCCTGCCCCGAGCCGGGCTCGCCCAGCTCGAGCGACTCCTCCAGACGGTCTTCGACCCTGCGCGCACACAGCGGCGTATCCACGCCGCTGGCCAGACGATGGGCGAGGACACCCGCTGCGCCGAAGCGATCGGCGACCGCGTCAGGGCGACCGGGGCTCAATGCACGCAGCTCGCCCAGGGTGTGCACGCCCAGGCGTCGCAAGGGATCCACCAGCGCGGCGGTCTGCGCCCGGAAGCGCAGCAGCTCGACCGGCTGCGCGGCGAGGTAGCGCCGGGCGCCCTTTCCGTCCACGACCACCTCCCGGCGCGAGCTGGCATCGAGCGCCGCCGCCAGCGCACAGAAGCGCGTCGGACCGGCACCCACCCGCGCCGCGCGGACCGCCCCGCGTGCGGCCGCGATCACCCCCTGCTCACCGCCGTGCAGCCCCCGCAGGCCGTCGGCCGCGAAGTAGGCCAGGCCCGGCCGGTCCAGCTCGAGCGCCGCGCCGATGCCCTCCAGCGCGCGCGCCACCGCCTCCCAAACCCGGGTGACCCCCAGCGGATCGGCCGCCACCAACCCCAGCTCGGGACAGCGCGCAAGCGCCTCGCCCAAGATCATCCCGGCCCGCACCCCGAACGCCTCCGCCGCGCCCGACACTTCTCCCACGCGTGCCTCTGCACCGGGCAGCGGAGCGATCGCCAGCGCGCGTCCGGCCAGCGCCTGCTGGGCGATCTCCGCCCGTCCACCGGCGGCGACCACGAGCTCGAAACGGGGCAGATAGACACACACGACCATATACGAACATATGTTCGCACATGGGGCTCCCGGCGTCCAGGAGCCCGCGAGCGTCTAATCCATCGTCAGCGGCCCCTCCGCCGATCCACTGAGGAACTGCCTAACAAACGCGTTGTCCGAGGAGAACATCCGCTCGGCGTCGCCCGCCTCCACGATCCGCCCTCGCCACAGCAAGGCGATGTATTCGCCGATCTGCCGCGCGGAGGCGATGTTGTGGGTGACGACGATGTAGGTCCCCCCGTGGAGCTTGTGCATCTCCTGGATCAGGTCGCAGAGCAGCGCCGTGCGGACGGGGTCGAGGCCCGAGTCGGGCTCGTCGAAGATCACGATGTCGGGTTCCATCACGAGCGCCCGGGCGAAGCCGGCGCGCTTGCGCATCCCGCCGGAGAGCTGGTTGGGCATGTCGTTGAGCGCGTCCGAGAGCCCGACGTCCGCCAAGCGCTCCCTGACGATCTCCGAGATCTTCGCCTCGGAGTAGTCGGTGTGCTGGCGCAGCGGGAAGGCGACGTTGTCGTACACCGGCATCGACCCGAACAGGGCACCGTCCTGGAACAGCACGCCGACTTTGCGCCGCAGAGCCAGCAGCTGAGGCATCGTCAGGTGCGGAACCGACTGCCCGCGCACGATGACGTCGCCCGAGTCCGGGAACATCAGCCCGATCAGGTGCTTGATCAGCACGCTCTTGCCGGTCCCCGAAGGGCCCAGCACAACCGTGATCGTCTCGTCGGGGATCGCGACGTTCAACCCGTTCAGCACGGGGATCCCACCGAGGCGCTTGTGCACGTCCAGGCAGCGGATCGACCACCGCTCATCGTCCGGATCGCCGGTGAGCTCCAGCTCGTTGGAGTGGAACTCGAACTCGCTCGCCGGATCGAGCGTCGCCCGACCATCCTGGTCTGAGTCCCCCTCTCCAGAATCCTCGGGCGTACCGTCGACGATCTCCACGTCTTCCATACTAATCGGCGGCGCGCATGCGATCAACTCCGAGGCCCGATCGAGTCCTCAGAGAATCCTTTTCGCGACGGCGGGCCTCTTATGTACGCCTCGACATCTCCGTCGAGCAGAACCGGGAGGCTCATCATGACGATCATCTATCTCATCGCGGCCGCGGTCGTCCTCTGTGGCTGCCTGTTCTTCTTTATAAGAGAGAGAAACCGCTCCCGTGACTGATACACACACGGCATCCTGGCCGACCGAGCAGGTCGTAAGCGCCGCCCAACAGGGCGATCCCCGCGCGATCGCGACGCTCGTCTCCGGCTCTCACGCACACGTGCAGCGCTTCGCCCGCACGCTCTGCTCGACACCCGAGGACGCGGAAGACGCCACGCAAGAGGCGCTGATCGTCCTGTACCGAAAGATCGGGACGCTCAGGGCCACCGCGGCACTTGCATCGTGGATGTTCCAGATCGTCCGCAACGAGTGCATCCGCAAAGCTCGAGTCACCTTCCACAAGCCCATCCCTCCCACCACGTTCGAGTCCTCGGCCGAAGACGTCGCCCTCGCCCGCCTGGAGATCGAGCGAATCGTCGGCTACGTCGCAGGACTACCGCCAGAGCAACGCGCCGTGCTCGTGCTCCGCGACATCCAGGGCCTCTCGGGAGCAGCCACCGCCGAGGCGCTGGGCCTCAGCCGCGCCGCGATGAAGTCGCGCCTGCACCGCGGACGCGAAACGCTCCACTCAGCCCTCAGCACCCCAAACAACACGACCGGCGACGGAGGAGCCGAGGATGTCTGACCCCGACCGCGGCGCCCTCCCCGACCGAGGTCTTCTTGCCAGCACCTCGGTCGCCGCCCACCTCGCGCGCGGGGCGATCGGCTTCGGCCTGATCGCCGCGGCGCTCGCACTAGCTCCGAGCCACGGCCCGGCCGCACTTCTGCTTGTAGCACCGGGCCTCCTCGCACTCCGCGGCTGCCCGACATGCTGGATCGCCGGACTGATCGAGACGATCTCCGCCGGCCGGCTGAAGCGCACCTGCACCGAGAACGGCTGCACGCTGGGCGAGAGGGAGCCACTCCGATCGCGGGGCGACGCAACTTCTGGACCGGGCTCTTGTTCTGATCAGCAGTGGGTGTTTCCCAGATAGGAGCTTGACTGATCGTTCAGGGGAACGCTAGAGTCTCACCGGGTCTCGGGTTTGAATGTCTAGAGGGAGAGGGTTGTCTTGGTCATCAAAGGTGTTGCTCGTCGTAATCTTGCCGGTACCGTCGTCGTGCTCGGTGGGGTCGCCTGCGCGCTCACACTCGGCGCCGGTGGCGCTTTCGGATCGACCGGTTCCCCTCCCGCTCGCGCGGCGAACACGATTTCACTGAACGAGAGCGGCAGCCTGCATCTCACCAGCCATCACGGCTTCCATCTCAACGAGCAGGGCTCGGCGTCGGGCACGATCAAGGGCACGATCTACATCCATCTCGACGTCAGCTCGACCAATCACGTGACGGCCGAAGTCAACATCTACCCCAACGGCGGCTCGCTGACCGGCTACGGGACGGCTAACTACCGTGCTGACGGTGGGCAGGCGACGTTCTCTGGCACGCTGTCGATCTCCCGCGGATCGGGCAGCTACGCGGGCGCACACGCGTCGGGACTGAGCTTCACCGGCACGATCCAGCGCGTCAACGACGCGACGACCGTGCACCTCAGCGGTCCCCTGTCCAAGTAGCGCGGCCGGCCCCGACGAGGACACACCCCATGCGCAGAGCCGCAGCAGTGACCTTCACGGCAGCGCTGCTGGTGTGCGCGTCGCTGCTCGCGGGCGCGAGTGGCGCCCTCGCCGCCGGCACCACCGAGCAGGCCTCCTTGAGCGCCGGGTTCTCACCGGACAGGCTCGGCGCGAGCACGACGATCTCATTCGGGTTTCATCTGCAGACCGCGGAAGGGACCGCCCCGCCGCCGCTGACAAGCATCGCGCTGCAGATGCCCGCGGGCATGAACTACACGCTGACGACGCTCGGCCTGGCGATCTGTCAGCCGGCGGTGCTGGCGGCGCGGGGCCCTGTGGGCTGCCCGCCGAACTCGCGCCTGGGCGCCGGCTCAGCGCTCGTGGAAGTGCCGTTCGGCACCGGCTCCGGGCATGAGGTCCCCGAAGTTCAGGCGGTCGTGGGCCCGCCGAAAGAAGGCAACATGGTCGTTCTGTTCTATGCCAACGGCCAGACCCCGGTGTTCGCGCAGCTCGAGTTCACGGGCGAAGTGCTGCCGGACTCGGGCATGTTTGGCTCGGAGCTGGCGACGACCGTGCCGCTGATCCCGAGCGTCCCCAACGGCCCCGACGTCTCCGTCGTCGAGGTCAACGCGACGATCGGGCCCGCGGGACTGACCTACTACAAGCACTCCCACGGCCACCTCGTCTCCTTTCACCCGCTCGGCATCGGCGTGCCCGAACACTGCCCCAGCGGCGGCTTCCCGTTTCACGCCTCGTTCGCCTTCCAGGACGGCTCGCAGGCAAGCGCCTCCACGACGGTGCCCTGCCCGCCGCCGGTGCGCCACCGGCGCAAGTAGCTTCCTACGGTCGAGTGAACGAGAAAAAAGGCGCCGCGGCCGACAGTGGGGAAGGCCGCGGCGCCCAGAGGGTAGAACTACCCGTGGCAAGCCGGAGAGACTCGCCACGAGGCACTCTCGAACACCGCCACAGGGAATATGAGGGACGGTGCTCAAGCTATAAAAAATTCAACTTTCCGACGCAGATTCTGCTGGTTCGCAGACTCCCCAACAAGGCACGCCGTACAAAGTTGTATGGGCTGCATGCAGAGCCACTGGGGAGAACCGATGGCCGCCAGTGGGGAGAACTCGATGGCCATTGACACCCCGGGCGGGCGGGTCCTTAATCTCCTCACCCGCCAACTCCGCGAAACGGTCAACCACCCCGGCAAAACCAATCTCGGCAAAGCAGGTCCGCGCACCCCTCCCGGCTGAGGGACTTAATCATCTTCCGGTCAGGCCGCAGAACGCTTTCCTCAAAGTTGCTCATGGTTATGCCGACGTCGGCATAATCGTGAGCAGAAGTGAGGAGTTTTGCGTAAGCGCGGGCGCCGATAGAGAACCTCAGCGGCCACGGCGCCAGCAGCACAGCGGCTACGCTCAGGCCGAGCACCAGAGCGGCGAGGGCGATCCACCCAAACCCATCGAGACCGTGAGCGCGGATGACCGTGGCACCCAGAAACGAGGCGACCAGCGCGTGCGCAGCCAGCAACGTCCCGGTCCGCGATGGCAGCGCCAACGGCAGTTCGACTTTGACCTTTGTGATGTTGGCCTGAGAACCGATCCCATCCAGCCCACCTCCAGCCTCCGCGCCGGCGGGCTCGGTGACCTTCGTGGTCAGGGAGGCGCCGAGGTCGTTGAAATTGTCCTGTGCTGAAGTTGAAACGGCAAATTTAGGCGTGAACGCGAGGGCCTTGCAGCCGGTCGCGGACTTAGCCGGCCATTTGGGCTTCTACGCTTTTCTTTGCAAAGTCAAGCATTCCCAGCGAGACCCATGGGTATTGCCCGGCTCGAACGCGAAGATTGACGTTGCCATCGGGTGTCTTGACCTCAACGATGGTTATAACGCGGCCGATCTCGTAGTCACGGCCGAAGTCGGCTTCGATCGCGTCCATCTGTTCGGCCACTTCTCGCATGAGACGTGTCCTCCCGTCGGCGCTGGGCGCTGTCGCGTCGGGCTCTATGTCGTCGTTTTCGTCTGCCATGCCGTCCTCCTGTCGAATGGGTCAGGAGCCATCATGCCATTGCCAACAAAGCCTAACTGACCCCTCACCGCACAGACAACCAGCGTTCGTCGGCGTGAGCGCCAACCGCGTCATGCGGCGAGGACCTCGATTGGGGCGTGGCGGGCCTGCTTGCGCTTGGGCTGAGGGCGCACGCGCAGCTCGATGTAGACATCCAGCGCGTCGGCGACATCGGCGATCGTCGCCAGCTGCACGTTGCGGCCCTTACCATCAAGCAGACGCGAGACGACCGAAGGCTTCACGCCAATCCGGCGTGCCAGCTCGGCCTTTGAGATCTGGCTGCCCGCGCGGATCTCATCGATGGCGATCAGCAACTCGGCGAAAGCGACGAGCTTGGCGACCTCACGCTCGTGAGCAGCACGCGCGTCCTCGATCTCTGCCTGCCGGTCGCGCAACCGGAGCACGACCACTCCGGCGCCGTTTACCATCTGCTAATATCTTTCATCGTATCGGTCCGATGCCGGAGTGCCGTCCTCTCACAAAGGGACACTCCGGCATCGGTCTTTAATGACCGGTGCCGTGCTGCCGGTGCTACTTCTTCTTGCGGTGGGTCTTCGCCTTCTTGTGCTTCTTCGCCGGCTTGGCGGCTTTACAACCGGTCACCGAGATTTTTGTTGTCTGCTTGAATTCCGCCCCATTCTGAGCCACAAATTCGGTCGGCATCAGTAGCGGGGCGGCGACTTTCTCGGAGACCTTTTTGGTTACTTTGACGGTCTTGCCGTGACGTTTGACCGAGACCTCCTTTTTCACCGTCTCCGTCTTCACCGGCTTGCATACATTTGTATTCGACGCCAATGCGCTGAACTTACCTGTTGGCAAAGTCAATTCGAAGGTCTCAAACGGTTGATCTGGAACTGTCTTGAACGTCGTGGACGTGATTCCTATGTGGCTGATGTACGTCGTCCCCACCAGGTCGATTGTTACTCCGTAGCCCTGGAGGACCATGATCAGGCTCGGGAAGGCTTCGCCGCCGTGACTGACGAAGATCGCCGGGCCTTCGAGGGGGACGGGGAGGAGTTGGGTGTGGACGATTGCGTGGCCGATGAACGAGTCGGGCGGGCAGTTCGCCGGGTTGGCTTCAAAGACCTTCGCGAGGCAGGCCTTCTGCAGGGTCGTCAGGCGCGATGGCAGCGCCAACGGCAGTTCGACTTTGACCTTCGTAATGTTCGCCTGCGTGCCGAGCGAGCCGGCCGGCTCGGACAACTTCGTGGTCAGGCTCGCGCCGAGGTCGTTGAAGTTGTCCTTGCTCGTCGTCGAAGCCGAGAATTTGGGGACGAACTCGAGGTTCTTACAATTGGTCACCTGGAACGGGTTTGAAATTCCCGCAGAGACGCCCTGGTCGCTTGTGATCGTGCCGGTGAGTGTGGTTGGGGCACAGTTCGTCGGGTTGAACGTGAAGCCCTGCTTTGTGATGTTCACGTTGACGTGTTGGATCTGTAGAGGGATGCCTTCGATGATCGTCGGGATCGGACCGGCCGTGACGGTGAGGGCGGCGGTGATCGGGTTGATTTCGATCTTCGCGCGCACGATCACGGGGCGGCCTTCCTGGAGATCGAACGGACCGGCCTTCGCCGGGTTGACGATCGAGAGCCCGAACGGAGCGCCCTCATATTTTTCAGTCAAATAGACCTTCCCGCCGGTGACTGTGAACGGGTCACCGCCGTCGCCGACGCTGACGATCGTTTCGCCGATTTCGCTGGCCGAGCTACAGGTCCCGGCGTTCGCCTGGGCTTCGGGGCACAGCGGCACGCCCGTGAGGATCCCTGTCAGGCCCGCGGGGTAGTGCAGCACGACGTTCTGGATGTTCTGATCGCCGCTGGGGCGCGAGAGCGTCGTGGAGAGCGGCGTGAACGAGCCCGCGTTGTTGTTCGTCGTGCCCGACGCCAGCGAGGGGCCGAACGGGAGCGTGCTGGAGGACTGATTCCCCGCAGGGTTGGGGCAGGGGCCGCCGTTGGGGCCGGAGGTGATGTCGAATTCGGTGCTCGCCGGGACGGCGGCGTTGCCCGACCACGGCGCGAACGAGCTGAGCGTCTGATAGCCCGCTTCGCCCGGACGCCGACACAGCGCCGGTGTCGCCAGCGGGGCGCGTTCGCCACCGAAGAATTCCAGTTCGAGGTTTTCAAACGGCGCCTGGGGAGTGTTTTCAAACGTCGTCGTGAGCTGTCCCGTCGGGCTGAGGGAGACCTTGCCCGGGAGCTTGACCAGGACGCCGGAGATCGGGTCTTCGGCGACGAGGTACATCGCGACCAACGATTCGAACGGGTTTTCCGGCGGGGCGCCCGTCAATACACTGAAGTTCTGCGGAGAGGCGAGGTAGACCGCTCCTTTTAGCGGATGCGCAATCACCGGCACGTCGATCGTCGCGTTAGCGAGCTTCGAGGCATCCGGACATGACGCCTGCCCAGGCGTGAATTCGTCCGTGCCGTCAGGGTTGACTTTCTCAAAGCCGATCTCCGCGGTGGTGCAGGCCTGCAGGCCGTCGGCGCTCGCGGGGTTGACCGTGATGCCTTCCGGGAGCACGACCGTCGTGTCCCTCACATCGGAGCCCGCGAGGCCTTCACCGTCGACGCTCGCTTCCTGGGGCACATGCACCTTGACCGTCAACCCCGTCGGGCTGCTCGCCGAGCTCACATCCGGCGCCGCTTCCAGCGAGGCGCTGAACGGCAGCTTCTCACAGCCATCCAACGCCGGCATCGGCACAGACGGATCCGGGTCGGGGGACACCCATGCGGCCGGTTCCTGCCACGAGTCCGCTTCAAGCGTGCTCGTCAGCGGGCCCGTGCACGACGTCGGCAACGTCAAGAACGGCGACTGCCCCTCACCCGCCGCAACCGGACACACAGCAGGGACCTCGCCGCTTGATTCACGCGCGAGTCCGCCTTCCTGCACGCAGCCCCAGCCACGATCGTCATCGTGGACCGCGGCGCCGGGTACACCCCACACCGTCACCCGGCTGGAGTCGACCACGACCAGCTGAGAAGTGTCCG
>Ga0302326_10014379_pt1 | contig 16726 bp, 14 predicted proteins | sample Palsa_T0_3_FD_202264 | JGI IMG/M metagenome (GOLD analysis project Ga0302326, IMG submission 202264) | Peat permafrost microbial communities from Stordalen Mire near Abisko, Sweden - Palsa_T0_3 | ecosystem: Environmental > Terrestrial > Soil > Palsa > Peat permafrost | place: Sweden: Abisko...
CCGGCCCGTCGAGGGCGGCGATCGGACGCTCGTCCAGTCCCACGCCGCCGATGGACAGCTGCTCGCGCTGCTCACCGGTCAGCCTGCTGCTGCCGTTGGTCAGCAGCGTAACCCGGTCGCTCCATGCCCTCAGGTTCAGTGCGCCGTACACCCCGACCGCGCCATCCGCCAGAACGCCGACCGTACGACCGCTGATTTCCCAGCCGTGGCAGAACGGGCAATGGAAGACCGAATCGCCCCATCGCTTGTCCATCCCGGGCAGCCGCGGATAGCGGTATTCCATTCCGGGGGCCAGTACCATGCTCTGTGCCCGCTCGCGGCGACCGTCACTCAACGTCACGGCGAAGATCCCGTCCTCCCCCCATGTGCTCCGGGTAACCTCGCCCCCGAGCAGCGTGGTGGACGGGTATGCTGCCAGTTCCGCGCGTCCGGCGGCGTAGAACTCCGCAGGACGACGCCCGTCTTGGCCGAGCAGTCCTCCGATGACCGGCGCCGCCAGGTTGCTCTGCTGGCCGGCGTCGACGAGAAGGGTGGTCCGCCGCGCCCTGGCCAGCGTCAGCCCGGCGCTCATTCCCGCCGCGCCCGCGCCGACGACGATGCAATCCCACACGCTGCCCGTACTCTCATTTTTTTCCATGTCTCTCATCGAATCGGCTGCCGTCAGCGCCGGCCATGCGCGAACGGCTCGGCCGAATACGAGCGCGTGCGGCTAGCATCCACGCAAGCGGCTAGCATTCCAGCCGTGGACATGATCAGCCAGGCGGTCTCCAGCCTGCGGGTCGGCCAGGGCAACATCCGGCGCTTCCGGCAGTCGGGTTCATGGGGCCTGCGGTTCTCCGGCCTGACCGGAAGCGGCTTCCACGTCGTCCTCCACGGCAGCGGATGGCTCATCACCGCACACGCGCAGCCCGTTGCCCTGGAACCGGGCGATATCGTCCTGGTCACCTCCGGCGCAGACCACGGCCTCAGCGCCGCGCCCCGTGCGCTCACCGGGCTTCCCCAGGTGACCCTGGGCCTGGACCCGCCAGACCCCGGACCCGCCGACTTTGAGTACCTGTGCGGTGCCTATCGGCTGGGACAGGGCCAGGCGCACCCTTACCTTTCCGGGATGCCTGACCCGATCGTGGTGTCCCCGGATTACAGTCGGCACCCGCAGTTGCGATCGGTGGTCAGCCTGCTCAGCCAGGACGAGCCCCCGGCACGGACGGACGCCGGCGTCACATGGCCGGCGCTGCTCGATCTCATGCTCGTCCACGCCCTGCGCCAGTGGCTCGAGGAACAGCCCCCGGGCACCTGGCCGACTATCTCCGACCCGGCGATCACCGCCGCCCTGCGCATGATCCACGACAGCCCGCAAGCACAGTGGACAGTATCGCGGCTCAGCGAAGGCGCTGGCATGTCCCGCGCCGCGTTCACCAGGCGATTCACCGCGCTAGTGGGCAAGCCGCCTATCCGGTACCTGATGGACTGGCGGCTGAACTACGCCGCGAAGCAGCTACGGGAAACGGACGCACCGCTCGCCGCGATCGCCCGGCAGGTCGGCTATTCAACCGAGTTCGCTTTCGCCGCGGCGTTCCGCCGCGAGTACGGCCTGCCACCTGGCCGGTTCCGGGGCACAGCCCGGTCAATGGATCACTGATCCTGAACGGCCATCCGCCGGACCATCATGCGACGGCCGCCCCGCCCCGGGAAACCGCCCTGTAGGGTTCCATAACCCCGTCGTAGCCTTTGACCTGTGGATTCGCGACTGGCCCTTCTTCGAGTACATGGGCGGCGATTGCCCGTGACCTCTGCGCCCAGGTCTTCCAGGCGGCCGAGTCGCAGACGTCGCGGACCGTGCGCGGTCACTGGCGGGAATCTTCAGCCAAGCGGGCAACGCCACGAGCGAGGAGTCCGTAGAGCGAATCGCGCTGGTTCGCATCCAGACCGGGGAGCAGCCGCGACAGGCCGTCGTCTGCCAGGAGATCCGCTTTCCGCAGGGCCCTGCGCCCGGCTGCTGTGGCAACGACCCGGCTGCGGCGGCGATCCGCCGGATCGCGATGCCGTTCCACGAGGCCGGCCGCCTGGAGCCGGTCGACGGCGATGACGGCGATGCCCGGGGCCTTCCCCAGCAGGCGGGCAAGTTCCTGCTGCGTGTCGGGCGCGTCTGCGCTGAGGATCGCGAGCACCGCGTAGTCCCGGCCGCTGAGCCCGCTCGGCGCGAGCCAGTCGTCGGCGGCGGCTTCCAGCGCGGTCCCTAGACGAGCGAGCAGCAAGGACGGGCGGCTCGCGACGCCCTCGGCGACAGCTGGGCTCTCTTGCTCCTCGCCGGCGACGGGCTCCTCCCGGGATCGGCCTGCAGTGGAATCGTTCATAGTTTGCATCATATCCGCCCCGCTGATACATTCAAGTCAGCATCATTCAACAGTTGAATGATTACACAGGGCTTCGCAGCCGTGCGTAACGCTCACGCGTAGAGGAGGAAGCATGACCATCGTGGTCCACGGTCTGGCACGCATTCGGCCGGACATGCTGGAGACGGTACTCGCGGCCGCGGTCCTGATGAGTGAGTCGAGTCGCACCGAGCCGGGCTGCAACGCGTACCGCTTTTCTCAGGACGTCGCGGACCCGGCCGTCTTGGTTCTGACGGAGGAGTGGGCGTCCGAGGACGCGCTGCAGACGCACCTTGCGTCGCCGGGCTTCGCCGACTTCGCAAAGGTCTTCGCCGAGTCGCTCGAGGGAACCCCCGAGTTCGTGCGCTTCGAGGCCGCGGAGGGTCTTCCGCTGTTCGGCTGATCTGCCACCTTCTGCGCTGCCGCGCCACGACCAACTCGGCTGACTGAAACGGCCTGATCGTGCTGGCCCACGCGCGGGCGCTGATAGCCAGCCACCCGGCGGGGCCACCGCGTTCACCCAGGCCACCTGCGCTGGCCCGGCAAAGACCCTCGCGGACCGGGCTCTGGCCGCTCCCCTGGACCCGGGGCGGCCGACAGCCATCCACTATCGTGGCCTAACCTCGCCGCTCGGATACGAACATCCAACTTGCCGGGGCCGTGCAGGTTTCCCTATCTTGTTCAAGCCACATGAATGAACATGTTTCCTCTGCTGTCCCCAGTTTTGGGCGCTATGCGGCACTCACGCGTAGTACCGTTGCGAAGTCCGGCTCTGACGCAAGTTTCGTGGTGGCGGTTACACAGGGTGCAGGAGGGCTGGCGGCGGTCGCGTCGCATCTGCCCCGGACCTGCCGAGCCATCTAACTTGCAATCCAGCCACGGTCAGGCGGCGCGACCTATCGCGAAATTCGCGCGAGAGCCTGAAATCCTCCCAAGTAGTTCGTAATTTAAGGGGACACGATGCCGTCACCTGGGTTCCGCGTAATTCGGTTCTTCTAGAGCCACGGATCGGGCTGTGACCTTGGGAAATGGCAGGCTGGCTAGCCGCGGGCCGTGTCTCTAGGCGGCGGTTCGGCGAAACGGGCTCTGATCAGGCTTCGGGCGTGGTGAGCTCGTGGATCTTGCGGGGAACGTCGATTTTCAGGGTGGTGAGCAGGTCGCGGGCCGTCTTGGGGATGTCGGTGCGCTGGCGGAAGGTGCCGGCGGGGCCGGTGAAGGTGCCGATGGCGATGCGCTGGAGGTCGCGGCGCATGGCGGGCCAGGTCTGGCCGGCCTGGTTCTCGGCGACGCGGACGAGGAGCAGGGCGAGCCAGCAGAGGATGACGTGGGCGCGGATTCGCTCTTCGAGCCGGTGGCAGGCGGGCCGCAGGTCCAGGACTGATTTCATGTCGCGCCAGCCGCGCTCGACTTCGAGGAGCTGCTTGTAGCCGGCGGCGATGTCCTCGGCGCTCAGGTGTGGGTCGGCGCTGGACCGGGACGAGGACGCGTGGCGGCAGGCATGGTTCGACCGGTTCCCCGGGCGGAAGAGCCCCGGCCACGGGGACTCCGGCCGGGCGCTGCTCATCTATGCCCGGCGCAAGGTCGAGGAACTCCACTCCGGGCGCGGCTGGGACGTCGAGTACCCCCGCGACGCCTGGCGGCTCCGCAACCTGGGCATCAGCGAGGGCCCTGCCACGGTGTCATTCGCCAAGATCACCCAGCCGTGGCTGAAGGAGCTGGCCAAGCGGTGGACCCGGTGGCGGCTGAGCAGCGGGACCGGAGCCGGAACCCTCGCCAAGGGAGCCATCGCGATCACCCGCTTCAGCGCGTTCCTCGCTTCCCCCTCGGTGAACGTCGCCCGGCTCGCCCAGGTCGACCGCGAGCTGCTGGAGCGCTACCTGGCTGCCCTGAGCGCCGAGCTGGCCAAGCGCGGTGAGCTGCTGCCCAGAGCCCTCGCCGAGCACGTCATGGCCCAGCTCGAGGACCCTGCCAGCCTTGACCGGTGGAACGACCCGGCCCGGCGGCTGATCACCGTCATCCTCATACGCTGCGGCCTCCGCCTCGGGGACGCCCTGCGCTTGCCCGTCGACTGCATCGTCCGCGACGCCGACAACGCCCCCTACTTGCGCTACCAGAACCACAAGATGAACCGGGAGGCACTCGTCCCCATCGACGAGGAGGTCGAGGCATGGATCGCGATCCAGCAGGACCGCGTCCGCAGCCGCTGGCCCGCAGGGAACCCGGTGCTGTTCCCCAGCGGCCGCGCCAACCCTGACGGCACCAGACGGGTCAGTCATTCCGGCTACCAGCATGCACTCGGCGAGTGGCTGCTTCGCTGCGATGTCCGCGACGAGCGTGGCCGGCCCGTCCACATGACGCCCCACCAGTGGCGCCACACGCTGGGAACCCGCCTGATCAACATGGACGTCCCCCAGGAAGTCGTCCGCCGGATCCTCGACCACGACTCGCACGCCATGACCCAGCATTACGCCCGGCTTTCCGACACGACGATCCGCCGGCACTGGGAGAAGGCCCGCAAGGTCAACGCCGCTGGCCAGACGGTTGCCCTTGACCCCAGCGGCGCGCTGGCCGACGCGGCATGGGCCAAGCAGCGCGTCGGACGGGCCACCCAGGCACTCCCCAACGGCTACTGCCAGCTGCCCCTGGTCAAGACCTGCCCGCATTCAAATTCGTGTCTGACTTGTCCGATGTTCGTAACGACCGCCGAGTTCCTCCCGCAGCATCACGCCCAGCGGAGGACCACCTTGCAGATCATCTCTGCCGCCGAGGCGAACGGGCATGCCCGCGTCGCCGAGATGAACCGGCAGGTCGCCGCCAACCTGGACAAGATCATCACCACCCTGGAAGCCGGGGAGCAAGATGAGGAGGCCGCCGCCAGTGCGTCCTGATCCCCTCTCCGAGGCCGCGGCCGGGCGGCACGTGCTGACCCGGTCCAAGGCCATCCAGGCGCTGCGCGAGCTCGACCGGGCAGGCGCTCCCGTGACGTTCGCCGGCGTCGCCCAGGCAGCAGGGATCTCCCGGTCGTGGCTCTATACCCAATACCCAGCAGGACATCAGCAGCCAGATCCGCCGCCTGCGGGAAAGCACCGGAAGCGGCGGCCCTGGCCGTGCCATCCCCGCGGGCCAGCGGGCCACCGATGCATCGCTGCGCGCCAGGCTCGCCGCTGCCCTCGACCGGAACCGGCAGCTCGCCGACGAGAACGCCCGGCTCCGCCGGCAGCTCGCCCGCGCACTCGGCGACCAGCGGTCCGTCAGGACGCGATCAGGTAACGATCAAGGAGGCTGAAAGAACCGTCATCAGGCCGCAGGCGTCCCGTCGCCGACATTGTCCACGACGGGACGCCGCAGGTCACAGCCACGCAAGACGCGGGAGCTAAAGATAACCGTGGCTACGCCGCAGTCCTTCACCGTGGCCTCCAGACCCGAACTGGTGAAACCCAGTGTGGAGTTCCCCGCCATGGCCTGGCGGGCACGCGCCGCGATCCAGCCCGAATCCACCGGGTTAGAGCTGGCCGAGATTCAAGAGGCGTAACAGCACCGGTTCCTCGCGTATACCTTCCCGTCTTGCTCACCGCGCCCGCCCCATCCGGCAGTCCTGGAACGACGCGACTTTGCCGAGGCTGCTCCCGCCTTCCCCGCCGACCCGCGGATCAGGCTGCCTCCAGCTTCACCCCACCGCTGCGACGGCAAGGAGACAAAGGTCTTCCACCTCCATCCGGAACAGACAGCGCCTCGTGGCGCACCACCAGCAGCTCGGCGTCCTTCGACGTCGCCGAGCGCGCCAGCAGCGCCATCCAGCCGATGAGGCGGACGAAGACAAGGTAAAGCAGTCGGATCGTCACAAGCCTGCGATCCTGCCAGCTGACCGATCAGCCCGTCAGGCATACTCGCAGGTCAGCCACTTATGCCCCGTTTTGGAACCCCACACGCCGCAGCGCGGGCAGGTTCGCCGCGCTGGAGGCCAGCGGCGGACTGACCTCGACGTGGCCAAGGCGGCGGCCGAGTCCGGGGTGGACTACCTCTCGGTGGGCGTGCTCACCCACGCGGCAGCAGCGACGACCTCCCACAGCAGGTCAGCGTCGGGGTGAGTAGTGGCTGGGATCGTCGCGTCGGTGGATCGGAGGGAGGTTGCGAGCCGGAGTGTCAGGTGGCGCGATATCGGCCGGTTGGCGGCCGGTGGCCCGCCGCCACCCTGCCCGCGCCCTGGGGTGATACCGCCAGTCGTGCGGTATGAGCCTCCACAAGGCGTTCAGCAGCGCTCCCAGAAGCCGCAGTCGTCGCTCGTCAGCGGCCGACCACGGGTATCCGAGACGTGCACGTACCACCGGCGGATAGAGTCCGACCGTCAACCATACCAATGGTCTCACCACAAGCGGGCGCAGTAGTGCCCACACCGGCCGGGGCAGCCAGGGGACTGACGGCGGTCTGCCGATACGTCTGAGATCCAGGACAGCTCTGGTCGCCCAATTGTCCTCCAAGACTTCGGCACACATATGATCCCAGTACCGTTGGAACGATACCCAGTCCTCCGGCACACACTGCACACCCATGCCATACAGGGCGTACCAGCACACGTGCTCATCGAAGAGCTGTTGTTTCTCCGCCTCGGACAGGCGGCCACCTAGTCGATCGGCCAGAGTCACCGTGCCCATAAAGAAGGTAGCGTGGGCCCAGTAGAACAGATCGGGACTAAGCGCATGGTAGCGGCGGCCCAGGTTATCCTCACCGGTGATCGTATCGTGGTAATGACGTATCGCACAGGCGGTGTCCAAGGCCTTCGGCCCGTCGTACACGACGCCTAGAACCGGGTAGAAGGAACGGTGCAGCCGTTCCCAACGCTCCTCGAAGAATCTCGAGTGCTGCGCGACGCCCGCACCGAGTCCCGGATGCATGTTCTGCAGTGAACCAGCCCACAACGCCAATGCCATCGCGCGCCAATCTCCGAAGTATCTCCAGGTCAAAGAGTCGGGGCCGAGCGGCCGGACAAGCGCCGAAGCCGTCGAGGCCCGAGATCGCCGCAGAGCTTGCTGGTCGGTCATGGAGTAGACACGTCCTGTCCGATCATCACGATCGGCCCTCGGGGAGCAAGGGAACGAGGAATCACGATAGCCCTCCCATCACGGCACTGACATGCACGGACACGAAGGCACACAGCAGTGTAGCGCCACGGACCAGGAGTAGCCCGGCCTCGCGTATGCAAGCTTTTGGCCTGCGAAAATGCGGGCTATCGTGATTCCTCGTTCCAGTGCTCCCCGAAGGCCGAAAAGAAGTCCGGCAAGTTTTCATATTGTGGGTGCCGAAAACCTACGCCACCAGGCGGTATTCATGAATCACGCCTCCGGCGCGGTCACGTCGCTGGACGCGGAAATGGCCCAGGTCGGTGACATCGTCGGGCAGCGGGCGCGGCGGAGCGGCTTGTTTCAGGGTGCGGTGCGGCCGGTGGGTGTTATAGAAATCCTCGTACTCGCGAAGGATGATCATCAGGTGCCGCTGGTTCCAGGCCAGCGTCCGGTCCAGCAGCTCTTGGCGTCAGCGACACCCCGGGCGCAGGCAACTGGCAGTGCGCAGGCTGCGGGATGCCGTCAGGCAGCGGTGATTCCCTGGTTGCGGCCGAAGAGGCCGTGGGGGTCGTACTGCTGCTTGATCCCGGTGAGCCGGGCGTACTTCTGCTCGCCGCCGAGGGACTCCATAACGCGGTCGGCTTCATCGACGTTGAGCATGTTGTAGTAGGCGCCAGCGCCGGCCCAGGGGCGGAGCTGGCCGGCGGCAGCCCGGGCACGGGCGATGTATCCGGCGTCTCGCGCGGGGTCATCCCAGCGCAGGGCAAGGTTAAGCCACAGCTGGTGCTCGCGGTGGGCGAAGGCGGCGGCGTCCTCGGGGACGTCGGTGACGGCGCCGCCGAGGTGGAACAGCTCGACCTCGCCGTCGGAGTCCATGTCCTGCCAGAACCTGATGAGGATGTCGATGGCCTCGTCGGGCAGCCCGGCGAGGTGGATCTCCTTGGTGTAGTACCGGTGGCCGGCGGCGAAGTCGGCGTCGGCCAGCCGCTGGACGGTGTCGGCGAACGGCAGGGTGAGCTCGGCGGAGGCGGCCGGCTGGCCGGCCGCGGCGAGCAGCTGCCCGATCTGGGTGACGCCGGCCGGGTCACCGGGGTCGCCCAGCCACATGGCCGCGAGCATGAGCGCGGGCTTGCCGACCAGTTCAGCCGGTACGAACGGCAGCGGCCCGGTGGCGTGCAGGAGGACGCCCTGCCAGCCGACGAGGTTCGGCAGGGCAGGCAGGATCCGGGCGTAGGCCTGCAGCGCCGCGCGGGCGTCCTTGGGCGCGTAGAGGGCGACGCCGAGCCGCATGAGCGGGCCGAACCGGTGGGCGCGGAAGGTGAAGCGGGTGACGACGCCGAAGTTGCCGCCGCCGCCGCGCAGCGCCCAGAACAGGCTGGGGTGGGAGTTCTCGCTGGCCTCGACAACGCTGCCGTCGGCGAGGACGACCTCCAGGGACTCGAACTGGTCGCAAGTCAGCCCGAACCGGCGAGACAGCCAGCCGATGCCGCCGCCAAGGGCGAGACCGCCGACGCCGGTCTCGGACATGACGCCCGCCGGGACGACCAGGCCCAGCGGCCCGGTGGCGGCGTCGAGGTCGGCGAGACGGGCGCCGCCGGCCACGTCGACGAGCAGCTCGTCGTAGCGGACCGTGACGCTGCGCATCCCGCTAAGGTCGATGACCAGGCCGCCGTCACTCGTCCCCCGGCCGGCGACGTTGTGGCCGCCGCCGCGGACGGCCGGGCGGAGCCCGAACTCGCGGGCAGCGCTGACCGCGGCGACGACGTCGGCCGTGGACGTGCAGGTCACGATCAGCCCGGGCCGCCGGTCGGCCATCGCGTTCCAGATCGGCCGGGCTGCGTCGTAACCGGGATCGCCGGGACCGGTCACCTGCCCGGCGAACCCGGACCCGAGGACGGCGGTGATCCCGGCGCGGACCTCGCTGGTCACCGCCGAGACGGATAGCGTGTTTTCTTCGCTCATGGTCATACCGTCTCCGGTGCGCCATGCAGTCGGCTTGCAATCGCCTTGCGGGGACGCTTTCACTCAGCCCGTGGGGTGCTCTGCTAGCTGACGCTTTCGAAGAGGGCGATGGTGGCCTCAAGCGACGGCGGGTCGTCCTCGCCGGCGGCGGGTGATTCGGGGCCGCCGGGGGCACTGCCGCCGGTGTAAATCTGGTGCAGGTGCACGCCGCACTGGAAGACGTGCTGGTCAACCGCCACCCGGAGCCGCTGGGCGTGATCGGTCTGGTCGCCGGGGGCGACACCGCGCCGGAGGATGTGCTGGTCGACCGCCGCCCGGAGTCGCTCCGCGCGGTCGGCGTGGCCCTCTGCGGTAAGCGCCCGCGCGCCGTTGTGCAGCACCACGAGGATGCTGCTGAGGTCCTCTTCCCGCTGGAAGCGCCGCAGTGCCCGGCGCAGCAGGGGCAGGGCCGGCTCGCCCGACGCCAGCATGTCCTGCGCCAGCACCAGTTCGCTTATCGCGGCGGCCCATTCCGCGCCGCAGGCCAGCGCGACACCGATCGCCGCCTGCAGCGCCTGGCGGCCGTCGGTGCCGCGGCCCAGCATCATCAGCGCCGCCCCGCGGGTCATCTCCGCCAGCGCGGCCAGTGGGTCCAGGCCGAGCTCGGCGCTGATCTCGCCTGCTTTGGCTGCCGCCGCCAGCGCGGTCTTCGGCTCACCGTCCGGTACCTGCAGCAGCGCCTGGTAGTAGAGCACCTCCGCGCGCAGGGCGCGGTCCTCGCGGCCGACGGCACCGTCGAGGGCGCGGGCCACGGCGGCTATCGCGTCCCGGGCCGGGCCGACGTCTCCCGCCACGTAGTCCAGGCCGGCGTGTGCCATCTGGGCCCGGGTGATGTCGCGTGCGGGCGCGTGCGGGGCGGCATCAAGGCAGCGTTCCAGCAGCCGGCGGCCCTCCAGGACCAGGCCGCTGCGGACCCAGAACGTCAGGAGCTGCCCGGCTGTCCGCAGGGCCGTTTCCGGGTCTGCGTCCAGGTCACGGGCGTTCGCCGCGCGGATGTTGGGCAGTTCCCTGGTCAGCATCCGGATCGCCGGTGCGGCGCGCGGGCCTGGCAGGTCTCGTTCCGCCTGGCTGACCAGCTGGTGAACGAATGCCGCGTGGGCGGCCCGGCTGGCCTCCGGTGCGGGGTCGTGCGTGCGGCAGTAGGCCCGCATGATCTCCAGCAGCCGGTACCGGCTGGGTGCCGCGGTCGTGTCCGCGACCACCAGGGAGCGGCTGACCAGTGACGACAGTGCCTCCACTCCGCTGGCCCCGGCGAGGACCGCCTCCAGCGGGAAGCCGCCCTCGAACGGCCACAGCCGCAGCAGCACCGCCCGGTCGGCGTCCGGCAGCAGGTCGACGCTCCACCCGATGGCGGCCTCCAGCGTCGCGTGCGACGTCAGCGATCCGGCGGGTGCCCTGCCCAGCACCGCGAGCCGGTCACCCAGCCGGGAGGCCATGTCCTGGATGCCGATGACCGGGATGCGTGTCGCGGCCAGTTCCAGGGCCAGGGGGATCCCGTCGAGCGCGAGGGCGATGCGCCGCACCGCGTCCAGGTCCTTCCCGCGAGGTTCCCATGCCGGCAGCGCCGTGCGGATCCGGTCGGTCAGCAGCGCCACGGCCCCGGCATCCCACAGCGGGCTGAGCGGCAGCAGCCGCTCGCCGTCGACACCAAGTGGAGCACGGCTGGTGGCCAGCACCTTCAGGCCGGGCGCCCGGTCCAGGATGTGCAGCACGAGCGGCGCAACGTAACCGGTGAGGTGCTCGCAGTTGTCAAGCAGCAGCACCCCGCGCCGCTGGCGCAGCGCCTCGGCCAGCGAGCCGGGTGTGGCTGCCGCGGTCTCTGTCATGTGGAAGGCGGCCGCTACCGCCGACAGGAGCACGACGGGTTCGGTGACGTCGGCGAGCCGGACCAGCCAGGGGCCGTCACCGTCGGTGCGGGCGGCCGCGTGCTCGACCGCCAGCCGGGTCTTGCCGACGCCCGGCGTGCCGGTCACGGTGACCAGCCGGTGCTCCGCGAGGAGCTTGCCGAGCAGGGCGAGATCGGAGTCCCGGCCGAGGAACGACGACAGCGGCCTGGGGATGCGCTCATGCGAGGCCGGGGCGTAGCCGGGACGCGAGCGGTCGGACAGCAGCAGGCCAGGGTCCTGGCGGAGCACCTGCTGTTCCAGGCGCTGCAGCTCGGGCCCGGGGTCGACGCCCAGCTGGCGGGAGAGCAGGCTCCGGACCCGGCGCACGGCGTCGAGCGCCTCAGCCTGCCGGCCGCACCGGTACAGGGCGAGGACGAGAAGCGCCCAGCGTCGCTCCCGGTATGGTGCGGCCTGCACCAGCGCCTCCAGCTCGGCGACCGCCTCGGCTTCCCGGCCGGCCGCGAGCCGGGCAGCGCCCCGGTCCTCTTCCGCCGTCTCGCGCAGCTCCTGCAGATGGGCGCGGGCGGCCGTCACGCCCGGGTCCCCCGGCAGGTCGGCGAACGGTTCGCCCCGCCACAGCCGCAGCGCCGCGTCGAAAACCGGCAGGGCGTTCTCAGCCTGCCCCGATTCCGCACGGATCCGCGCGACGCCGAGCCGCTCGGTGAACTGCTCAGCGTCGGTGGCACCCGGGGCGGTGACGAGGCAGTAGCCGGCCGCCTTTCGGCGCAGCAAGTCCCGGCCGGCATCCCCCAGTGCGCGCCGCAGCCGGGAGGCGTGCACCTGCAGGGCGGGCAGCGGGCTGGCGGGCGGGCGGCCTTCCCAGACGGCCTCGCTGAGCTGGTCATCGGGCACCGGCCGGCCATCCGCTGCCAGCAGCGCGGTCAGCAGGCGGCGGGGCAGCGGCCCGCCGAGCTCTACAAGCCGGCCGTCCTCGTTCACCTCGGTCGATCCGAGCACCATGAAGGTCCGCACGCTTGAATCTATGGTCTGTCACTCTGCGAAGGCAAGCCGGCCGACTGCGCAACGACCGTCAACGAAGGCACCGAGACGGCTGCAGCCCGAGCTCAGCCCGTGCCCCTCCATGGGAGTCGGGCAAGTCATCTGGCCTGGCGGGTGGCACGGTACTCGCCGGGCGGGGCAGGCCGTAGGCGGTGCGGAAGGCACGGCTGAAGACAGCCGGGTCGGGGAACCCCCAACGGGCGCCGAGCGCGGCGACGGGCCGGCCTGGCCGGGCGGGGTCGAGGGGGTCCGCGCGGCAGTGCTCAAGGCGGGCGCGGCGGATGGTGGCGGTGACGGTCTGCTGCTCAGCCTCGAACAGCTTGCGCAGAGCGCGGACCGAGACGTGTCAGGCCGCCGCGACCGTCGCGGGGGCCAGGCCCGGGTCGGCGAGGTGGCCCTCGATGAACGCCTGGGCGCGGGAGAGGATGGCCTGCTGCCGGCTTTCGGGCGGCAGGTCGGCGACCCGGTCCAGGCGCGCGGCGACGGCCAAGGCGAGCATGTCCAGGAACGCGGCGCCGACGCGGGCACCGCGGACGGAGTCGTAAGCGTCCAGGCGCCGGGTCACCTCCCGGCCCAGCGAGGCGACCAGCGACGCGTACGGGCCATCGGCCGCGAACCTGACCGCGGCCAGCTCCCTCAGGCCCCGCTCCCGCACCGGCAGCAAGGACAGCGGAAACACCGCAATCGCAATCCCCTGAGACTCATCGATCGCCACATGGCTGGGACGGCTCAGATCGGCGAGCTGGAACTCCCCCGGAGCGAGCAGGTTCTGCCGACCCTCCTGCTCGCACCTTCCCCGGCCGCGGATCCCGGAGTCAACCTTGACCAGCCCCATGTCGGACTTGCCGATGAGGCCGCTCCTCCGGACCGCCCGCAGGGCGGACATGTGGAAGTCCAGCACTGTCAGCGCGCCGAGCTGGCTCAGACGGATCTCACTGCGCAGGGCGGCACCCACGGCGCTGAGCTGGTACGGCACCAGAGCGGTCCCCACCGCATGGTGCCAGTACTCGGTCCGTGTTCTCGCGGGCTCGCCCTCCGCCCGCAGCCGGATGGCCATAGCGCCCTCATCCTACCCATCGCGCGCCTCCAGACAACGGCGTGCTGGAGCAGACCGTCGGGGACCTGCTCCGGTGGGCGGCCGGACAGGCACCGGACGTCACCGCCCTGGTCGAAGGGCATCCCGAGCCAGGTCAGGTCCATGAACAGGTTCCGGGCCTGCTGTACCGCCCGCGACTGGACCGGATGCCCGGTAGCCCCGCGGATCCGGATGCGGCGGGTGCCGTGCTCGATGACGGCCAGGACGTGGACTTTCGTGCCGCTGAGCAAGTCGGCGGTGAAGAAGTCCAGCGCCAGGATCCCCTGCGCCCGGGACCGCAGGAACTCCACCCAGCCCGGGCCATCCCGGCGCGGCGCCGGGCTGATGCCAGCATCCTTGAGGATCTGCCAGACCGCGGACGGCGCCACCGTGATGCCGGGCCTTGCGAGCTCGCCATGAAACCGCGGTACCCCCGCGGCTCGTTCTCCCGGCCCAGCCGCAGCACCACCGACCGCACCTTGCGGTGCGCCGCCGGGCGCCCGCAACGGCCCCGCTGCGACACGCGCGCCCACCGGCAGCGGACACTGTCGCGCTGCCAGCGCAAGATCGTGCCAGGAGCGACGATCAGCCGCATCGCCGCCAGGCGCTCCGCCGCCACCGCCTCCCGCAAGCAGCGCCAGCCACGCCCGCCCCGGCCACGCCAAACGCGAATGAGCCCCCGGCCCCGCGCAAGGCCACCGCGAGCTGATGACGCAGCATTAGGATCTCGCCGTCCTCCCGCCACGACTCCCGCCGTCCCGCAAGGCATCTGCCCAGGTTGCGCAGGTTTTCGGCACCAGGTAACACCTAGCCAGGAAACCCGGGCTAGCCCCAATGCTGGGTAGTTAAGGGTTGGCGGTTATCGTCAAGGGGTTTGGTTTGACGGTTCGTGTCGACATGGCAACGGAGGTCCGGTAGGACGGGAGTCGACCAAGACCAGCCCGTTCAGGGACCTCCGTTGCGCGTTCAGTCTGCCATCAGTGCTGCTGTCATGTCCGTTACCCACACGATCACGGTTGCCGCGGGGCCGTTTGCCCCCGGGCACCTGGGCGAGCTGACCCGGGTCGTGCCGTTCGAACTCGTAGACTGCCTGGTCGACGAGGCCCGCGTGCGGGAAAAGAGGGTGCGGGACCTGCCGTCGCGGGCGGGGGTGTACTTCCTGCTGGCGATGTGCCTGTTCCCCCGGGCCGGCTGCCCGGCTGTCTGGGGGAAGCTGACGGCGGGGCTGGGCGGCCTCGCCCTGCCGTCCCCGTCGGGGAAAGGGCTGCGCGACCTGCGCCGCAGGATCGGGGCTGCCCCCCTGAAGGGCCCTGTTCGAGATGCTGGCCGGGCCGCTGGGCCGCCCGGGCATGCCCGGGATCATGGCCGGCGGGTACCGGACCGTGTCCTTCGACGGCTGCAGGACGGTCAAGGTGCCCGACACGCCCGCGAACCGGGCCTGGCTGGGCAAGATGAACGCGAGCCTCGGCGTGACCGGCTACCCGGTCATCCAGCTCATGGCCCTGGTCGAGACCGGGACCCGGGCCCTGCCCGGGGCCGCGTTCGGCAGCGCCGCCACCGGGGAGCTGGACTGGGCCCGGCGGCTGCTGCACCTGCTGGACAAGACGATGCTGGTCCTGATGGACCGGGGCTTCGACAGCGGGGACTTCCTCGCCGGGGTCGCCGGGACCGGCGCCCAGTTCCTGGTCCGCCTGAACGCGAACCGCCGGCCCCCGGTGCTGCGCCACCTGCCCGACGGGTCCCTTCACCTCCGTGATCGGCGGGGTGAAAGTCCGGGTCGTCGCCGCCAAGGTCACCGTCACCTGCCACGACGGCACCAGCTACGGCGGCTTCTACCGGCTCGCGACCACCCTGCTGGACGACCAGGCCTTTCCGGCCGGGCAGGTCATGGCCCTCTACCATGAGCGATGGGAGCACGAGGTCACCTACCTCGCGCTCCGCCACACCCTCCTGAGCGGCCGCATCCTGCGTTCCAAGAGCCCGGCAGGGGTGGAGCAGGAAGCCTGGGCGCTCCTCGCGCTCTACCAGGCCCTGCGCACAGCGGTCACCGACGCCGTCGCCGCAGTCCCCGGCACCGATCCCGACAGGATCAGCTACCAGGCCGCCGTCGACACCGCCCAGGACCTCGTCATCACGGCCCGCGACATCACCGACCCCGACGACGACCTGCCCGGCGACATCGGCCGCGCCGTCCTGGGCCGCCTCAACCCGCCCCGCCGGCCCCGCGTCTGCCCCCGCCGCGTCAAGTCCCCGCTCAGCCGCTGGAACAAGCACCCGCCCGGCAAGCCAACCACCAGCAAAAAGATCACGAGCATCACCAGCAGCCCCATCCCGCCTGACCACGAACGAATAACACCCCGCCCGAAAGCCAAGCCAAACCCCGCCGGACCTTAACTACCCAGCATTGGGGCTAGCCCCTGTCCGGGACGCTGACGTCGGCCCGAATCGCTCGGCGGCACGCCGTAGGCCGCGGAAGGCGCGGCTGAACCCGGCCGCGTCGCGGAACCCCCACCGGGCGCCGACAGCGCCAACCGGGCAGTTGAGCAGGCCAGGGTCGAGCAGGTCCTGGCGGCAGCGCTCCAGCCGGCTACGCCGGATCGAGGCGGCGATCGTGTGCTCCTCCGCCTCGAAGAGCTTGTGCAGCGTGCGGGTCGAGATGTGATGTGCGGCGGCGACCATGCCGGGTGACAGGTCGGGATCGCCGAGGTGGTGGTCGATGAACTCCTGAATGCGGAGCGTCATGGCATGCTGCTGGGTCTCGGCGGGCACGGTGGACACACGGTCAATCCTGGTCGCGACGCGCCAGCTCACCCTGGAGCCTTCTGTGCCCCAGGCCGGAGACCTGGGGGCAGCTCGCCTGAAGTGAGCAGGCCGGTCAGGACGGTTTGCGTCCCCAGGCCGAGATCAAGGGCGGGGAAGCGAACCCGGTGCCGCGATCGACGGCGGCGCGGTGGCGGTCTATCTCCTCGGCGGTGGCGAGCCCTTGGGCGAGCAGTGCGTCGCGGACCTGATCGAAATTGGAGAGGTGGAGTGCTCCCGCGGCCGGGAGCGATACCGGCATGTAGGCATCCGCCGCCACGTCTGCAAGGCCTTGCTCGGCGAGGAGCCGGGGCAGCTTCCTGCCGTAAGCGGGATCATTCCGCGCTGGGATAGCAGGCCAATGAAGCCGGCAACCACCTTGTTGGCGTTGTCGTGGTCGGGGAGGTTGGCATCGATGGATGCCGCGGACTGCAAGCCGGGATCGAAGTCCTCGATCAGTAGCCAGCCACCAGGCCGGAGGGCTCCGGCCATGTGACAGTTTCTGACGCTGGGCTCCGACCCCGCCAGTTTCCC
>Ga0302326_10014380_pt1 | contig 16725 bp, 10 predicted proteins | sample Palsa_T0_3_FD_202264 | JGI IMG/M metagenome (GOLD analysis project Ga0302326, IMG submission 202264) | Peat permafrost microbial communities from Stordalen Mire near Abisko, Sweden - Palsa_T0_3 | ecosystem: Environmental > Terrestrial > Soil > Palsa > Peat permafrost | place: Sweden: Abisko...
ATGGCCATCTTTCCGCGATCTCTGTCGTCGTGGGCCAACAAGTCGCCGTCGGTCAAAGGATCGGCGCGATGGGGTCCACCGGACGTTCAACCGGCACGCACCTGCACTACGAAGTGTGGGTCAACGGCCGCCCCGAAAACCCCCTCCGCTTCGTAAAGGCCGGTGACTATGTTCAGCAAACCAAATTCTAGCACCCCGCAGCCCGGCACGCCGGCGACTCCGGGCGCGACGCCCTCGCCGCAAACCACGGCCACGCCGCAGGCCGCGCCGACCGCGACCACGGCCGCGCCGGAGCCCGCGCGTCCTGCCCCCCGGCCACCGAAGGGCTCATCGATCATCGGCGGCGACATGGTGCTCGAGGGCGACATTTCCGGCGGTGGCGAGATCCAGGTCGAAGGCACGATCAAGGGCGACGTCCGGGTCGAGCACGTGACCGTCGGCGACGGCGGCGCGGTCGAAGGCGGCATCTACGCCGAAATCGTCGAAGTGCGCGGCAAGGTCTCCGGCTCGATCACCGCCAAACAGGTCCGGCTCTACGGCGCCTGCCACGTGGATGGCGACATTACTCACGAGCAGCTGGCGATGGAGACCGGGGCCTTCTTCCAGGGCCGCAGCCTGCGCCTGCAGCGTCCGACCACGGCGGCGGCGACGGTCACGGCCGCAGTACCCAAGCCCGATCCGATCGCGCCGCGCGACTCCGCCAACGGCGCTGCGACCAAGCCCGCCGCGCCCGCGGCCCAGGCCTAGACAGGGCGGCGCCGCCTCAGGGCGCTTCCGCCTTCGCCCCGGCGACGTGCCAGGCGCCGATCGCACCGAGCAGCGCCATCGGCACGGACAACGCGAAGAGCCAGACCGCTGACGCCTGTGCAGACGCCAGGCCGATGCCGGCCGACATGCCGAGCAGGTTGGCGACGATGCCCGAGAGGCAGGCGCCGGCCGCATTGCCGACCTGCCGGACGCTGTTGATGCCGGCGGAGGCGAGTTCGCGTTCCGTCTCGTCCGACGCGGCGGCGATCACGCGCCGGCTGGTGAAGCCGGCGGAAAAGCCGAAGCCCGCGCCCATCACCGTCGCGGCGACCAGGATAGCCGCCAACGGCCCAGCCTTCATCACCCAGGTCAGCGCCGCCAGCGAGCCGACGATGCAGACGACGCCCAGGCGGATGACCCAGCCCTGCCAGCGCTCGCTGAGACCGGCGACCCCCAGCGCCGCCACGGTCCAGCCCAGCGCCTCCAGCCCGGCCGCATAGCCGGCCGCCAGCGGCGAGAGTCCATAGAGCCTCTGCAGCAAGGCTGGCGCGTAGACGCTGAAGCACATCGCCGCCGCGGTCAGGGCGAAGTAGGAGAGGTAGGCCGCGCCGATGACGCTGGCGGGATCGCCGGCCGCACGCGGAAACAGCGCCCCCGCCCCGCCGTTGATCCGGACTGCGGCGACGAAGGTCGCGACGCTGGCGAGGCAGAGGGCCGACGCCAGGACGACGCTTCCGGTCAGGTCTGCCGCGCCGATCAGGCCGACGCCGGCCAGCACCAGCGCGAGCTGGCCCCAGGGCGTGCGCTGCACCGCCGGCGGCGCATCCTCGGGCAGCAGCCAGATCGCCGCGACGATAAAGGCAAGGCACTGGGCGGCGAAGGCCCAGAATAGCGCCCGCCAATGGCCGCCCTCGGCGAAGGCGCCGCCGACCAGCGGTCCCAGCACAGTCGCCACACCCCAGACGCCGGTCATCGCGGCGAAGATCCGCGCCAGGTGCCTTTGCGGGAACATCGCGCCGATCGCCGCATAGCAGGCCCCGACGATCCAACCCGACCCCAGCCCCTGCACCCAGCGCCCGGCCACCAGGATGATCATATCCGGCGCCAGCGCGCTGACCGCGCAGCCGAGCGCGGTGACGATCCCGGCGACGACCATCGCCCGGCGCAGGCCGAACTGGGCCGAGAGCCTGGCCGCAGTCGCGCCGGAGAGGATCGCGCCCACCATGTAGGCCGCGGTCGCCCAGCTGAAGTAGGCGTAGCCGCCGAGGTCGCGGCCCACCGTCGGCATGATGGTCGAGGTGACCAGGCTGTCGGCCGCGTTCAGCCACACGCCCAGGCAGATCAGCGCCAGCCGCGCGCCGCGCCCCTCGGCGAGGAAATCGGCCCAGCCCAGTGTTCTCGTCGACAGACTCATTGCGCCGCCAACCTCGTCGCTTCGAGCGGTTCGCGAAAGCCTCGCGTCCGGTCCGCTGGCGGAAAGTCGCCCCGTCGCACACTCACGCGCGGCGCTGCGTCATCTTGATTTTGGAGCAGAACGCGCGCCCGGTCCCCGCGCGGCGGCTTGGTAAGCCGGATTCACGGAGGCTGCGCCAGATCGATGCCCGACGGCACGGCCACCGCCCACCTGCTGCGTCCCAAGCTCGCCACCACCCTCGCGGAGGGCTACGGCCCGGGCAAGCTCCGCAAGGACGTGCTGGCGGGGCTCACCGTCGCCGTGGTGGCGCTGCCGCTTTCGATGGCGATCGCGGTGGCCTCGGGCGTCTCGCCGGAACGCGGGCTCTACACGGCGATCATCGGCGGCGCGCTGGTCTCGGCCCTCGGCGGCAGCCGCTACCAGATCGGCGGCCCCGCCGGCGCATTCGTCGTGCTGGTCGCGGCCACCGTCGCGCAGTTCGGGCTGAGCGGCCTGTTCTGCGCGGTGTTCCTGTCCGGCATCGTCCTGACGGCGCTGGGACTGGCGCGGCTGGGGGGCCTGGTGCGCCACATCCCGCACGCGGTGACGGTCGGCTTCACCTGCGCCATCGCGGTGACCATCCTGGCCAGCCAGCTGAAGGACCTTGGCGGCCTCACCCTGGCCGGCGCCGAGCCGGGCGCTCTGGCGCCGAAGCTGATGGCGCTCGGCCATGCGATCGGCACGCTTCAGCCGGCCGCCATCGCCACTGGCCTCGCGGTGGCGGCGGTGATCTTCGCCATGAAACGGTTCCTGCCGGCCTGGCCCGGGATGCTGATCGCCGTCGCCGCCGCCTCGGCGGCGGCGTTCGCCTTGCACATCCCGATCACCACTATCGGCGTGCGGTTCGGCGGCGTGCCCAGCGGCTTTCCGGCGCCGACGCCGCCGCCGCTGTCGCCGAGCCTGGTCTTGGCCGTCCTGCCGTCGGCGCTGTCCTTCGCCCTGCTCGGCGCGGTCGAAAGCCTGCTCTCGGCCAAGGTCGCCGACGGCATGACCGGCCGCAAGCATCGCTCGAACATGGAGCTGGTAGCGCAGGGAATCGCCAACATGGTCTCCAGCTGCTTCGGCGGCATCTGCGTCACCGGCACGATCGCCCGCACCGCGACCAACGTGCGAGCCGGGGCCGCCAGCCCGATGGCGGGCATCCTGCACTCGGCCTTCCTGCTGGCCTTCATGCTGCTGGCGGCCCCGCTGGCCTCCTACGTGCCGCTCGCGGCCCTGGGCGGCGTGCTGCTGGTGGTCTGCTGGAACATGGCGGAGAAGGCGGAGTTCGCGCGGCTGCTGCGCAACTGGCGCACTGCCGCGGTGCTGCTGGCGACCTTCGGCGTCACCCTGTTGCGCGACCTGACCTCGGGCATCATCGCCGGCTGCGTCCTCGCCGCGATCTTCGCCGCCTTCCGCAAGGCCGTCCCCGAGGAAGGCGACTGAGCGCGGCCCTGGGAGATTTTCTGAACCGCAATGTTTCACCTGAAACCGCAAATGGCCGTTGATAACGGGCCCTGCCCTTATCCCGGTGCGTTTCACCGTGCGTCGGGACCAGTTTTTCTAACGGTCGACGACGTCAAAGACCCGACGCCGGGGGTGCCGCAGGTCCGAGCAGCCCACGCGGACGAGTCGTGGTCAAGCGGAGATGCCTCGGCCGTCGGCGGAAGCTAAGCCGCGCCGCCTCATTCTCGTTGTCTGGTCTTGGGCTTTTCATCGCGGGCTTTGGCGAGCGCGGCGCCCACCCGGGTCATCTGGCGCGCCGCGCCCATCTCGGCCCGCTCCTGTTCCGGGATCGCGAGTTCGCGGATCATGTAGTTGGAATGGGCGGCGTGCGCGGCGAGCCGGTAGCCCATTGCGTCCTGCGCGAGGTTGATCGACTGCTTCAGCATCCGCAGTTCGAGCAGGCTGTTGGCCGCCCAGCGCTCGGCCTGCGCCATCACCGTGGCCTCCAGCTGGTCGCGCGGCACGACCTCGGAGACGAGCCCAAGCGCGTGCGCCTCCTGAGCGGGGACGAAGCGGTTCTCGAACAGAATACGCTTCGCATTGCGTACGCCGAGGTCCCACGGCGCGGTGTGCAGCTGCAGATGCGAGGGTAGGAACTGCGCGTCGTCGCTGGCGATGATGATGTCCATGCACGACGCGATCAGAAAGCCGCCGAAGATGCAGTAGCCCTGCACTTGCGCGATGGTGGGCTTGCGGACGTCGCGCCAGCGCAGCGAGTTCTCCACGAACAGATGCCACGAGCGGTTGACGCGTCCGAGCACCCCGTCGCCAAAGGGCTTGGTAGCGCGGTCCTCCAGCTCCTCCGGCGTGCCGAGATCGTGGCCGGCGGAAAAGTGATCGCCGGCGGCCGCCAGCACGATCACCTTCACGTCGTTGTCCAGGTCGGCGCGGGCGAAAGCCTGCGTCATTTCCTCGAGCAGGATGCGGGACTGCGCGTTGCGGTAGCGCGGGCGGTTGAGGCGAATGATCTCGATCTCGCCGCGGCGTTCAACCTCGATATGACGATAGCTCATGCGGGCGCCTTTGCGGGCTCGACGGCAAGTGCGCCGACCGGTTGCAGGAGGACAGCCCCGGTTCCTACCAGGGCGTCGATCTCGGCGCGGGAGAGCCCGAGCAGGTTCCCCAGCACGTCGTGGGTATGTTCGGCGAAGCAGGGGGCCGGCGAACGGATGGCGCCGGGCGTCAGCGACAGCCGGTAGGCCAGCCCCGGATACTCCGCCGTGCCCGCCGCCGGATGGGTGAGTTCCTGAATGAACCCGCGGCTGCGCAGGAACGGGTCGCGCCAGACGTCGGCGCCACTATTCACCGGCGCGGCCGGGACCCCGGCGGCCTGCAGCAGGTCGCTCGCCTCGTGCTTGCCCCGGGCGCGGCTCCAGGCGCTCAGGCCCGCCTTCAGCGCCCTGGCGTGCTCCAGCCGACCGGCCAGCGTCTCGAACTTCGCGTCGGCCAGGTCGCTGACGCCGGTGGCGACAACCAGCCGGCGCCAGCTCTCGTCGTCAGGACACGCAACAACTATCCACTGGTCTTCTCCAGCGCATGGGAAGGCGTCGTGGGGGCCCACGTCCGGCCGGCGGTTGCCGTCGGCGCGGAACACCTCGCCCGTCCGTCCGGTCTGCAGAATGTACTCGCCGATCCAGTGCATGGCCGCTTCCACCTGAGCGACCTCGACATATTGGCCGAGGCCCGTTCGGTTGCGCTCCGCCAGCGCCGTCAGCACGGCGGAGGCGCCGTGCAGGCCGCCGATCGGATCGAGGTAGGCCGGGCCCGTCAGCACCGGCTCGCCGTCGCCGTAGCCGATCAGGCTGGCCATGCCGGCCGCGGCCTCCATGGTCTTGCCCATGCCGACGTGGCTGGACCAGGGTCCATCATTCCCGAACGCGGGCATCTCAACCATCACCAGCTTCGGGTTGCCCTGGCTCAGCGCCTCGTAGCCCAGGCCGAGCTTGGTCAGGGCGTGGGGCGAGAAATTCGCCAGCACGACGTCGCACCTGGCCGCGAGCCGCCGCGCGATGTCTTGTCCGCCGGGCGATTTCAGGTCGAGACTGATGGACTTCTTGTCGTGGTTTTGCGTGTTGAACAGCGCATTGCGGTCATAGGGCCGCTCACCGCCCAGGCGGTCCGGATAGCTCGCCGGATCGTTGACCCCGACGGCCGGCCCCCGCCAGGAATCCAGCCTCGCGCCGTTCTCGATCTTGATCACCTCTGCGCCCAGGAAGGCCAGAGCGCGCGCGGTCATCGGTCCCGCCCAGGCCTGGGTGAAGTCGAGGACCCGCAATCCTTGCAGCGGCAGACGGTCAACGAACCCCGGAGCCGGGAAAGCGTTGCCACGTTCGAGCATCTTGGTCTCGAACCGGGCGCGGCCGCCCAGCTCGGGCGCCTGGGTTCGCGCCCGGTGCGGCGAACTCGTCCGGAACACTGGCCCCAGGCTATCCAGTTTGCCGTCGCCATCCGCCCGGAACATGCCTCGGCCCACGTACTGGGGCGTCTCGAGCAGCTCTGGCAGGGTTGGGATTCGCGCAGAGCTGACCTTGGCCCGCTGCAGCTGTTCGATCAGCTCCTCCACGCCACGGCCCTGCGCCTGCTCGCGCAGCAGCGCCACCGCGTCGGCCCAGTTGCGGCGCAGCGCCGCCACGCCGGCGAACCTCGGATCCTCGGCGATGTCTGGGATGCCAAAGATGCGGCAGATGGCCGGCCAGCCGCGTAGGGCGAACAGCACCAGCCAGCCATCGCGGCACTTCAGCTGGGCCAGCATGCCAGGATACTGCCGCCGCGACGCGTAGGTGCGCGAATAGGAGTATTGGGTGACCAGATTCTGCGCCATCGCCGCGGCGGCTTCGGCCGTGATCGCCTCAACCGCCTGGGTTTCGCCGGTGCGGTCGCGCCAGATCAGCGCGGCGAGGCACGAGATGTAGGCAGTGGCCCCGCAGGCGTAGGCCGTCCGGCGGCCGACGCCGTAGAGCGGCTCGCGGTCCTGGGCGCCGGTCGTGAACATGACGCCGCTCAGCGCCTGGTGAACGATCTCGCCGCCGCGCCAGTCAGCGTAGGGCCCGTGCTCGCCAAAATCGCTGACGCGGCAAACGATCTTGTCATCGGCCCGCTCGGCGATCGGATTTCCCGCATCGACAAGGACAATGTCGGCTTCGCCAAGCAGTCGGTCGAGATCGCGTTCGCTCTTGCTATCGCCGGGTCGCCAGGTGAACCCGGCTTTGCCCTGGTTGAGGTGGCGAAAGAGCAGCGACCCCGTGTCGTCGAACGGCCCCTCCCGACGTGTCGCGGCGCCTTCCGGCCGCTCGACCAGGATCACCTCGGCGCCATAGTCCGCGAACAACCTGCCGCAAAACTGGCCGGCCGCGGTGGACATGGCGTCGATGACTTTAACGCCGGCGAGCGCCGGCTGGTCCCGTGCCATCGGGACAACCTCCCTGTTGCACTGACAATGTAGCCAGTTCGATCGACGAGGCGACAAGCCAAATCGGCAGAGGCGACTGGATGCGCCTTACGCCGTCTCCCGCGTCGCCCCGACCCGCTGGGCCAGCGAGGCGGCCATGAACGGGTCGAGGTCGCCGTCCAGCACGCCGTCTGTGTCGGAGGTCTCGACGTCGGTGCGCAGATCCTTGACCATCTGATAGGGCTGTAAGACGTAGGAGCGGATCTGGTGGCCCCAGCCGATGTCGCTCTTGTTCGCCTCGACCTCCGCCGCCACCGCTTCGCGCCGCTGCAGCTCCGCCTCGTAGAGCCGGGAGCGTAGCACCTTCCAGGCTTCCTCGCGGTTCTGGTGCTGCGAGCGTTGGTTCTGGCAGGCGACCGCGATGCCGCTCGGAATGTGGGTCAGGCGCACGGCCGAGTCGGTCTTGTTGACGTGCTGGCCGCCGGAGCCGGACGCGCGATAGGTGTCGACACGAACATCCGACGGGTTGATATCGATGACGATCTTGTCGTCGACAACCGGATAGACCCAGACCGAGGCGAAGCTGGTGTGGCGCTTGGCGTTGGAGTCGAACGGCGAAATGCGCACCAGGCGGTGGATGCCGGCCTCGGTCTTCAGCCAGCCGTAGGCGTTGGTCCCCTTGATGACGATCGTCGCCGACTTGATCCCGGCTTGCTCGCCGTTGGTCTCTTCGACGAACTCCACCTCCATGCCGTGGGCGGTGGCCCAGCGGGTGTACATGCGCAGCAGCATGTTGGCCCAGTCGTTGGACTCGGTGCCGCCGGCGCCGGAATTGATCTCAATATAGCAGTCGTTGCCGTCGGCCTCGCCCGACAGCAGCGCCTCCAGCTCGGCGCGGCCGGCGAGGTCCTTTAGCAGGGCGAGTTGGCTGGCCGCGTCGTCGAGCGAGGCCTCGTCGCCCTCGGCCTCGGCCAGTTCGGCGAACTCGAGCGCGTCGGCGCGCTCCTGCTCCAGCTTGCGCACACGTCCGACCGCGTCGGCGAGCCGGGTGCGCTCGCGCATCAGCGCCTGGGCGGCCTCCGCGTCGTCCCAGAGGGTCGGATCCTCGACCCGGGCGTTCAGCTCATCGAGCTTGCGAAGCGCGTTCGCCCAGTCAAAGACGCCTCCTCAGCAGCGCAATCGACTGCTCGATCTCGGCCGCGGCCGCGTCAATGTCAGCTCTCATAATATCCTCGCAGACGGCCGAGATAGGCGGGCCGACCGGCTAAAACAATGCAGCGCTAGAACAATCCGTTGAGCTCGCTCGGCGGCTTCGGCTTGGGCCGCGGCGGCGCCAGGGTCGGCTCGGGCGACAGCCGAGGCGGCTGCGGGGCGCCGATCGGATTGAACGGCGTGACCGGCTCGACATGGCCGCCGCCGAGCGTCGGGGCGGCGACCCGAGCGGAAGGCTGGGTGCCGGGCTGGAACGCCTCGCGGTTGGGGCCGACCTGGGCGAAAACGGTGCCGAGCGGGGGCGTGAAGTCCAGCTTCGGCACCCCCTTCAGCGCCTCCTTCATGAACTCGATGAAGATCGGCACGGCGGCGACCGCGCCGGTTTCGCCATGGCCCAGCGAGCGGTTGTCGTCAAAGCCGACGAAGGTGCCGACCACGATCTGGGGCGTGAAGCCGATGAACCAGGCGCTGCGGAACTCGTTGGTGGTGCCGGTCTTGCCGCCGACCGGCCAGTTCAGCTCGCGCGCCTGGATCGCAGTGCCGTGCTGGACCACGCCCTGCAGCATGAGCACGATCTGGTAGGCGGTGATCGGGTCGACCACCTGCTGCCCGGCCGGGGCGAAGTCAGGGCCGTCGTCGCCAGTGAAGTCGCGGCTGCAATCGCGGCATTCGCGGGCGTCCGAGCGGAAGATGCTCTTGCCGTCACGGTTCTCGACCAGTTCGACCAGGTGCGGATTGATCTTCCGGCCGCCGTTCAGGAAGGCGGAATAGGCGCTGGTGATGCGGAACGGGGTGGTCTCGCCAGACCCCAGCGCCATCGACAGCACCGGGTCCATCTTCGGCACTACCCCGAACTTCACCGCGTTGGCGACGATCTTCGGCATCCCCACCTGGGCGGCGATGCGCACCGTCATGGTGTTGAGCGACAGCTCCAGCCCGCGGCGGAAGATCAGCGGCCCGGGGAAGTTCTTCTCGTAGTTCTCCGGCGTCCAGGTGGTGCCGTTGGCGCCAGGGAACGAGATCGGGCCGGCGGAGACGATGCTGGCCGGCGTGAAGCCGTTCTCGAGCGCCGTCACATAGACGAACGGCTTGAACGACGAGCCGGGCTGGCGCCATGCCTGTGTGGCGCGGTTGAAGTTCGAGAGCGAAAAGGAATAGCCGCCGACCATCGCCAGCACCCGGCCGGTGTTGGGGTCCATCGCCACCATCGCCCCATTGACGATCGGCACCTGGCGCAGATGCAGGCCGCCGGTGTCCGCGGGCTCGACGAAGATCAGGTCGCCGACGTTCAGTCCGCCCTTGCCGGCGCGGGCCCAGGAAACATCGGCGGGCACCATCTCGCCCTCGGAATCGTCCTGGGCGACCTTGACCTTCACCTGCCCGCCGCTGACGTCCTCGACCACGGCGACATGCCACTTCTTCCGCTCCGACGGCGGCGAGTGGGTCATGGCGGCCTTTTCCCAGCCGGGCTCGATCGCCACCCTGCCCCAGGCGCCGCGCCAGCCGTGGCGATGGTCGTAGGTCTCTAGCCCGTCCATCAGCGCGATCCGCGCGGCTGTCTGCAGCCGCGGATCGAGCGTGGTGCGGATGTAGTAGCCGCCCTGGTTCACGTTGTCGCCGAACTGGGCCAGCGCCTGCCGCCGCACCTCTTCGACGAAATAATCGGCGTCGTGATAGCTCGCCCGCTGCGGCGGCTGGACCACGATCGGCTCCTGCAACGCCGCCTGCACGTCGGGCGCCCGCGCGGTGCCCAGCTGCAGCATCGACTCGAGGATCGCGTTGCGCCGCTGCAGCGCCGCTTGCATGTGTCGGGCGGGATTGTAGTTGTCCGGCCCCTTGGGGAGCGACGCCAGGAAAGCGCACTGGGCCAGCGTCAGGTCGGTGAGCGACTTGCCGAAGTAGTTGTAGGCCGCCGCGCCGACGCCATAGCTGTCGTGACCCAGCCAGATCTCGTTCAGATAGAGTTCCAGGATCTGCTTCTTGGTCAGCGCCTGTTCCAGGCGCGTGGCGAGAATCGCCTCCTTCATCTTGCGGCTGAGCGTCTGCTCGTTGGTGAGCAGCACCGTCTTGGCCACCTGCTGGGTGATGGTCGAGCCGCCCTCGGGCCGGCGGCCCTGCAGCACGTTGAAGACGTCCTTGAACATGGCGCGCCCGACGCCGCCGACGTCGACGCCGCCGTGGGTGAAGAAGTTGTGGTCCTCGGCGGCGAGGAAGGCGTTGTAGACCTGCGGCGGGATCTGATCGAACGGCACATAGATGCGCCGCTCGGTGGAGTATTCGCCGATCAGGGTGCCGTCCCAGGCGTAGACCCGCGTCGCCGTCGGCGGGTGATAGTCCACCAGCTCCGAGGCGTTGGGCATGTCGTGAAACAGCCAGGCCATATAGATCGCCAGGCTGAGCCCAGCGATCGCGACGAGGCTGAGCACGAGCACGCCGGCGAAAGCGGACCAACGTCCGATCGAGATCAACCGAGACTCCCTCTCGAAGGGCGACGCCCCCGCATCGTCTAGCGTGCGCCGCGCCGGGCGCCAATGCGGCGGCGCGACGTGGCGAGAAGCAACTGATTTGGGCTTGGCGTCGAGGTCGAGGGCGCCGCCCGGTCGGCGAAATCTAGCGCTCGGCGACTTTGGTCCGGCTGGTGAAGTAGGCGTCGATGGCCTGGGCGATCTTGTCGGCCAGGGCGCCGCGCTGAGCAGGATCGTTGAGGCGTGCCTCGTCGGACGGATTGGTGATAAAGCCCATCTCGAGCAGGGCGGCCGGCACGTCCGGCGCCAGCAGCACGAAATAGCCAGCGTCGCGCTGGCTGCGCGGCAGCAGGGCCGCGCGGTCGCCGACGCGTTCGATCAGCCCCTGGGCGAAGCTGGCGGAGCGGTTGCGGGTGGTGCGCTGGGTGAGGTCGAGCAGAATCTGGCCGACCGCGTGGTCGTCGCTCTCGGCGGCCTGTTGCAGGAACCATTCGTTGCGGCCGAGCACATAGCCAACGCGCTGCTGGCCGCTTTCCGACAGCGTGTAGACGCTGGCGCCGTGGATGGCCGGGTCGGCGCCCGAATCGGCGTGCAGCGAAAGAAACAGGTCGGCGCCCGCCTGCCTCGCGATCTGCACCCGCTGCTCCAGCGGGATGAAGACGTCCGAGTCGCGGGTCATCACCACCTGGTAGCGGCCGGTCCGTTCCAGCCGCGCCTTCACCGCCAGCGCTTCGGCCAGGGTGACGGTCTTCTCGTAGCTCGAGGCGCCCACGGCGCCAGAGTCCTTGCCGCCGTGACCGGGGTCCAGCACGATGATCTTGCGGCCATGCGCGCTGATCTGCTGCGCGGGCGCGGCCTGATCGGCATCGGCGATGACGTAGCCGCGAAGCGCCGCCGTCGCCGTTGCCGGGCCGCCGGCACGCGCCACGATATCGACGACGTAGCGGTAGTCGGTGACGCCGTCCGCCGGCGGCAAGAGGAAGCGGCGGGCGATATCGGCGTTGCGGGCGAGATCGAGTGTCAGGCGCGCCCCGCCGGGCGCGTCGGACACGACCCAGCCCCTGACCAGACCCCTGCCCGCGCCTCTCAGGACGCCCGGCGTCGAGGCGCCCTTCAGGATCACGGCCAGCTGGGTCGCGGAGGCGTCGGCCGGGTCGAGCGCGCCGCTGACCGCCCGATGCAGGTCGACCACGATCCGGGTCGTCGACGCATCGCCGCCCAGCCGCACCGCCACAACGTCGGGTTCCGCAGGCTTGCGCGCGCCGGCGGCGACGGCCACGGCGCAAGCGGCGGCGGAGACGAGCCCCAGTGCGGCTCGACCCCAACGTCCCTTCAGCCCATCAGCCGACAGCCCGCGCATCACCTTCGCGCCCATACACCCAGCATTTTCGCTGTTTGCCTGAGATTGGGCTCGCCGCGTAGCAAAACCGTTAAGCACGAGCCAAAGCAACCGCTGCGCTTTCCATTCGCGACCTTATGTTGCTACATTGTGCGTTGCGCACCCAGGCGTCCGACGCCGGATCATCTTTGGGTGCGCAGGCCAAGCGTCGGGCCCGCGCACAAACCCGCGAACGACGCGCCCGATGAACGAGCGCTTCCCACGAGAGGGCGGCGTATTTGGAACAACAACCTGATGGGCAGCGCCCTCCTCCCCGAAGCGAAGATCGCCTCCGCAGCCGAAGCTGGCGGCGAACCTTTGGGATGCGGCGCGCCACACATGAGCAGGCGCCCGGACCACGTGTCCGCCGCGCGCCGCGGAGAATGTCGTAATGACGAGAAAAATGCTGATCGACGCCGCCCACGCAGAGGAAACGCGGGTGGTCGTCCTGGACGGAACTCGTGTTGAGGAGTTCGATTTCGAAAGCCAGGCCCGCAAACAGCTTCGCGGTAACATCTACCTGGCCAAGGTCACCCGGGTAGAGCCCAGTCTGCAGGCCGCGTTTGTGGAATACGGCGGCAACCGCCACGGCTTCCTCGCCTTCAACGAAATCCACCCGGACTACTATCAGATTCCCCACGCCGACCGCGAGGCGCTGATGCGCGAAGTGGCCGAGAGCGATGACGACGAGAACGGCGGCCACCACCAAACCGCCGCCGCTAATGGCGACGATGAAGGCGATTCGGTCGGCGGCATGGAGGACGAGGTCGAGGCCGACGAAGAGATCGAGCGTCGCCGGCGCCGCATACTCAAGCGCTACAAGATCCAGGAAGTGATCCGCCGCCGGCAGATCATGCTGGTGCAGGTCGTCAAGGAAGAGCGTGGCAACAAGGGCGCGGCGCTGACCACCTATCTGTCCCTGGCTGGCCGCTACTGCGTGCTGATGCCCAACACCGACCGCGGCGGCGGCATCAGCCGCAAGATCACCTCGGCCACCGACCGCAAGCGCCTGCGCACCATCGTCCAGGCCCTCGAGACGCCGGCCGGCATGGGGCTGATCGTCCGCACCGCCGGCGCCAAGCGCACCAAGGCCGAGATCGGGCGCGACTACGACTATCTGATCCGCACCTGGGAGAACATCCGCGACACCACCATGCACTCGGTCGCGCCGGCCCTGATCTACGAGGAAGAGGACCTGGTGAAGCGGGCGATCCGCGACCTCTACGACAAGGACCTCGAGGGGATCTGGGTCGAGGGCGAAGCCGGCTACAAGGAAGCGCGCGAGTTCATGCGCGTGCTGATGCCGGCCCAGGCCAAGAAGGTGATCGCCTATCGTGAGCCGACGCCGCTGTTCGTGCGCCACCGCATCGAGGACCATCTCGCGCAGATCTATTCGCCAACCGTGCCGCTGAAGTCGGGCGGCTACCTGGTGATCAACCAGACCGAGGCGCTGGTCGCGGTCGACGTGAACTCCGGCCGCGCGACCAAAGAGCGCAACATCGAAGCCACCGCGTTGAAGACCAACATGGAGGCGGCGGAGGAAACCTGCCGCCAGCTGCGCCTGCGCGACCTCGCCGGCCTGATCGTAATCGACTTCATCGACATGGAGGAAGCCAAGAACAACCGCGCGGTCGAAAAGAGGATGAAGGACTGCCTGAAGGACGACCGCGCGCGGATCCAGATCGGCAGAATCTCGTCGTTCGGCCTGATGGAGCTCAGCCGCCAGCGCCGACGCACCGGCATCCTCGAGGGCACCACCCACGTCTGCCCGCATTGCGCGGGCGCCGGACGGGTTCGTTCGGTTGAATCGAGCGCGCTCTCGGCCTTGCGCGCGGTGGAGCTGGAGGGCTTGCGCGGCGGTGGCGAGATCGTGTTGCGCACGCCCCGCGACGTCGGGCTCTATCTGCTCAACGCCAAGCGCGACTATTTGATGCGGCTGCGCCAGACGCACGGGCTGTGGGTCAACGTGGCCCTCGACGACGCCCTGGCGGCGGCCGAGCACGGCATCGAGCGTATCTCCAGCGAAGCGCCGCCAACCAGCGCCCGCACCTGGGAGGCGCCGGCCGCGGAGCCGTATGAGCCGGACGACGCGGACGATGATCTGGTCGATGAGGTCGACGAAGAGGAAGACGAGGACGAAGACGAGGCGGTCGATGCCAACGTCGAAGATGCAGACGACGACGCTGACGAGCGCCGCCCGGAGGCCGCCTCGCACCAGGAGGACGACAGCCGTCCCCGCGGCCGCGGCCGGCGTCGCCGCCGCGGGCGCCGCGGCGACGAGCCACGTCCGGCGCAAGGTCAGACGCAGGCCGCGCCGCAGCCGGTCCGGCCGGCGGCGGACGAACAGTCGGAGAGCAGCGACGCGGAAGGTGGCGGCCGCCGCCGCCGCCGCGGCCGGAGGGGCGGTCGGCGCATGCGCGAGGAACCGCGCGCCGGTGACGTCTACGCCTGGTCCTGGCCCTCACGTCCGGTCGGCGATGACGCCTACCAGTGGCGTGGCCCCGTCCAGGCGCAGCTTGCGCCGCCGGAGGTCGCATCCCCATTGCCGTTCGCCGCCGAGCCCTATGAGCCGGTCGAAGCTTCTGGCGAAGCGCCACAGCCGCCGATCGCCGACGATGTCGCCGGCGTCGACGTCTGGGTCGAACTGCCGGCGCCCGACGAGGCGCCGCGCAAGGGCCGCGCGCGCCGGGGCCGCGGCAGGGCCGCGGCCGCCGAACCGGTAGTCGCCGAGACATCGGCCGAGCCCGTCGCTGAGGCGCCATTCGAAGCGGAGCCCGTGACCGCGGCGGCGCCGCGAGCCGAGGTTGTCGCCGAGGAGTCAGCGCCACCGCCTGAGCCCGCACCGCCAGTCGTCGCCGAGCTCGAAGCAGCGCCCGCGCTCCCGGTCCTGGCGAGCGTCGACGAACCGGCCCCAGCGTCGGCGCCGGTCGACGCCAACGAAATCAGCGCGCCCCCGGCCACGCCGAAGCGCGGTTGGTGGCGTCGGGGGGCGTGAGGCGCTAAGGGTGATCGCGCAGGGGCGAGCGAGAACTGATCCGGAGTGATGGATTGAGCCCCTGCACGATTTCGCCCCTACGCTGGCTGCGAAGCGGGATCGCCGTCGCGGCGATCACGGCGATGCTGGCCTCGCCGGCGACCGCCGTCCACGCGCAAGGCGAGTACTTCGGCCCCGGCATCGAGCGGGACACCGAGATCGAAGCCATCATGCATGAGGAGATGGATCCGATCTTCGCGGCGGCGAACATGGATCCCAAGCGGGTGGAACTCTACCTCGTCGCCGACCCGACGCTGAACGCCGGCACGCTCCCCGGCTATCGCATGGTGGTCAACAGCGGCTTGATCATGCAGTGCACGACGCCCAACGAGCTGCAGGGCGTGCTGGCGCACGAAACCGGCCACATGGAGCGCGGCGACGTCGCCCGCGTCGGCGAGTCGACCAAAGGCGTTGTCGGGCCGATGATCATCGGTCTCGGCCTGGGCATCCTGGCGGCCCTCGCAGGCGCGCCGGATGCGGCTGCGGCGCTGATCTATTCCGGCAGCTACTTCGGCCAGTTGAACGGGCTGGCGTACTCGCGCGACGACGAAGCCCGCGCCGACGAAGCGGCCATCACCTACCTGGAAAAGGCCGGCTATTCCGGCGAGGGAATCGTCGATTTCTTCAATAATTTCCGCTACGAAGAGGTGTTCTCCGACGCCAAGAAGTACCCGTTCTGGGTCGATCACCCGCTGACCGACGACCGGATCGAGGCCATCACCGTGCGCGCCAAGTCGCAGCCGCATTGGGGCGTGAAGGACACGCCCGAGATGATCGCCCAGTTCGAGATCATGAAGGCCAAGATCAAGGCCTACATGAACCGCCCTTACCAGACCTACATCGACTATCCGGACACGGATAAATCGTTCCCAGCCCGCTACGCCCGGGCAATTGCCGACTACCGCGAACTGGAGACCGAGAAGGCGCTGAAGGAAATCGACGCCCTGATCGTCGAGCGGCCGGACGATCCCTACCTCTACGAACTGAAGGGCAATGCGCTGATGGAGAGCGCACGCGCCCTGGAAGCCGAGGCGCCGATGCGCAAGGCGGTCGAGTTGAACCCCGAAGCGCCGTTGCTGCGCCTGCAGCTTGGCCAGGACCTGATCACCGAGAACGATCCGACCAAGCTGCAGGACGCGATCGCCACCCTGAACCGCTCGCTCGTGGTCGAGCCCGACAACCCGATGCCGTGGCTGTGGCTGTCCCAGGCCTACGACGCCAAGGGCGACGAGGGCATGGCGCGGCTGGCGACCGCCGAGCAGGATTTCCACCTCGGCCAGATGAAGGACGCCCGCTCGTTCGCCATGCGGGCTCGGGAGTTCCTGAAGCGGGGCACGCCGGAATGGAACCGCGCGACCGACATCGTGCTGACGTCCAATCCGTCGGCGGACGACCTGCGGCTGCTGGGATCCCAAGGATGAGAGCCATTGCTGTGCTCGGCCTCGCCGCCGCGCTCGGCCTGGCGGCCTGCCAGCCGGCGCAGGAGAGCGGCGCCTCGTTCGACGCCAAGGTGAAGGCCTATCTGCTGGCGCACCCCGATGACCTGCGCGCGGCGATCCAGAA
>Ga0302326_10014383_pt1 | contig 16723 bp, 16 predicted proteins | sample Palsa_T0_3_FD_202264 | JGI IMG/M metagenome (GOLD analysis project Ga0302326, IMG submission 202264) | Peat permafrost microbial communities from Stordalen Mire near Abisko, Sweden - Palsa_T0_3 | ecosystem: Environmental > Terrestrial > Soil > Palsa > Peat permafrost | place: Sweden: Abisko...
GCGACTCTGTGGGCACACGCGTCATTGCGGGCGGCGTGGCGGAGTCAATATTTCAGCCCGAATGGTCGCCCGACAGCGATGAGATCATCTTCGTTTCCGATCGCACCGGATGGTGGAACCTCTACGCTTACGAAGTCGCCACCGGGACGACCCGTCCGCTGTGCCCCATGCCGGCGGAGTTCGGCGTGCCGCAATGGAATTTCGGCATGTCGACGTACGCGTTCGCCGGCGCCCGGCGGATCGTATGCGCTTACACGAACGCGGGGCTCGGCCAACTGGCAATATTGGATTTCGCGAACGGATCCCTGCAGGCGATCGAGACCGGGTTCACGGAATTTGGATCGGTGCGCGCCGACGGCGACCGCGTCGTGTTTCGCGGCGGCGCCCCGGATCGGCCGACGTCCATCATCACACTTGACCTGCGGTCCCGGCAACATCGCATCCTCAAGCGGGCGACCGACCTGTTGGATCGCGCCGAGCCGGGCGTCGTCAGCTACATTACCACGGTCGAACCGGTGGAATTCCCGACTACCGGCGGTAAGACCGCATTTGGACTGTTCTATCCACCACGCAGTCCCGACTACGCCGGCGGCACGGACGAGCGGCCGCCGCTGCTCGTCAAGTGTCACGGCGGCCCCACCTCGTCGGCGTCGAGCACCCTCAACCTCGCGACGCAGTTCTGGACCAGTCGCGGGATTGCGGTGCTTGACGTCAACTACGGCGGCAGCGCGGGGTTCGGACGCGAATATCGTGAGCGGCTCAAACTCAATTGGGGCATCGTCGACGTGGACGACTGCGTGAACGGCGCCAAATTCCTTGCGCAGCAGGGGTTGGTGGACTCAAGGCGCGTCGTTATCAGTGGCGGCAGCGCCGGCGGCTACACCACCCTCGCGGCACTTGCCTTCCGCGACTTCTTTCAAGGCGGGGCGAGCTATTACGGCGTGAGTGATGCGGCAGCACTTGCCCGCGACACCCACAAATTCGAGTCGCGTTATCTCGATTGGCTCATCGGCCCCTATCCGGAAGAGGAAGAGCGATACCGCGAGCGTTCGCCGGTCTATCATGCCGATCGGCTCTCGAAGCCGGTAATCTTCTTCCAGGGCTCCGAGGACGCCGTGGTGCCGCCGAACCAGACCGAGGTCATGGTCGAGGCGCTGCGGCGCAACGGAAACGCGGTCGGCTATTTCCTGTTCGCAGGCGAGCAGCACGGCTTCCGGCAGGCCGCCAACATCAAGCGCTGCCTCGATGCCGAACTTACGTTCTATGCGGTCGAGGTGTTCCGCATCGGACTGACGTTTTAAGATTGTGGCCGTCAGACGCGCGGAATAAGCCGGTCACCCACTCACCATACTGCCATGCAAAGGATAAGCCCTCGGGTAGAAGGGACAGCCCGGGGGCTTTAATCGAGGCTCAACCATTCCTAGCCCGTCCGATCTGCGTGATGAACGGGATGGCGCACAGGCACAACGCCGCCATTGCCCAGAACCCCCCAGCACCAAACCGCCCGTAGAGCGTTCCGGACATCAAGGTGAGCAGCGCTGTCATGGCTCCGATTGCAACCGTACCGTAGATTGCCTGTGCCGTCGCGGCGAGGCCAGGCGGCACTACCTCGCCGAGCAGGCGCATGCAGGCAAGATGCAGCAGGGCGAAGCTCAATCCGTGCAGGGGTTCGATCAACGCCATCGCCGTGACTTCCGCGGTCAACGCCATCACGGACCAGCGTACGACGCCAGCGGTCGCAGCGAGCATCATTGCCCGCGACGGGCCGATCCGGTTGAGCAGCCCCGGCCCGATCACGATGAATACGACCACCTCGGCGGCAACCGATTCCGACCACAGGACGCTCGCGGCCGGCGGCGATATCCCCTCGGCCTCCCAGCGGATAATCGCGAATGAATCATGCATGGCGTGGCTGCCGAGCACCAGCGCGGCGATGATGATCAGCAGTCTGAATTTGCGCAACTTCAGCAGCGCACGGAGGGACGGGTTCTCGCCCGCACCTGCTCGCGTCGGCGATCTCGGGCGCGACGCCGGTAGCGCCATGGCGGCGGCCGCCGCGGCCACCAGAAACGCCGAGCCGACCCAAATGATAACGTCGAGATCAATCGCGGCAATCGCCTGTCCGGCCACCACCGAGCCGACAATGAAGGCCGCCGAGCCGGCTCCGCGTACCCAACCGTATTCAAACCGCGGATTGGCTCCCGCCGCCGACGCCACCGCGCCCAGCGCGAGTGCGTCCGCATTTGTCGTCAGGGGCGCCAGCATCGCGGCGTAGATGACGCTGACGGCCAGCGCGCTCCAAAATGAATGGGCGGGCAGAAAGCCGAATGCCGTGAGCGCGGCTGCCACCGCGAAGCAGGCGAATACCCCCCGCAGCGCGTCAAACAGATCCGCGACCCGGCCAGCGAGCGGACCGGACACCAAGCGGGCTGCGGTGCTGAGAGCCAATACCAGTCCGATTTCGTCCGGCCGCAACCCCCGCGCCTGCAGCAAGGTCGGGAAAAACGGCGATACAACGCCGAAGCTGGCATACAGCATCGTGTAAAGCAGGATAAATGGAAGCAGGCCACCTCGGCCATGTGCATTCATTTGCCTGGCCACTCCCATTCCTAGCCTCGGGCCCCAGAGTCGAGCTATGGGGGCTTCCAAATGCTTCCATGAATTCGCGTGCGCAGGCATAGTCGGGAAGCCCTGTCGACGCTATGACAAATCCGACGCCCGGAGAAACCGTGTTGCGCAAATGACAAATGCTTTTCCAGTCGAGATTGCAAATCGGGTGAGTCAGGAAGCTGCACTCGCGGCGCTTGCAACTGCCCGTCCGGGGCCGCGGCAGGCGCGAGAGGGATAACGCCCGGCGAAAAGCGCCAGCGCCGTCGGTGCGCCACGATGGCGGGATCGCTCATTCCGAAGGACGCGTGAGTGACGCTCGCCGAGGGTTTATCCAATGGGAGACGAATGCCTCATTTCTTGCTGACTTTTGGCGACGTCAGCCAACCGCCGGTCGGTGTCGTCATCATAGAAGCACCGTCGATGTTCCAAGCGCGCATGACCGCTGTGGCTCGACGCTTCGCCGCCGGTGTACCGTTCGGCAAGTGTCACGAACTCAGCGCCCATATGATGACTTCGATACCGCCGACACTGATCGGCAGGATGATGTCCAGTACTGAAGCGGCGCAACTGCTCACCCGGGGCCGCGGCAGGCGCGAGAGGGATCGACGATGAGTAGGCTTCACGTCCCTTGCGCGCGGCGCTCTCGTTTGAGCCTGCTTTTGTGATGAGGTTGGTGGCGGTTCGGTTTGAATGCGACCGCGCCGACTGCTTTGCGTTTCGAGTTGTCCGCTGTTCTCGTGCCGTCCGCTCGCGCGTCGCCGTAGGCGCGATAGAGGTCGGCGAATTCGGGGGCGAGTTCGTAGCACACCGTAAGTTTGTGGGTCGCGAGGTCCCAGTGGGCGTTAGGCGAGCCGCAGCTTTGCATTTCCAGCGTGAACGGGGCCGGCCACACGAATTGATCCGCCGCATGCTCGGCCACCGTTTCCAACAGCCGGATCGAGCGCGCCACTTGTTGGGCGGTCGCAGTCCTGCCTTCGGCCGGGCCATAGACCACATCGATCTTCGTTTTCGGCTGATCGGGAGCACGCCGATGCGGCTTGAGCACCAGATCCCACGAATACGCGGCGTTGCTGAAATCCCCGGCGCAGGTGTCCTGGCGTTCCTCCGGTAGCTTGGTCTCTTTGGCGAGATCCTTGAATTTTTCGTCGTCGGAACCGACCATCAAGCACACGATTTGGTAGGCGCGCTGCTGGTTGAGGCCGTGCTCGTCGTAATAGGCGACCTTGTCGCCCGTCTTTTGGTCGCGGCGGTCGGCCATGAACCAGCCCTCCGCCGCGTCGGTGAGCACGCGACGCGAAAAATCGGACCCCACCCTGATCAGCCTCAGCGCGGCGTAAGCATCAGCCGCGTCTTCCATCCGGCCCAGCACCGGCAACCCCATCTGGGTGATGGAGACATGGGCCATTTCGTGGAGAAGCACGAACAGCATGTTGCCGGATACGAATTCCGCGAGCCCTTGGACGTATCCTGGAGAAAGGTTCTTGAATCGCGGATTGTTTTCGCGCAGCGCGCGGGCAGCAGCCTCGATCCTGCCCTGAAATTTCGATGGTTGGGTCGGATTGGCCGATTGGTACGGAACCGGTTGCGCAACCACCGGCTCCGTACCGAGGATGAGCCCGAAAAGCAAAATAGGACGCCACCAGAGGCGAAGCAACGCACTACCAGGGGCTGGCAAGGCTACCACCTCCGCGCAGGCTTATCCCTTCTTCTTGGTCGTCTTCTTCGGCTTCAACAGAGCCTCGCACGGCGTATAGCGGCCGTTTCCTTCGTCGATCATGCACTTTTTGCTCTTGTAGAGCGCCTCGCACGGCGTATAGCGGCCGTACCCTTCGTCGACCATGCACCGGGCAGCGGCGGGACCGGTCGACGCGACCGTTCCCATGAACGTCAGGGCTCCGAAGCCGGCCAGCAACGCGGCAGAAATGGCTAATGATTTCATTTGTCCACCTATCAGTGTTTCGAGTTCATTTTTGGCGTGAAGGCACTCGATTGAGCCACGCGGTCTAAGATGCAGGATTCTTGCCACCCGCGCGGCATGGGGCACTCGCCACGCAACGACGCATATTGATGTGTTTGTGAACGGCGTATGAACGCGCCCGCTTTCGGCGTGGTTGCTGCGCCCTACCAGGTCCAAGCCCCTCCGGCGACTGGACCAAATTGAAGAACCCGGAGACGCCGGTCCGGAATGCCCGCAGCGACCTTTTCGAGCGATGAAGCAGGTAGCGGAAACAGGCCACGGCCCGACAGAGCAAGTACCCTCGATGGGCTGTTCGATCAAGTGGAGGGATTGACGGGTCTGAGGGGTCCTTTCGCGGGTCAGCCGGTTTGCGGTGGCGGCATCGGACGACGCAGTGCGTGTGGCCGGCTGAGAGGAGCGTCCGCGACCCCTGTTTTTGCAGAACGAAGCCAATTCGAGACCACCGGCATCGTCCGTCGGGACACCATGGACGGCAACCGGAGCCGATGCGCCGGTGCCCAGCTGATCACCGATTGGAACGCTGCGGCGGAAGTTAGGCCGCCATCCCGGTTTCATGGCCGGGCAATAGCGCATATCATCGCGAGAAAACAGCAAGGGGAGAAAACTCGTATGTGTCGCCTACTGCCGCGAATGTGCGCTTCACGCCATCGGTCAGCGCGATCTGCTAGTCGGATGGTCATTTTTGGTCGCTTGGTCGTTGGGGGTGCCTTCGCGGCTCTCGCGCTGGGCAGTCTCCTTGTCACGCCCATCCGCGCCGCCGAGCGTCCACCCGTCATGGGGCGAAATGGCGGTGTGTCTGCGGGCCATCCGCTGACCACGGCGGCAGCGTTCGAGATACTTGCCCGCGGCGGCAATGCGTTCGACGCCGGCGTCGCGGCGCTGCTGGTCGGTGGGGTGGTCGAGCAGGATCTCTACAGCCTGGGCGGCGAAGCCCTGGTGCTCGTCTATCCGCGAACCACGGGCAAAGTCGTCGCGGTGGTCGGGCAGGGCTGGGCACCCGAGGGCGCCACCATCGACCGTTACGTGGCGCAGGGAAAGACGCTCAACGGCAAGGGGCTTGATCCCGCGGTCGTCCCGGGCGCGCTACATGCGGCCCTCACGGTACTGGACCAATGGGGCACCATGAGTTTCGAGACGGTCGCGGCGCGCGCGATCGAATACGCGCAACAAGGCTTTCCGCTGCGGCCCCGCACGGTGGCGGCGATCCGGCGGAACGAAAAATTCATCCAGGATTGGCCGGAAAACCAACGCTACTGGCTCAAGCCGGATGGCGCCATGTACCGGCCCGGTGAAACGATAAAGTTCCCGACGCTCGCGCGTACCCTGGCCCGCATGGTCGAGGCCGAACGCGCCCATAAGGGCGAGGGCCGCAGCGCCGGCATCGTGGCGGCCCGCGACCGCTTCTACAAAGGCGACATCGCCGACGAAATGGTCGGCTTTCTCAAGCAGCAAGACGCGCCCTTCGAACTCGCCGATTTTGCCGAGTTCTTCGCCCGGGTCGAGCAGCCGAGCATGACGACCTATCGGGGCTACGAGGTCTACAAGCATACGTTTGGAGGTCAGGGACCGGCGCTGCTCGAGGCGCTCAACATCCTTGAGAATTTCGATCTGGCTTCGATGAAGCTCAACAGCGCTGAATATCTCCACACCGTGGTGGAGGCGCTCAAGCTCGCCTATGCGGATCGCGACACCTACTATGGCGATCCCGCCTTTGTGCGCATTCCCGGCGAAGGCCTGCTGTCGAAGGCCTATGCCAAGGAGCGCGCGAAGCTGATCGATCCCAAAAGCGCTTCCCGGGCGTTTGTCGCCGGAAACCCGCTGCCGTTCGACCCGCACGTCAAGGAATGGAACTACTGGGTTGCCAACATAGCGGATGTCGGAAAATCCACCGGACCGCTCCCCGATCCGGAGCCGGTTTCCGGCGCGCAGAAGGATACCACCCACATCGCCATCATCGACCGCGATGGGAACATATTCGACTCGACACCCAGTGGCGGCTGGATCGGCGGCGCCGTCATTCTCGGCGACACCGGGATCGGCATGAGTGTGCGCGGCGAGCAGTTTTGGCTCGACAAGACGCGCGCGGCGCAGCTGCGCCCACGCGCTCGGCCGCGCTACACGCTCACGCCCAGCATCGTTCTGCGCGATGGCCAGCCCTTCATGGCGCTCGGCTCGCCGGGCGGTGACAACCAGGAACAGACCATCTTGCAGGCGTTTCTCGATATCGTGGAATTCTGGCCCGACTGGTACCCGAACTTGCATGAGGCATTCGAATGGCCGCGCGTCCAGACACTGCATTTCTACGGCTCGTTCTGGCCGCACAACTCGGGCTTCAACAAGCTCAATGTCGAGGGCAACATCCCCGATGCCGTCTACAACGATCTGCAGGCGCGTGGTCACGACGTCGCCAGGATCAGGCCCTTCGGCATGAATGGATGCGCAACCGCGGTTCTAATCGATCCCGCCACCAACAACCGCATCGCTGGTGCGGACCGGCGAAGGGACTGCTACGCGATCGCGTATTAAGGTGTGAACAGGCGCCGTACGGGAGGCCCTTGACACATCTGCGTGTCGAAATGAACGATCTCCCGCTCGGGGCAGTATACGCGGGCGGGTTGCCGGCGAGCCTTGAGGCGCGAAGCGTGGCCGGCAAATCGAGGCCGTCGGCGAGGGGCTTGCCGGCGTGCTGCTGTTCCACCGGCCACTTCGGTGACTGCGGCAGCTTGTCGCAGGGCGGCCGCCTCTTGAAATCGTTCTCGGCTTTCCCAAGTCGTTTGCCGCCGGGCGCCTCGTGCGGGCCCGGTGCGGGCGTCGGCGGATGTCCGGCGCGCTGCTCGTGCCCATGTTGCTCAACGGAGAATGTGGCTATGAGGACCTACGACTTCTCTCCCCTGTGGCGATCGACCGTCGGCTTCGATCGCATGTTCGATCTCATCAACAACGAAATCCCCAACGTCCAGGATACCTACCCGCCTTACGACATCGCGCGTACCGGCGAGGAGAGCTATCGGATTTCGCTCGCGCTTGCGGGCTTTACGCCCGAGCAGGTCACCGTGACGGCTCAGCAGAACCGGCTGACGGTTTCGGGCCGAAAGGGCGACAACGGCAAGCAAGAATACATCTACCAGAGCATCGCCACGCGGCCCTTCGAGCGCCACTTCAGCTTGGCTGACCACGTGCAGGTCGAGGGAGCAACGTTCGTGAACGGGCTTCTGCAGATCGACTTGGTGCGCAAGGTGCCCGAAGCCATGAAGCCACGCCGGATCGAAATTGGCGTCGGCCATGACGGCGCCAGTGGTACCAAAACCGTGGATGCCCGAGATTCCAACTCTCGACCGGCTATCAAGGCGGCCTAACCAGAATCCGATCAGTGCATGATGCGGCGGTTCGGGGACCGCCCGGACCGCCTCCTTGAAAGAGGAGACGTGCCATGACCGCGATTCGTGGATCGTGGACTGCAGCTTTGGTCGGCCTTGCGGCGGTGGCTTCGCTGGGCCTTCGCTCCGACGACCTGTCGGGATCGGAGGCCGCGCGGCGAGCAGCCACGACCGGATGTCGCGGACATTACTCAACCCGATGCACGATCGAGGTCAGGTACGTCTATCCGACGGCCGACGCCTCTGTCGTGCCCCAGGACGTTTATTTCTAAACATGCGCGAGCACAAGTGCCGCGCCCGCTTTGAGGCGGCAGTTCAAAAAGGGGGAATGAAATGAATCATAGGTATGGCGAAAACGACAGCACACAGTATCCAGAGTTTCTATCCGGGGGATTTATCGAGGCGATGTGGGAGACGTTGATCGCGCTGACGATAGCCGCGGCTATATGCGTCGGCCTCATCAGTCTTTCGGCGCACCTCGATAAGGCGAAGACACTTCGCGAGATTGGCGTCGGCAAGTTGTCTTCGGCCGCCGGCATCGACGCCTCCAAGGCTGCCTCGCATTTCAACTGATAACACCCATGCGCCACCGGAGAATACGGCTATGAAGAAGATCGCTTCGGCGTCGCCACAACGGGCGCCATTCGATTTTGACATCGACAATCTCTTGCATCCTGCCCGGGCGTTCGGGCATCCCCGCCAAGTGGTGGAGGATCCCGATCTCACCCTCAACGAAAAGCGCGCCATTCTCGCGTCATGGGCTTCGGACGCCTGCGCGATCGAGGCCGCTCCCGCGTTGCGGCAGGTTCCCGGCACCGTGCAGCCGGTCCGGTTCGACGAGGTAATGGACGCGTTGCGCGCCCTCGATCGGCAGGCCGGCGACAACTATCGCGCGCCACCGCGTTATCGGCGCGTCCTGGAAAACCGCATCCCCGGAGTGTTCGGCCGCAAGTCCCGCGATCACGGCGCGAGGTCGGCTCCAGGGGAAATGTCACTCATGTCCCACCAAAGGAAATGACCCGAGTGAGTGTCCGGTTGCACTGGGGTAGTACTGCCGCCGCGGCGATGTGGGCGGCGCGGCTCATTTTGACCCTTAGCGGCTGTCGCCGGTCGAAACTTTTTGCGTTGCGAGAAGCCTCAATTACTGGATCACCTCATCCGCAGGGGCCGTTTCCGGGATGGTGAGGCCGAGCGCCTTACTGCCCGGGGCCGTGCCCTTGGAACGTGGATCGTAGGTGCGATCATCGCTCCCTCTTCTGGTCGGCGCGCAAGCGTTTGATCTCCCGTCTTAGCGACCGATCCATGGTCGTGCGCGCAGCGACTGGATCGCCGCCGTGCACGTCGACCAGGTCCTCCCAAATGTCCCGATTAAGAATAGGCACCTTGCCCTTGGTCTTCGGCTGCTCCCGATACTTTTGCTCCTCGACTTTCTTCATAGGGTCGTGCGGGTCCTCAAGGGGGACATCGATCCGGTGTTTGCGCATCTCCGTGAGTACATGGCGTGCCAGCAATCGCAGCTCTTTGAAGTCGATGTCGGCGACGAAGGTGATCAGTCTGTCGGGTTCGGGGGTTTTGTTCCAGACGCGGATGCCGCAAAACCGTCCCTGGTCGTCTCTCGGGAGCACGTTGAAGTGCGCCACGCTGTTGCGCAGCAGACGGGGCAGGTTCTTGATGACTGCGGGATCAATCAGGACCGCTTCGCCATCGGCATCAGTCAACTCGACCCGGTCGTCGCCTTCATGGACGGAGTAGATGACCTTCACCACCCGTCCGATAGACGTGTAATCCCGCAGCAGGTTGCCCAACGCTTCGGGTGCTTGCTCATGCGGAAAGACAAGAACGCCGAGAAGCGAAATCAGCAGCTGCGTGTCTGCATACGGAGGTTCGTTTTGGGTGGCGGAACCCCACGTCGGAGCGCGAGCCTCGATGAAATCGAGGTTTGCCAGAATGCGGTCGGCTAGGGCGGCGAGCAATGGCCCAGTGGGATATGCCATGTCTACAATCCGTTGTTATAGCGTTCAGTTGTGAACGAAGGAGACGCCAGCTGCTGCGCCCGGGTAGCGAGCGGCCGTCGCTCCCGCCAGAAGCGCGATGAATTCGCGCCGCCGCATTGGTCATCCCTCCAGCCGCGGTATGGGAAGCCTAGCCCGGCTGAGGATGGCATTGGAACGGGCACTTCGAGGGTCGCTCCTGGGGCCGATCGCTGCGGTGCATGAGCCCGTAGCTGGCCCAAGGCGGAAATGCCGCCCACCGGCCGGGAGATCCGGTTACTGAGGAACACCTGCCGCCGCCGGGCACTCGGCTTAAATTCCTAGACCCGTTGCATTTTCGGAACAGGTAGGAAGCCCCTCTCCCCTTCTCCCCACCCCCTTCAAGCCCGCCGATAACCACCAGGTATGATGGGGCGCATGCCCTCATCACACGGCCGCACTATCGCAACAGCAGTCTTCGTTCTCGCGCTCGCGACCGAGTCCGCAACTATCCTGGGAAGCGCGCTCCCAATACATCGAGCAACCCCCGCAGAACCTTCAACGATAGCCCAGAGCAACATCTTACCAGACGACACAATCGCCATTTGTCAAGTCGGCAGTATCAGCACCCCTTGAAAAGTCACCGGCGGCGTCAATTGCGGGTGCAGATCACGTGCCGCCAAAAAAGTGCGGATTTCGATCGGCGTTCACATCACCCGCCTTCGGTTCAGCACGGGAGCCTGGAGCCCAATTGGTCGACCCGACACACAAAGCGTCACAACGTCACAATGCCCGTCGCTATTGGATTTCTGCGCATGTTCCAACCGTCACAGGCGTTCGGGTTGTGACGGTTGCAAATCATGAAGAAATGCCAGTGGCGCAGCGGTTGTGACGTTGTGACGGTTTGAATTGGGGTGCGGGTCAAGTTAGATGTCAAAGGCTCGCGCAAAGGCTTTTCAGCTTGGGTCCAGACGCGACCGGGCTTATTGCAAAATCGAGGCCTCAGGGCGCGCCCTCCGCCGGGCACACATTTCGGTTGCCGCCATCTGGGAAACACGGCCCGTACTGCCGTCGAAGCGGAACAAATAATTGCAGAGATAAACGTACCGTCTCATGGTTTCCGTCAGCAAATCGTCCTCACCGTTCAGCTCATAAATCTCGGCTGCCCCCATCGCGTCGCGCGCTTGTGCTGCATACCAGTCCTACGCCAGTCGAACTCCAGGCGTCGGATTGCGGAAGACGATCACGCCATGCCGTTGCAGCGTTGCCGTTATCGCGTCCAGCGTCGATTGCACGGTCGTGGGATATCCGCCTCCTCGGGATTCCCAATATCGACACGCATCCGGATTAAAGCCCGCTTCTGTTGCGAGCTTGGCTTGGGTCAGGCCAGCCAAAGCCCGAGCCGGTGAACGCTTTGGCGAAATAGCGTCGCTCCCGCGATGACCGAGAACGACCGAACCGGGTGTCGCGTCGAATGACAGCCCGTTCTCGGTTCAACGATCCGATAGAGCCTATGGACCTCGCCAACATGCGGGAGAACGGCGTGCGCTCGCTCGCGGTCCAGTGCCATCAATGCCGGCACCGGGTGATCATCAACGCGGATCATTGGCCCGGCGACCTCACGGTGAAGTCGTTCGAACCGAAGATGGTTTGCACGAAATGTGGGACCATCGGCGCGGATGTTCGGCCGAACTGGCGGGAAAAACAGCGATAGCCCACGCCTCGGAGTTGCATTTTCTGGCTGCGTGGGATTTGCGCCACAGGTTGCATCCTGATACCGTATCCCGTCTAGGGAGAGCGGCGACATGCGACTTGGCGGGGTGCTTTTGGCTGCGGCTGCGCTGGCGGGTTGCGCCGGCCGTGACGCCGCCCCGGTCGCGACTGTGCAACCACAGGACGCCTACAGCGACTGCTCAATGATCAACGCTGAAATCCAGGCCAACAATCAACGGGCACAGGCCCTCGCATCTGAGCAGAATGCGAAGGTCGTGCAGAACGTCGCCGCCGGCGTCGTCGGGATTGTCGTGTGGCCGGTCTGGTTCGCGATGGACGCGAAGGGCGCTGCCGGCACCGACGCGGCAGCCCTCCAGGCGCGCCAGGAATATCTCGTGAACCTCGCCGGCCAACGGTGTGCGCACGGCTCTCAGCCAGGTCGTGCGCCCGGAATGTCTCAGCCCCCGCCGCCCAACCGCTGAACGATGCCGCACTTCTGGCTGACCTATGGCAAAGCCGGCCGCCTGATCGGCGTCGTCATCATTGAGGCTCCGACGCTGATCCAAGCCCGCATGAACGCGGCGGTTGAGGGTATCATCGACGCCGGCGCGCCCTTCGTCGAAGGCCACAAACTTAGCGCCAAGCTGATGGCGTCGGTCCTACCCTCACAGGTTGGTCGGAAGATGTCCGGCGCAGAAGCGGCCGAGCTAATATGTTGGCTCGAAAGCCGCCGCAAGCCTGAGAAATGAGGCCTGTTGATAGCGGGAGCGCCGGGCGGCGCCGCCTCAGACCATTGGCTTGACCGTTATCGCCCTGGCGGCTCCAGCTCGGGCGCCCGTTACCGTTACCGCAGGAATGGATTCGCCTCGTTGGCCGTTCGCGTGGGAGGCTGCGACGTACGCTATAGGAGGGCCTGACCAATGTCTTCCAATTTGAAATTCGTCGCCATTATCGTGACCTTGGTCTCGATGATGTTCGCTCTTGCCTACCTTGTAGCGCCCGGCCGATCGCGCCTTGCACATCCACCTTCGACAACACTATTGATGCCGGCTACCGATCCTCTGCGCGCTGCGGCGTGACATCGATCACCGACGCGGCGCCAACCCAAAGCCGAGGCGGCTTCGCCTTGCGCTGAAAAGCTTAACTGCTACTTGCCTGCTGCCGCCAGATTTTCTCTCCGATGGTCCCGCGGCATCCTCCCTGCCGGCTTCGTTGACCCACGTACTGCTGTTGCCCCAGCAGGTACAAACTGTCAGCGGCATGACCGTACGTCAGGCCGAGTGCATCCCGGGGAAATCGCCGGGGCCGCAATTCTTCCGGAACGTTTCAACTCAGACCGCGTTGCTGCAATGCACAATCTTTGCAAAAGGTGGTCCCCATGCAGAAGGCACCAATGGCTGCGGGTATCGGCCCCCATGAACACGCGGAAGACGACCGGGCGCCGATTGGTCGCGCTACCGATCCGCATTCGAGGCGCATCGTCCTCGATCTTGCCGAATGGTACGGTCGATTGGCGAGGTTGGCGAAATTGCGGGAAGGGGGTTAGCTCAGTTAGATTTTCCGCCGCTTTCTGACGGATGCCTGTTGATCGGCAGGTTGCCCCAATTGGCCCGACTCAAGACGGGCGGCTTGTTCGTGGCGATATTGCTGAACGCGGGTGACGCGGAGCCCGGCGAGACCATGGCGATCAATCAGTTGTTGCCAGTCGACGAATTCATCCACCGTTAGTCTGTAGCGGCCGCAGGCCTCTTCGAGCGTTAGGAGCCCACCGCGAACCGCTGACACGACTTCGGCCTTGCGACGAATTACCCAGCGTTTCATCCCAGGTGCCGGGAGATCGGCAATTGTCAACGGGCTGCCGTCGGGCCCGGTGACATATCTGAACTTCGGGCGATGGAGTTCGGGTTCGGCCATGTCACTTTCACGTAGCCACCGAGAATTGATTGCCGGGAACGTACTGCCCTCCGATTTAAGGTTTGACTAAGCAATGATCGAAAAAGCGATACACCGCAGCGATGCTCCGCGAGCCGGACCGTAATCGTCATCGGCCAATGCGAGAGAGGCCGGCGAACTGGCTTCGGGTCCGGATTACTCTCGATAAGGGTCTTCCCGATACCAATGTCGAAGCTCGACACGCCAGCTCGAAGGGATAGCGAAGGCCAAGGCCGCTGGCGTCTACAAGGGCCGCCCCGCCTCGATAGATGCCGCCCAGGTGCGCGAATTGAAGGCGCAGGGCAAAGGCGCCTCGGAGATCGCGAAGGCCCTCAAAATCGGCCGGGCGTCGCGCCGTGACGCCCAGGGGCCAGTGTGACCGAAGGCACAAAGTGAGACGTAGACGAGCCCAGGCCGGATCGCGGCCAGCTCCTCTGGCGACAAACTGCGGTTGGCCAAGGTGCCAGGACGATATCCTTGCGAGAAGACATCCGCGTCGCGCGCCAGCCCGCGCAGGATATCGACATTGCTCGGAGCGCGCAGATCGAGGTTGGCTGCAAGCTTGCCGTGTCCGGTATCCAATTCCTGGTACCCGAGGCTCGGTAGATGCGCGCCGGTGATCCTCAACACGTCAGCGCCGTGTTCGGCGAGTGTGCGGGCACACGTCGGTCCGGCCATGACGCGAGTGAGGTCAAGGACGCGGATGCCCGAGAGCGGCCGATCACCGGCTGGAAGCGGTTCGGGGGCGCTGTCGCCGATGCGGATGATCTCCATGAGCGGCAACGCTGCTACCGCGGCGCCTTGCGGATGTTTCGCCCATTCGGCCTGCGTTCGCGCCATGCCGCCGGCGCCCTTCGCGGCGATGATTGCCTCCTCGAGATCGGCGGCGCTCCAGGTGGCCACCGCGCGCGCCACGGCCTCACGATCCTCCGCTACGCCGAGCACGCTGAGGGCCGCCGTGCGATGATTGGGAAAATTGCAGTGGAGATAGGACCAACGGCCGTCCCGGGTCGGATAGAAGCCCATGATGGTGTTTCGTTCCGATGAAACGTCCGTGCCGGCGAGCCGAAGGTAGTTGCCGCTCCGCAACGCCGCCGTGGCTTGGCGAAGATCAACTGTCACTTGCTGACGCCGCCCGGTCCGAACCTGCCACAGCTCCGTGGCAGCGAGCCCGCTTGCAGCGAGAGTTGCAGCACCGGCCGCGCCAATGCGGAACGGCGTCGGCAGTACCGGATCGGCACCGCCGGTGAACACGACGTCTGCTGCCTGAGTGTCACCCCAACCTGCGATCGGCAGGATCGTGCGAAGCGCTTCATTCGGCGTGGTCATGATCTTGTAACCGCGAGCCCGTGGACCCGGTCATTGTGCATGGGTCCAACTGTCGTCTATCGCTGCCCCACAACCGGCCTGAATGTGCAGGGATGGCTTTCCGATGGTCCGCCGGACGGCGAACGCGAGGTCTATGAGACCGTGAAGTGTCTTGCCTGCACGCAGGTACATCTGGTCAACCGGTCAACCGGCAGGGTGCTGGGCGGCGACAGATAGGCGCGCGCGCCGCTCATTTCTTCGCTAAGGCGCTCTCCGGGATAGGCGGGACACCGTGCCTCCACTCGTTCCAGTGGGTGACGACATCCTTGATGAACGGCGCGGAAGCCGTCCACAGATTGCTTATGGCCGGCACGAAACCGCCCGAGTCCCCCTCAGGGCCACAGCCGCAGAGCGAGTGCCATGCCGATTCACCCGGGTAGGGACGGTCAAAGTTCGATGCGGTCCGCAGCACGGCAACGCGGTTGAGGTCCACCAGCCCGGAGATGGCCCCGCGGGTGAGCGCCATGTAGGTCGCATTATCTTCCTGTTGCGTGGTGCAATAGGTCCCTTTACCGCCCGTCCATAGCGTGGTCCATGCCTCGGCCCGCTCGCCCAGGTATATGCCGTGATACCAAGTGTCGCCCGCCGTCGTGTCGCACTGAATGACGCTGGGCGGGGCCTTGGCCGCCGCCTGGGCATAGTGGCCTCGATAAGCTTGGGCAGTCGGATTGTCATTGACCGTGAGATTCACATTGCTGGTCAACGAGAGGATCTTCTGCAGCAATGCTTCGTTCAACTGATACATCTCGCTGTGATAAGGGGTGGGGATACTGGGCAACGAGTTCCAGGGCTGCACGGTCTCATCGGTGGGATAGATTGCGAGGTACCCGTAGGGCCACGCCGGGGTGGTCGGATCGGCTGTGGTTCCCGGAATCTCGCGCGCGTCGATCTCCCATGAAATGCCGTAGTCGATGAGATAGCGCGCCCACGCCGCCGAACCGGTTGTCCCCTGGTTAGGATCGATCCCCGCGATGCCTGCGATCAGGAAGTACGTGTCGCGCAGGTCGAACTTCTCGCTGAGGATCAAGGCCATGGTCGATGCGGCCACGTTCGCGTGACCCTCGCCGGCGACCATCTGGCAAACATCGTCGGAGTTGCACAGAATGTCGGGATAGTCGGGCGACAGGCCTCGAACCGGTATCGATTCCTTCAACCCGAGATTACCAGTGAAAGCCGACGCCTCGGAGGACGGGAAAGGGCCGCCGCCGAACATATTGATGATCATGATTTTCACGGGTCGTGCGTCGGCGATCGACGGAGCGGCGAAGAGTGCAGCAACGAGTACGCTTGCGCCGGATACGTGTCTGGTCATCGACAAAACAGTTTCCAACATCCTGTGGCTACGCATGGAAGGCCCCCATCAAGTGGTCGATGTTTGCGCGGTACGGTGATTGCGCCGCGCAAGGCTGCGATGGTGACATCGATTGTCGATTAGCGAAGATTAAAGAATCGGCACGTCGATATTTTGCGCTTGGTGTTGCAAGGTGGCCGCAGCAGAAGAGCCTCCTCTTAGAGAAACCCGTCACCAGCATGATTGCGGAACGCCTTCGCCCGCCGGTCATAGCCCTTCAAGGTTTCGACCCGCCGGTGCCGCGTCACATCCATCACCTTGAAGAGGCGCCGTGCTTGAGCGCGGAGGTCACGAAGCCCGCGCGCAGCGAGGGCCGGCAAACATCTTCAGATCGAAGCCCGCCACTGCGGCATGGCGCGCTTCACGATCTCCTTTGCCGACCGACATCCGCGCGCGGCTCACGGCCACGCGGAGCTGATCTTCA
>Ga0302326_10014384_pt1 | contig 16723 bp, 7 predicted proteins | sample Palsa_T0_3_FD_202264 | JGI IMG/M metagenome (GOLD analysis project Ga0302326, IMG submission 202264) | Peat permafrost microbial communities from Stordalen Mire near Abisko, Sweden - Palsa_T0_3 | ecosystem: Environmental > Terrestrial > Soil > Palsa > Peat permafrost | place: Sweden: Abisko...
TCAGCAGCAAACTCGATTACGAGCCAAGCGATGCGTTCAAGGTTTATGTCAAGGACTACATCCACTACTGGAGATCGCATTACACGGAGGTCGATAACGGCACGACGGCTTATTCCTATACCCCAGGTCCTCTGGGCGCGACCACGGTGGCCGAGGATGAGGGGGGCTGGGGATACAGGGACTCCGGAATCAATCTTTTGACCGAATTCGCACCCACTCGCGGATTGGTGTACGTCGCGGGCTACGACTACCAAGACTACACCGGCCGCGATGCGGTGCTGGTGATTCAGCAGGAAACCGAGCACGTCAACGCATTCTTCGGTCAAATCCGCACGACGCCGGACCTCATCCCGGACGCTCACCTCGCCGCAGGGTTGCGCTACAACGACCCTAGCTTTGGGCAATCTGCAACGGTGTGGAACGGCAGCGGGCAGTACGATCTCACCCAGTCGGTGTTCCTGAAGGCAAGTGTTGGAACGGCATTTCGGTTACCCACGGATGAGGAGCTCTTTGCCAACGATCCAAACGATGAGCGCGGGGATCCCAATCTCAAGCCGGAAACGAGCACATTTGCAAACGCGTCGGTGGGCGGCACGGCTCCCTTGGGCGAGTCCGCGCTCAAATGGGAAGTGATCGGCTTCTACCGGGCAATCAAGAACCTCATCGATTTTCAGAGTTTCGATGCCGCGACGGATCAGGATGTCTTCGGCAATGTTCCTGGGAAAGTCACGGTGCACGGGGTCGAGGTGACACTGCAGTCATCGATTACGCAGGCGCTGTCCGCAAACTTCAATGCCACTTACAACCACAGCCGGCAGAGCGGAATGGACTTTCAATTCGACCAAGTCCCGGTGACGCAAATGAAGGCTGGGCTCGATTACCATCCGAGCGGTCTCCCGGTGGGAGCCAGCGCCACGCTCGTACGCGTAGGCGATCTCGACGATGAACCCTTCGGAGCCGGGGATGGGCGCTATGGATATGGCAACTACACGCTGTTGGATCTGAGCGGACGTGTCTTTTTGGATGCATCGCGCCATCAGCGGATCGATTTGCATTTGAACAATGCCTTCGATAAAACGTACTACACCGGTCTCAGTTTTGGTGTGAACGACGTCAGCGGCAATCCGTATGTCGCCCACGATCTCGGCCTGCCAAGGACCTTTTCCGCCTATTACACCTACAGCTTTTGACCTCAAGGGGAGCCGGTCTCGCACAGCTCGCCAGTGCCGCAGAAACCGCTGACCATGATCCGGCTGATCTTCTTGCTGCACCGCTATCTCGGGATCGCCGTGGGCGCGCTCATGGTGATGTGGTGTCTCTCGGGCGTGGTGATGATGTATGTCGGTTACCCGGTGCTCGAGGAACAAAGGCGTCTTGACGCTCTAACGCCCATCGACTGGAACGGCTGCTGCACAACCCCCTCGGCCACGCTCGGCGACGCCGAGCGAACAGGCCAATTTCAAATCGAGATGCTGGCCGGAAGACCGACGCTGACAGTGGGCGGCGAGGCGCATTTTCGGCTGATCGATCTGCGTACCGGCCTCTCGAAGCCGCGAATATCGCCCGAGCAAGCCGCGGCGGTAGCGCAGGGGTACGGCAAGGGTGATTCGCCGCCAGGTGCGCGGCTACTCGGCAGGATCGACTACGACCAGTGGACGGTGGCGGGCGATTTCGATTCCGACCGCCCGCTGTACCATTTTGCGCTGGACGATTCGGCGCGCACGGAAATTTACGTATCGAGTAGTACGGGGAGAGTTGTGCAGCGGACGACCGGCCGTGAGCGATTCTGGAATTGGCTTGGCGCGGTACCGCATTGGCTGTACTTCGCCCAACTGCGCCGCCATGCGCACCTGTGGAGCCAAGTCGTCATTGCCACATCGCTCATCGGCTGCTTCCTGGTCTTCACAGGTATCTACATCGGCCTGCGTCAAGTCATGCGCCGCCCCGCAGGGCGCTGGTCGCCCTATGCCGGAATCAATCTGTGGCACCACGTGGTGGGACTAGTCTTCGGTGTGCTTGCGCTCACCTGGGTGGTCAGCGGTCTTTTGTCGATGAATCCCTGGGGCTGGCTCGAGGGAGCCGGCGCGCGGCAGGAACGTGTACGGCTTCTCGGCAACGAACCCAGTGGCGGCGACCTCGAGGCGGCGCTTCGGAACATTGCGGATGCCCACCCCGCAGCCATCGTGTCCCTCGGTGCGGCACCTCTCAACGGACGGCTCTACTTCATCGCGACCACCGCCACCGGCGAACGGCGACGCCTCGATGCTGCCGGCATGCGGGCACCGCTGCTCGACGCCGATTTGGCTTTTATGGCCGCAGCTCTCGGCGCCGAGCCTCGCAGCATTCCGCAACTGATGACGCAGGAGGATTCCTATTACTTCACTCATCACCACGACCTGGCCCGTTTGCCTGTCTATCGCTTGGTGGTTCCCAGTGATCCCGCCATTCGCTACTACCTCGACGCCGTGTCGGGAGCGCTTTTGATGAAAGTCGACCACGGCGCTCGAGCCTATCGATGGTTGCACGAGGGGCTGCATCGAATGGATTTCGCGCCCACCCTGAGGGGCCGGCCGCAGTGGGACGTGTTAATGCTCCTGCTGATGTCGGGCGTCACCACGCTATGTGCGACCGGCGCCTATCTGGGATACCGCCGCCTTTCCTAAGCGTGGCCGGTCTGGCGCCAGAGCTCGTTCAGCAGGCCATCCAACTGCGGTAAATCGAACGGCTTCATGAGGGAGCGCACATGGGGTCCCAGACGCTCCAGGCCGGTGTGCAAATCATAGCCGGTGGCGATGATGATGGCGGCCGACGGCACGAGCTTCAGCATCGCCCGCGCCATGTCCACTCCCGACATGGCCGGCAGGCTGACGTCGGTTATGACGATGTCGAACTCGTCCGGTCTGAAGACGCTTAACGCCTCCTCGGCGCTGGATACGGCCAAGACTTTGCGCTCCGGCTGCGCCAGCATTTCGCAAGTGACCTCGCGCACCAGGGGATCGTCTTCCACGTAGAGAATACGCATGACTGGATTCTACTCGCTTAATCCAGCGCGCAAGCGATCGGGCTGCCTTCGCGACCCGAGGGCCGACTGGATTGCGAGTGCGATTTCGTATTGATTGCAAGGTTTGGCCAATCTGATGACTCCGAGCGAGTTGACGTCGGCTGGAAGCTCTGCATAGCCGGTCGCCAAGATAATGGGTATTCCCGAATAGGTTTCCTGAATGCTTTTCGCAAGCTGCAAACCGGTCATGGCCGGCATGGCGTGGTCGGTGATGACGACATCGACCTCGACGTCCGCGGCTAGCTTGGCGAGCGCTTCCGCGCCCGAATGCGCCTCGATCGGCGTATGTCCAAGATCTTCAATCATCGCCGAAATTCCGGTCATCACCAAGTGGTCATCATCGACGATCAGCACCTTGTACGCCCCGACCGACGGTTCCAGCATCTTCACCGGCGCCGCAACGGCAGCCACCGCCGGCGTTTGCGCCATCGGCAGCCACAATTCCAATGTCGTGCCCTCGTTCAATGTGCTGTGGATGCGCAACAATCCTCCCGATTGCGCAGCGAGTCCATGAACCATGGACAATCCCAGTCCCGTGCCCTTGCCCGGCCCTTTGGTGGTGAAAAACGGCTCGGTGGACTTGGCCAACGTCGTTTCGTCCATGCCCACGCCGTCATCCTCTATCCTGATGCGCACATAGTCGCCGGGTAGGAGCTTCCCATCCGGCGCATCTGCGGGGGTGCTCATGGCCGCCGAGATCGTCAATGTGCCGCCCTCCGGCATGGCGTCGCGTGCATTCAGCGCCACATTGAGCAGCGCCAATTCCAGTTGATTGGCATCCACCAGCGCCGCCGGCATGCCGCTTTGAAACTGGGTCCGAAGTTCAACGCCGTGCCCGAGGGCGCGTTCGAGCAATTCCTTCATTCCGCCCATGAGGCTGGGCACATCGACGGCTTTCGGCTTCAGCTCCTGGCGGCGGGAGAAAGCCAGCAGGCGCTGGGTCAGCGCGGCGCCTCTTTGCGCCCCCTGCAATGCATTCTGCAATAGCCGATGGGAGCGCGGATCGTCCGGCAGGCGCTTCTCGAGCAGGCTGAGGCTGCCGAGGACCGCCATCAGCAAATTGTTGAAGTCGTGCGCCACGCCTCCCGTCAATTGTCCGATGGTGTCCAGTTTCTGGGCCTCGAACAGCTGCGCGATCGCCGTTTCACGCTCGCGCGTGCGCTCCTCGATCCGCAGTTCCAGCTGATCGTTGAATCGCTGCAGCTCGGCCGTGCGCTCCGCGACCCGCTGTTCGAGTTCGGCGTTGAATCGCTCGAGCTGGCGGGTCTTGCGGTACAGATCCACGAACACTTTGACCTTGGCCCGCAGCAGCTCGGGAACCACCGGTACGGGCACATAGTCCACGGCGCCGAGCCGATAGCCCCGCATCTGGTCCGGGTAGGTCATCATGACCGCCGAGACGAATATGATGGCCGTCGTCTGAAAGCGCGGATGCTCTCTGATCATGGCCGCCAGTTCGAAGCCGTCCAGATCCGGCATGCACACGTCGATGAGAATCACGGCGATTTCATTTTTGAGCAGATATTCGAACGCTTGGCGCGCCGAACCTGCTTTCAGAAGGTTCTCGCCAATTTCCTCCAGAATGGCCTCGTGGCTGAGCAATTTGGCCTGCTGGTCGTCGACCAGCAGAATGTTCACTCGTTCGCGTTCTGTCATACGGGCGGTACTAGCGGTGCAGCCACATGCGCAACGCCGACAGCAGCTGTTCGGTGTTCACCGGCTTCGCCAGATAGTCGGACGCGCCGGCCTCCAGGCACTTCTCGCGGTCCCCTTTCATGGCCTTGGCCGTCAGCGCCAAAATCGGCAGGCGGCGGTACTTGGGAGTCGATCGAATCGCTTGGATGGTTTCGTAGCCGTCCATCCCCGGCATCATGATATCCATCAACACGATTGCCACATCTGCCCGCGAGTTCAACACGGCCAGCGCTTCGCTGCCGGTCGTCGCCGTCAGCACTTCCATGCCGCGCCGCTCGAGAACGCTGCTCAACGCGAAAATATTGCGGGTGTCATCGTCCACCAGAAGCACGGCGCGTTTCATCAAATCCTCGTCGGAGCTGTGCAGGCGCTGCAACATGCGCTGTTTGGCCGGCGGCAGATCGGCCACGACCCGGTGCAGGAACAGCGAGGTCTCATCCAGCAATCGCTCCGGCGATTCGACGCCTTTCACGATGACGCTGCGCGCCATGGTGCGCAATTTGGCGTCCTCGTCCGCAGACAGCTCGCGGCCGGTAAATACCACCACGGGAATATCGCACAGGGTTTTGTCGTCGCGGATCATTTCGAGCACTTCGAAGCCCGACATGTCGGGCAGCCGCAAGTCCAGCACCACGCAGTCGGCCGGCTCCGCGCGCAGACCTGCGATGGCTGCCTCGCCGGTGTCCGCGGTCGTGATCTCGATGTCCGAGGACTCGAGCAGCGCCGAGATGCTATCGCGTTCGGCCCGATCGTCCTCGACCACCAGCAGCCGCCTGCGGCGTGGCACCGCGTAATCCTTGATGCGCGCGAAAGCCCCCTCCAGCCCTTGCGGGGTGGTGGGCTTTTGCACGAAGGCGAAGGCGCCATGCGCCAACCCATGATGGCGATCCTCATCGAGGGTCACGATTTGCACCGGAATATGCCGGGTCGCCGGGTCCTGCTTGAGCTGGGTCAACACCGTCCAGCCCAGCATGTCCGGGAGGAATATGTCGAGCGAGATGGCGGTCGGCAGGTGTGCGCGCGCCAGCTCCAGTGCCTCGGCTCCGCGCTGCGCGACCAGGACCTTGAATCCCTGCTCCTTGGCCACCGCCAGCATGGTCCGAGCGTAGTGCGCGTCGTCCTCGACGATGAGCACGACGCCCTCGCCGGCGCCCAGGTCATCGCGATCATCCAGTATCTGCTCCGGCTGCCGGTCCGTCGCGCGCATCGCCGCCGTCTGCAAGGACGCCCCGAAGTGCGCAGCTTCGGCCGCAGCTCCCGACGCCGATTTCGACGCCGCGCCGCCCGAATATGCCTGCGGCAGGAACAGCGTAAACACGCTGCCCTTGCCGGGCACGCTGCGCAGCTGGATTTCTCCTCCCAGCAGGTTTGCGAGTTCGCGGCTGATCGCCAGGCCCAATCCCGTGCCGCCGTACTTGCGGCTGGTACCCGCGTCCGCCTGCTGAAACGCTTCGAATATGATGCGTTGTTTCTCGGGCGGAATGCCGATTCCGGTGTCCGATACCTCGAAGGACACCACGCCGGGTGCGTGGCGCAGGGTCGGATGCTCGGGATTCCAGCCGCTCGCCGCGGGCGCCACGGCCAGTTTCACGCCGCCCTCGGCCGTGAATTTGAACGCATTGGACAGCAAGTTCTTCAACACCTGCTGCAGGCGCTTCGAATCGGTGATGATGGTGCGGTCCAGATTCGGCGCAATGCTCACATCGAATTGCAGACGGCGGTTCTCGGCCTCGTGGCGGAACGGCCGCGCTATCATCTCGAGCAAGTTGCTGAAATACACCTCCTCGGCTTCCACCGATACGGTGCCGGACTCGATTTTCGACAGATCGAGAATGTCGCTGATGAGGTTGAGCAGATCGGTGCCCGCGCCATGGATGGTGCGTGCGAACTCGACCTGTTTGTGGGACAAATTACCGTCCGGATTCTCCGTCAGCTGTTGCCCCAGGATCAAAATGCTGTTGAGCGGCGTGCGCAGCTCATGGGACATATTGGCAAGGAACTCCGACTTGTACTTCGAAGTGAGCGCCAGTTCCGTGGCTTTCTCTTCGACCGCGCGCCGTGCCTCCTCGATCTCCTGATTCTTGGCTTCGACTTCGACGTTGCGGTCGGCGAGCTGCTGCGCCTTCTGCTCGAGCTGCTCGTTGGTCTGCTGCAGCTCGCGCTGCTGGGTCTGCAGCTCGGTGGCGAGCTGTTGCGATTGCTTCAGCAGGCCTTCGGTTTGCATGGTCGCTTCGATGGAATTGAGCACAATGCCGATGGACATCGTCAGCTGCTCGAGAAAGGACAGCTGCAAGGCGGTGAACGCCCCGAGCGAGGCCAGTTCGATGACCGCCTTCACATGGCCCTCGAACAGCACCGGCAGCACGATGACATGGCGCGGCGGCGCCTTGAACAGGCCCGAGCGGATGGGCACGACTTCGGCGGGGATTTCCGTGATGAACAGGCGCCGCGCATCGCGCGCGCACTGGCCGATGAGTCCCTCGCCCAGCTGCAGCTGCTGCGCGTAGCCGTTCGCCGCGTCGTCCGCGTAGGCCGCCAGCAGCTTCAATCCCGGTACCGCGCCGGCTTCGACCTGGTAAATGACTCCGTGTTGCGCTTCCACCAGCGGCGCCAATTCCGAGAGCATCAACCGCCCGACCGTCGCCAGGTCGCGCTGCCCTTGCAGCATGTTGGTGAAGCGCGCCAGATTGGTCTTGAGCCAGTCCTGCTCGGTATTGCGATCCGTCGTCAGGCGCAGGTTGCCGATCATCGTATTGATGTTGTCTTTGAGCTCCGCCACCTCTCCGCGCGCCTCCACCTGCACCGAGCGCGTCAGGTCTCCCTTGGTGACGGCGGTGGCCACCTCGGCGATGGAGCGCACCTGAGTGGTCAGGTTCGCCGCCAGCAGGTTCACGTTGCCGGTCAGATCCTTCCAAGTTCCAGCCGCGCCCGGCACGTTGGCCTGGCCGCCGAGCCGGCCTTCGACGCCGACCTCACGCGCCACCGTCGTCACTTGATCGGCGAACGTCGCGAGGGTATCGGTCATGTTGTTGATGGTCTCGGCCAGCGCCGCAACCTCGCCCTTGGATGCCACGGTCAGATTTTGCTTCAGATCGCCGTTCGCGACCGCGGTCACGACCTTCACGATGCCTCGCACCTGCTCGGTGAGATTCGCGGCCATGACGTTGACCGTGTCTGTGAGATCCTTCCAGGTGCCCGCCACCCCCGGCACCTGAGCCTGGCCGCCAAGCCGTCCTTCGGTGCCCACCTCGCGCGCCACACGCGTCACCTCGCCGGCGAAGCCGTTGAGCTGATCGACCATGGTGTTGATGGTGTTCTTGAGCTCGAGGATTTCGCCCTTCACGTCCACCGTGATCTTGCGCGACAGATCTCCGCGCGCCACCGCCGTGGTGACTTCCGCGATGTTGCGCACCTGAGTGGTGAGATTCGCCGCCAGCAGGTTGACGTTGTCGGTGAGGTCCTTCCAGGTGCCCGCCACGCCGGGAACCACGGCCTGCCCGCCCAGGCGGCCGTCGGTGCCGACCTCGCGCGCCACGCGGGTGACTTCGCCGGCGAACGAGCGCAGCTGGTCCACCATGGTATTCAGAGTTTCCTTCAGGAGCAGGATCTCGCCGCGCACGTCCACGGTAATCTTGCGCGACAGATCGCCCGTCGCGATGGCGGTCGCGACCTCGGCGATGTTGCGTACCTGCGCCGTGAGATTGCCCGCCATGGAATTGACGTTGTCGGTGAGGTCCTTCCAGGTGCCCGCCACCCCGGGGACTTCGGCCTGCCCGCCGAGCTTGCCTTCGGTGCCGACCTCGCGCGCCACGCGGGTCACTTCGCCGGCAAAGCCGTTCAGCTGGTCCACCATGGTATTGATGGTGTTCTTGAGCTCGAGAATCTCGCCCTTCACATCCACCGTGATCTTGCGCGACAAGTCCCCGCGAGCGACCGCGGTGGTCACCTCGGCGATGTTGCGCACCTGGCCGGTGAGGTTCGACGCCATGGAGTTGACGTTCTCGGTCAAATCCTTCCAGGTTCCCGCGACCCCGGGCACATTCGCCTGCCCACCGAGCTTGCCCTCGGTGCCCACTTCGCGTGCCACGCGGGTCACCTCCGAGGCGAAGCGATTGAGCTGGTCCACCATCGTGTTCAGCGTCTCTTTCAGCTGCAGAATCTCGCCGCGTACGTCCACCGTGATCTTGCGGGACAAGTCGCCGTTGGCGATGGCGGTCGAGACCTCGGCGATATTGCGCACCTGTGCGGTGAGGTTTCCGGCCATGGAGTTGACGGAGTCGGTCAAATCCTTCCACGTGCCCGCAATCCCGGGGACCTGCGCCTGGCCGCCGAGGCGGCCTTCGGTGCCCACCTCGCGCGCCACTCGCGTCACTTCGCCGGCGAATGAACGCAGCTGATCGACCATGGTATTCAGCGTTTCTTTCAGCAGCAGGATCTCGCCCGACACCGTCACGGTGATCTTCTTGGACAAGTCCCCCTGCGCCACGGCGGTCGCGACTTCGGCGATGTTACGCACCTGGCCGGTTAGATTGGATGCCATGGAGTTCACGGAATCCGTGAGATTCTTCCAAGTCCCTGCCACGCCTTTGAGTTGCGCCTGACCACCGAGCTTGCCTTCGGTGCCGACCTCGCGCGCCACGCGCGTCACCTCGCCGGCGAACGCGTTGAGCTGGTCCACCATGGTATTGATGGTGTTCTTGAGCTCGAGAATCTCGCCTCTCACGTCCACGGTGATCTTCTTCGACAAATCGCCGTTGGCCACCGCCGTGGTAACTTCCGCGATGTTGCGCACTTGACCCGTGAGATTCGAGGCCATGGAATTGACGTTCTCGGTCAAGTCCTTCCAAGTTCCCGCCACGCCGCGCACGTCCGCCTGGCCTCCCAAGCGGCCTTCCGTGCCCACCTCGCGCGCCACGCGCGTGACCTCGGAGGCGAATGCATTCAGCTGGTCCACCATCGTGTTGATGGTCTCCTTGAGCTGCAGTATCTCGCCGGAGACGGTGACCGTGATTTTCTTCGCCAGATTGCCGTTCGCGATGGCGGTCGACACCTCGGCGATGTTGCGAACCTGCGCGGTGAGATTCGAGGCCATGGAGTTCACGTTGTCGGTGAGGTCCTTCCAGGTCCCGGCGACTCCGGGCACCTGCGCCTGCCCTCCGAGCCTTCCTTCGGTGCCCACCTCGCGCGCCACGCGGGTCACTTCGCCGGCGAAGGCGTTCAGCTGATCCACCATGGTGTTCATGGTCTGCTTGAGTTCGAGGATTTCCCCCGACACGTCGACCGTGATTTTGTGCGACAGATCGCCGCGCGCGACGGCAGTGGTGACCTGTGCGATATTGCGGACCTGGGCGGTGAGATTGCCGCACATGGCGTTCACCGAGTCTGTGAGGTCCTTCCACGTGCCCGCCACTCCCGGCACCAGCGCCTGGCCGCCGAGCTTGCCTTCCGTGCCCACCTCGCGCGCCACGCGCGTGACCTCCGAGGCGAAGGAGCGCAGCTGATCCACCATGGTGTTGATGGCTTCTTTCAACTGCAGGATTTCGCCGCGCACGTCCACCGTGATCTTCTTCGAGAGATCTCCGTTGGCGACCGCGATGGTCACTTCGGCGATGTTGCGCACCTGCGCCGTCAAGTTCGACGCCATCGAATTGACGCTCTCGGTGAGATCCTTCCAGACGCCCGTGACCTCGCGAACCTGCGCTTGGCCGCCCAGCTTGCCGCCGGTGCCCACCTCTCGCGCCACGCGCGTCACTTCGGAGGTGAACACGCTGAGCTGCTTGATCATGGTATTGACGATGTTGGCCGAGCGCAGAAACTCGCCCTTGAGCGCGCGGCCGTCCACATCCAGGGGCACAGTCTGCAGCAGATCGCCGCGTGCCACCGCAGTCACCGTCCGAGTCACCGCCGTCGTCGGCCATAGCAAATCGTCGATCAACGCGTTGACCGAGCCTTCCATATCGGCCCAGGCCCCTTCCGACAGCCCGAAACGCACTCGCGTGCGGGTCTTGCCCTGCCGGCCCACCACTTCGCCGACATGCTCGAGCTGTTGCGCGATGCGCTGATTCGCAGCCACGATGGCATTGAACGCGTCGCAAATCTTTCCCGCGACGCCGACTTCGGAGCCCGGCAGGCGTACGGAAAAATCGCCCGCCTGCATCGCGCGAAGCACGTCGAGCAACTGCTTCAGATCGAGGTCCGGAGTATTTTCCAAGGTGCCCGTACCGCGCGCGCCGTTCTTTTTATTACGGCGGACGACGCTGACGTTAGCATCCATAAACTGCCTCCACGCTAGCGGCACGAAACCATCGCGTATATGCCGAATTCATCCCGCGCGCAGCTTGGCAAACGCAACGCCAAAAGTCCATTTCCGGCGGCGTGCGCAGCTCGATCTTGTAATTATTACAACGTGGTCCGCCGACATCGAAGCCGCGTGTTTAACTTAAGCATGCGAAGGCGGCGGCACGATGTGCGGAGCCTTATAACCGGCGGTCAGCTCGATATGCGTTCTCGCTATTCGACTCAGGGCGTCAGGCGGCCTAGTTTACAGGCTGATATCAAGCATCTGCCGGAACAGGCAGACCTCGCTCGCTCGAACCGGAGTTCGCCATGGCGGAAATCGCCGAACAATCACCTTCTCGCCTCGCCGCCCACCGCTCTCCTTTGAGCGAGCTCTTGCGCAAGGACGACTGGTGGGCCATATGGATCGGCTTGGGCCTGGTGGTGGCCGCCATCGCACTGTTCGCGAACGGCGGCAGCATCAAATGGATTGCCGTGGCTCCGCAGAAATGGACTCATTGGACGGACGCCGCCGCGCAATTGCAGACGCACGGCGCGCAATACTCCGCACTCTTCGTGCTGTGGGCGGGGTCTCTCGGTCTCGGGGCGGCGGCGCTTGGGATCAAGCTGTCGCGGTTCCTGCCTGCCTTCCTGACTCTGTATGTCGTGGCGGGCGCACTGTACTTCCTCGGTCAATGGGATCAGGCGGCGCATTATAATTTGGAGCCGCCGCTGGTGGCTCTGGGTCTGGGACTATTGGTTTCGAATACGGTGGGCGCGCCACGCTGGCTGGAGCCGGGCCTGCGCGTCGAGTTCTATATCAAAACGGGGATCGTGCTGCTTGGAGCCGGTTTGCCGCTGACGCTGATCGCCTGGGCCGGGCCGGTAGCCGTCGTGCAGGCCGCCATCGTCTCCCTGGCCACCTTCGGGGTCATCTATTTCACAGCCGTGCGTCTCGGACTCGACCGGCGGCTGGCCGCGACCCTGGGCACGGGCGGCGCGGTTTGCGGTGTGTCGGGTGCGATCGCCATTGGCGGTGCCGTAGGTGCCAAAAAAGACCAGGTGTCGGTCGCCATCTCCCTGGTCGTCGTCTGGGCCATCGTGATGATTTTCGCGCTGCCGCTGGCCGCGCGCAGCCTGCACCTCTCCACGGGCGTCGCCGGAGCATGGATAGGCACCTCGGAATTCGCGGACGCGGCCGGTCTCGCGGCGGCGCAAACCTACGGCGGCTATGCGGGGAGTGTGCCGGGCATCGAGGGCCATGCCGATGCCGCCGTCAGCGCATTCACGCTCATGAAGGTGATCGGCCGCGATGTGTGGATCGGCGTGTGGGCTTTCGTGCTGTCGCTGATCGCGACCACGCGTTGGGAACGGACCGGTGTGCAGAGCAGGCCGGACGCGGGCGAAATCTGGCGCCGCTTCCCGAAATTCGTGCTCGGCTTTCTGGTCGCCTCCGCCCTCATCACGCTGGTGTCGAAGGGATATGACTACGCAGCGTACAAGAAGGATGTTCTGCCGGGGTTGGTGGCGCCACTACAGGCCCTGCGCACCTGGGCATTCACGTTCGCCTTCCTGAGCATCGGCTTGACCACGAAGGTCCGCGAATTCGCCGCGGTGGGCGCCCGGCCGTTTTACGCGTTCACGGCCGGTGTGGCGGTCAACGTGGCGCTCGGCTTCGTGCTATCCACCCAAGTCTTCAATGAGTTCTGGACCCGGCTCGGGCAATGATGCCGCCGCTCTCCGGCTCCTGCGCGGACTGCCGCTATTTCAACTCGCGGCCCCTCGACATCGAGGCGGCACTGCCGGGGCTGTCCTCCTTGAGCTCGGCCTATGCCGCCGTGCGCTCGAACGACGGCCTTTGCGCCGTTCACGATCGCTACGTCGCCGCATCCAGCGTGTGCGCGCAACACCGAACTCTCTCACCGTCGGCGGTTCAGAGCGCCTCCACCTGCACCAGGCAATCGTAGAACGTAGGCGCGCGCCCCATGTCGGTCAGGGTATCGCTGCTGGTGAGCTCGTTGGCATTCTTGCCGTCGCGGGCCAGTTTCTTCCACCAAACCGACAGGCCGACGACGACACCGCGCCGCGCCCGATCGGTGATGCGCGCGCGAAGCTCGACGCTGCCGCGGTCATTGAAGACGCGCACATAATTGCCCCCGACCACCCCCCGCTGCGCCGCGTCTTGCGGATGAATGTCCAACCAAGGTTCGCCCTCCGAGGCACGCAGGCTCTGCACGTTGACGAAGGTGCTATTGAGGAAATGCCGTGCCGGCGGCGAGATCATGGCCAAGGGATAGCGGCTCGCCGCCGCGCTTCGCGTGTCTTCCTGGGGTGCGATGTAATCGGGCAAGGGATCCAAGCCGAGTGCCGCGGCGCGCGCGGAGAAGAACTCCACCTTGCCGGAGGGCGTATCGAATCCGCCCTCGGCAAATCGAGCGGTCTCTTTGGGCGCGCCGACTCGTTTCCAGCCCACGGCCCGCACGACATTGAAATCCCAGTCCTTCGCCACCGCGGCCTGCGCGATGGTCTCATCCGAATCGCTGAAGCAGGGGTCCGTGAAGCCCATGGCTCGGGCCAGCAAGCGGAATATCTCAGAATTGGGCTTGCACTCGCCCAAGGGCGCAATCGCCGGATTGTTGGCCATCATGTAGTAGTGGCCGTACGGTTTGATGACATCCAGATGCTCGAGCTGGCTGGTGGCCGGCAGCAGAATATCGCCATAGTCCGCGGTATCGGTTTGAAAATGCTCGAGCACGACAGTGAACAGGTCTTCGCGCGCGAATCCGCGTACCACGCGGGTGGAATCGGGAGCCACCGCGACCGGATTCGAGTTGTAGACGATCAGCGCATCGATCGGCGCGCTCCTGTTCAGGAGTGCGTGGCCGATGGTCGACATATTGACGGTGCGAGGCGTACGGCCGGCGAGAAGATCGGGACGTTCCAGGGCTTGCTTGTCGACAGCGAAATTGCCGCCGGTGGAGAGAAGGATCCCGCCGGCGGCATCGCGAAATGCACCGACCAGCGCGGGCAGGCAGGCGATATTGCGAGTCGCCATGCCCCCGCCCCGCGCACGCTGCATGCCGTAATTCGCGCGAATCAGCGCCGGCCGGGTCGTGCCGTACAGATGCGCGAGGGATTCGATTTCCTGGGGCTGTATACCGCAAATCGATGCGACTTTCGCCGGATCGTACGAGCGAACCCGCTCGCACAAGCCCTCGAAACCCAGAGTATGACGCTCCACATAGTCGCGATCGATCAGCCCGTCGCGAATCAGTACATGCATCAGACCGAGCGCCAGCGCTGAATCGGTTCCGGGCAGCGGCGCGACATGCATGTGGCATTTTTCTGCCGTCAGCGAGCGGTAGGGATCGACGGCGATCAATCTCGCGCCGCGCCGCTTGGCCTCTTGCGCGCGCGCCCACAGATGCACGCTCGACGTGATGGCGTTCGAACCCCAGAAAATGATGAGCTTGGCGTCGCCGGCCAATTCCATGTCGATGCCGATACGACTGCCGAGGGTGATCTCATGGCCAGCGGTGCCCGCGGAGGCGCAAATGGTTCGATCCAGCAGACTGGCGCCGAGCTTGTGAAAAAATCGCATGGACATCGATTCGCCCTGCACCAATCCCATGGTCCCCGCATAGCTATAGGGCAGAATCCGCTCAGGATCTTCTGCCGCAATCGGCGCGATGCGGCGGGCGATCGTGTCAATCGCCTCGCCCCAGCTGATTCTCTCGAACCGACCTTCTCCCTTCTTGCCAACGCGCCGCATGGGATACAGCAGACGATCGGGGTGGTAGGTGCGCTCGGTATAGCGGGCGACCTTGGTGCAGAGCACGCCGGCGGTAGGTGCATGCGCGGATGAACCGGTCACCTTGATGGCGATACCGTCCCTGACATGCACTTCGAGCGCACAGGTATCTGGACAGTCATGGGGGCACGCACCCTTGACCACTGTTGTCGGCGGCATCATGGCAGATGAATTCTACGTTGATTCAGGCGAAACGCGATTGCGCTCGATATTAGTAGTGACATTCAATCGAGATTAGTTCCGTAAGTATTTATATAAATTATATTTATTATGTCTGTTGAGTAATGGCGCAAGCGCCCCGCTATGCTTACCGCCATGACGAAACAGCCACGCTTTTTCGGCGCCGTCGAAGCCGGTGGCACCAAATTCGTCGTTGCCATCGGCAACGAGAGCGGCGAGATCCTCGTGCAGGAGCGCTTTCCCACCGCCGACCCACGTTCGACGCTCGCGGCCATGCAAGCCTTTCTGCGGCAGCAGAACCAGGCGTTCGGCGCATTGGCCGCGATCGGCCTCGCCTCCTTCGGTCCGGTCGAACTGGACAAAACCTCCGCCCGCTATGGTCTCATCGGCCGTACTCCGAAGGCCGGTTGGAGCGGCACCGATATGGCGGGGGCCCTTGCGCGGGAGTTCGGCTGCCCCATCGGATTCGACACCGACGTCAACGCGGCCGCCCTGGCCGAGCAGCGCTGGGGAGCGGCGCGAGACGTGAGCAACCTGGTCTATCTGACCATCGGCACGGGGATTGGCGGCGGTGTGATCGTGGACGGTGTGCCGATTCATGGGCTCATGCATCCAGAGATCGGTCACATTCATCCGCGGCGCCATCCTCTCGACGTTGGATTCGAGGGGGTGTGTCCCTTCCACGGCGACTGCTTGGAAGGCCTCGCCTCGGGTCCGGCCATTGTCGCCCGCACGGGGGCATTGCTGCAGCAACTCGATGAGGCGCATCCGCAATGGCATATCCAGGCCGACTATCTCGGGCAGTTGTGCGCGCAGCTGGTTCTGACCGTCTCGCCTCAGCGTATCGTCATGGGCGGCGGTGTCATGGGCCAGGCGCGCCTCCTGCCGCTCATCCGCACGCGCCTGCTGCACTGGCTGGGCGGCTACGTCGATCGTAGCGAGATCCTCTCCCATATTGACCGCTACGTCGTGGCGCCGGCGCTGGGTGACAACGCCGGCGTGTGCGGCGCCTTGGCATTGGCCATGGATGCCGTCGAGCAGCCCCGACCCCAGCAATTCTAGGGGCGCCGCTTTGCCAGCGCTCAATGCGACGGCAACTGAACCAGCATCCGCTTCAATGCGAAATGCCGGTAGCTCTGCAGAGTCAGCGCCTCGATCTCCGGCCAGTCGCAGTCCCCGCTGACGTCGAGTGCGATCCAGCCATTGTGGCCAAAGTACGGAGGGATTCGATATCGGGGGTCCGCGGTCAGCAGGCCTTGCTGATCCACTCCGACCCAAAAGCACAGGGTGAGCCGCTGACCGTCATGACGCGCCAACGCGAAACTCTTCTTGCCCGCCTGCCAGACAGGATGGCCGAACTGACTCCCTTCGTGCGACTCGGGCAGCCGCAAACACAGCTTGCGAAAGGACTTGAGCACGCTCGAGGCGTGCGGCGATTTCAAGGGATCGATTTGGCTCGCGGATAGCGTCTTGCTGGGGGCTTTGAGCGCGGGTGTCTTGCCGATGCGCGCCTGCAATTCCCCCGGAGCGACTTTTTCATAAGCCTCGCGTACCAGCGCCGCAACGCGTTTCCAGGCGATGCCCCGATCGAGCATCACGCCCAACCAACCGCGCGGTCCCACGTAGGGGGGAACGAAGAAGTGCTCGGGCTCGGCGCGCACATGCACATCTTGAGAACCCGGCAATGCGTTGAGCCACAG
>Ga0302326_10014385_pt1 | contig 16723 bp, 14 predicted proteins | sample Palsa_T0_3_FD_202264 | JGI IMG/M metagenome (GOLD analysis project Ga0302326, IMG submission 202264) | Peat permafrost microbial communities from Stordalen Mire near Abisko, Sweden - Palsa_T0_3 | ecosystem: Environmental > Terrestrial > Soil > Palsa > Peat permafrost | place: Sweden: Abisko...
TGCCGCCGACGACCACCATGACCTCGACGTCTTGCGAGAGCTTCGTCGCCTCGAATTGACGATTGTGCGTATCCGTGCAGATCGTATTGACAGCACGAACTTCGTAGTATTTGGCGCTCAGTCGCTGAACGATCTCAGTGAACCCGGTTCCCGACCACGTTGATTGCACGACGACGCCAACCCGGCTCGCGCGCGGTAACCCCTCGACATCGTCAGCGGTCTGAATGCACCACGCGCCCGGGACGTGTGAAAGCGTGCCCTTAACCTCGGCGTGATTGGGATCGCCGATTACAATGATCTTGTAGCCGTCGGCGCGCAGCTTCTCGGCTTGCACGTGAATCTTCGTCACCATCGGGCAGGTGGCGTCCAGAATCGTCAGGCCCTTCTGCTGCGCCGTTTCGTAAACGGAGACCGGCAAACCGTGAGCGCGGACGAACAGCGTCCCGGACTCGACCTCGTCGACTGAATCCGCGTTGCGTAAGCCTTGCTCTTCGAGCTTCGCGACCATCTGCGGATTGTGGACTACATGTCCGAGTGTCGTTACCTGCGCCCCTGACGCAACGGCTTCTTCAGCCTTCTTCACCGTGATGGCGACGCCGAAGCAGAACCCTTGTGTCTTCGCGCGTTTAATATCCACGTTCCAAATTCTCCCCGAGCGCGCGGATGCGCGCCATGATCGCATTCATCCAATTCGCCAATTCCTCGCGGCTGGCTTTCCCGCTTTGACCCCGAGGCATGCGCATGGGTTCTCCGAAGGCGACGCTGAGCTTTCCCAGCCGCTTGGCACGGTCCCCGCCCCGAACGAATGCAGGCAATACGGGTGCGCCCGCGAGCGAGGCGAGCAAGGCCGCCCCCGTATGAACGGGCGCGTCTCCGTGCAGGTTCCGCGTCCCCTCGGGAAAGATCCCGACTGCCTTTCCTTCCTTTAGAACGCGCAGAGAGCCCCGAATCGCCGCTACGTCACCTTTCCCGCGGTCGACCGGATAGGCGCCCAGCGCCGCGATCGTCGGGCCGAGGACGGGAATCCGGAACAGCTCGACCTTTGCCATGTACCAAACCCGGCGCGGCAGCGCGACGCCGAGTGCGACGGGATCGACGTAGCTGACGTGGTTGCAGGCGACGACCAGCGGACCGCTCATCGGAACGTTCTCGACGCCGACGACCCGCATGCGCAACGGTCCATAGCACCACGCGCCTGTTAAGCCCCTCGCGAAATCGTAGAATGTCACGCCGCGTTGCGAATAGCCGCGAGCATCAGTTCGACGACCGCTTCCGCGGATATACCAGTCGAGTCGATCAGGACGGCGTCCGGCGCTCGCCGCAAGGGCGACGTCACACGCGTCTCATCGAGCCGGTCGCGCTCCTGGATCTGCGCACGAACCTCATCGAGCTCCGCATCGACACCGCGTTCCGCGAGCTCGGTTTGACGCCGGCGCGCTCGCTCGTCAAGCGATGCGGTCAGAAAAAACTTGTGGCGCGCATCCGGAAGTACGACCGTACCGATATCGCGTCCGGCCATTACGACCGATCCTTCGCGCGCGATCTCGCGCTGACGCTCGACCAGCTTGGCGCGCACACCCGGTTGCGATGCAACCGAGCTCACTGCAGAGGTTACGTCCGGATCGAAAAGGCGATGCGTCACCTCAGTGCCGTCGACACGAACGCTGTACCCGAGCGCTGACGTGCCCTGAATCTCGAACGAGACGCGGTGCGTTTCGAGCAGCCCGACGAGGGCTTCTTCTTGATCGACGGAGACGCCGTTACGTAAGGCCAGGTATGCGACCGCGCGGTACATCGCGCCGGTGTCGAGATAGAGATACACAAGGCGCTCAGCCAGCGCTTTCGCGCACGTGCTCTTGCCGCTCGCTACAAATCCATCTATCGCGACGCTACCGTTCTCTGCACCCACTCATTTTCGCTCATTCTTGCCGGCGAAGAGTGGCCCTTCGAAGGCTCAGGCTCTCGGGATCCATTCGCAGGAGTGGACGTTCGATCGCGTAGGTCACGAGCGACGCGATCGCGAGTGCAATCGCGAATCCGCAGAGCGTCGTTATCCACGCCCAGGTCGGATCACCGCGCGTCGTCCCCGCAGAATGCGGAATGAACGGCCAGGTCGCGACCCACCGGAAGACGATCTGATGCCAAAGATACATATTGTACGAAATCACCGCGAGAAACACGAAGACCGGATTAGCGATGATCCGGTGCCAGAACCGCGGCGCGAAAAGCGAGCCGAGTGCGAACAGGCCGATCGCGATCGCATAGTACGTTCCATTACGAATCAACCAAAAATCCGAGAAATCGTTCTGCCAGCGTTTCACCGTCAGGTTCATGAACAAGAGCCCGATCCAGACGAGCCCGATGAGAGCTAGCCCGAGCCAAGCCCATCGCATATTCGCGATTCGCGGATGGTTTTTGCGTAGCCATACGTACCCGAACGCGCACAGCATCCCGGCCGCGAAGAAATCAAAGAACCCGAGCAGCTGCTGCAGATTGTGATCGAACACGGGCGTCACGCAGCAGCGGCCGATTCGGATCCGGTACGCGATCGCAATCGCCGTCATCGTGCCGGCGACCGAAAGCGGTGCGCGCAGCAGCAGAAAGATCAGTACGGGAAAGAGCACATAGTACTGGACTTCGATTCCCAGGGTCCACAAGACGCCGTTGATCGACGCATATGTGTCGCCGAACAGCGTGTGAACGAACGTCAGGTGGGAGGCCAGATCGAAGAACGCGGCTCCGGGCGTCGTCCACTCGATGTTTGCACCCCAGCTTCCCTTCGCTCCGGGAAGCGCCGCGATAGCGATTACCGCGAAGATGCTGATCGCATAAGACGGAAAGATCTTGATGAAACGACGATAGCTGAAGTGACGCAACGACGGGAGCGTAGTTCCCTCGAGATACGCGCACACGAACGGATAACTCAAACAAAACGCACTAAGAAAAAAGAACATCTCGACGCCGAGGAAGCCGGAGATTGGAATGAAAATGAACGCTCCCGGATCGAGCCATGATACTTGCCACAGATGGAACCAGATCACGAGCGCGATCGCGATTCCGCGAAGGCCGTCCAACACATCGAGACGATGCGGTTCGAGCGCGGGTGCGGCTGGTGTGTTAATGGAAGCTAGCTCCTGTGGCTAAGGCGCGGGCCGTCTTCTTCTGTTCCTCGTGCGGTTTCGAGTCGCCCCGTTGGCTCGGTCGTTGCCCGAGCTGCGAAGGCTGGAACACCTTCGCCGAAGCCCCGGCGCTGCGACCCGCAAAATCGCCGGCGGCACGTGCATCGCTATCGGGGACATTGGCACCGCTGCGTCTCGCCGACGTTGCGAGCGAAAGCACAAACCGCATCTCCTCGGGAATCGGCGAGTTCGACGCGCTCCTCGGTGGCGGGATCGTCCCCGGCAGCGTCATCCTCGTCGGTGGCGCACCCGGCGCCGGTAAGTCGACACTTATGCTGCAGCTTGCCGACCGGCTGGCCCGAGAAAAACGCCCCGTCGTCTATGTTTGCGGCGAAGAATCGGCGGCGCAAGTGCGTTTGCGCGCGCAACGTTTACACGCCGGCGATGAGCTGCTCGTCTATCCCGAAACGAATCTGACGGCGATCTTAGATGCGGTCGAGCCCTTGCATCCGAGCGTCATGGTCGTCGACTCGATTCAGACCGTGTGGCTGCCAGAAGTCGAATCATCGGCCGGAAACGCAGTCCAAATTCGCGAGTGCGCGCAACGTCTGGTCGAGTACGCGAAGCGTTCGTCCTGCGCGATCTTCGTCGTCGGCCACGTGACCAAGGACGGCGCGATCGCAGGGCCGCGCTTGCTCGAGCATCTCGTCGATACCGTTTTGTATTTCGAAGGCGAACCGAGCGGCGAGTTTCGCATCGTCCGTGCGACGAAAAATCGTTTCGGCAGCGTCGATGAAATCTGCGTGTTCACGATGGACGAGGAAGGTTTGCACGAGGTACAGAGTCCCTCACAAATCTTCGTTGGCGCGCATCGGCGCGCCGAAGCGAGCGGCGCGTGCATCGTCCCGAGCATCGTCGGCTCGCGTCCGGTTTTGGTCGAGATTCAAGCCCTCGTCGCGGATGCCGCGTACGGCACGCCCCGGCGCCTCGCAGCCAATGTCGATCAAGCGCGCTTGGCGATGATCCTTGCAGTCTTGGAACGCCGCGCCGGAATGCATCTCGGCGGAATGGACGTCTACGCGTCGGTCGCGGGCGGCTTGCGCATCACCGAACCCGCAGCTGATCTCGGAATAGCGCTCGCGATTGCATCGGCATTTCGCAATCGGCCGCTACCTGGAAACCTCGTCGCGTTCGGCGAGATCGGACTCTCCGGCGAAATTCGTCGCGTCTCGCAGATGCAGCGGCGGCAAACCGAGGCCCGCAAGCTCGGCTTTACGATGACGCTCGCGCCCGGCGAAATCGCCGACGTAAGCGCGGCTCTTAGTCGCGCGTTTGGCTAACCGCGCCCGAGATACGGCATCTTTGTCGCCATGATGGTGAGGAATTGAACGTTCGTATCGAGCGGCAGCTGTGCCATGTAAACAACTGCACTCGCCGTATGCACAACATCCATCTGCGGCTCCATGACGCGCGAACCGTCGGCTTGCAGCATCCCGGCCGAACGCCGGCTCGTGATGTTGCTGATCATCTCGGTCGTCGCGTTGCCGATGTCGATTTGTCCGCACGCGATATCGTACTTGCGCCCTTCGAGCGCGATCAGCTTGGTCAATCCGCTGATCCCGTGCTTCGTCGCCGCGTACGGCGCGGTGTGCGGCCGCGGCGCGTAGGCTGCGATCGAACCGTTGTTGATAATGCGGCCGCCCATTGGCGTTTGGTCTTTCATGATCCGGTACGCCGCGCGCGCGCACAGGAACGCACCCGTGAGATTCACGGCCACGACCGCATCCCAATCTTCTTTTCCAAGCTCTTCGAACGGAACGGTAGGTCCAAACGCTCCGGCATTGTTGAACAGCACGTCGAGCCGCCCAAACTTCTCGCGTACTGTATCGAAGGCTGCGGTGACGTCGGATTCTTTGCCGACGTCCGCCGCAATCGCAAGCGTCCTTCCGTTCGGAGCTTGCGACGCCGTCTCGTCCAGCGTCTCGCGCTTGCGACCAAGCAAAACCGTGGTGAAGCCGGCTTCGGCGAGCGCGATCGCGCTGGCGCGCCCAATACCGCTGCCGGCGCCGGTAACCAGAGCAACTTTATTCATGCGGCGTGGTTGCGCTCATGGTGAACGCGCTCCCGCTTTTTGAGATCGTCCCGAATATCTCAGAGGGGCGCGACGCCGCGATCGTCGATGCATGCGTCGAAGCCGTCGCAAAGAGCGGGGCGCGGGTCATCGATCGCACGACGGATGGCGTTCACCATCGCAGCGTGATCACTGCGGTCGGAAGTGCCGATGAGGTGTTGGCTGCGAGCGTCGCGCTCGCCGGCGTCGCCGCCGAGCGGATCGACTTACGATCCCATCGCGGCGTTCACCCACGCATCGGTGCGCTTGACGTGCTCCCCTTCATTGCGCTGCGCGGAGCTACGCTTGCCGACGCCGGTGCGCTTGCGCGTGAAGCCGCAAAAGAAATCTGGCAGCGTCATCGTGTTCCTTCCTATTACTACGGCGCCGCAGCAGAGGCGGGTGGCCGCACGCTCCCGGAGGTTCGCCGTGGTGGCATTCCCCTCGACGTGGGCGACCAGGAACACGAAGCCGCCGGCGCGATCGCGGTTGGAGCGCGCGATTTTTTGATTGCATTCAACGTCGAGCTCGCGAGCGGCGATCTCGAGCTCGCGCGGACGATCGCCCGGACTGTCCGTGAACGCGACGGTGGTCTTGGAACGCTGCGCGCGCTCGGTCTCCCGCGCGCACCCGGCGTCGTTCAGGTTTCATTCAACATCACCGATCCGGAGGCGACGCCGATTTATCGCGTCGTCGAGCTGGTACGCGCACTCGCTTTGGAATCTGGGGTCAACATCGTTCGTAGCGAGCTGATCGGTCTTGTGCCTCGCAAAGCATTGCAAGCGACCGCAGCTTACTACGCACACGACGAGGCAAGGCTGTAGCCTAACTCGAAATCGCAGTCGTCTTGATCCGCCGTATCATTGTGTTCTTTGCGCTCGTCGCAATCGTCACGCTCCAGATGCCGTCCGTCAGTACCCTGGCAGCCGTGCCGAATCCAAACGAGTTTCCGCCCCGCTCGGTCACTTCGAAAGTGCTCGCGAACGGCTTAAAAGTCGTCGTCGCGGAATCGCACGCGGTCCCGGTGGTCGAGGTAGCGCTGTACTATGGTTTCGGCGCGAACGAAGAGACGCCCGGAAAGACCGGACTCGCGCACGGCCTGGAACACATGATGTTCCGTGGCACGCCGTCACTCTCAGACGCCGGACTCGATGACGTGATCGCGCGCATGGGCGCGCAAGTCAATGCCGAGACGAACACCGACGTCACGCACTTGTATGCGCTCGTGCAACGTGACCGTCTCGATCTGTGGATGCGCATCGAAGCCGATCGCATGCAGCATCTCTCGCTTTCCGAGAATCTCTGGAAGGTCGAAAAGGGCGCGGTTCTTCAAGAGTACGCCGCGGACTATTCCGATCCGATCGGCAAGATGGTGATGAGCGTCAATCGCGCAGCATTCGGCGCGAACGACCCGCTCGGACGGGGCGCGCTTGGCAATCGTGAAGACATCGTACGTTCGACTGCCGCCGATTTGCGCACATATTACAGGCGTTGGTACGCGCCGAACAATGCAGTTCTCGTCCTCACCGGCGACGTCAAACCGGACGAAGCGTTCGCGATGGCGGAACGCGATTTCGGCGGCATCCCGCGCCGTGCGGTTCCTAAGCAATACACGAAACCTCCCGTCGTCCATTCGGGCCGGACGATCACGCAAACAGCCGACATTCCGTTCGGAACCGTCGACTTTGCGTACGCGATCCCCGGGCAAACCGACCGCAAAGTCATTGCCCCGATCCTGATCGCGCTGGCCTGCGAGGATGCACGCTCACCAATTCGCTCGGCGCTCGTCAACAGTCAGATCGCACTCGAGTACTCGGCGACGCCGATTCTCACGATGCGCGGCAGCATGTTCCACCTCCTGATCACGCTCGCGCCCGGCAGAACTCTGAGCGATGCGCGCATCGCATGGGAAAGCGCCTTCCGTCAAACCTTCGTGCAAGGCTTTCCGGAAGAGTTGATCGATGCGGCCAAACACGCGGCGATCGTGCAGGATGTCTACGATGCGGATTCGCTCACGGGACTCGGGGATCTGGTCGGCAACTCGTTCGGCGTCGAGCACGGCAGCTATCCGAACCGCGACAACACCGATATTGCCAACGAAACACGTGCACAGATTCAAGAAGCTGCGCGCACGATGTTTGCAAAGCCGACCGTCGTTGCATACGTCCGCCCTCAAAACGCGAAGCCCGGCGAAGCGCAACCACGTGCGATGAATGCGGGCGCCGGAGCGATCAGCGACACCTTCAGTAGACGCGTTCCGACCGGAACGATCGTGGAAGCGTCGTGGATTCGCGCGATGCTCGCGACGCCGGCGACGCTCGTCTCGCACGTCCAGCCAATAGCCTACACGCTGCCAAACGGCCTGAAGCTGTTGGTCCAGGAAGCGCACGACAATCCAACCGTTTCAATCGCCGGTCGCGTGCGCAATTCACCGCGCAGCGATCCGCCCGGACAAGAAGGCATGAGCGTGATGCTGATGTCGATGATGGCGTACGGCTCGGTGAAATACGATTTCGACACCGAGCGTTCGATCGCGGATAATCTTGCGGCCGACGTTAGCTACGGCGGAAGCTTCGGAGCACGCGGACTGTCGCGGGATTTTCCACAGCTCCTCAGCTTGATCGCCGACGATCTCAAAGAGCCCGCGCTGCCGCCCGAATTCTTTGGGCTCGTTCGCGATTCGATTCGCTCGCAAGTCGAGCGCCGCGACTTCGATCCGCAATTCCGCGCTGCGCGCGCGTTCGAGACGGCGCTCCTTCCGCCCGATGACCCGCAGTTACGGCAGCCAACCGCGACTTCGCTCAACGCGTTCACGCTCGCCGATCTACGCACGTTTGCTTCTCGCTTGCTGCGTCCCGAGAATACGGTGCTCGTCGTCGTCGGCGACGTAAAGGCAACCGACGTGCGCGATGCCGTCACCGCAGCACTCGGAGAATGGAAAGCAACCGGTCCTCCCGTCGACCTCGCGCTCCCACCGGTCCCGCAACCGAAGGGTGGAGCGATCGAGGTCCCGACGCAATCGAATGACGTCGCGGTGCGCATGGGTGAGCCCGGAATCTCGCGCAGCTCGTCAGATTTCGACGCCTTCTCGTTACTCGATCAAATCTTCGGCGGCGACTCGTTCGATTCGCGGCTCTTCAAAGAGGTCCGAATGCGCCGGGGGTTGGCCTACACCGTCTATTCCGCGCTGGATGCGGGTGTCGACCGCGGGGTGTTCGAGATCGGGCTGCGCGCTTCACCGCAGAACGTCACGCGTGCGGTCAGTCTCGTGAAAGACCAGATGCGCCGCATGCAAGACGAGCCTGTCGGGCAAAGTGAGCTGGAACGCGCGCGCAGCCGCATCGTCGGGGAAACCGTGATCGCCGAACAGGACAAGGGAACTCTGGTCGGCGACCTACTCAACATCGTTCAAAACGATCTTCCGCTCAACTACTACGCCACGCTCTCACAACGCTACGCGTCGATCGGCGCCGATGCGATCCAGCATGTGGCTCGAACCTATTTTCATCCCGCGCACATGGTTGAGGTATACGAAGGTCCGGTTGTGCGGTAAGACTCCTTACCGCAAAGGAGCGTAATGAACAAGCGCACGATTACGGAGATCCGCGACTCCAAGGCAACCGGTGAAAAGCTGGTCTACATGTCGGTCCCCGACTACACGTCGGCGCGCTGGGCGGAGCTGGCAGAGGTTGACGTCGCGGTCGTGGGCGACAGCTTGGCGATGGTCGCGCACGGATATCCGAACACGATCCCGGCCACGATGGACATGATGGTCATGCACTCGCTCGCGGTGCGGCGCGGCGCGCCGAACACATTCGTGCTCGGATGCATGCCGTATCAGAGCTATAATACCGTCGATCGCGCGCTGCAGAATGCAACGCGTTTCATGCAAGACGCCGGCTGCGACGCGGTCAAGCCGCAAGGCGGAAAGAGCCAAGCGCACATTCTGCGAGCCTTGGTTGATTCCGGAATTCCGACGGCTTCGCACATCGGCCTCACGCCGCACACCGTCGCGATGTTTGGCGGATTTCGCGTACAAGGTCGCACGGCCGTCGATGCCTTCAAGATTCTTGAGGACGCGCTTGCGATCCAAGATGCCGGCTGCTTCATGCTCGAGTTCGAAGCCGTCCCCGCACCGATCGCCGCGGCGATCTCGAAAGAGCTCGAGATTCCGACGATCGGCATCGGCGCGGGCGTTGGTACGGACGGCCAAATCTTATTGTGCTACGACCTACTCGGCGTCTTCACCGACTTCAAACCGAAGTTCACGAAGCGTTTTACGAATCTCACCGAAGTCGCCGTCGCCGGAATCAAGCAATACGTCTCGGAAGTCAAAGCCGGAACGTTCCCTGATGACGAGCACAGCTATTCCGTCAATCCAGCCGAGCTCGAGAAGTTTCTCGGCATGATCGAACGCCGCAAGCAAGTGCTAAAGGGGTAGCGATGCACACGACGGGCGGTCCCACCACGATTCGACCTCCGTTCACCGAAGAGACGGCGCGCGCCAAAGTCAAAGCCGCGCAGGATGCCTGGAACACGCGCGATCCCGACCGCGTCGCGCTGGCCTATACCGAGGATTCCGAATGGCGCAATCGCGACGAGTTCTTCACTGGACGCGAAGCGATCAAAGATTTTCTACGCCGCAAGTGGGCACGTGAGCTCGACTACACGCTTCGCAAAGAGCTGTGGGCGTATACGAACAATCATATCGCTGTCCGCTTCGAATATGAGTCACGCGATCCGTCAGGCCAATGGTGGCGCTCGTACGGCAACGAGATGTGGGAATTCGACGAGAACGGATTGATGTGCCGCCGCTTTGCGAGCATCAACGACGTTAAGATAGTCGAATCGGAGCGCCGGCTACGCGAAGTGTGAACGGACAGCATCCCTGTTGACCAGCCAAAGCCTCGCGATGACGCGAAGAAGCTAGACCGGAACTGCCTCACGGAGATCGTCGTTCGTGAGTAACTCGAGCGGCTTGTAGTTGCGCGACACGACGTAATCGGGACGCGGGCTGGCCGGAATCGGGTTCGGCTTGTTCGCGACGGTGTTGTACGCCATGTAGTGATGCCAGCGATCGTTCGGCGCGAGATTGTGTCCGGAACCGTGCACCATCTTGCAGTGAAACAGGACGGCAGTACCCGGACCACCGCTGATCGCGACGGGTCGTGGACCCTTGCGAAGCAGATCGATCATCGACGGCTTCTCGATCGCCCACTGCGGATACGAGGTCGTCAGCTCGTCTTTGTAAGCGGGGAGCACGTCGCCTTTGTGACTTCCCGGAACGAAATACAGACATCCGCTGAATTCCGTGGCCTCATCGAGCATCACCAGGAACGTCGCCATCTGCGACGTCGGCACGCCGTCGTGCTGCCAGTAGCCGTAGTCTTGATGCCACAGCCAAACCGTACCGTCGATTGCGGTCTTGATGTTGCTCTTGCAGTGATAGATGTAAAGCTGCTCGTCGTTCAAGACTTGCTGCGCGGGTCGCAGGAACCGCGGCGTGCGCGCGAGGCGAGCAAAGACGGGCGAAGCCGTCGGTCCGTCCGATTCGTGCGCGCGATAAACGGTTCGGACTGAACCGGTCCGCTCGCGGATGATCGCATCGCTTTGCGCGCCGGAGACGCGATTGATCTCCGATTTGAGGAGCGCTACCTCGTCATCGCTGAAGAGACGATCGAAGCGAATGAATCCGTCACGGTCGAATTGAGCGACCTGGGAATCGGTCAGTTGCATCGGCAACCTCCTAAGGTGTACGCAACATACTAGCGTTACGCGCGATACGCTGAAAACCTTCGCGAACGCTCTCGACTGGGGCTACCCACGAACAACGTAGCCAGCCTTCGAAGGACGCACCAAAGATCGAGCCGGGGATTGCGACAACGTCGGCTTCCTCAATCAACCGCTGCGCAAACTCCAGCGTCGGGACGTCGTCGCCAACATGGACCGCAGCGTAAAACGAGCCGTCGATCGGCGTGTACCGTAGGCCGGCATCGCTCAAGGCTTCGGCGGTGGCGCTGCGCCGCTCGCGATAGAACGAGGCGTGCTCTTCGAGACCGTGGGGCGTTCGAAAGATTTCCAGAGCGATGCGCTGCGCGAACGTGTTGGCCGTTGATACGATGTACGAATGTGCGCGCAACATCGTGGGAACGAGTCCCTTGGGCGCGAGCACCCAGCCCATGCGCATTCCGGTCAGCGCGTTGCTCTTCGAGAGCGAGTTGACGACGATCGTGTGCGGATAGACTTGCGCGAACCAACCCGCGTCCTTCGTAAACGACAATTCGCGATAGATCTCGTCGTGCAACACGTAGATTGGATCGCCACCGCGCGCCAGCAGTAACTTCGCCAATTGCTCGCACTGGTCGCGCGTAATCGCGCGTGCCGTCGGATTGCAGGGCGAACAGAGTACGATCATTCGTGTTTGCGGCGTGATTGCTGCAGCGATGCGCTCCGCATCGAAAGCGAATTCATCTTCCGCCACGAGCGCGACGCGCTCCAGCGCAATGCCCTCCATCTGCGCGCACTTGGCATACGAGGGAAACGCCGGCTCGACGACGAGCAACGCATCCTTGGCCGGATCGAGTAGCGCCTTGATCGTGAGATAGACGCCTTCTTGCGAACCAGGCGTCGCGATGACGTTCTCCGCCCCGCTCAGCTTCGGATACCGGTAGTGCTCGGCGATTGCCTTGCGCAATTCGGCATCGCCGTTGTTCGTCGTATAGCGGCAGCCGTGCTCCGCAACCCACTGTGTCGCGAGCTCGAAGTAGCGCATCGTCGGAAGTAGCGTCGGCTCGCCCATGCCAAGATCGATTGAGGTCGGCTTCTTGCGATCGTTGAGTGAACGGATAACCGAGGGTTCGATTGAGGTAACGCGCGGATTGAAACTCATCGCACTTCGAATTCGCGAATCGCGTCCTCGTTCCATACGATTCCGCTGCCGGGCTCGGGCGAGGCAGTGATATGTCCGTCCTTGACTTCAAGCGCGTCGCGCAACACCGGCTGTGCCCAATCGACGTACTCGAGCCAGTGACGCGTCGGCGTTATCGCAAGCAGATGCGCGCTGATTTCGGGATAGAGATGCGAGGACATCGGAACGCCCGCAGAGTCGGCTAGAGCCGCTGCGCGCAGCCAGCCCGTGACGCCGCCGATCTTCATAGCATCCGGCATCGCATAGTCGCATACGCGCGCATCGAGGAACGCCGCCATCTCATGCGGTCCCCACCAGTTCTCACCGGTTTGAATTCCCGTTCGCACCGCCCCGCGAACCTGCGCATGCCCACGAGCGTCGTGCGCGTCCACCGGCTCCTCGAGCCACAGAACGTGCTCGCCGTCGAGCATTCGCCCACGGCGCATCGCTTCCGCTGTCGAAAGCGCTTGATTGTAGTCCGCCATCAGCGCGACATCACGTCCAATCGCGCCGCGCACCGCACGCACCACCGCGAGATCGGTGACCGCTTCCGGATAACCCAAACGAACTTTGACGGCGCGAAAATCTGATCCAAGCAGTTCGCGCGCCTCCTGCGCCGCGCGTTCGGGACCGATGATCCCGAGTCCATTGCTGTTGTACGCCGGAATTGCGCGCGGCGCGCCGCCCAACAGCGTCGCAAGCGGGAGTCCGTGGGCGCGCGCGAGCGCATCCCACACTGCCATGTCGACCGCGGCGAGCGCCATCAGCGTCATCCCTTGCGCGCCGATCAAACGCAAGCGGCTTTGTATGGTCGCTTCGATGTCGATCGGGGCAAGCGGTGCACCGCGAATCAACTCGCCGAAGTGCGCGATAACATTGGCAACGGGTTCGAGCGCGAACGGCGCATACACAAAGATATAAGCGCTGCCCGTCGTCCCACCGTCAGTCTCGACGTCGACGAGGATCAAGGGCGCCGTTTTTATCTCGCCCGTCGCAACCGCGAGCGGCCGCCGCATGGGTGCCAGCACCTTGCGCACGCGCACGCCCACTACATTCAGTGTCGACTCTCGCGTCCTCATACCGAGAGCTCGTATTCGCGCAGGACTGCGTTGAGCGACGTTTTGCGATCGGTGCTCTCCGAGCGCGTTCCGATCACGAGCGCGCACGGCGTCCCGTACTCGCCGGCCGGAAATTTCTTGGGAAAGGTTCCCGGAATAACGACGCTGCGCGGTTCGATCACACCCTTGGTGACGCGCGGCGATGTACCGCGCACGTCGACGATCGGCGTGCTTGCGGTAATGACGACGCCGGCACCGAGCACCGCTTCCGTCCCGATGTGGACGCCTTCGACGACGATACAGCGCGAGCCGATGAAAGCACCATCTTCGACGATAACCGGTTGTGCTTGCGGCGGTTCGAGAACGCCGCCGATACCGACGCCGCCGGCCAAGTGCACGTTCTTTCCGATCTGCGCGCACGACCCGACCGTCGCCCAAGTGTCGACCATCGATCCGTCGTCGACGTAAGCGCCGATATTCACAAATCCCGGCATCAGGATCGCATTCTTCCCGAGATACGAACCGTACCGCGCGATGCCGCCGGGGACGCAGCGAGCGCCGAGCTTCTTATAATTGCGCTTCGTCGGTAGCTTGTCGTAGTACGAGGGGGGTGTGCCGCGCAACGCCGGCGCATCGGCGCTGTCCGTTCCGATTGCCACGCTGTCCATCCGCGAAAAATAGAGCAAAATCGCCTGCTTCACCCAGGCGTTCGTTACCCAGCCGCCCGCGCTCGGCTCGGCGACGCGCAGCGTGCCTTCGTCGAGTGCCCCGATGACCTCGTCGACCGCGGCTCCTTGCGGACCGCGCACCCGTGACCCGCCGTTTGCGGTATCGTCGACCAACGCCTCAATTGTCGCACGAAGTTCAGCGATCTTCACCCGCTGTTGATACGCCCTTAAGCTTGCCCCGCCCCTGGATTCGGCGATGTGACGCCCGGCCGCCGGGGAGCGCGCAGATGAAAACAGAAGGGCCACCTCCGCCTACCGGAGACGCTCGTTTTCTAGCTAGGAGATTGCCTGTGCCCAATTCAGCCGCCGAAGAGAAACGCATCAACACAATTCGGATGCTCTCGATCGACGCCGTTCAAAAGGCAAATTCGGGACATCCGGGATTACCGCTCGGCGTTGCAGCCCTCGCGCACACGATTTGGTCGCGACACCTGCGCTACGATCCGAAGAATCCGAATTGGTTCAATCGCGATCGTTTCGTCCTCTCCGCCGGACATGGTTCGATGCTGCTGTACAGCTTGCTGTATCTTGCCGGCTATGATCTGAGCCTCGACGACCTCAAAGCATTCCGCCAATGGCATTCGAAAACGCCCGGACATCCGGAAGCCGGCCATACGCCCGGCGTCGAAGTGACGACCGGACCACTTGGTCAGGGCGTCGGGAACTCCGTCGGTCTTGCGGTAGCGGAAGCGCATCTCGCAGCAGTCTTCAATCGCGAAGAGAAAATTTGCGACCACTATACCTACTGTATCGCCGGCGACGGCGATATGATGGAAGGCGTCGCATCTGAATCTGCGTCGCTCGCGGGTCATCTCGCACTCGGCAAACTGATCGTCTTCTACGACGACAACTATGTCTCGCTTGCCGGTCCGACCAGCGTCTCGTTCGATGAAGACGTCAACAAGCGATTCGAAGCCTATGGCTGGCATACCATGCATGTTGGTTCCGAGCAGGCGAACGACGTCGATGCACTCGACAAAGTCATCACCGAAGCGAAGCGGCACACGGACAAGCCGACGCTCGTGTCGGTGCGCACGACGATCGGATTTGGTTCGCCGCGCGCGGGAACGTTCTCGGCGCATGGTGAGCCGCTCGGAGCCGACAACGTCAAGAAGACCAAAGAATACTTTGGATGGCCGACCGAACCCGATTTCATCGTCCCCGATGAAGTTCTCGCATTTTGGCGCGATCGCGCGGCTGAGAACGTAAAAGTCGTCCGGGCCTGGGACGATCTGTACGGTAGTTACAAGAAGCGCAATCCGGATCTGTCGGCACAGCTCGACCGGATGCTTTCCGGAAAACTTCCGACCCTGAACTGGCCGGTGTTCAACGCGGAAAACGGCAGTGTCGCAACGCGTGACGCCGGCGGAACCGTCATGAACGCGATCGCGAAGGACCTTCCCGAGCTGATCGGCGGTTCGGCCGATCTCGATCCGTCGACGAAGACCTATCTGAAGGATCAAGGCGATTTCGAACCGGGTTCGTACGCCGGACGCAACGTTCACTTCGGCGTGCGCGAGCACGGCATGGGCGCGATCGCCAACGGCATTCAAGCCCACGGCGGCCTCTTGCCGTTCACGGCGACCTTCTTCAACTTCCTCGACTACATGAAGCCGGCAGTCCGCATCGCCGCCATCAACAAAGGCCGCGTTATCTTCGTCTTCACGCACGACTCCGTGTTCCTAGGCGAAGACGGCCCGACGCACGAGCCGATCGAACAGCTCGCGACCCTGCGCGCGACGCCGGGGATGACGACGCTGCGTCCGGCCGATTCACTCGAAACGCTCGAGGCCTGGAAGTGTATGATCACGCCGGGAACGGGTCCGTACACGATTGTCCTCAGCCGCCAAAAGCTGCCGTTCCTCGGCGCGCGTGACGCCGCGGTTTCAAAAGGCGCATATATATTGAAGGATGCCGCAGGGACGCCGGACTTAATCTTGATCGCAACCGGCTCCGAAGTGTCGCTCGCGATGGACGCCGCGAAACTACTCGAAGCCAAAGGGACGGCGGTACGTGTCGTCTCGATGCCGAGCTGGGAGCTCTTCGATCGGCAGGACGAGGCGTATCGTGAGAGCGTGCTTCCGAAGGCAGTGCGCGCGCGTATGTCGATCGAGGCCGGCGCGACGATAGGCTGGCAACGATACGTCGGCGATCACGGCCTTGCGTGGGGAATCGACAAGTACGGCGCGTCCGCGCCTGCAGCCGTGATTGCAAAGGAATACGGATTTACGCCGGAGCGCGTTGCGGAAGCAGCCTCCGGATTACTCGCGCGCGTCTAACGTTTGAAATCGAAAGGGTAATCATGCCGAATCAACTCGAGCAACTGACCGCAGCCGGACAGAGCATCTGGTACGACAACATCCGTCGATCGATGTTCACCTCAGGCGAGCTCCACAAACTCATCGAAAACGGCTTGCGCGGAATGACCTCGAACCCCACGATCTTCGAGCACGCGATCGATACCGGTAGCGACTACGACGAGCAGCTCAAATCGCTGGTCGGCAAAGAATCCGATCCGCAAAAACTCTTCGAAGCGCTTGCAGAAAAAGATATCTGCGCCGCGCTCGACGAGTTCAGGCCGCTTTACGATAAGACGAGCGGCGGCGACGGATTCGTCTCGCTGGAAGTCTCCCCGCTGCTTGCGAACGACACGCAAGGGACGGTCGATGCGGCGAAACGGCTTTGGAAAGAAGTCAACCGTCCGAACCTGATGATCAAGATTCCGGGTACGCCGGAAGGCGGTCCCGCGATCACCGAAGCAATCGCCGCCGGAATCAACGTCAACGTCACGCTGCTCTTCT
>Ga0302326_10014387_pt1 | contig 16722 bp, 17 predicted proteins | sample Palsa_T0_3_FD_202264 | JGI IMG/M metagenome (GOLD analysis project Ga0302326, IMG submission 202264) | Peat permafrost microbial communities from Stordalen Mire near Abisko, Sweden - Palsa_T0_3 | ecosystem: Environmental > Terrestrial > Soil > Palsa > Peat permafrost | place: Sweden: Abisko...
GCGATCGAGTAAACTCAGCGTTGCCGCCGTCACTGCGCTTTGCGACCCTTGTCCAGAGAGCTGACGAACATCGTTCGACACCCGCAGGGCAAGCGAGTGCAGTTCCGCAGCGTGCCGGACATCGGCTTCATTTTGATTTGCTTCGTCGTACAGGCTCTTCGCCTGCGACTTGAGGGCGGCGATGGTCTGAGATGTTGGCCACCACACGAGACCAACGCCGACGCCGAGGAAGACCGCCACCCCGAGGATCCAGACGACCCGAATGCCGGCTGACATCGTCATTGGCCCTCCGACCTTCATCGAGTCGCCCACACGCGCATTTCAAAAGAGATGATGGTGCCCGAGCGATCGCGATCTTCTTTGCTCGCGCGGATGAGGTCCGGGGATGCCGCACTTGAGCTCGACATCAAATCGGCGACCGTGTCGCTGAGCCCGTCGAGCCCTTCGGCGCGACCGTCGATCTGAGTGCCGGTATCGGCGCGCGTAATGCTGGTAAGCCAGGCGCGCGCCGGGACGTGATTGGCGATATCGGCGAGTCCGCTCGACAGCGCCGCTCCCGAGCGACGGATTTCGCGAAGGCGCGCATCAATCGCGAGCAACTCCTCGACCCGGGTCTTTCGCAGCTTGAGTTCGCTTAGCTCAGCATTACTCGCGTTGCGTCGCAATGTCTGGAGTTGCAGCTCCTCGCGCGCCTGGCCAAGCAGAATCTGCTCGATAACCCACCACATGCCGACGACGGCCATGATCGTAGCAAGCGCGCCAAGCGGGGTCCGCAGGGGTTCAGGAATCCGGCTTGGCCGAAGGTAAGCAACCGCGTCAGGTTCACTATCGCGTAAATAGTTGAAGCGCACTAGACCGCGACGCTCCACAGTGCAAGACTCGCAGCCAGCGCCCAATCTGGCGTCGCAGCACGGACAACATCGTCCGGATATGCGCCGTTGCGCAGCACCTCCGGTACAGGCATCTCTGTGATGGCACTCGTGGCTTCTTCCAGATTCCGAGCAAAGTTCGGCAAGCGTGCGCCGTTGCCGGTAACGACGATGCGCTCGATCGTGGTGCGCGAGCGCGCTCGATCGACTAACGCCGCAATTGCTACTATCACTTCTTCGCTTGCTGTCTGTCCCGCGCCGGCACACCCGAGGATTCGCTTACGACGTTCCGCAGTCGGCATGTCGATCGAAAGCTCGGCGGCAATGCCGCGCGTGACGGCCGCTCCCCCAGTTTGCGCAGCAAGAGAGATCGGACCGGAGGCTCCGAAAACATGAATGCCGGAGCGGTCCGACCCGATGTCAACGATTGCATCGCAATCGGGAAAGACTCGGCGCATCGCGAACGCGTCGTGGTCGACTGCGACTGCACGCAACCCAGCGGAACTAACCGCGCTAAGGCGTGAGTGGATGCTCAACGGATGCGCAACGCCAATAGCAAACGTACCGGAAGCCCGATCGACCGGATGGGTTCGCACGATGGAGTTGTCCTCGTCCAAATCCCAACCAGCGAAACGCTGCGCCTCAAAGCGCGCCGCTCGCATGCGCTCTGCCCAGCTCATTTTGGGAAGGCGCAGGGTACGCAAGACGCAGGTGGGAGCGCCAACCGCAAGCACGCAGCGCCGCTCGCGCGTTCCGATCTCCGCAATCATCTCTTCGATTACGGCTGCTACGAGTTCGGGCTCTTCGACCTGCGACGGAGACACAGCGTCATCCGGAACGTCACGCGCGACGACAGCACGAATACGAACTGCACCCTCGCGATTGGATTCGCCGCAGGCGACGCGTGCGCGTGTCGATCCCAAATCGATTCCGAGCGGAAGCAGCTTCCAATCAGCCATCGTCCGTCACCAATGCAACATCGTACATGCTATTGTTCCGATGGCCAAGAACGGCGCGAACGCTACACGGTCGTCGGACCTCGCGCGCTTGAAGATCAGCAGCGGAATAACCAAAAGCGCGCCGGCGACAAACGCTGCGCCTAGCGCCTCGAGGGATGCTAGTCCACCAAGCCCAGCGCCGATGACGCCACTGAGCTTCACGTCGCCAAGTCCGATTCCACAGCCACGCGTTGCCGCATGCAGTGTTAGCATCGATCCCATACACGCGCCCGCGCCGACCAACGCGATGGACATGTCTCGACCGAAGATGGACCCGAGCACGATTGCAATCGTTGTGACATTCACTACCTGATCGAATACCAGGCCGGTTACAAGATCGCTCGCGGCGCAAACGACCACGCACGCCAGAGCCATGATGGCACAGGCTGAAATCGGCATGTCGCGGCGATCCGCCACGATGATAGCCAACACCGCCCCCACAGCCAGGAGCACAATTGCCGGCCGTCGCAGCGTGACGGCATCGCTGCGAACGCGCGCGACCGTCACCAGCACGAGCAGCGACACGGCGAAGAGTGAGAGCGCAGCCGTTGAGCCCATTAGCGAACTCTCGCGAGTGCAACGCGGACGGGAGTGTATCTCGGATCGATGCGCTCCGCAAGGCGCAACAATCGCTTCGCCTTTGCTGCATCCAAAGACCGCGCCGCATCCGACGCCGCTAACGCCAGCGCCTGAACGTCCCGGCGTTCTTGGCCGACGCGTTCGAAGTCGCGCTCGGCAGCGCCGTATCGCCCCAACCGTTGAAGGCATAAGGCGCGATCCATGCGTACCGCCGTCGCCTCTGGGTTATCGCGTAGAACAAGACCCGCTACTTCAACTCCGTCTTCGAGCGCGACGCTTGTCCGTTCGAGAAACGCGGCGAAGACATAGCGGTCGGCAGCAATCACATTTCCGGGCTCGATCTGCAGTGCCAAGCGATACTTTATCTTCGCGCGGCCGTCGCGAGCGTAGAACAGCGCGTCGCCTCGCGTCACCAACGCAGAGGAGATCGCAGAACGAAGCATCGGGTATGCGCACGCAAGCGCGATCGCCACGAGCGCCAGCCTGCGCAGAGAAGCTTTCCACACGATCATGCCAACAGTACGTAATAGCCAGCGATGGCGAGCGATAATCCGCCTCCAATGACACCCGATGCGCTTTGGACCGCCGGACCTACGGCGATCCGCGCACCCCACCGCAGCCCCAAGCCGACGCTTGCGAGTGGCGCGATGTGTCCCACTGCAAAAGCGAGCGTCACGGTCAGCGAAGTAAATGGCGAGCCCGACAGCGAGGCGACACCTGCCATCGTCGCAACGACCGGCGTGCAGCATGGTGAGACGACTAGGCCAAGTGCGCCGCCGGTGAGTAGTGCCGAACCGCCCAAGCGATCGCGCTGATGCTGACATCCCTTATCGGAGGCAAGCGCTCGCAGACCGAGGCACAAAAAGCACGCTGCAAGTCCGAGATAGATTAGCTGCGAAAAAGCAACTAACTTTCCGATTAGCGACGCGGTTACGGCCAAGACAGCATAGCAGAGCAGTAACCCTGTGACAAACGCCGCAACGCGCAACCATTTCGCGCGTCCGCCCGGATCGGCCACGATTGCTGCCAGTGCGAGGTAGCGCGGTGCTACGCATGGTCCAACGCTCGTCGCTAAACCAGCGCCGAATGCCGACGCCACAACCAGCGGACTCACCCTATTGGCTCGCGACTGCGGTGAATCCAGTCGCAGATGCGTACTGGATGTGCGTTGCCGACGTCCCCCCGCCGACCGCTGCTAGTGTCGCCGGGTCGTGTTGTCCGGGGCAGATGATCGTATAGCTCGCGCTTCCGGTGTTGTAGTTCGCGACTTGGTACTGATAGAAGCCGGTCGGGTCAACCGGATCGATCGGCGTTTGGCGCAAGTATTGGCCGAGGTTCGTGTCGGTCGAGGTAACGTTCGTTGCCGTCGTAACGTCAGGATATGCCTCGTGATCCGTCTCGTATTCCTCGAGTGCAGTGGCGATCTCTTTGAGGTTTGCTTCGCATGCTGCCGTCTGTGCTTGGGCACGGGCGCGCATGAAATTCGGGACCAGGATCGCAACCAGAATGGCGATGATCGCCACCACGATCATCATCTCGATTAGCGTAAACCCACGCTCTTCCGTACGTAACATCCGCTCTCCGTTTCCAGCCTGCGCCTTCAACGGAGTTCAGTGCCACGATCACGCGCTGATGGGACGTGCGTGGGGTTGTAATTTTCGCAAAGCTCCACGGTGCAAACGAGAGATATGGCGCCGCGAATATCCCAAGCGCTGCGCAATCTCTCCGACGGGCGTGTCGTTCTCGTAAATCTCTCGAAGGATCTCCCGCTCTACGTCAGAGAGCAACGCGAGACCGGAATCGATGAGCACACGGTCGAGCTGACTGTCGATCGTATACGAGAGCGCGAGATGTTCGTAAGGGCGCAGGGCGTCCACCGACAAAGGCGTGCCTTCGTCACGGTAACGCATCATCTCTCGAAACTCGCCTTCACTCACGCCAAGGTAGTGAGCCAGTTCCGGTGCCTTGGGCTCGCGCCCCAACCGCGCCCAGAGCTCGCGTTCTGCAGCCCCGCATCGGCGTTCCAGTTCTCGCATCCGCCTCGGCACACGAACGGCCCGTTCGCTGTCTCGCACGTAATGCATGAGTTCACCGAGTACAAGCATCCACGCATACGCCTCGAACGGCGTGCCAACGCTAGGATCAAAACGGTCGGCAGCTTTGATCAACCCGATCGCAGCGACCTGCTCGAGGTCCCTCCGGTCAATGCCGTCGCGCATAAATTTTCTGGCGCCGCGTACACAAAGGTACCGATACTCATGAATCGTCCGTTCGCGTTCAGATTCAAAGCCGATCATTTGATGCTTCCGATCGTTGAGTAGAGAGGGATGAGGATTGAGCCCACGATGAGACCCACAAGTGCGCCAAGCCCGATGATCAAAATCGGCTCGACCACGCTGCTCAGAGTTGCCACCGCAGTTTCTACATCGAGATCGTAGTAGTCGGCAATGCGCAACAGCATCGCGTCGAGCGTTCCCGTTTCTTCGCCTACTCGGACCAGTTGAAGAAACAGTCCTTCGAACAGCGAACTGCGCTCAAGAGCCACCGCGATCGAGCTGCCCTCGCGCAGCGCTGCCGAGAGATCGCCCGTCAGCCGCGAATAGACGGCATTCTCAATGACGTCGTTTGCCGCGTCTAGCGCTTCAAGCAACGGCACGCCGGACCGCAGCAGCGTGCCGAGCGTACGTGAGAACCGCGAGACCACGGCTTTGCGTAGAACGCTGCCGAAGACGGGGGTTGCGAGCGAGAGCTGGTCGATCCGGAGAGCGATACGCCCCTCCCGCCGTCCAAGCCGGATCAGTGCGATAGTCATGGGCAGAAGCGCCGCAAGCGCAATCCAACTGAGCGGACTCTTCAGCGCATTTCCGGCTGCGATGAGGAGGCGAGTTGACAACGGCACGGTCACGTGCATCTCAACAAACATCGACGCAAATGCCGGTACTGTACTACCTACCAAGAAGAGAACGAGGGCGAGCGCGGCCGTCGCTACAATAAGTGGATAGGCCAGCGCCGAACGGACCTTCTTGCGCACCGCCAGATGACGTTCCAGGAGCGTCGCCAAACGTTCGAGGATCTCATCCAGCGCACCGCCGAGTTCGCCGGCCCGAATCATCGCGACGAAAAGCCGCGGAAATTCGCGCGGGCGCTTTGACATTGCGGCCGACAGCTCGCTGCCCGACTCGATGTCGCTGGAGACCGACCGTAGTGCTTCGCATAAACGGGCATCTCGGCAGCCCTCGACGACCACATCGAGCGCGCGGCGAATCGGAACTCCCGACCTGATCAGGGTTGCAAACGCGCGGAAGAACGCGCTGCGAGCGGCCGCAGAAACAGGCCACCCCGTTATGATCGATCCGATCATCCCGCGCGCTGAATCCGCCGGAGCGATCGATGTTACGTACAGGGTCCGAGTACGCAGATGCGCAAGCGCCTGCTCCCGGTTATCAGCCTGAAGTGAACCGGCGACAAAACCACCTTCGCCATTGCGTGCCGTATAGGCATAGATCGATGCCAACGTCGATCACCCCACCTGCCGGTCCGTCGCAACGTCTTCAAAACGCTCGCTCACGCGGCGCGCAGCATCGCGGTCGATCTCGCTACTCTGCACGAGCTCACTCAAATGATGTTCGAGTGTCTGCATGCCTAACTGGCGTCCCGTGGTCATTGCATTGCGGATAAGGTGCGTTTTAGATTCGCGAATCATTGCGCGTACCGCGTCGTTGACGAGCAGCACTTCGACGGCCGCGCGACGCCCGGGACCGTGTTTACGTGGAATAAGGCGCTGGGAGACAACGGCAGTCAGCGACTGCGCAAGTTGCGACCGCACCTGTGACTGCTCCGCACCGCCGAATGCATCGATGATCCGCTCGATCGTTTGAACAGCACTCCCCGTGTGCAGTGTGGTAAAGACCAGATGTCCGGTTTCGGCCGCGGTAAGGGCCGCTCGCATGGTCCCACTATCGCGCATCTCGCCGAGCATGATGACATCCGGATCTGCGCGCAGCGTCCCAAGCAGCGCTGTGCTGAATGACGGCGCATCCCTGCCAACCTCACGCTGCGTAATGAGCGATCGAAGGCTCTCGTACCGATATTCGATAGGGTCTTCAATGGTAATGATCCGACGGGCCGAGGCCGCATTGATTTCGGCGACGAGCGCCGCGAGCGAGGTCGACTTACCGCTGCCGGTCGGTCCGGCGAAAATAACCAGCCCGCGATCGCGGTGTGCTAGCGTTGCCACGACTGGGGGCAGGTGGAGGGATTCGAGTGTCGGGATGCGTTTGTTGAGCAAACGCAATGCGAGCGTACACCCCTGAGATCCACGAAATGCGTGGATGCGCAGCACGAGCCGATCATCGGTGACCTTCGCAGCGGAGACATCTTGGCCAGCCTCGAGGTGGGCGAGTGCCTTGGGCTCCAACAGCGCGCGTGCGATCTCCGTCGTATCTTCTGCCGACAGCGGCGAGCCGGTTAGAAACTGAAGTTCGCCGTCGACGCGCAGCGCTGGACAGAGCCCGGGAACAAAATGGATATCCGACGCATTTTGCTGCCGGCCGACATGAAGCACGTCGACCAGTCGAATGTGCGGAATTGTCGCGCTCACAGCACATCACCCGACCCCAGGACTCGTTCCAATTCGCCCCGCGACGTCTCGCCGCGCGCGACGAGTTGCAATCCCTCAGTCAACATCGGTTCGTATCCGGCACGCGACGCCAGTTCCACCAGGTCAAGCGCCGCGTCATTACGCCCGACCGCGGATCGAACGGCATTGGTCATCGGTAGGAATTCGAAGATTGCTACGCGTCCGCTGTAGCCGGACCCATCGCATCGCTTGCAGCCGGTCGACTCAAACGCGGGGCCGCGAGCGCTCGGGACGGGACGCCGGCAACCCGTGCAAAGGCGGCGCACAAGGCGTTGCGAGACAATGGCCGAGAGCCCAGCCGCGAGAGTGTGCCGATCCAAACCGAATTCCACTAGACGCTCGACCGCGCGCAGCGCATCGCCGGCGTGAAGCGTTGTCATGACGAGCTGACCCGACAGCGCAGCCGACATGGCTACGCTCGCTGACTCAGCATCGCGCATCTCGCCGAGCATGATCACATTGGGATCCTGTCGGAGAAAGGAGCGCAGCGCAGAGGCAAACGTAAGGCCCGCTTTGACATTGACCTGCACCTGCGCCACACCCGCCATTTGAACTTCGACGGGATCTTCGACTGTGCAAATGTGCTGACCATCCAAGTTTCGCTCAGCCAACGACGCGTAAAGGGTCGTGGTTTTTCCGCTCCCCGTCGGACCGCAAACCACGATGAATCCGTGCGCAGCGTGGATCGCGCGGCGGTAGCGCATAAGCATCGGCGCGCTCATCCCAAGCGAGGCGAGTCCGGGAACCTCAGCCTGCATGTCGAGCAGGCGAATCACCAGTTTTTCCCCAGCGATCGTCGGCATCGATGACACGCGCGCGTCGAGTGTTCGGCTACCTCGTTCCAACAGGTAGCGCCCGTCTTGTGGCAAGCGGCGTTCGGCAATGTCCATTGCCGCGAGCAGTTTTACCCGCGAAACCACCGAATGGAAAAGGTCGCGCGGCATTTGATCGCTCTCGCGGAGGATGCCGTCGACCCTCAACCGCACGCGACCACCGGCTCGAATTGGCTCTAGATGAATATCGGATGCCCGCAACCGCACCGCAGCTTCGTGAAGCCGGTCGACGGCGCGTATAGCGGGCGGATCGTCCACGACTTCGTCTGCCGCCCGTTCCTGTAGCGCGTAATATCTTGCGATGCGGCTGCGAATGGCCTCGCGCGGCGCCTCGATCGCAACAATTCGCAGCCCCGTAAGGGCTTGCACGCGGTCGATCAGGCTCTCTTCGGCGGGAATCGGGACGATGATGTGAAGCTCGTCGCCGTCCACGCGGCTGGCAAGAACCGCGTGCCGGACCGCGATCGCGTGCGGTATTAGCGCAAGCGCTTCTGGTGAGCTAAGAGGAAATTCACCCTCGAGCAAAGCCCGAGGCTCAGCGTAGAGAGGCACACCTGTAACCCCACCTGACGGTGTAAAATTTCCCGGGAGCCGTGGCAAGAGTGACGCTCGGGCCACCTTTATCGCATATTGGAAACGAGTTTGCAATACGGTGAAAACGACGGCGACCCTTAATGTCCGAATTAATACCCTGTCGGGCACTGGAAGTACATTGCGGCTTCGCCCTGGACGACGCTTGTCGTCTCCCCCGCGACGCGGGAGGGTGCTTGACACACCGGTGCGAGAAAACGGTGGTAGACTGGTGTGGTACCAAGCCGTGCGTCACCGGGGCCGCTCAAAAGAGCGGCCATCGGCATTTAAGGGGTTTGTTCTTCCAGCTCTTTGCGCATTTGGCGCCAGCCGCGGAAGTTAGCGTGGAAATCAGTATCATCGCTCGGAGTTGCGACGTGCTCGAACGGGCTCATGTGGCGATCGCTCAACAAACGCTGGCATAGCTCAATGTCTTTTTCGATATCGCGCTTGCCGTCGTGGGTGAGGTACGACACGCGAGCGCATCGTGCGGCGCTAACCCTCTTCAGTTCCTCGATTGGCATCGTGCGCTCGTCATCTTGAACGAGGGGCAAGTGCCACGCGCCAATCGCGACGGGCGCCGGTTTCGAAGCATCTATCGCCGCGCGCATGTGCTGCGCAGCAACGCGAATCTCCGGTTGCGCATTTTCTGCAAGACGCAACTTGAAGAAATTGTCCCATTCCGTCGCCGTCACGATTACCGTGTGCCACATGAACGGTTCCATGATGCGATTCACGACTTGCTTATGAACGTTGAGTCTTTGCAAATCCCGCACGTGCCCCACGGCGCTATCCCGCGCGCGCAGCCACTCGGCCTTGGCTTCTTCTTCTTGTTCCTCGGTGAGCGTTTCGCTCGCCGACATGCCGGCCTTATTCACGCCCCATTCGACCGGCATCGCGGGATTTTGCAACACGCGCTCGATCATTTTGCTCGTTGGAACTGCGCGCGAGGAACTCGAATTTTTTGAGAGTACACGATGCGTATTAAACTCACTTAAGATAAAGCGCGGGAAGCGCACCTCAAGCGTGGTCAAACGGATACCCGCGGGGCTGATCGAGTCGGCCAGCACCCGGGCGTTGAAGCCCTGGTCGTCCATGGTTAGCTTTGACTAGCCGCGATACCGCAGGAAGGCCGGCACTTCGATGTCGTCCATGTTCACCGGTGTCACCGCATCGAGCTTGCCGCTTTCGAACGCGTGACCCGCTTGCGGACGATAGCCGCGCGGAGCACCGAAGCCCGCAGCCAACACCGTTACCCGCACTTTGCCGGTCATCGTTGGATCGATCGATGCACCAAAGATGATCTGCGCGTCCGAATCGACCGCGCGGCTGATCATCTCGGCCGCCTCGTTGACTTCGTACATCGCCATATCCGGACCGCCGGTGATATTGAAGATCACGCCGCGCGCGCCTTCGATCGTCGTTTCCAAAAGCGGCGAGGCGATGGCCTTTTGCGCTGCGTCGGCGGCGCGATGCTCGCCCGTGCCTTCGCCGATGCCCATCATCGCACTGCCCGCATCGCTCATCACGGTTTTGACGTCGGCGAAGTCGAGATTGATCAAACCCGGCTGCGTGATCAAATCGCTGATCCCTTGAATCCCCTGGCGCAACACATCGTCCGCGTAGGCGAAGGCTTCATTGAGCGGCGTGCGCTTTTCAATGACTTGCAAAATGCGCTCGTTAGGAATCGTGATCAGCGTATCGACTTTGGCTTCCAAGTCGGCGATCGACGTTTCCGCGGTCTGCATGCGCTTACGTCCTTCGAACGCAAACGGTTTCGTTACGACGGCAATGGTCAGCGCGCCCGAATCGCGCGCGAGCTCGGCAATCACCGGCGCTGCGCCGCTGCCGGTGCCCCCGCCCATGCCGGCGGTGATAAAGACCAGATCCGATCCATCCAGCACCATCGCGAGATCTTCGCGCGAGGCTTCGGCGGCTTCGCGCCCCAGCGTCGGATTTGCCCCAGCGCCCAGGCCGCGCGTTTGTCCGCCGCCGATGTGCACCGTGTTCTCGGTGCGCGAGTTGCGCAGCGCCTGCACGTCGGAATTCACTGCGTAGAATTCTACGCCGGTAAGGCCCGCTTCGATCATGCGATTGACGGCATTGCAGCCGCCGCCGCCGACGCCGATTACCTTGATCGACGCGGCATGTTCGGGTTGAAAGCGCCGTGCATCTGCCATCTGAGCTTGCTCCTCGATTAGATTAAGTTGCTTAGGTTTTTTCACGTCGTAACTCACGGATTGGCGCGTCAGCGCCAAACGTAACGGATTCAGCGAAGCTGAATCCTAGTTCCAAAGATCCGAGAACCACTGTCGGACTTTGGTAAGCATCGATCCACCACTGCGTCGCACGCCGTTGCTCTCGTCTAATTCGCCGTTTGCGCCAAAGAGCACCAGGCCGATCGCGGTGGCATACTGGGGTTGGCTCATCGCCTCGGTCAAGCCGATCAGCGTCGAAGGCGAACCGACGCGCGTCGGCAGGCCGAAGACGTCTTCGGCAATCGGCACGAGGCCCGGCAAGAGCGCGCCGCCGCCGGTAATCACGACTTCGCCCAGCACGAGATCGCGCGGCACGTTCTCGATGATCTTTTGCTTGGCCATGCGCAGCGTTTCGAGCACGCGCGGCACCACGATCGCGCGCAGTTGTTGCGTAGTGAATTCTTTATTCGTGCGACCGTCGAGCCCATGCACCGAAAACGTCATCTCGCCGTCGTCGGCCACGCCGGCGCCGAAATGTTTTTTCACGTCTTCAGCTTGCGCGAGCGACGTTTTTAAGCCCAGCGAAATGTCGCTGGTGAGAATGTTGCCGCCGACCGGAACCGTCGCGGTGAAAATCGCGCTGCCAAGGGAGTAGACCGCGATATCGGTCGTGCCGCCGCCGATGTCGAGCAACACCACGCCGACTTGTTTTTCCTCGGGCAACAGCGTGGAAGCCGAACTTGCCAGCGGCTCGAACACGAGTCCCGCAGCTTCAAGTCCCGCGCGATGCACACACTTGAGCACGTTGGTAATAAAGGTCGAGCCACCGGTGATGATGTGCGTATCAACTTCTAAGCGACCGCCGGCCATGCCGATTGGATCGTCCACGCCGTCTTGTCCGTCAACCGTGAAGTAGCGCGGCAGCGCGTGAATGATCTGACGATCGGCGGGAATGTTGATGATCTTGCTTGCGTCGATCACGCGACGCACGTCGGCACTGGTCACTTCGCGATCGTCACTCGTTGTTGCAACGACGGCACGATTGTTGGTGCTGCGAATGTGATCGCCGGTAATGCCCACGTAGACGTCGGCGATGTGCACGCCGGCCATCCGCTCGGCGCGTTCCGTTGCCGCCTCGATCGACTTGATGGTCTCGTCGAGATCGACCACCACGCCTTTGCGCATGCCGAGGGACGGGGCCTCACCTACGCCCACGATCTCCAAGCCGCTCGGACCTTCCACGGCGACGACCGCACAGGTCTTGGTCGTCCCGATATCGAGCCCGCAAACGGTCTCGTGCTTCATAACCCCCATATATTGTGCCGGCGACGAGCAATCCCTACTACATGAGGGCATCAAAAGTAGGGAACCGAGAGGGCTTGGCGCCCTAAGCGTCGACTCCTTGAGGAAAGGATGCGGATGGGCTGGGGATAGGCTGCTAATAATAAATACCCACCCCAGGTCGGCCGATTAAGCTAATGATGGAACAGCGCCGCACGAGTTTAGAACGCGGGCTCATGATGGCCTTTGGCCTCGTGATCCTCGTCATGTTGCTAATGGGAGTGGTCATGTCGTGGGCCCTGAGCGGGATCTCCGATCAGGCCGCCGTGTTGAGCAACCGCGTGATCGCGGGGCAGCTCGCGTATGCCAAGGTCGCCAACGATGCTGACAGCTTGCGCTCGGCAACGCTTGAATCCGCGACGTCCACCGACCCTGCCGCAGCCGCAAAACAACTTGCCCTCGCCAACACGCTGGTCAAGCAGTTCCCCGACGACTCGCGCAAGATGGTCGAGATCTTCTGCCCCACCAAGAGCGCAGCCAAGGGGGGCACCGATCTCACGACATCGTCCTGCGCCAACAACAGCGACGAGATCGCCAAGCAAATCGGCCCCTTGGTCGATACGTTTAGCTCGAGCGCAAGCGGCTACGACTTCCAAGCGCTCTCGGCGGTGAGCCTCCTCCAGAGCGGCAAGAACAAAGACGCGCTCGCACAGATCAACGGCCCGTCGGGCGTCGCTTACGCGAAGCAAAGCACTGATGGTCAAGCGATGCTCAACGCCTTGGTCGCGCTCGCGAGCGATCGCTACCAGAAGTTGCTCGCAGCACGTACGACCAGCTACATCGCATTGGGTGCCGGCATCGCGATTGCGATCATCATCGTGGGGCTGATGTACGGCTGGCTGCGCACGATCGTGCTGCGCGGCATTGGCCGGTGCGTCGAGATTTTCGAGGCGATGGGCAGCGGCGATCTCTCGCAGCGTATCAACTGGCACGGCCACGATCTCCTCGGCCGCCTGGGTCAGGCGATCGATCAATTCGCCGATCAGATGTCGGGTATCATCCGCCGCATTCAGCGCGCGTCGCTCACCGTGCAAACCCGGTCGGAACAAAGCAGCCATATCGCGCTGCAAGTGGACAGCCGCGTCAAAGAAGAGCTGGCCGCACTTTCGCAAGCGCTGCAATATTCCAACGATCTCGCCGGCGCCGCCGGAACGGTTGCCGATAACGCCGAGGCGGTGGCTCGCCGCGTTTCGGATATCTCTAGCGCCGTTGCCGAAATGACCGCCTCGATCCAAGAGATGGATCAAAACCTGTTGAACCTTGCAACCGTCGTCGAGCAGGCCGTGGCCAACACCCAAGAGATGTCGGCGTCGATCGTGCAAGTTGCGGGCAACGCCGACCGCGTGCGTTCGGAATCGAACGTCACCGATCAGCAAGTGCGCGAAGGCCGCAACGAAGTGCTCGCGCTCTCTAAAGGCATGGGCTCGATCAGCGACACCGTGGCCGACGTCGTCACCGAAATGCAGAGCCTCGACGGCGCATCGCGCCAGATCGGTGAGATTCTCGGCCTCATTGAAGAGATCGCGGACCAGACAAACTTGCTCGCGCTCAACGCCGCCATCGAAGCAGCGCGCGCCGGCGAGCACGGCCGCGGCTTTGCGGTCGTCGCCGACGAAGTCCGCAAGCTGGCCGAAAATTCCGCCAGCTCCACCAAGCAAATCGGTCAGCTCGTAGCCGACATTCAGCGCCGCACGACCGCCGTACTCGACCGCACCGCGCGCGCGAACACGCTGGTGCAAAGCAATGCCGAGTCCGCGCGCAACGTCACGACGATGATCGAAACGATCAGCACTCGCGTCACCGAAGTCGCGCAACTGGTGAGCGAAATCAGCGTTGCGACGACCGAGCAGGCCCGCGCCTCAGAAGAACTTGCCCGGGCAAGCGAACAGATGGGCGCGATGACCCACGAGGCCGCCGCCACCATGCGCGAGCAGGCCATTACCTCCAACCAGATCCTCGAGAGCGTCTCAGAAATCGAGAACCGCACAGCGCAGGTGGCGCGTGCCTCCACCGAGCAAGGTGGCTCGATCAAAGCGCTGGGTACCCGCATCGAGCAGTCGAGCGAACTCGGCGAAAAGAACTCTGAGGCGATCGGAACCATGGCCACCAGTGCCGACGACGTCCAGTCGCAAGCCAGCGAGCTGCGCGAGATGGTCGGGCAGTTCCACACTGGCCAACTGGCCTTCGAGGACGGTGCAACTTCTGGCAGCGGGGCCCTAGAAGACCCCCACAAGATTGCGCTATCATCTTAACCCAATAGCCTAGGCAACCCACCCCCTTCTACTGGAGTAACCGTGCAAAAGAAGCTCAGTCTTGCCGTCCTATTCCTTGCGGCCTTTGTGATACCGGCGAGCGCGCTAGCCGCGAGCATCGACTCGTCGCTGATTCCCGACGGGACGTATACCGTCAAAATTGATAAGCTTGTCGATGCCAAACACATTCAGGTGACGATGGACAACGGCGCGGACACCACGCTCGCCGCAGGGCGGGATTCGGTCGACTTCGGCAAGTGCAAACCCGGCGATCAACTCAAACTTTCGTTGATCAAGGGCGCCGTGATGGTCTATCTCGATCTCACGAACCACTAACACCCATGCGACGTTCGATGAGAACGTCATGAGAAACGGCACACGGGCGCACCGGAAATGAACGGGCGCCCGTTTCTTATTGCATGAAACGAAAAATTGTCGTGACCCTCGCGTCGCTCGCTCTCTTCATCGGCCTCTCGGCAACGTTCGCGCCGAACGCGTCCGCACAACAGTATGGAAGCGGACCCGTCTACACGACCTGGCAGCCGCAATGGGATCGTTTCGAATACGATCGGCGCCATGTCATCCTCGGCGAAGTCATCCACTTTCGGGCCTATCGTGTCGAGGTCCAACGGCCGGACGGCAACGTGCAGACGATCGATCTCAAAAACGGCACCGTAATTCACCCGATCGGTGCGACACCGCATCGCGGCGACCGCATCGCCATCTACGGTTACTACAGCAATGGTACATTCATCGCCAACGGCCTAGTCTTGCGCTAGGATCTCACTCCCGGTCTACGAAGCGCCGCTGCCACCGCAGCGGCGCTCATGACCTGCATCCGAACCGGGTCAGTTCTTCTGGTGTAACCGCTCGAACCGCCAGCATATGAAGTCGTTTGATCTGAACTATCCCGGTAGCGATCCACTGTCCGACGCGGAAGACCCCATGCGGTGCGTGATGCACTTGAAACGTCAGAAGGTCGTTCGCAGGGCTAGTACATGGCTTAGGCGGAACATCGTCACCTCACGTCTTTCCCAGTCCGCCGCGAGGCAAGCTCCTGATCTAGCGCCTCTCTGGGGGTTGCGCTTTGGGACCGCTCTTAGCGCGCAAATACATGATGCGGAAGGCAGCAAAGATCGCTGTGCCTACAAAGGTCCCGCTTACCGAGAAAAAACTATGGGTTAAAACCCACGTAAATAGCCCAGCCGCGAAAGGAAAGACCGCCCACGCCGGCACGACATCTAGATTCACTTTCAAGAGCTGCCTCGCGCCTGTCACGGCGGGTTTACTGCGCAACGACTGTGATAGCATCGAAAGCAAGGAATCCGAGGTCTCAGAGGCGAGCCAAAATCAGATCTGACACGAATTGCCCACACCACCTGCTCGTTCTAACCGTAGCACTCGCGTCAATGGGCCTAAAGTCTTGGTTTACATCGGCCCGACTGCGGTTCCGATGCTTCACTTCGCGTAGACGACCACGGGTGTGGTCATCGCTCGCAAATCGAGCGCGGCAACTCGTCGCTTGCCGTGCTCGACCTTTTCAAGAATCGGTCGAATGAGTGCGACCTTCTGCTCGCTGCCGCTGCGATCGCCGAGCAGCACGGTAATGCCGCTTCGCAGCTGCACGGTGACATCACCGAAGCGATCGAACCCCAGCGAGCGCGCATCCAGATGTGCTGCCGCGAGCGCATCCGCGTCGCCCACCAGCGTTTGCAGGTCGGGATCGTCGATCGTCGTGCCCACGACCGCGGCTTGGGGCAGAACAAGTGCAAACGCGGGAAGCGAGTCCGCAACGTCGGGCGGAGCACCGTTCTGCAGGACGCGACGGCTGTGATCGATCGTAACGCGTTCGCCGCGAGCGTCGACAAATGCATACGGGGTGCGCTCGGTCACCGCGATGACCATCGTGTCGGGCGGCTGCCGGTGGATCACGGCGCGATCGATGTAGGGAAGCGATTCGATGCGCGCTGCCATCGCACGGTTGTTTTGCAGCCACATGTTCTTGCTCAGATCGATCTGGGCACGCGCGAGGATGGCTTCCTTCGAGACGGTGCGATTGCCCTCGACTTCGACCGTGTGCGGATAGAGTGCGGGCCAGGTCGCGAGCATATAGCCGCCCATGCCCGCCAGCACCACGGCGATTGCAATGAGAAACCAGAACGGGCGCAAGCGCCTCGCCGGCGATGCGCGGCGGCGGCGTGGTTGCGGGCGACCTTTTTTCACGCGAGCACGTAGCGTTCGATGGCTTCGGCAACGCCGTCGGCCTGCACGTCGCTCACCACGGCCTTTGCGACCTTGCGCAGCTCGTCGGGCGCCGAGCCCATCGCGATGCCGAATCCCGCCGCTTCCAACAGCGGCGCGTCGTTCCACGAGTCACCGATCGCCGCGACGGCGTGCATCTCGACACCCAGACGCGCGGCCACAAAGCGCAACGCCTCGCCGT
>Ga0302326_10014388_pt1 | contig 16719 bp, 18 predicted proteins | sample Palsa_T0_3_FD_202264 | JGI IMG/M metagenome (GOLD analysis project Ga0302326, IMG submission 202264) | Peat permafrost microbial communities from Stordalen Mire near Abisko, Sweden - Palsa_T0_3 | ecosystem: Environmental > Terrestrial > Soil > Palsa > Peat permafrost | place: Sweden: Abisko...
AGAATTTGAGCGTCTGTTCGGCGCTTAACATCGAGCCCGCGCCATAAATATACTCATTACCCGTGTCGGGGCGTTCCACGATGTCGGTGACGTCGGTAGTAAGCTCACTATCGGAGCCCATGTAGATAGCGCCACGGTTGGAGACCAGGAACAGCATGAGCGCTCCTACGAGCAACCCCGCGCCGGCCGTCAATAACAGAGGCGGGCGAGTGCCGCGGTTCAAATACCAAGTCATCGCCAAGACTACTGCGATCATGAACGTCGGTCCGCGGCGGGAAGTGTACCAGGCCTGGATTATCCACGGAGCTATGAAGAGCGCTAACAGGAGCAAACTGGTGACGCGCACCCTCCATAACGCGATCGCCATCGCGACCAAAAGAAAGCCTGGGTACATCAGTAACGTGCCGTCGCGGATATACCCGCTGTCGTCCCAGCCGCCACTGTAGGCCCGGCTGAAGGCTTCGCGCAGACCTCCGACGTTGATGATGCTTATGGACCAAGCCAGAAGTCCGGCCATTCCTACGATCGTCCCGCCCCACAACAGCGCCCTTCCAACTCTCTCGGTCTGTTTGCCGGAAATCGCGGCGCGGGGTATCCGGCAGCCTACGCTTAGGCATCCCTGCACAAAGCACAGAACGCCCAGCGTGTTCCAGAACTGAACAAATACCAGTTGGTCCCTCTGAAAATACCCATCCAGTCCTCCGCTCGCGTCAAGTTTAAGCGGCATCCAGCCGTACAGAAAGATCAACATTGGCGAGAGGAAGATGAGCGGATGGAAGACATCGCGGCTACCCGCATAGGCGTAGAGCGCCCCTGCAAGAGCGATTACTATCGTCGTCCAGAGCAGGAAATCAAACATGGGAGTGGGAAAGCTCCATTTGGGAGTTGCCCAATATGCCGCCTACCACATCGCCAATGCCGGCGCGGAAGCGAGCCCAGGTGAATTCCTCCGAACGGCGTCTGGCCGCTGCGCCCATATCCGTCAGCCACTCCGGATGCGAGAGAAACTCCTCGATGCACGCGGCAATCTCAGTGGAGGACCCGGGCTTAACAATAAAGCCTTCCACACCAGGACGTATCAAGTCGCGCGCCGCAGTTCGCGTCGTGCTCACCACCGGGAGTCCGCAAGCCATCGCTTCGAGCAAGACGTGGCCGAACCCTTCCGCGAGGGACGGAAAGACAAACAAATCCGAGGTCTGATAGGCGTCGAGTAAGGCCTCGGCGCTCACCGAAGGCCGTATGTCGACTCGCCCCCGGAGGCCTTCGAATAGTCTGAGATCGTCCACAACGCGACCGCACACTACTAATTCCACTCGATCCGCGGGCAACCCCTTGAGCGCATCGAGCAGGTACTTGATGCCCTTTCGCTGGTTGATCGTCCCCACGAACAGGAGGCGCAGGCGCCGTCGCGCTCCCGATTGTACGCGCCGCGCCGGGCAGGGGCGAAATCGTTCCAGGTCGGCTCCATAGGGTACCACCTGAATGCGCCCGGCCGGCACTCCAGATTCGATTAGCGTCTCGCGCGTGAACGAAGAGGCCGCGATCCAGTGCTCAGCCATGCCTGTCTCTGCCGTCAGCCGGTTGAAGTCTTCCCGTGGCAACGCCAACTCCCACTCTTTATTCAACGATTCGGCGCACTCGGGATTAAGATCGCGTTCGTCTTGCAGGATTTCGCGCATACGTGTCGGATGCGGATGCAGTTGAAACAAAATGCGCGGCCGATTTCCTGAGTACTCCGAGAAGGCGCTTTGACCGTAGTAGCTGTAGCTGAGGAGCGCCGCGCCCCGAGCGGTTGCCAATTTCCCCGCCCGTTTTCCGAGGCAGGCGTCGGACCAACGGACCGCGCGCCGTTGCCATTCGAAGGGAGCGCGTCGCAGCTTACTCATTCCGAGCGAGTAGAGACCGCTAGCCCAGCACAGGGAAACTCGCCGGGACGTTGCCGGATCCGACCACCGTTGCCGTAGCGCGTGGGACGCGAATCCGGGAAGACTCGTCTCGATACGATGCGCCAACGAACGGTCCGAAGGCCAATACAGGTCGGTGACCAGCGCCTCCAAAAGTCCGCGTTCGGCCAGCGCCCGGGCCACCTGGTACCCATCGCGCGCGCCTCGATGAACCACTACTGTCTTCACCTGTGCCACTTCTCTTCTCTTCTCTTCTGCTAGCGGCGCGGGATAGCGACGATATCCGCCCCGCGGCCACAGGCGGATAAGTGTCCGGCGGCGGATATGGTCTCCAGTCGCTCGACGGTCAACACCGTTCCCAGTTTTCCATCTTCCTCAAGCTCGTGTGGTTCGTAACCGCTCGACACCAGCCGGTTGTGGAGGGCAGCGACACTGGCGCCTGCCCGCTGGAGCGCCTGTGGGCAGGTTTCGAGGACGATCATCGAAATGCGGCCATCCCGGAGACATTCCTGCGCGCCGTCAAGAACGTACGGCTCAAGGCCTTCCGTATCCATCTTGAGAAAGTCGATCTGTTTTATCCCCTGCTCCTCGCAGTAGCGGTCGAGAGTCGTCATGGGAACAAGTTGCACTGTATCCAGCTGCGGGCTACCCGAGCCATTCTTCTTCTTGGAATTGAGGCGGACGTGGTTAGTGGCAGGCGAACCCGGCTCCAATTGCAATTCCACCGTGCCGTTGGTTGGCCCGACGGCGACGCAGTTCAGCTTGACAGCGCTTCGCGCGCTAGCACTCGAATCGATGTTCGCCTTGAGTTTCGCGAAACTCCGCGCAGCGGGCTCGAAGGAGTGTACCTGCGAAAATCCTCTCCCGACCAGTTCCGCCGTGAAGAGTCCCAAATGCGCGCCGATGTCCATAGCAATTGGCAGTGGCGAGGTTGTGCTCCTCAGAAAGTCGTCAATCAGCCTCCGCAGGGCTATAGAGACTCCGCCGTGAAAGTCCCAGTAATCGGAAAAACTAATCCAGCCCTTGATGTCGGTATTGGCGCATAGGACTGCCGGTCCCTCTCCGTGGCGCAACGACGACCACAGCCAGCGCGAATACGCGACAGGCATGCCTGGAGTGGACAGCAGACGTGTCATATTTCGAACGATAGAAGACATAAGCTTCGACCACTAAGTTGTTGGTCTCCCGAGCGCCAGGCGTTAACTGGAACGAGCCGCTACAGGAGATCGAGGAAATGGCGGTTCAACGTGGCCGCCGCCTTCGCCCACGTGAACTCTCGGGACCGGATTCGGCCACGTTCACAGAGCGATTCTCGTAGACGTCGATCTTTGAGCACAGCTTCGACCGCCTCTACTTGGCCGTCGGCCGAGTCGCGCGGCGCCAGGATGGCTGCATCGCCTGCCACTTCGGGCAACGACGAACAATCGCTAGTCACCACGGGTGCACCGCACGCCATCGCCTCAAGTACTGGAATCCCGAAGCCCTCGTAGCGGCTAGGGTACCAGACTACCTCGCAGGCATGATAGAGCGAGCACAGAGCCTCGTCATCGGCGAAACCCAGTTGCTTGATCGATTCAACAGTTCTCGCGCGCGCGGCGAAACCCGGTTCGGAATGGCCGACGACTACCAGGAGCAACTCCGGAAACCGCTCCCGCAATATGGGCCAAGCCTCGAGAATGAGCGCGGCGTTCTTGCGGAAGCAAAGACCACTTGGAACCAGCACGAAAGGAACATTTCGCAGACCCGCACGCTCCAGGTAATCCTCACCGTCTGCGCTTACCGGTTTGAAGAATCTCGCCGACGCCGCGTTATGCACCACCCGTATACGTGAGCGGATTGCGGGGACGAAGTCCGCTAACCGCTCCGCCGAAAAATTGGAAACCGTGTGGAACAGGTCTGCCTTGCGTGATAGAGTCGCATAAAGAAAACGCCACTTCAGCCGCTGCCGGAATGTGGACCAGCCTGGGGAGTGCGCTTCGCGCTCGAAGTACGCGGCATCGTGAACGGTCGCCACCAGGCGGCAACGGCGCGTCGGTGGCACAAACGACTCCATCGTGCAGTGCACAATTTGCGCTTCGGGCCAGTAATGTTCGGCTGACGGGCTGTGCGTCAAGAGCCAGCGCGCCTGCTGCCTCGAAGTGTCGTCCGCAAATAGATGATAGGGAAAAAGCGTCCACGGAGATCCAACCTTCGACACGATCTTGCGGTGATCGCCCGCGTCCGCTAGTACGTGTAGATTGAGGCCTTCCCGGAGAGCCAGGTGTTCGGTGAGCTGACGAGCGACTCTCCCCGCGCCAGTTGAGCGGTCGATGTTTCGGAGATGCACTAAAGAGAGAACGTTCATGCTTGAGCCGCTTCGGTGGCGGCTAATGTCAAGCCCGGCTTGCATGCCTGGTCAAACGCCGCTTGTCCCTGATCCGCCCGGCTCACCATCGCGCGCGCGCGCGCCTCCCAAGTACCCTCTGCACTGGCCTTCCAACGTGCTTTTTCGTAACCATCGCGGAAGTCGATATCTCGTAGCCGCTCCAGTTCCGCTATTACAGCGCCGGCGTTATCCACCAGCTTCAACAAAGGTTCTTTTTGGAGCAGTTCGTCCATCCCACGCGTCGAAAGAATTGGCCTGCAGGCTGCTAGGTGTTCGTAAAACCGCGTGGCGCTGGCGGAGAATACGGCTTCGCTCTTCAGATACGGAAGCAGTGCGACATCGAGCGCCCGCCCATACTCACACAGAGCGCCGTACGGTTTGGCGCCAGTAAAGCGTACGCGTCCGCCGTGCCCCATCAAATCCCGGCGAGCGTCCCGTTGCCCGGTGTCGGTGATTTTCATGTCGACAGGGCCAACGAAGGCCCAGGAGAAACCGGGCGTAGCCGCCACCGCGTCGCGAAGCAGATGCCAATCTAAGTTATAGGACAGATTGCCGATTACACCGACAATGGGCCGCGGAAGATCCCTCAGATCCACCGGCAACGGCCCTGCCTGATCGAGCGGCTCGACCAGGACATTGCGCCGCCGGGTCGCATTTGGGATCACCAAGAGTTTCTTCGGATCACAACCTCCCACAGTCCGAAGATACTCAGCGGTCCGTCGCGAGTTCGGACAGACCAGATCGGCCACGCCACACATGCGCCGGTCCAGCGTTTCTACTTTGGGCCGGTTCATTCCTGGATAAGCGGCGATCAGATCCGTGAGATAGTAAATAACCCGCCCGGGCCAGCGTTCGGCCACCGGAGCGTAAAATGGGCTGGTACAGACCAGTGTCGATTCCCTCGGGTTCGGCGTATTCCGCAAGAGGCGTCCCGCGATTTGAGATCCGATCCCGAGTAACTCGCCAACGGGAAAGCGGGCATAGCACCGTTGCAGCGGAAACGAGGTTATCTGCAACCGGGGATCCGGCAATGCGATCTCCCGCTCCCAGCGCTCCCACCGTCCGAAGTTGCGTATCTTCGGAGCCCAACACTTCACCGGCACTAAGTCGCTGAGAGCCGTTGCGAACTCTTTCATCCAGATGCTTCCTACATCCAAAACATGCCACATATGCGATCGCAACCTCTCAAGCTCCAACGGAGGCTATTCGTCTTTCGGGGAGATATCGCGTAAACCGGGCTTCGCTCTGCCCCAGGACCTGGTCAACAATGACTGCAGATCTGCGATTCCATACGCTCGTCCTACGCGCCACAAGCAGAAGGCCGCCGTTCCAGTCACCGCCGCAGAGGCCATTACAGCGGTCGCCGGCTCCATGCCGTTCGAAGAGCGTAACCAGGAGATCGTGAGCAAAGCGCTAGCGGTGAACAAGTTAAGAATAGAAACGCCGATAATGACCGGCGGTAATGCGCAATGACGTCTCAACCAGACCAGGACCAGAATCATGGAGAGGACGTGTGCGGCGAAAAAGCTTTCCACCGCCGCTACCGCGCCTCCTCCTGGGATGAGCCAGGTACCTGCAGCGAGAACGAAGACGGCCCACACCAGATTGACGATCCCGGTGACACGCAGGGAAACAATAGTTAAGCGATAGGCCGCCGGAGCGGACCCCATGTGGATGAGGACCGTCGCGATGGCGATAGATGACGCCAACTCCGCTCGCTGGTAAGCGTTACCATAAAGATACCGCAGCCCCCACGGGAGAACCGTGATGGCAGCGCCCGCGCATAGCGCGCCGAGCAGGCTGGCGAAAACCGAACTTACGGCAAGCACCCGGTCGCTTCCGCCAAAGTCCGTTGCTCCCTCTTCCGTCAACATAGCGAAGCTGGTTTGCCCCACTAGACTCGGTATCAGCGTGGCCACATTCCGAAGCTGACTTGCGATCGCGTAAAAAGCCATCTGAGTTAGCGAAGGATCTTGCCGCGCGACCAGGGATGCGACCCACCAGCCGGCTGCATTCAACCCCATAATTCCGCTGAGCTGGACTAAACCGAACCTCCAAATCCGCCACACCGAGGGTCCGGTTCCATCATCGATCGCTGGAACAGGCTGGGATCCCGCACTCCTGTAGATCAACCAACTGACCAAGAGAACGGCCACAAGCACCGCTCCGGCCTGCCCGCCTAGCATCGGCAGCGCTCCGAAGCGCGCAGTGCTCGGAACCGCAATTACAAGGCCGGCCCCGACCAGTACGGAGAGCAGGAGCAGAGTCGGGAAACTTCGCTGGCCTATCAACAAACCGCGGCAGCACTCGAGTAGAATGAATCCGGCCGCCGAAAGCGCTGCTATCTTGAGCGGGCCCCCCAGCTTCGCATTGCGAAGTAGAAGGCTGGCCATGGGCGTCGCTCCCACCCACAGAATCAACGCCGCAATCGCCGCAGAGCTTGCCGAGACTACAGCCAACACGCGGAGCAGACGCCGGTGGCCGCTGCTTCCGACCGGGTACTGTCCCACAAACCGGTTTGCAGTCGATCCGATACCTGCCCCAGCATAGCTGGCGACGTTGTTGGCTGTCGTGAGCGCAAGCGAATAGGCGCCGAACACGCCGGGGCCCGCCAAACGAGCGGCAAGCACATTGGAAAGGAAGCTTGCACCCCGCTCGAATCCGAGCGACACGCCCAAAGTCCCCATGCCAGTCAACAGCGAGGTGACTAACGGACGTCTGGACCCCGCCTCGCCCGGCGCGGGAACTTCCACCGATGGGTTCATTTCGTGGGAAAGGGCAGTCGCTTCCATGAGGTCTTCTAGCTCTGGCCGAGCGAGTACCGGCTTAGATACTGCCGTGTACGTGCCCTTGATTTCCGCGCTTTCCAATCGTTCAAGACCGTCCCTAATATTGCGATGCCGTCCTCCCTAAAGCACTGTTGGGCGGCAAAGGCTGATTCTCGCGTCGTTTTGCCCGCCCGGAACACCAGCAGCACACCGTCGGCAAGAGATCCGAGCACACGAGCATCGGAAAGTAACGCCATTGGGGGCGTGTCGATAAGGACAACGTCGAATTCGCCGCGCAAGCGCTTGACTATAGCGGACATGCGATCCGAATGCAGTAAGGCGGATATATTCTGGCCCTCAGCCGCGGCGGTTGGCAGCACGAAAAGCCCGTCCACGGGCGTACGCTGCGCCAACGCCCCTGTAGGTAGTTTCTCGATTGGCGTGTCATCTAGAAGCAGAGAAGCCAGTCCCCATTTGGTATCGAGATCGAATACGTCGTGGAGCCGGGGACGCCGCAAGTCTCCATCCATTAACGCCACGCGTCGTCCCGCCAACGCGAGAGAAATAGCCAGGTTCGTCGCGACGGAGGTCTTCCCATCTCCAATATCCGGGCTAGTCAGTACGATGACTCTTGCCCGGACGCCACCGGCGCTTGCGAACAACAAGGAGTTCATCGCTCCGCAGAAAGCTTCCGCAACTAGAGGCTGCTCACCACTCAATGTCACTAACTCGACGGATTGCTTGCTTCGGACCCGAATCGTCATCATCCCGCTGGTTCCATCGGGTTTCAAGCTGCCAGAGATCTGTGTAGTGTAATGGTTGGTTGGCCGACCGAACCTCGCCTTGTTAAGCAGCAGATTTACGGACCGGTCTCGCGCCGAGGGAATCACACCCAACTCGCGAATGTGAAGCTGGCTCGGAGCCTCGCCGGGATCGCGCAAAGTTTGGTCGGACCGGAAACGCACCACGGCGAAGGCCATGCCCAGGCAAGCCCCGGCGAAAAATCCAATCCCAGTGCTTGCCGGCCAATTAGGAGAATAGGGAACCGTAGGCGGTATCGCTGTGTCGACGACGCTGATGGTGCTTGTTTTCATTGCGTTCGCCAGGCTCACTTCTTCTACCCTCTGAAGAAGCACGTCGTACAGCTTGCGTCCGGAATCGACGTCGCGTTTGACCATTTCATAGTGGACGGCTCCTTCGCCATGTTCGGAGAGGGTTGCCATCTGCCGCTCGAATGCTGTGTTCAACATTGACTCCCGCCGCTCGGCGGTATCGTAAGCCGTGCCCAGCCGGCTGAGCAAGTCCTTCCGTTCCTTTTGGAGAGCGCTCTCGAGTTCGTCGATCTGGGCCTTTATCTCGCGGACCTTAGGGTGTTCCGGCTTCATTGTCGCGCTCATCTCCGCGAGTTGGCGGCCCAGCTCGCCGAGGCGCATGCGATATTCCCGGATGGGACCCTGGTCCAACGCCAAAGGCAGCGCGTCCGGAGCGCTCGCCCGTATGACGTCGTATTCGGACTTCTTGGCAATCGTGTCTGCCCGCGCTCGATCTAGCTCATTCTGCAACTGGCGGAGTTCCTCCAGCGCGGAGTTGTCAAATCCGCTGCCGAACGCACTGGATTCGCCGCCGGCCGAATCCTTCAATTCGGATTCAGAATGGGTGAGCCGCGCTTTGACGTTTTCAAGTTGACTCTGAAGCCACTTCCCGGTTTCGCTGGTGCTCTGTTCACGCGATTCCAGATTGTATGCAATATACGTCTGCGCCAGATTGTTGCACATGTTGGCTGCCACGCGCCCATCGCGCCCGTCACAGAGAATCTCGACAAGGCGGGTGTTCCCAAGCGCACGAACCTTGATCCGTCCTGAGGCGTCCGCAATGATGCCGGTCAATGACTCCTGTTTCAGCGCAGGCACTCGAAGCAATCCGCTGAAAAGCGAAAGCGACCGGTCTCCCGGCGGCGTTAGCGCCGCCACTGGCATCCGCTGGAGAGCGCGCTTCAAGACCGACTCGCTCTGCAGGAGCTTTATCTCCGTCTGGAGATAAGAATCCGGCAGGCCGGCAGGCGAGACTTCGGCGGCTGCGCCACCTTCCCGCATGTTTACCAGATTCTCATTTAGATTTCGGATATCGAGAACCGTGCGCGCACGGTACAGAGGACGCTGCAGCATCGCAACCAGGAATCCGGCGCACGCCCCCACCGCGGCCAGCAGGCCAACCAGCACTAACTTCCTGCGCAACGCCTCCCAGTATTCGAGTAACTGACTCCGGGACTCGTTCCCGCCGTTGGAAGGGAAACCGTACGTCGCGGCTGGCACGGCAGTCGCGCCGCGCAATGCCAAATACCTTGACTCCGGACTCGAGTTCGAATGCTCTGGCCAATAAGCCATAGGTTAACTACGGGTGTAAGATCAATACTCCGGCGGCGATCTGCAGCGCTACCTCGACGGCTCGTGCGGTGACTCCCTTAGCCGTGCTGTTCGGAACGAAGAGAATATCGTTTGGTTGAAGGTAGACGTCAGAACTCTTGCCGCTCAGGATCTTGGCAAGATTCACTGGAATCTCTTTTCTTCCCGCTGTCGGCGAAGTGTCGGAAGGCCGCATAATGCGGGCCCGGCTTGGCGCAGCTTTAGGGTCCAGACCCTCCGCCAGTGAGAGCGTTTCGAGCGCGGATATACTCGACCGCCCACCCAGCGGAATCCTTCCCGACTTCTTCACGTTTCCGACGACGTACACCACTTCGGCGCCAGGCACTGCGATCACGTCGTAAGGCTCTACGAAAATGTTATCAGAGGGATCCCGTGCGTCTATCAGGCCCTTCAGATCGACCTCCGCAACCATCGTATCCCCGCCAGCGTCTCGCGCGTTGGCCAGCGGTATAGGACCGTAGCGCCGTTGCCGGGTGATCTTCACGACGGGGCCAGCATCTCCCCGGATTCCGCCAGCGGACGACAGCATTTCAAGCAGCGTCTTACGGCCTCTGGCTTCATGCACCCCGGGGTTTCCGACAGCGCCGATGACCGATACGGGCTGCGCTCTAAACTCCACGACCGTAACCGCTATATCGGGATCGACATAATATTTCTCGACCGCTTTGGTAATCGCACTTTCCGCTTGCACAAGAGAAAGGTCCTTCAGGATTACGCGCCCAACCAATGGAAGATTTATCGCTCCGCTGGCTTCCAAATAGAACTGCTTGTCGGCGAGTTCCTTGACTTGAATGGTCCGAATCAATATCTGATCACCCGGGCCTAGGACGTAGTCAGCCTGCGGCGCCGTCGCGCCAAAACTCGATGCCGCCAATAGAAAGGCGCCGCCAGCAAGCACGAAACGTGCGTGTATCTTTCGAAACTGGTCATTTTGCATAGTCGCGACTCCGGGATAATCGTTGGAGAATGACTGACGGTGACTCAAGACCGGAATTGGTCACTACTCAAGCACACTGCTTCAAGCTGTTTGAACTTTGAGAGTGTCGGGCTCGAAGACCGCGGAACTCGACGGAACCTTAGAGACGTTAACCCAATCGCGGTCAATCTCGACTAGAACGGAGCGTTGCAAAAGATCGACTGACAATACGAGTCTCAGCGACTTCCTGATCTCGACCAGCAATCCCTCCAAGCCAAACAGTGGTCCACCCTCAATGCGCACTCGCTGCCCGACCTGCAAGTATGGCCACGGCTCAGAGTTTAAGCCGGATTTTGCGAGCCTTTGGAGGTCGGCGATCTCACAATCTTTTACCGGTAGAAGGACTCGGCCTGCGCGAACGATGTCGATAACCCCAGGCGTGTTGAGAATCGGAAGCAAGCTTGACGGATCGAACCTGCAAAAAACATACCCCGGGAAAAGCGGCAAATCGACGACCTTAAAACGGTCTGCCCATTTGTGCCTCGCGCGATAAAGGGGAAGGAACTCCTCAATACCGCTATTTCGTAACGTCAGCGACACAGTCTTATCGTGTCGGGGTCTTACTCGCAACACAAACCACAATAGACGATCATCTGACGATTGTTCCATGGAATTCTCCGATAGCCGCATCGATATGCCTTTCGCTCTTACCGATGGCTACTGCACTTAAGGGCATCAAATGCTGGAAACCACGGAGTTTCTGTCTGCGTTTGAGTCGCTCAGCGAGTTTACAAGCTTCGCCACTCTCGCTTACACGCCACTCTTTTACGAGTGTACGTATAAGCAAAATACCTGGAAGTCCTCTGATGCCTTAGAAGGTAATCTACGTTAGTTGGGTGGAGGTGTCAAGGGGAAAACCTTTTGTAGCCTTACTGGTACTTAAGTATCCTTATTACTAGTGTCCGGCCAAAAGTCGAATAGAATCAATTGGTTCCCGCAAATCTGGTGGTGTCCGAATTTGAAATTCGTCTCCGCCATTTGCCCTAATTTCGCTTTGCGCCACGGACTCTAAAGACGGATCCGCCAGCGTGAGTTTGCTCGCTCGGAGTCAAGATCGCCGTACAGATTGGCTGCTCGCCGCGGGGATGACATCTCAGCAATGCGCCGCCCGTGCAAAGAAAACCTCCACCGCCGCCGTTGCCACGCGCAAAGCAAGACGTAAACAAGTCTCCGAGCCTGATTAGACGCATTTGCATCCTGCATCGTATAAGTCGCATATTCATAACTCGATAGCTCGGAAACGGCAGGAAGGTGAACATGAATCCAAGTAATCTGTTTTGGTTCAGTTCCACAGTGGCGTGTGTCGGCGCAGCGGTTTCTGCTATTTATTTCAAGCTCATTTAAATCCCAAACCGCGATCACCTCCAAGCCAAGTTGCGGCGGAGAATGCCCGTATTATTCGTCTTTCGCAGCTAGAGGTCGAATGCATAAAGCGGGCAAAACCAACCGCGTAGCAGTTTTTAATTGAGCAACGCGCTATGGGTAGCAGTCTTGGGTTCCTGAGTTCTCGAATCACTACAATCGTCGGCTGCAAGAATGTGTCGTTGAAGTTGACACTTTTTCGAACGGCCTATATGGACATTCGAACACCGAAAGTTCGTTGATGCCTATGAAAACGCGATCTTGCTGAGTTGTAACGGATTCCACGTTTGGCAGCGGCGGAAGAGTCACGACAGCGCTGTCTGGTGATGCGGGGGTAAATAGCCTGCTGATCGAGATTAGTGGAGACATCGTTGCCATAGGCGAGCCTCTTCAACCCATCGACGGGTGTGGGAAGCGTCGCGCTGCCCCGACACTTGATTGCATCCCGCGATCTGAGGAGAGATCCGGCATCGCGCTTTCCCCAGGACCAGGCGAGTTGTGCGCGAAGGCCAAACTCCGGCGTCTCGGCATTTAGTCCCACTTGTAGCCCGGTCTTCCATTCCAGGTGCGGTCCAGCGCGGAGAATCACCTCCGGCACGGCCACCAGTTCCGTGCGATCTGTGATCGGGTTAGTGCTCCCGACAAATTCGAAAGCCGGCGCGAAGTGGATCGTCGCCCTCCAGGTTACTGCGCTTTTATATTCAAGGAAGGCCACGCTCGGCCCAGTGCCGCCTATGGAGTGGTCGAACGTGAGATTCGAATAAACTACGACTTGGCTCATGGGGCGCCAAAGTTCGAGAACTGCCGGCATCACCTGGGTAGCATTTCTGACGAGTCGCGTGTCGCCCGTAGGAGCCTCGACTATCGCCTGTACTGAGACGGCATAGGGCCGGTCTGCACCGCCAGTCAATAAATACCGTACTCCCAATCGCGATGCAGTTGATCCATCCACTTCTGCAAGTAGTTGAGCATGGCGCCTTCGTAGCGGTAGTCCCAAAGCTTTTCCAGACTTTCCTTCAGCAGGTAGGCTTTGAACACCCGCCGATTCAAATGAAAGACGCTGTTCAGCAGGCCGCGTTGATTCTTGGCCAGGTTCTTCCAGCGGCTGAGCAGCCACTTCTTCTCTTTGATGACATCGCGCATCTTCCGCCCTTTGCGGAAGAACTCTGCCCGCCGCACCTCGTCCACCGCGTCGTTGGCGTGCTGGATAATGTGGAACTTGTCGTATACGATGCCGCACTGCGGAGCCCACTCCTCAATACTGAGCCGGAACGGCTCCCACATGTCCACCAGGCCGACTCGATGCGTTGGCGCTGCCCTCTACTGAGCTGCGTCCGGAAGTACTCGTCCAGCGTCTCCTTCTTCCGCTCCTTCCCAAACCATAGCGGCTCGCCAGTTTCCAGATTACTCACTACCGTCAGAGACTTGCCGTTTTTCCCCCGGTAAATCTCATCCACTCCCATCTGTTTCAGCGCTGGCTTGCGCCGCCGCCGGTCCCACCGTTCCAAGTAGCGCCTGTCGATGGCGCGCACTGTGGTCTCCGGCAAGTGGAATCGGCGCGCCACCTGACTGGCGGCGGCACTCTCGCAGGCTTCCCCCACGATCTCTTCGAAGCGCTTGCTGAACGGCGCCTTGGAGGGTAGCTGCTCCATCTTTTCCACCCGCACCCCACATTCCGGGCATCGCAAGCGATGCACCTCCACAACTACCGTCGCGCGATAAACGCTCCATGGCAGGTCCCGAATCTCCCGCTCCCGCACATCGTGTACCTTATGCAAGCGCCGGCCGAATCCGCTGCACTCAAAGCCCCTATGAACAGGCTTGCGCCGCACCCATAACTTTAGTGTCTTCGCCTCTTCGTCCATCTCGTGGCGGTATACTCGGTACCCGGGCCACGCCAGAATCGCCGTCCATTCTTTATGCGTCACCTGCCGAGTGTAGCCAGAAATGCCATCTCACTGAATCATTGGTATTTGAGTGTTTTCACGAATTCCTGCCGAGAGCCGGAAATCCGGAGCCAGTTTCGGAGGCGCCAGAGGGGAGAGTCTTGACCTATTAAGAGCATCCGGACTCACAGGATACATTGGGGCCTTGGGTGGAACAGCAAGCGTTCTGCCGATCTTAAGCATCCGTGCCGCCCGATTCACGCCGGGTCGCGCCCTCATCGTAGCGTTCGGCGCCTGCTCGAACTTCACAGGCATTACGGCCCGCCAGATTGCTCGCCCACCATCCGTGAGCTTTGTCGTGAGGTTTCGAATTGGCTCGGTTAGCCGAACTCATCGCTCGCCGGCTATCGAATCTAATCATCACTTTTCGTGTGGCCATTCCCCCAATGGTACCGGCCGCTTGGGGCACACGTGAAATTCTCAGAGTCTTTCGTCGCCCAGTGCACGTTTGGTGGACGCGCTCCCCGTGCCGCTGGGAAGGGCGCGAAGCGAGAACCGGGGCGGCCGGACTGGTTAGGTTTGTAAAGTTTGGCAAGAGCCTCTGCGCCATCTAGAATTGTAAGTCGCGGAACTCGGCTGGACTTTTTGTAGGACGAGGCTGGTAAAGGCTTTGGTGATCGACAGTGATCGCAAACTGCGGGACATGATCGGAATCATCGACTGGAGCGGAAGGCATTCCGCAGCTGTTTTTCCTGGGACCGTTGCGCATTGTTATCGCTGTCCAATGTTTTCCTTCGATTTTTCGTTCTTGGCCTGCTCCTTTCCTTCGCTTCGGCAGGTGAGAAGCAACGGGTTCCATCTGCATGAGGGCGACACAGTGGTCTTTTCGGCGATAGCATTCCCGACCAGCGGCTGTACTCGGTATTCACGGAAACGTATGTGCTGAGGCGATTCCACTGGATGCGCATCAACTTCGTCCATTCGGGATGGAGCAGCGACCGGGTGACCGGAAGATTCGGCGGTCGCATCGAATCGGCGCCTGGGCCGCGACGATGCGGCTGTCAAAATGCTCCTCTCCATCCGGACACTGCTGGCAGGACTCCAAATGCTTCACAAGCCTCTGGAGACAATGCCATCGTCTTTGCTGCGGCCGGTGCCCACTGGGCCCCGTGGGGACTTCGCTGTGGGACTTCGCTTCTCCTTCGACAACAAACGTGATAGTCTTTTAGTCCACGGGAACAACAGCCTCAGCCGTGACACGAAGAACGGACCGGTCTAAGATCCCGCTGGCAGGCCGGGATCGACCGGAAACGCTGAACGATCCCGGTGTTGTTAGGCGTGTCGGTGTTGGCCGGCTTCCGTGGTCGAAGCCGAAACTCGCGCTCGTCATCCTTCGCCATGATTCAGCAGATCCTGCATCGCCAACTGCGAGTCGCCAACCATCGCCTGTCCCGCGGTCTTGAGCAGCCGGGCGTGCCGGCCTCGTGCCCTCGCCACAGCGGCTTCCATGGCTCCCTCGCCAGGTTCGGGAACGCACGTCAGCAAAACCTTGGCGAGGCTGTCCACGAAAGCGAATAGGGCTTGTTGGGCTCGGCCAGGCGAAAGATCTCACGGCGAATCTGCTCCATGCTGGCAGCGAGTCGCTCCTCAGCCCCAATCATCGTGTCTTCACGTCCGCTCAATTCATGGGCAATCGCCGCTCTGAGGAGGGCGCTCGGGTTGGCGTAGCCCTTTGCTTCGCCGTCGATTGCAGTCGTTCGTCTATGTCAGCAGTCAACCGAATCGTTCGTCTTGGCATGATTGTCCGTCTACGTAATAAGGAAATGACGGAGGCCCCTCGGGACGCGATTTCGCTTAAAAAATAGGCCGTCGGACGAATTGGCAGACAATCGTCCGGATCGTCGGACGCCTAAAGTGCCTTGGCGTGAGCCAACTACTAACCCAAATCAACCACCTCGTCAGACGATCCTTTATGTTCCACTACCGGTCTTTTTGGCCTGGGAACCGATCCTCGGCCCGGTCAACAGGGCTCTCGGTTGTCGAAAAACGTCGAATCTTGTCGAAGCGCCAATGAACTGTCGAAGTCTGTGGAAAAATGTTGAAAAACGTCGTAAACTGTTGAACACATGGCAAAGGGCGAAGAATACACAAAGGCCGAGCAACAGTGGATCGCCGAAACGCGGCTCCGCCTCGCCCAACGACGCGGGAAAAAGCCGGCGACAAAATCCGGCCAGATTCGCGCTCTTTGGCCCGAGATCCGAACCGCCATTGCCGATGGGCAAAGCTTGGCAAGCATCCGCCAGTGGCTCGAAGAGGAAGGCGACGTCATTGTTTCGGTGCAAAGCCTCGGCTCCTACCTCACGCGCATACGTCGGAAAGAGATGGCCAAAGCGGCTGCACCAACGCCGCCTGTCACCGAGCCCCCAGTGGAAGCGAAGTTGCCACCTACTCCGAGGCCGCCCGCGAATAATCGCGAAAGCGCCAAGAGAAAACACGGATTTGAATATCCTCCCGGCCCGCCAGACGAAAGCAAGCTGATCTGAATCGCACATTTCGAAGGAGCTCTCTTACGATTCCGCGTCCCGAAGTGCCTCTGCCATTTCCTTAGTATATGAGGGGCAAATTAAGGGAAGCTATGCGCCGGATGTTACGGACTTTGAAAGACAAGACGTTGAAGCATTGAACGGTGTCGGATCTGGCGGAGGGCCCGCTACGCCCACGATTCACCTCACGCTGCAAGGAAAGGGAGGCGTCGGAAAAAGCTTGATCGCCAGCATCCTCGCCCAATACTTCCGCCATCGCGGCGCGGAAACCCACTGCGTCGATACCGATCCGGTGAAGCAGACTTTCTCGCAATACACCGAATTGGGCGCGGAGCATCTGGAGTTGATGCACGACGGCAAGATCGACTCGCGCGGCTTTGACGTTTTGATGGAACCTGAGCTATGCGCGCCTGCGGCTTGCCGCGTGAGGGTGGAAGCGTAGCGAACCATTTGGGGACCCCGTGAATATTGGGGTAAAACAGAAGTTCTGCG
>Ga0302326_10014390_pt1 | contig 16719 bp, 14 predicted proteins | sample Palsa_T0_3_FD_202264 | JGI IMG/M metagenome (GOLD analysis project Ga0302326, IMG submission 202264) | Peat permafrost microbial communities from Stordalen Mire near Abisko, Sweden - Palsa_T0_3 | ecosystem: Environmental > Terrestrial > Soil > Palsa > Peat permafrost | place: Sweden: Abisko...
TGCGCAACGGCGGCGACAGCCTGCTCGTCGAGGCCCATGCCTAACGGACGGAGGACGGCGATTTGCGTGGGGGTTCCGGTCGCGTCAATTACGAGGGTCAGGAGGATGGATCCTTGGATTTTGTTCTTGCGCGCTTCTTCCGCGTATTGAGGCTCGACTTTGGAGAGAATGCGGGGCTGGGTGACTTGGTTTTGACCGGTGCCGCCGACATTGTAGGCTGTTGCTTTGGGCGGCTCCACTGGGACGGGCTGGCCGAGTTGCTTTAGAATTGCGGCTCGCTGTGCGGCTACGCGCGTGGTGAGTGTCGAGGCGGGGCCAAGGGAAGTTTCGAAGGTCTTCTCGGCCAGGCCCAGCACCTGCTCGGCTTCGTCGTTGCGATTTTCGGCGATTAGAATGTCGGCCAAATCGACGGCGGCTTGCGCGGCGGGAGCCTTATCGATATAGGCGGCGGTGATGATAGCGAGCGCTCTTCGGGAATGCGATTCGGCGTCGGGTAAATTGCCGGCCTGGCGTTCCGCGGCGGCTAACTGGTGGAGGACGCGGCCCACGGGGACTCCGTTTTCGCCGGTGGCGGCGGTCCAGATTTCGAGGCGCTGCTGCTGGACGGAGGCTGCGTCTTCGTAGCGCTTTTCGCGCTGATAGACTTGCGCCAGCATGTCGAGGGGCGCGTCCAGAGCGGTGGAGTTGGCTCCTGATTTAGCTTGGGTGTCCTGGATGGCGGAGTTCAGAATCTGCTCGGCGTTGACTAGCTCGCCGCGGCGGATGGCGGCTTGGGCCAGGGATAGATTGGCGACGGACTCGGCCAGGCAGATTGCCGGGATCAGGAGGGTTAAGAATGCTGTCTTCATGGGGCCTCGCTTTTTTTATGATCGCTCTAAAACCGCTTCCGGTGGTCGCGGCTCTGAAGATGCGGCTGCAAGGGTTCAGCGAAGACACTCTCGAAAACGTCCTGCAGCACTCGTGTTTGGGGCGGACGGCGGATGGCTCTGTTGGCAGCGCATGGCGCCGCCCCACAAACACGAGTGTCAACGCGGCACGCATGAGTGCGTGCGCTACCGACGGCCCGCGGCGATGATGGGGATTCGGCGATCCGTGCGGCAGTAACAAAATCGGTTAGTGGGTGCGCGTCAGGCCTAGGGCGCGGATTCGTTTGTGCAGGTTGGTGCGCTCCATGCCTAGGGCTCTGGCGGCGCTGGAGACGTTCCATTTGGCTTCGTCCAGGGCGCGGAGGATATGTTCGCGTTCGGCGGATTCTTTGGCTTCGCGGAGATTTCCCTTGGGCGAGGCGAGGCCGCGGGAGAGGCGGATTTCGACGGGAATCGACTCGGCAGTTAAGCTGTCGCCGCGGGTCAGGATGGCCATGCGCTCTACCGTGTTTCGCAGCTCGCGAATATTTCCGGGCCAGTGATGATCTTCGAGCGTCTCCGTAACTTCGCGATCGAAGGACTTGGGTTTGAAATTATTGCGGGCGCAAAATTCGGCGAGGAAATATTCGGCTAGCTCGCGGAGATCTTCACGTCGCTCGCGCAGGGCGGGGACGCGGATGGGGACCACGCACAGGCGATAGTAGAGGTCTTCGCGGAATTTCTGTTGGCGGACCATTTCCTGCAAATCGCAATTGGTGGCGGAGATGACGCGCACGGAGACCTTGATCGCTTGCTCACCGCCGACGCGGTGAAACTCGCCTTCCTGTAAGACGCGGAGGAGCTTTGCCTGGGACGCCGCGTGGAGGTCGCCTACTTCGTCTAAGAAAAGCGTGCCTCCGTCGGCTAGTTCGAATTTGCCGCGGCGGGCGGCGGTGGCTCCGGTGAAGGCACCTTTTTCGTGGCCGAAGAGCTCGCTCTCAATGAGCTCGGTAGGGATGGCGGCGCAGTTGACTTTCACAAAGGGACCGTTCGCGAAAGGGCTTTCGGCGTGGAGATGCGCGGCGAGCAACTCTTTTCCAGTGCCGGATTCGCCGGTGAGCAGAACGCGGGCATCGCTGCGGGCGGCCATGGTGGCATGTTCGAGCACTCTTTCGAACGCGGCGCAGGATCCGATCATGCGAGGGGAGCCGGCGATTTCGCGGAGACGGCGATTTTCCTCGCTGAGTTTCGATTGGTCGAGCGCGTGTTTCAGCGACAAGAGGACCTTGTCGCGGCTGAGGGGTTTTTCTAAGAAGTCGAAGGCGCCGGCGCGAACGGCTTCGACGGCGTCGGCGATGGTGCCATGGCCGGAGATCATGAGGATGGGCGCGACCACGTCGCTGACGCGGAGCATGCGGACGAAGTCGATGCCGCTGCCGTCGGGGAGGCGGACGTCGACCAGATAAGCGTCGGGGCGATGGGGATGGGCGCGGGCTTCGCCGACGGAGAGGCAGACGGTGACGGCGTAGCCTTCGCGCTCCAGGATCAGCTTGAGGGAGCGGCCGATGTTTTCTTCGTCATCGACGATCAGGATTCGTTTTTGGGCCATTGTGCTCCTGGGTAAAGTTGGGGAAGAGGCCTCCTGGGGCGGAAAATGGGGAAAGACAGCTCTGCCCACCGGCGTTGGGAATTGGGGTGCTCTTCCAAAAATGGTGGCGCCTTGGGACAGAGAAGGCTGTCCCCTTTTTTCGGAGTTTAGGTTTCATGTGCGGATAAAATTACTCGGAAGGCTGCGCCTCCTAGTTCGCCGTCCAGGGTTTGCAGGTCGCCGCCGCATAAGAGAGCGCTGCGGCGGGCTATCGAGAGGCCTAATCCCATGCCGCCTTTTTTGAATGAGATGGTCGGCTCGAATAAACTGGAGCGCGCTTGCAGGCTGAGGCCGGGGCCGGAGTCGTGGACTTCAATGTTTAATTTCGAGCCTGCGAGAGCGGTGCGCGCGAGTATGACTCCACCGGGGCGGGCGGCTTCCGCGGCGTTTTCGAGGAGATTGGTTAGCACGCCTTTTATCAGATCCGGATCGGCTACGGCGAGAGGCTTTCCTGGTGCGAGCGTCATGTTGTAGACGATTTCGGGGTGAGAGGATTTCAGGAAGGAGACGCGCTCTTCGACCATGGCGTTGACGTCGAACTCGCGCGGCTCGACCGGGGGTTCGGCGGCGAACTGGGAGAATGCGCGGACTCGTTTTTCGAGCGTCTGCACTTCATCGGCGACGATCTGCGAGGCTTGTTCGAGAAATGCGCGATCCTGATTGGGACCGCGGCTGATGATCTCCTCCATGGTGAGGCGAATGGGGGTGAGGGAATTTTTTACTTCGTGCGCCATTTTGCGCGCGAGCGCCTGCCAGCTGGCGAGTCGGGTGACCTGGATCAGGTGCTCGCGGGCCTGTTGCAGCTGGTCCGCCATATGGTTGAAGGCGGTGACGGCGTCGCCGATCTCGTCGGATCCACCGGGTTCGACGCGGGCGTCTAAATCGCCGGCGGCGACGCGCCCTAATCCTTGGGTGAGTAAACGGACGGGGCGGCTGATATGGGCCGCGAGAAAAATCAAGGCGGTGAGTGCGGCGAGCCACAGTGCGGCGGCGACTACCAGCAGAGTGGTATTAAATCCTCGACGCAAGTCCCATGCAGCGGAGCCTTCGAAGGTGTCGCGGGCGCCGGCGTATTGCTTTGTTAAATCGCCCATCGCGATGCCCATGGGCCGCGAATATACCAGGACTTCGCCGTCTTTTCGCACATAGTAATCCAGGCGGTCGCCATGAGTGCCGGCGAGCTCCGACCACTCGGTTTTTCCGCTGTCCCAAAACGAAGGGGCTTCGGCGGGGGTCAGGTGCTTGGGGGCGACCTTTCCTTCGGCGGCGTCGCGTTTCAACAATTCCTCCGACTCCTTAAAAAGCTCGCGTCCGGTTTTTCGGAGCGACTGCGATACTTCATCGAGCTCCGCTAACGGCGGGAGTTTCAGGCTCCGCTCCAGCAATGCGAGCGAGGTCCATAGAGTCAGGCCGAGCGGCAAGATTGTGGCTAGCACGAAGACTAAAATCAGACGGGTGCGGAGGCGATTCAAGCCTAACTGCCCCGGCGGGTGCCGCGCTTTATCTCTTCTATCGTCAGCGGGCCGGCATCCAGCGTCCAATGGGGTTGGGCCAAGGCGGGAGGCCGGCTGAACAGTTCAATTAACCCGGTCAGATTGATGCCCGATTCGGTGATGCTGTCGCGCCCAAAGGGATTCGCGCTCTTTTCGAGCGGGACGCGAACCTCGACGCGGGCCCACAGGGTATCGGTATTGCCGAGTCCCGCGGGATTGACGGGCATCTGCTTGAGGCACCACGCCTCGGCTTCCGCCGCATCGAGGTGGGTGACAAGACTGATCGGCGATTGCGTTTTCACCACCGAAAACTGCTCTCCCCAAACATCGTAACTCACCAGGAACCGTTCGGCGAGCTGGTTGAAGAGATGGCTCCTGGTTCCGGAATAGAGTGAAATCTTGAAGTCGAAGGGCACTTGGGCGCCGTGTTGCAGGCGCTCCAGCGGTTTCCCGGTGAGGAAGTGCAGGTGCGGCGCGGAAAACTCCAGATAGTTATTGCGCCAATTGAGGGCGAGGTCCTCCGCCCACATCGCGAGGCCGAAGCCCGAGACAAACGCCGCGATCAACCACCATGTCTTGATGGTTCGCACTCGCATCCTTTAGAAGTTTAGACCTGCATAAATGACGGGCTCCACGCGGGCGGAGCGAAGTGGAAAAGCAACCGCGAGCTGGAAACCATCTTTCTTGAATCCCGCACCCACGGATTGTTTCTGGGAGCGCTCTTGCGGAGTATCCCAAATTGCTCCGGTGTCGTAGAAGACCTGCAGCCAATGAAAACCATAATCGATGGAGCCGTGCACGATATGCGAACCTCCTAAGGGGTCCAAATCGAATTTATTCCAGCCTCGCAAAACTGTGGCGTTTCCCGCAACGAATTTCTCAAATAAAGGCGCATTCCCGTTGATCGCGCCGGCGATGAATCCAATGTCGACGGTATTATGATCGCGATGGTAGCGATACCGCGCTTGTCCCATCTGACGCGTGAAATCGGCATCGGTCTCGAAGGCCCGGATTCCGGCGCGCAAGGAGTAGCTGGCATTCAGATCCTCATACGTTCCCGACTTATCGTGTTCCGAACCCCAACGCTGGTGGTAGCGCAGGGTGCTGACCACCGCGTTGGAGGATTCGGTATTCGCACCAGGCTGCTCCGGCCGAAAGCGCGAAAAGCTGGCACCGAAGTCGAGTTCGAGCGGGGCTGCGATGACTAGAGTTGCCTCCGGTATGAATGATTCGCGGGTGCGATAGAGGCCAGCGCCATCGGAGGCGATGAGCGTGGTGCTGTTCCACTGCTCATGATAACTATCGAACTCGAAGCGGAAGCGCAGACGGTCCGTGCCCAGGTGCTTGCGCTCGTATTTTGCTTTAATACCGGCGTAGCGCTCGATCAACGCGTCGCCGTCGCTGATCATTCCGAAGGTGAACTTGTTGCCTTGAATGGTGGTCGAGCCGGCGCCTTCTCCGCTCCAGCCCTGCTTGGAATCATAAAGGAATTTAGCGACGTTCAATTCGACCGGCTGTTCATGGGATTTTGGCACTTCAAAATCGACGACCACATGATCCGGAACAGTACCCCTGCCGACATTCACCGAAACGGCGGGCACATGCAGTTCCTTCTTCATTCTTTCGGCCACCCGGTCCAGCGCCCGATAATCGAGTTTGGAGCCGACCATTTTGTTGACCTCAGCGCGCAGCGAGTCGCTGATGTGCCAATTCTTTTGGCCGGAAACTTCGACGCTCTCGACCGTGTATCGCGCGTTGACGTTCATGTCCTGAAGAGCTTTCTCGTCAGAACGATCGTTAACGTCGCACCCCGCCAGCGGTATCGCGAAGATGACGGCCGCAAGCAACCACTGTTTCATAAGTGCTTTCGTTAGACGCACGCCAGCTGCCACTGGTTCCGCGTTTATTTACAGTGGCTTGGAGGAGTGTGCCGTGTGCGCACTTGTCACAGGTGGGTTTCACAGGGCGCGGCAGCTCAGGGTAATGTGACTCCACTCGCGGGGTTGCTGAGACTGGTACTCGCGCTTAACGGCTGACCCAAAATGGAACCGGTACCCTGCATGAAGACATGAGTCGCACCGCCTACCGTGTCATAGGTGTTGAGGGAATAGGAGAGCGAACAGGGGACGTTAGACGTGGTGGTGGCGGAGACTACCGTGCGCACCAATCCTCGGGTTCCGATGATACCGGAGGCTGAAAACGGCAAAATGATGACGCCAACCGCGCCGGCAGCCAGCGTGAAAGTGGTTGCCGTGCCGATGGTGGCGCCCGCCTGGCTGATAAACGTTACGGAGCCGGTACAGGAAGCGGCATTACCGTTCGTGAAGTCCGCGGCGAGGTTGATTAGATTTACTCCGACGGTCTCGGTGGTTGCTAAGCCGACCAAAGGGAACGAGAAATTGGAGGTCGAGGTGATGCTGGTTGTTTGCGCGAACGCGGACGCCGAAATAGCAACGGCGAGCGCGAATGGAAGACGGATATTTCTTATAGTCACTGCCTAGTTAGACGCCAACCCCGCTCCAAGCGAACTGGTCCTTCCTAAATAATGAAAGAGTTTCTAGTAGCCAAAATGGAACGGGGTTCCATTTTGGCGATGAATTAATGCGCGACGGTAAATACGGGCGTCGCGATATTCGAACCGGTTCCTTGAATGAAGACGTGAGTCACTCCGCCTACTGTGTCGTAGGTATTGAGCGAATAGGACAGTGAGCAGGGCACGTTGGACGTCAGGGTGGTGGCGACGACGGCGCGCACCAATCCACGGGTTCCGGTGATGCCGGAGCTGGAAAAGGGCAGCGAGACGATGCTAACCGCGCCGGCGCCCAGCGTGAAATTCGTCGCCGATCCTATGGTCGCGCCGGCCTGGTTGATAAACGAAACCGAGCCGGCGCAGGAGGTCGCATTTCCATTGGTCGGATTGGAGGCGAGGTTAATCAGGTTTACCGCCATCGTTTCCGTGGTCGCTAACCCGACGAGAGGGAATGAGAAATCGGAAGTGCGGGTCACCGTAGTGGTTTGCGCAAAAGCGGCTACCGCCGTAAAGGCGGCGCCTGTGAAGAGCAGACGGAAGTTTCGTAAAGACATAGTTATTTCCTAGGAAAATTTGGGATCAGCCGAAAACTCGGCCGGCAGGACGCTATTTGATTAGACGCAAGTCCTGCGAAAAGGAGTATGGCTAATTTTATCCGCTAATGAGGGCGTTTCTGGCGGCCAGTACACGGTCGAGCGCACTTTCGGGAGTGGGTGCCAGGGACGTGAGATGTCCCATCTTTCTTCCCGGCCGGGGCGCGAGCTTTCCGTAAAGGTGCAGCTTCACATCGGGATGCGCGCAGGCGGCCAGCCAATTGGGTTCGTGGCCGTTCCAAATATCGCCGAGAAGATTCGCCATAGCGGCGGGACGCAGCAGTTCCGTGGACCCGAGCGGCAATCCACAGACGGCTCGCAACTGCTGTTCGAACTGGCTGGTGACGCTGGCATCGAAGGTTAGATGACCGGAGTTGTGGGGGCGCGGCGCGAGCTCGTTAATCAGCAGGCGCCCGCCAGGCTCGACGAAAAATTCGACGCAGAGGACGCCGACGACGTCGAGTGAGTCGAGAACGGCTCGGGTCAATTCGCGGGCTTCACGCGCGACGGAATCGGAAACGGAGGCGGGAGCGATGGAGAGATCGAGGATGTGATGATGGTGCCGATTTTCGATCACGCCCCAATCGGCGTATTCGCCATCGGCGCCGCGGGCGGCCACGACCGAAACTTCGCGCTCAAAAGAAATGAGGGCTTCGAGAACGGCAGGAACGTTTCCAATGGCGTTCCATGCAGCGGCGGCCTGCTCGGGGGAAGTGACGCGTATTTGACCTTTGCCGTCATATCCGAAGTCGGCGGTCTTGAGGATGGAGGGGCAACCGAGGTCGGCGACCGCGCGCACCAGGTCATCGGAAGTGGTGACTGTGCGGAAAGGCGTAAGAGGAAGACCCGCGTTAGTGAGGAACGTTTTTTCGCGGAGGCGATGCTGCGTGGTGTGGAGAACTTCGCCCCGGGGGCGCACCGGCGCGTAATCGGCGGCAGCTTGGGCGGTGGGCGCGGGAACATTTTCGAACTCGAATGTCACGACGCTGACGCCGGCGGCAAAGCGGCGCACGGCGTCGAGATCGTCATAAGGAGCGATGACTTCGAGGTCGGCTACCTGGCCCGTGGGGGTGTCGGCGTCCGGGGAAAATGTGTGGACGCGATAACCCATGCGGCGAGCGGCAATGGCGAACATGCGGCCGAGTTGTCCACTGCCCAGGACGCCAACGGTCGCGCCCGGAAGGACCGGCTTCACGGTTTTTCCGAACCCTTTTCAAGCGTGTCCTTTAAGACTTTTGCGGTTTGTTTTTCCCGGAAGAGGCGGAGCTTTTCGCGTAGCTCCGGTCGAGAGTTCGCCAGGATCGAGATCGCTAAGAGCGCGGCGTTGGTTGCTCCCGCTTTGCCGATCGCGAGCGTGGCAACAGGAACTCCGGCGGGCATCTGCACGATGGAGAGCAGCGAATCGACGCCCTTCAGCGATTTGCTTTCAATGGGCACCCCGAGCACGGGCAGCACGGTGTACGCGGCAGCCATGCCGGGGAGATGGGCAGCTCCGCCGGCGCCGGCGATGATGACTTCGAGTCCGCGTTCGGCTGCCCCGGTCGAATATTCGGCGAGCAGATGCGGGGTGCGATGCGCGGAGACGACGCGCGCCTCGTGGGGCACTCCGAACTCGGTGAGCATTTTGCCGGCGTGGATCATGGTGTCCCAATCGGACTTGCTGCCCATAATGACGCCGACCAGCGGTTTATCGTCCATGGTTAATTATGTTCGCAGGGCATGGCCCAGCGCCACAAATTAATTATTAGCCCTGCACCTGGAAGTCGAGGGAACCGCCTACCGTAGCTTCTCTAAATCCGCGGGCGACATGGTCAGTTTATCGGAGATCAGTTGCGCCGGGGACAACGCTGATTTGGTGACTCCCTCCGCTGCGTGATGCTCCGATTTTGCGAGCATGTGGAACAATTCGTGCGCCAGAACGCGGCCTAGCGCCCGCCCGAGGATAGAGTCCCGCTTGCGCCATTGCTGTTTCGACATCGCCGGACGGATGGAGCTGCTGACTTTGTCGCATTCCACTTCGCTGAACGGCAGGACCGAGCCATCGGAAATGTAGGTGAAGGCATAGTAGCCGCGCTCGTCTCCTAAAGGCGGACCAGGATCCATATTGCAGGCGCCGCGGAACCGGACCACCACCAACTCCGCGAAGGACTCCGAGGAGTGCATATCGCTGAGCAGCCGCCAGTCGACTTTGATACCGGATTCACTCACGATCGAGGCCACTTCATGCTCCATGGCATCGATCGATTCGGTGGAGTAGGCTTGGTCGAACTGGAGAACCAGTGTTACCGCCGAGGCCGCCATGACAGGGGCGGGGGCGCAGAGCATCGCCAGCAAAGTCGCGCAAACGGGGCGCATATGTTCTCCTCTACCCTGATGGATAAAGATTCCGGACTATTATTTCATTAATCGGCTATTTGCGCGGGAACTTCAGCCGGCACGTGAGAGGTAGGGAAAAACCGCTGGTAGAGGTAGTGCGCGCCATAGAGCCCGCAACCGGCGATCACGGCATAGATCGCGTTGCTGACCGCGAGTACGCCGAGCATCGTGACCAGAAACGCAGCCGAATCGATCAGGCGCATCCGCGGCAGACGGTGCCAGGTGCTCCAGTCGAGCAGGTTAAATCCCATCCAGGCGGTGACGCCGGCCAGGGCGGCCAACGGCACACGGGCGACGAATCCCGCCCCGAACCATAGAAACATGCACAGAAAAGCCGCGTGCAGCAGGTTCGATAAGCGAGTGGTCGCGCCGCAACGAATAGCCGCAACACTGCGCGCGGGGATGCCGACACTGAGAGGCGCTCCAAAAAGTCCGGCACAAATATTGGCGATGCCGAAGGCCCCCAATTCGCGATCCGCGTCGCTCCGTTTGAGGAACTGGTGGCGCCCCCGGAAGTGCTCTACTACACGCGACGTCAGCAGCAAATTGATGGAGGATACAACGGCCAATCCAAACGCGGAGGAGAGGACCGTGTAGGCGTCACGCGCCTCCCACGTGAAGTCCGCGAGCGGAGGCATTTTCAGAGGCAGGGATCCGACCGAAGCTTCGTGGAACGAAAATAGCTTTACCGCGCCGTAGGCTACCAAAACGCCGATCAGCGGCGCGGGCACCATCTTGGTATAGCGGGTGCAAATCATGGAAGTGATGATCACCGCGCAGCCCAGCACTATCGGCGGCCAATGCGCCGCGGGGATGCGTTGGATGATATCGAACAGCTGCGTGAGCGGACTATCGCCGTTCGATTTGGGGAGCCCGAGAATCACCGGCAACTGCGAAATTACCATGATGCCGCCGATGCCGCACGAAAATCCCGTAACCACGGTGTGCGGCACTTTGGAAATATAGCGCCCCAGCCTCAGGACGCAAAAAGCCATCATGAACACGGACGCGACGATGGACACCTTGGCCGCTCCGCTGATCCCTTGCTGTTTGACCGCGGCGGCGATGAAGAAAATGGTAACGCTGCTGGTCCCTCCAATCAGGAGAGGATTGCGGCCCAGAATAGCCGTAATCGGCGCGGTTATAACAGAGGTTAGGATGCCCAGCATGGGAGGAAGTCCCATGGCAGTGGCCATCGCGAGGCCGTATGGCAGCGCGATCAAAGCCGCGATCACGCCGCCGAAGCAGTCGCCGGCGAACAGTTGCCAGCTATATCCGCCGGCTTTTCGAAACATACAGGCTCCTCAGGGCGCACAGCGAGGGGCGCGATCGATTCGCGAAGACAACCATCGCGACCCACTGCGTTGTGCGCGACATTTGGTGAGGATGGCCCTTACGCCAATACTTTGAGGAACGCGGCTTTGAACTTGGTCATGTCGTCCTGCGTTCCGACCGTTACGCGGACGTAGGTCGGCCAAACCGGCCATTTGCGGCCAATGTAGACCTTCTCCTTGCGCATCGCCGCGATCACTTCGTCCGCCGGACGCTTGGTGTCGACCATGAACTTGTTCGACAACGACGGCACGGTCTTGAACCCGTGCTTATCGAGGAATGCCAGCGTGTCTTCGCGAATAATCTTGATTTTTTCCCGGCGTTCCGGAATCAGATTCTTCGACTTGAGGCTCGCCGTGGCCGCACCCATAGCCGTGGTCGGCAGAGCGCCGGCCATGTAAGCACCCATCTTCTCGAGCAGATCCGGACGCCCGATTGCCGCGCCGGCGCGGATTCCGGCCATTCCGTAAATCTTCGAGAACGTGCGCAGGATGATGACGTCTTTATCGGCGGCAACCAGATCGGAGCACGGTGAAATGCCCGCCAAGTGGTAGTACGCCTCGTCGATCATGATCACGCAGCCCTTCGGCTTGTTCGCCACCGCCCATTCGATATCGGACTTCTTGGTGATCGATCCCGTCGGATTGTTGGGATTGCAGATGTAAATAAGCCCGGCGTCGGGACTGGCTGCAACCATGGCACGCACATCGTGCGAGTAATCCTTCGCGAGCGGAACGCGGATGGTTTTCGCGCCGATAAATTTCGCCGCGCCCGCACCCTGTTCATACCCCGGATCAGCCATGACGTACGGCTTGGTGGGCGAGGTGAACGCCAGCACCGCGTGATGCAGAGGAGCGCTCGATCCCGGGTACGCTTTCACGTAGCCGGACTTCACACCTTCCTGCTCGGCCAGCAGTTCCGTCATGTTGACGGTCAACTGATAGTCGTATCGTCCGCCGTTCGCCGCAGCCTTGTGAATCGCTTCCAAAGCGTCCGGGCAAGGTCCCATCGGATTCTCGTTCGCGTCGATCTTGACTGCATCGGCGGGAACGCCACCCTTGATCATCGAGAGCTGTGCAAGCGCTTGTTCGTTGGCGAACGGTAGTGTTGAGCCGGCGGCAATCATCGTTGCCAGGCGGCCGAAATTCCGACGCGAGAACCCGCGTGCGACTAATTCTTTACTTTGCTCGACGGTGAGCATAGGGTACACCTCCTTTAAAATTGGGGATCTTACTTGTTTCAACAAGAATACTCCGCTTACGCGGTTCCTGTCGATAAAATTATTCTATCGGGTTTATGGACTAAATGTCGAACCGGCAATCCGACGAACCAGGCTCCCACTCCCAGCAGCACCGTTAGAACCGCCAACAGATTGAAAATAAGGTTATAAGATCCGGTCGACCGCAACGTTTCCGCGAGCAGCAACGGCCCCACCGCCGACGCGAACACCGTCATCATCTGCGCCCATCCCTGAATTCGTCCCAAGTGGGTCCTGCCGAAAACCTGTCCCCAGACCGAGAAAAATACTACCGTCACCACTCCCCCAGCGATTCCCATGATGGCTCCGTATATAAGGACGTGCGTATAAGTTCGCACCAGCGGCAGCATCACCAGCGCGACAGCCAGCGCCGCCATTCCCAGCCCCGACAGCTTCTGAATTGGTATCTTCGTCGCGAGCCAGCCCCCTCCGAAATTCGCTAATAACCCCAGCATCGTGCTGATCACCAGAACGTCGTGATAGACCGACGCGTTGAACCCGCGCTCCACGAGAATCGATTCGTTGAAAAGAGAAATTCCGGAATACACCAGTCCGAACAGCGAGCTCGACAATGCGAAAATCCAGAACGCCGGACTGCGCAGCGCGTCAGCGGTCGTCAAATCCGTCAGTTCCTCCGCCGGCTCGGAAACGCCGTCGAGCTCGAGGCCTGTATCCTCTGGCCAATTGCGGACAATCAGCCAACAGAGCGGAGCAACAATCAGCAGCAGCACCCATCCGACGCTTCCCCAGGTCGCGCGCCATCCGAACTTCAAAACCGCCGCGCCCACGCTCGGGAACGCCGCGACGAATCCGATCCCCACCAGCAGCGCATACACGCCCATCGCCAAATTAAGCCGCCGCGCAAACCACTTTCCGACCAGCGCCAGGCTGACCACCGACAGCGCGCTCTGCCCGAAGCCTCGAGTGAGCGTGATCCCAATCGACAACGCCGCAATGCCCTGCATCGATCGCATGCCCACCACTGTCGCGCCCAGAAAAAGCACGGTCAACGTGACCACGATCCTCGATCCATAACGATCCAGCAGGCGCCCGCAAGGCAGACAGAACGAGGCTCCAATCAGCGTGGCCCAAAGGTTAATCGTCGCGTAAGTCACGCGGCCGACGTGCAAATCCGCAATCAAAGGCTCGGTAATAAGCCCCAGCCCCTGCGTGCGCCCAGGCAGCGTCGCGACCATGGCGAGCGCAGCCATAGCCAGATTCGCCCACCCATAATAAGGTTTCCTTGGCATAAGTGTGGCGTAAGCTTTAGCTTGCACCCCGGCTTCAGCCGGAGTCTTTCCAGTCTACCGTTTCCGCCCAATCACCTCAAAATTGCTGCTGACCCGCTTCAGCAACGGGATCCTCACCAGCGCTTCATCGACTCCACGCATCGCCCGATACCCGAATCGCCATCCGGGAAACAGCCCGGCCAGCGGCGTCGAAAGGAAGTCGTAATATTCAAATCGCGCGTCCAGCCCGGCCGTCGTGAAATACTCCGCCGTGGCTTGGGGCGCCAGTTGCCGCTCATTCGGCGACTGATACCGAGCCATTAATTTCGGGATGAGCAATTCTCCGATCGCGCCCGACAGCCGATAGCGGCTAGGATCCAGCGAATAAAAAACACCGCCCGGCTTAAGCATCGCCGCAATTTGGTTCGCCAGTGCCGGAACGGTATCCGGCAAATGGTGCAGAAAAAAAATCGCGATCACCACGTCGAACGACGCCGGTCCGATCCGCGCGCTCTCGAGCGTCCCCTCGACAAAATGAAGATTCGCGACGCCCGCCCCGTCAACCCGAGCCTGCTGGATCGCGGAAGGCGAAACATCAAGCCCCGTCAGCTCCCCTACCTGAGGCGCAAGCAATATCTCGGTATCGCCGATCCCGCACCCTAAACTGAGCACCCGCGAATTCGTCGTGGCGCCGGTAAGCTTCAGAATCCGCCACACCATGTGTTCGCGCAGAGCCCGAACCGCGGGCTTGGCAAAGTGCGATTGCGCAAACCCCGAGTAAAGTTTCTCGTGATAATCAATTTCGCGCTGCAGCGAGTCCCGACTCATGTCAAAATGGGCGGCCTTCTTAATCCATGCCACAAATGGATCACTTCCACCATCTTCTTATCTTCGTTGACGCGGTAGTAAACACGAATCGGAGTATGGAGGAGACTCCGAACGGCGCTTTGCCGTGCTACGGGAGCACCGATATAAAGGGAAGGAACTCAACAGGTCTATGTGATTGAGAAGCGCGTTCCCGAATCTCTCAGCCGCCGCGCCGTTGTCCTTGCGGACGAACTCAAGAGTTTCGTCCAGGTCCCTTAGGGCGTCGTCAGAGAAGAAGACTTTGTATTCCACCGCGCCAATCTCTTCCGAACTTCTTCAATAGGAACCAGGCGCCCTTCATCCGCGCTCTGAATCCCGCGATCGATCGCGGCGAGCGTCTCCTCGTCCTCCTCGTCGGTCATTGGGACCGGTCGAGTCAAATCCAACTCTGGCGTTGCCATAACTTAATCATAACCCTTGTGCTACTTCCCCTTCTCCCGAATCGCAAACACGCTATGCTCCCCGCGAATAAATATCGTCCCCTCCGAAATCGCCGGCGTCGCCATCAACACTTCCCCCATCGGATTGGTCGACAACAACTCGTATTTTTCCCCCGCCTTCACCACGAAGACATCGCCATCCTCGCTCGGAAAATAAAGCTTGCCGTCCGCATAAACAGGCGACCCGCTCAACGCGGTTCCCTGATTCGGAGACAGCCTCTGCTGATACACCCGCTCGCCCGTCGCAATCTGGTACGCGGCCACGACGCCGTTATTCGATACCAGGTACAGCAGATCCCCCGCCGCCAGCGGAGTCGGCATGTACGGACCGCCGCGCGTTTTGCTCCATGCAATTTGCTCGCTCGATTCCTGTCCGTCCCGGAGCGTAAACTCGCCGTTCGCGCCAGGACGAATCGCGAAAATCGGCTGCACTGGAGGATACCCGTTCGCAATAATGATCAGATCTTTCGCCACGATCGGCGTCGTCGCCGTGACTTCCGAGTTCTTAATGTTGAACGTCCAGATTTCCTTGCCCGTCAGCGGATCGTAGCCATGAATGGCCTTGGTCGAGTTCGTCACCAGCTCGGCGCGGGTCTTGCCCTCATAGATAGTCGGCGTGCCCCAGGAAGAAATCTCCGCGCGAGGCGTTTTCCAGACTTGTTTTCCTGTGTCCAGATCAAACGCCGCGATGAACGAATTCTTCGCGATGTCGCACTGCACGATCACCAGGTTCTTATAAATGATCGGCGAGCTCGCCGTGGTCCATTCGTAATCGGGGTCGTAAAACCAGCCCGCGTTAAGAATGCCCAGGTCCTGTTTCCACAACAGCTTCCCATTCCCGTCGTAGGAATAAAGACCCTCCGAGCCGAAGAATGCCACCACGTGTTTTCCATCGGTGGCCGGGCTCGACGAAGCCTGGCTCGATTTCGGATGCCGTTTGGTTCTGGGTATGCCCTCATAGGACACTTGCTCCCAAAGAATCTTTCCGTTATTACGATCCAGGCAGTAGACTTTCCAGGTGTGTTTAGAGACGTCCTCGGACGGCTCCACGTCCCCATAAAGCCCATGTCTGAAAACCGCCTTCGGGTCGCTTGAAATCGCCGTAGTAATAAAAACTTTGCTGCCCCAAACCACCGGAGAAGAATGCCCCAGCCCCGGTATCGGCGTCTTCCAAAGGATATTTTCATTCTTAGTCGCATCCCATTTGGTAGGCGCAGGCCCCTCCGCGACACCCGATCCATTCGGCCCCCGAAAAGTAGGCCAATTGGCACCCCACACCGACGCCGCAATAACAAACAGCGCCAAGCGCCTCCAGGCGTGCCTTTCAGAGCCGCGACCTTCGGGAGCGGTCATCACCGAATGCTCCACAAATACACTCCCGACGCGATTCATTTTGCACCCGCCTTTCTTTTAAACTCAATTTCTTGCCCACCCTGCTTCATCTTGAACCCGTCGCTCGCGAACTCCAGATTGATCCCCTCGAATTCCACGCTATGGAAATGAGTCTTATCCGATGGCGCGAAAGTCAGCGCCGGTTGGCCGCCCATGGCCCCGCTCAAAGCCGAACCCTTAACGGCGAGCATCATTTCAAATTCGGTGCCCCCGCGCCCCCCGGTATAGGCGCCGGCGTAACCCTGCAAAACCGCGGGATCGAGTTCAACAGTCTTGACCGGCTCCGGCGGCGTCGCACCCGCTTCTTTCAGCAGCGACACAATCTGCGGATTGTTCCCCTTCATCGCAAAGGCCAGCGCCTGCGAGAGAGCCGCTTTATCAAGCGGCCCTTTTCCCAGCCCGATTTTCACCAAGTCCGCGTTCCCCGTTTGCGCACCCATCATCAGGACCATTGCCGGAGACTTCGCGCCGTGATCGATCAACAGCAACACGATGTCCGTATGATTTTTTCGCGCGGCCCACGACAACGCGGTCGCATGGTAGAACGTGTCCTCGACATTCACGTCCGCGCCGCGGTCGACCAGCAGCCTGGCAATCTCCGAATACCCGCGGTCGCACGCAAAAAACAAAGCCGTCTGCCCGTAGGGAGACTTTGCATTGACGTTCGCGCCCTTATCGAGCAGCCCCTTCACCTGCGCGAGATCCCCTTTGCGGGC
>Ga0302326_10014393_pt1 | contig 16717 bp, 12 predicted proteins | sample Palsa_T0_3_FD_202264 | JGI IMG/M metagenome (GOLD analysis project Ga0302326, IMG submission 202264) | Peat permafrost microbial communities from Stordalen Mire near Abisko, Sweden - Palsa_T0_3 | ecosystem: Environmental > Terrestrial > Soil > Palsa > Peat permafrost | place: Sweden: Abisko...
GCGCGACCGGAATCGGCCTGTGCCGCACCGAGCACATGTTCATGCAGCCGGACCGGCTGCCGGTCGTGCAGCGGATGATCATCAGCGACACGCCCGAGGCGCGCGCCGAAGCGCTAGCCCAGCTGCTGCCGTTCCAGAAGGAAGACTTCGTCGGAATCCTCGAGGCGATGGCCGGCCACCCGGTGACGATCCGGTTGCTCGACCCGCCGCTGCACGAGTTCTTGCCGTCGCTCGAGCAACTGCTCGTCGAGACGACGGAGCTGAGGCTCACCAAAGGCGAGAACGATCCCGAGTACGTCGAGAAGTGCCGCGTGCTGAGCCGCGTGCGGGCGCTGCACGAGCAAAACCCGATGCTGGGCCTGCGCGTCTGCCGGCTTGGCATCGTCTATCCCGAGATCTACGCGATGCAGGTGCGCGCGATCTTCGAAGCGGCATGCGAGCTGACCGGGCGCGGCGTCGACGCGCAGCCCGACGTGATGATCCCGGGCGTCGGCACGATCGAAGAGATGCAGGTCACCCACGACGCGACCAAGGCCGTCGCCGGCCAAGTGCTCGCCGAGCACGGCGGCTGCGCGGTGAAGTACCGCATCGGGACGATGGTCGAGCTGCCGCGCGCCTGCGTCGTCGCGGGCGAGCTGGCGTCGATCGCGGAGTTCTTCAGCTTCGGCACCAACGACCTCACCCAGACCACCTACGGCTACTCGCGCGATGACGCCGAAGCGAGCTTCATCCCGCGCTACTTGGAGAAGAAGATCCTGCGCGACGACCCGTTCCAGGTGCTCGACCGCGAAGGCGTCGGCGAGCTGATGCGGATGGGCGTCGAACGCGGCCGCGCCGCCCGCGCGAACCTCAAGATCGGCATCTGCGGCGAGCACGGCGGAGAGCCGAGCAGCGTTGCGTTCTGCGACGAGCTCGGCCTCGACTACGTCTCGTGCTCCCCCTACCGCGTCCCGATCGCGCGGCTTGCCGCGGCTCAGAGCGCGCTGGGCGGCTAGGGCTCGTCTAGCGCGGTCGCGCCTTCGGGCGCGGGCGCCCACGCATGATGTCGTCGACGAGCTGCGCGATCATCTTCGGTTCGGTCTCGATGAGCTTGAGCAAGATGCGCGTTGCGTGGTCGGGCTTCGCTCGACCCTGCTCCCACTGCTGAATCGTCCTCAACGTCAATCCGTAGGTGCTCGCAAACTCCATCTGAGACAATTTGAGCTTCGATCGGATGCCCGCAACGTCGGGGGTTGGCAATCCGAGAACGCGCATGTATTTCCCAGCCGGAGTGGTTACCGGCCAGCCGTCCTCGCGGGCCATCTGCTCGATATCAGCCTCCGTGAACGAGGCGACCTTTGCCCAGTCGATTCGTCCCTGCGGCCTAGAGGCCGTACTCTTTCGCATAGTCATCGATTTCGTTTCTTGTGGCGGGCCGAGCGGAGATGATTCGCATTCGTGACCCGCGATCGGTTGCAATGACTGTCACGAACTTCGTCGAGACGAGTCCAGTGCACTTGAAGCGGGGTTCGTCGGCGTAGTACGTTTCATCGAGCAGCGTCACGTAGCGGTCCGCGAAGATCCGCGACGCCAAGAAGAAGTCGAAGCCTCGCCGGCGACGGGTCGCCTCGCTCTTCGCGATGTCCCATTCGAACTAGTCATCGACGTAGTCAGCCACACCATGATCGAGCTATACGTCAATAACGTATAGCACTCCTCTTTTCAGATCGACTCTTCGGCCGTCTATCACGCCAAGCCGAAACGCTGGCTAGGGTTCAGACAACCTTGAGGCGCGCTCGCTCGGGACCGGCGAGATTGGCTGACGGCTGACGCCGTTCCGCATCACGTGCGAGCGGAACGAGATCGCTGCGACGGGCCCTCCAGCGCGCTCACGCGCGTTTCAAGCGCGTTCACGCGTGCGTCGATCGCGCTCACGCGTGCTTCGAGCGCGGCCAACCGTGCGATGAGGCCTTCGACTGCCTCCGTCCAATCGCCGGCCGGAGGTCTTCCAGCTGCGGGACGGTCATGCCCTGTCAGTAGATAGCGCGGCGTAACGGACAGCGCTTCGGCCAACCCCAGCGTCGTCAACGCTCCGGGGAGCTTCGTCGGACCCGCCTCGATCTGACGGATTGCAGCCTCGCTCACCCCTACAGCGTGCGCAAGCGCAGTCATCGTCAACGCGTGCTTTAAGCGCAATCTGCGGACGCGCTCACCGACCGTCTCGCCCACAAGCATAGTATACGAGCATGCTGGCGAAGCATGGTAACAGTCCACACTTATAAGCAGACTGCGATGCCCGCTATATCGTCAACATATTGCGTGGCAAACCCAACGAAGCTGAGGTAGAGCGAACGGGGAAGCGGTCAGGTCGACGGTAAGGCAGTTCGTCGGGGAATGCGACGCGGCGAACGCCGTTTGCGATCATGAGCGTTACCGTGCGGTGTTGCTGGCGTTCATATGGCGCGGCTCAGCGTGCGTGCCAGCTCGGCGAAATCGTCGACATCGCGGGCCGGCAGCAGCGCGCTGAGCGAGGGGAGCGCGACGCGCATGCCGCCGGCAGTCGGTGCGAAGTTGGGCGAGCCGGCGTGGGGGTTGAGCCACACGATTGCGGCGGAACGACGGCGCAGTTCGCGCAACGCGCCGTCGAGCCGATCGAGGTCGCCGACGTCGAGGCCGTCGCTGAAGATGAAGACGAGCGTCTCGGGTGATAGCAGCCGTGGACCGTGCTCGCGCACGAACGCCTGGAGGTTCTCGCCGATGCGCGTGCCGCCGCCCCAGGCGTCGCCGAGATCGGGCAGCGTTCGTCCGGGCAGCTTCTCGTCGCGCAGTGTCGCGGTGATCTCGCGCAGCCCTGTGCTGAACACGAACGCGTTCGCCCGCCGTGAACGTTGGCAAAGCGCGTAGGCGAACTGCAGCATCGGTGCGGCGTATTCGGCCATCGAGCGGCTGCCGTCGATGAGGACCACGAAACGCGCCGCGCGCCGGACGCGCGTCGTGCGGTGCAGCACGATCGGCTCGCCGGCGGTCTCGACGCTGGCGCGCAGCGTGCGGCGCAGGTCGATGCGGTCGCCGCCGCGCTGGACGCGCCGGCGGCGCGAGCGGGTTATCCGCAGCGACGCGACCAGGCGCGCGGCCGCGGCGAGCATGTCGTCGATTCCGCGCGGGTCGATGCGCGGCGCGGGCGTGCGCCCCGCACCACGGCTGTAGCGCGCGCGCAGCGTCTGCCAGGCCAGCGCCGCATCGTTCAGATCGGCTTCGCGCAGGCGCCGGGGGGCGTGCTCGTCCTCGGCTTCGCCTTCGGTGTCGTCTCGAGCCGGACGCGGCCCGGACTGTTGCGCAGCCTCCGCGTCGGGCGGCGCGGCGCGCTTGTCGGGCCGGGTGTTGCGCGAGCGCAAATCCGGTTGCACGACCCCGTGCGGGTCGCGGAAAAACGCGTCGAACGCGCGGTCGAACTGCGCCACCTCGTCGGGAGTGGCGCAGTAGACGGCGCGGAACGCCGCGCGCAACCGCACGGGATCCGTGATGCCGATGATGTCGGCAGCGCGCAACGCGTCACGCGTCGCGGCGTGACTCGACCCGAATCCGTACTGCGCGCGCAGCTCGGCGGTGAAGTCCGCGACGCTGCTGGTCAGGTTCACAGCCTGTCCTGAGCCTGTCGAAGGATCAGCCGCGGTGCGCGCGGACCGTCCCGATGCCGTAGTCCGAGGTGAGCTCGGGCGCGGAGGCGGTCGCGGCGCCGTTGTCGGCCAGCAGCGGCGCGTAGCGCGCGCGCAGCGAGCGCAGCAGCTCCCAGTCCTCGCGGACCTTGAGGATGCAGGCCGACGTCTGCTCGAGCGTGCGCTCGTCGATCGCGTCGCGGTGCAAGCGGATCAGCGCCAGCGCCCAGTCCAAGCTTTCGGCGACGCCCGGCACTTTTTGGAACGGCTGCGCGCGCAGGAACTCCATGAACGCCGCGATCTGCTCGGCCAGCCGCGCGTCGAGGCCGGGCAGACGCGCGTGCAAGATCGCGAGCTCCTGCTCGCGCGTCGGGTAGTCGAGCCACAGGTACAAGCAGCGCCGGCGCAATGCGTCCGACAGCTCGCGCGTGCGGTTCGAGGTGATGATCACGGCCGGCCGCTCGCGGGCGACAATCGTGCCGAGCTCGGGGATCGTTACCTGGAACTCGCCCAGCAGCTCGAGCAGAAAGGCTTCGAACGCCTCGTCGGCACGATCGATCTCGTCGATCAGCAGCACCGGCGCGCGATCTTGGGTGATCGCTTCGAGCAGCGGGCGCTTGAGCAGAAACGGCTCGCTGAAGATCTCCGTCTCGCGCTCCTGGGTCGAACCGCCGGCATGCTCGGTCATGCGAATGCGCAGCAACTGCTTGGGGTAGTTCCACTCGTACAGCGCGCTGGCGGCGTCGAGCCCCTCGTAGCACTGCAGCCGGATCAGCCGCGTGTCGAGCGCTTGGGCGAGCGCTTTGGCGCTCTCGGTCTTGCCGACGCCGGCCGGGCCTTCGAGCAGCAGCGGCTTCTGCAGCGCGAGCATCAACTCCAGACCGGTCGCGAAATCGTCTGTGACGACGTACCCGCAGCGCGCGAAGCGCGCGCCGATGTCGTCGACGGTCACACGCGCTCGAGGTCGGCGACGAACGACGCGTGGCAGCCGGCGCAGCAGAAATAGTGCGTGTGGCCGCCGTGCTCGAAGCGGTGGCGCGCCGTCGCGATCTCGACCTCCATCCCGCAGACCGGGTCGATTGCCGTAGCCGGCTCGGCGAGCTCGTCGGGATCGACCGGCAGCGGCGGCGCGCCGGCGATGATTTCCGCCACGATCGAAATTGCGACTTCGCCCGGCGCTCGGGCTCCGATGTCGAGCCCGACGGGCACGTGCAGCGTCCCCCAGCACTCGGACGAGACGCCCTGCGCGGCCAGCACGGCCCCGATCGCGGCGGCGCGGCGACGACTGGCCAGCAAGCCGACGAACGCGGGCCGCGCGGCGAGCAGCGGCGCGAGCGCCTCCTCGTCGTAGTGTCCCTGCGAGGCGACGACCGCGACCAAATGCGCGCGCTCGTCGCCGCCGCAGTCGTCGAGATGCTGCCGCAGTCCTTCGAGTGCGATGGCGCGGACGGGCGGCGCCGCGTCGGCCAGCGTTGCGAGCTCGGCTTCGAGCACGACTCGTACGACATCGTACGGAATCTGCGCCGCGATACGCGCCAGCGATGCGGCGACGGGCGTGTCGCCGACGATCAGCAGCCGCCGGCGCGGAACGTGCGGCTCGAGATAGACGTCGACCGCGCCTTCCGACGCGCAGCCCATCGCCACCACGACGCAATCGGCGTCATTGCTCTCGGCCGCGTCGGAGGCCGCGACGTCGCTGCGGATCTGCACCAGCCGCGGCAAACCGCTGCGGATTGAGCGCAGCGCTTCGCGCCGGACGATGTCACGCGAGCACGACCCGCCGACGAAGCCCTCCATCCGGCCGTCGGCGAACACCAGCGCGCGATCGCCCAGGTGCGAGCTCACCGGCGCGCGCCGCGCGACGACCGTCGCCAGCGCGAAGATCGCGCGCTCGCGGTCGAGTTCGGCCAGCCGCGCGTAATACGACATCGCCGTCAGGTCGGCTGCGCCACCGTGGCGGGACTGAGCTTGGACTTGACGTTCGCGAAGGTCGTGCTGATGACGCGTTTGGCCTGCGAATCGATGACGCGCCCGCCGACGGTGGCGACCGGACCGCGCATCGACGCGGCCCCGGTCCAGTCGAGCGTCGTGCCGGCGCCGTCGGCGCGAATGTCGGCGCCGGCGTCGAGATCGACGACGCTGCCGAAGCCGCCGCCGGAGATCTTCATGTTCATCCGGTCGCCGCCCGGCTGCGGGTCGAGCACGACGTGGAACTTGAACTTCCCGCGCACCGGCCCGACCGCGACCTGCACGACCGCGTCGAACGTGCGCGGGTCGACGACGGTCGACTCGAGCACGTCGGGCATGCACGACGCGATGCTGGCCGGATCGTTGATGAACGCCCACACGGCGTCCTTGCTCGCGGGGATGGTCTCGGTTCCGCGGTACTCGAGGTTCATGCGGTCGTCGCTTGCCGGCAGGCCCGCCAGACCTTCTCGCGGGTGAGGGGCATGTCGATGTGCGTCACGCCGAGCGGCGACAGCGCGTCCATCACCGCGTTCACGAAAGCTGCCGGCGACCCGACGTTCGGGCTCTCGCCGACGCCCTTGGCGCCGATCGGATGGTGCGGGCTTGGCGTGTAGGTGCTCGACGTCTCCCAGTGCGGCGTCTCGAGCGACGTCGGCACCAGGTAGTCGGTGAAGTTCGTGTTCAGGTTGTTGCCTTGCTCGTCGTAGGCGATCTCCTGCATGAACGCGATCGCGAACCCTTCGGTGAGGCCCCCGTGGATCTGGCCTTCGACGATCATCGGGTTGATGACCGTGCCGCAGTCGTCGATCGCCAGGAAGCGCCGCACTTTCACCGCGCCGGTCTCGCGATCGACGTCGACGACCGCGATGTACGCGCCGTACGGGAACGTGAGGTTGGGCGGATCGTAGTAGAAGGTCGCCTCGAGCCCCGGCTCGCTGTCCGGCGCGGGGTTCGTGTAGGCCGCGAACGCGATCTGCTGCATCGTGAGCGCGTTGTCGGGCTGCCCCTTGACCTGGAACTTGTAGTTCGTCCACTCGACGTCGTCGAGCGGCGCTTCGAGCAGATGCGCGGCGATCTTGCGCGCCTTCTCGCGGATCTTGCGCGACGCCATCGCGATCGCCGCGCCGGCGACCGGCGTGCTGCGGCTCGCGTACGTCCCCAGGCCGTAGGGCGCGGTGTCGGTGTCGCCTTCTTCGACCATGATGTTCTGCGGATCCAGACCGAGCTCTTCGGCGGCGATCTGCGCCCAAGTCGTTTCGTGTCCTTGGCCTTGCGACTTGGTTCCGGCGCGCAGGATCGCCGAGCCGGTCGGATGGACGCGGATCTCGGCGCTGTCGAACATCTTGATGCCCATGATGTCGAAGTGCTTGCTGGGCCCGGCACCGACGGCTTCGGTGAAGGTCGAGATCCCGATCCCCATCAGCTCACCGCGCTTGCGCTTCTCGGCCTGCTCCTTGCGCAGGTCGTCGTAGCCGATCAGGTCGAGCGCTTTGCGCAGCGTCAGGTGGTAGTCGCCGCTGTCGTAGACGAAGCCCAGCGGCGACGGGTACGGGAACTGATCCTTGCGCACGAAGTTCTTCAGGCGCAGCTCGGACGGATCCATGTTCAGCTTGCGCGCGAGGAGCTCCATCCCGCGCTCGATGGCGAACGACGCTTCGGTCACCCGGAACGAGCAGCGGTAGGCGACGCCGCCCGGGGCCTTGTTCGTGAAGTACGCGTCGAGCTCGGTGAACGCGGTCGGAAAGTCGTACGAGCCGGTCACGATCCCGAACAGCCCGGCCGGATACTTGGTGGGATCGGCGGCGGCGTCGAACGCGCCGTGGTCGGCAGCCGTCGCCACCTTGAGCGCGGTGACCCGTCCGTCTTTGGACGCGCCGATCTCGACATCCATGTGGTAGTCGCGCGCGAACCCGGTCGTGGTGAGGTTCTCGGTGCGTGTCTCGACCCACTTGACCGGGACGCCGAGCACGACCGATGCGGCGGCCGAAACGACGTAGCCGGGATAGACCGGCACCTTGTTGCCGAACCCGCCGCCGATGTCGGGCGAGATGATGTGGATCTTGTCCTCGGGGATGCCGGTGACCAGCGAGACGACGGTGCGGTGCGCGTGCGGCGCCTGCGAGGTGAGATAGAGCGTGAGCCGGCCAGTGTTCGGACTCATGTCGGCGAGGATGCCGCACGGTTCGAGCGGTGCGGGATGGCAGCGCTGGAAGACGATGCGTTCCTTGATCGTCACGTCGGACGCGGCGAGCGCCGCGTCGGTCTCCTCGCGCTTGCCGACCTCCCAGTGGTAGATATGGTTGGTCTTGTTCTCGCGGTCGTCGCGCAGGATGATCTTGTCCTCGCGCGACTGGAAGGGGTTGGTGACCGGGTCGAGCGGTTCGTACTCGACGTCGACCAGCTCGGCCGCGTCCTGCGCGATCTCGCGCGACGTGGCGATGACGCCCGCGACCTCTTGGTATTGGTAGAGCACCTTGCCGACGGCGAGCACCATCTGCTTGTCGTAGCCGTGGAAGGTCGGTACCCAGGCCAGGTTGTGCGCCGCGAGATCTTCGCCGGTCAGCACCGCGATGACGCCGGGGACCGCCAGCGCCGCGGTCTTGTCGATCTTGACGATGCGCGCGTGCGGATACGGGCTGTGCACCAGCGACATCCACACCATCCCGGGCAGCGTGAAGTCGTCGAGGTACTTGCCGTGGCCGCGGATGAAGCGCGGGTCCTCCTTGCGCTTCATGCTGTGCCCCATCGAGTGGGTCTGCGGGGTCGAATCGGTCGTTGTACTCATCGCTTCGCTTCCTACGACGCCACGGGCTCGGCGGGCTGAGGTTGCATCGCGCCGGCGGCTTGCTGCACGGCCTTCACGATGTTTTGATAGCCGGTGCAGCGGCAGAGGTTGCCGGACAGACCCTCGCGGATCTCGGCCTCGCTGGGATTGGGGTTCTGCTTGAGCAGGATGGACGACGTCATCAGCATCCCCGGCGTGCAGAATCCGCACTGCAGGCCGTGCTGATCCCAGAAGGCTTGCTGCAGCGGGTGCAAGGCGCCGCCCTGGACCAGACCCTCGACGGTCGTGATCTGGTGACCGTCGGCCATGACGGCGAGCATGGTGCACGACTTGACCGCGCGCTCGCCGTCGAGCACGACGACGCAGACGCCGCAGCTCGACGTGTCGCAGCCGACGTGCGTCCCGGTCAGGCCGAGCGCTTCGCGCAGAAAGTACGCCAGCAGCGTGCGCGGCTCGACCTCGCGCTCGTACTTCGTGCCGTTGACCGTCACCGAGACCTTCATTTCAGTCCTCCAACGCCGAGCCGCTCGAACGCGGCCAGCAGCGCTCTCGATACCAGCACGCCCGCCATGTCTTTCTTGAACTCGACCGAGCCGCGCGTGTCGGCGACCGGGTCGGCCAGCGCGCGCGCCGCGTCGGCGGCGGCGCGAATCGCATCCTTGCTGGGCTTGCTTCCGCGCAGCGCGCTTTCCGCGCCCGCGACGCGCACCGCGGTCGGACCGGCAGCACCGATCGCGATACCGATCTCCGCAACCGTGCCGTCGTCGCCGAGCGTGACTTGCGCCGCCGCGCACGAGGTCGCGAAGTCGCCGACCTTGCGCTCGATCTTCTGATACGCGCCCGACGTGCGCGGTTTGGGCGATGGGAAGCGCACTTCGATCGCCATCTCGCCCTGACCGACCGCGGTCGTGAACGAGTCGACCAGGAAATCGTCGATCGGCACGGTGCGCGTTCCGCCCTTGCCGCGCACGACGATCTGCGCGCGGCACGCCAGCGCGGTGACGCCCCAGTCACCCGACGGGTCGTTGTGGCACAAGCTGCCGACGACCGTTCCGGTTTGGCGCACGACCGGATCGGCGATCACGGCCCCCGTGTCGAACAGCAGCGGATACGACGATTCGATCAGCGACGAACTCTCGAGCGCGGCGTCGCGCGCCAGCGCGCCGATCGCCAGCACGCCGTCGGTTTCGCGCAAGTACGCGAGGTCGCCGAGCGCGTTGATGTCGACCAGCACGGCCGGCCGCGCCAACCTGAAGCGCATCGCCGGGATCAGGCTCTGGCCGCCGGCCAGCACGCGGGCATCGCCGCCGTATTGGCCGAGCAACGACAGCGCTTCGTCGAGCGTGTCCGGCCGGTGGTAGTCGAAGGGGGCAGGGAACATGTGGCTCTCCCTACACGATCTATTTTGTTTGAGGGGCCAAAGGTTTACCGCAGGTGGCCGACGTGTCCTGGGTAGGTTTGCGCGATCTTCTTGGAACGCGCTGAGGTGCGATTCCTAGATGTGCGCGCCGCAACAGCTGCCGCCGCGGCGGCGCGGGCGCATCCCGATATATCCCGTTGAAGATAACGGGGCGGCGTAGACCTCGTGGCCCGACGAGTACGTCGCCAAGAAGCGCGTCGCCATGATCGCCTCGGGCTCGGCGCGCATCCAATCGCGGTCGAGCACCGCAAAGTCGGCGTACTTGCCGGCCGCGATCGAGCCCGCGACGTGCTCCATGAAGTTGGCTCGCGCGGCCCAGGTCGTCATCGAGGCGAGCGTCTCGGCGCGCGTCATGCGCTGGCCCGGATACCACCCACCCGGCGGCTGGTTCGCTTCGTTCTCACGCGAGATCGCCGCGTGGAACGTCCGCCGCGAGTCGACGACCTCGACCGGCGCGTCGGTGCCGTTGGCGATCGTCACGCCGGTGTCGAGCAGCGAACGCCAGGCGTACGCGCCGAGCACGCGCTGCGGTCCGAGTCGCGCGCCGGCCCAGCCCATGTCGCTGATCTGGTGCGTCGTCTGCATCGACGGGATGATGCCGAGCCGCGCGAAGCGCGGAATGTCGTCGGGCGACAGCACCTGCGCGTGCTCGACGCGGAAACGGTGATCGCTGGCCGGCACCGCGCGCAGCGCCGCATCGTACGCGTCGAGCACGATCCTGTTAGCGCGGTCGCCGATCGCGTGCGTGCAGACTTGGAAGCCCGCGCGCAACGCGCGGGTCGCGACGTCCTGGATCTTCGCCGGCGGCGTGATGAGCAGCCCCGTATTGCCCGGGTCGTCGTCGTACGGCGCCAGCAGCGCCGCGCCGCGCGAGCCGAGCGCACCGTCCGCATACAGCTTCACCGAGCGAATCGCGAGCCGGCCGTCGTAGGCGAGCGGCTGCGGACCGCGCGCGAAGTAACGCGCGGTGAGCGCGTCGTCGCTGCCGGCCAGCATGACGTGGTTGCGCAGCGTGTACCGTCCCGCGCCGGCAAGTTCGGTGTACGCGTCGAGCTGAGCCTGATCGACACCGGGATCGCCGATCGCGGTCAAGCCCCAGCGATGACACTCTGCCAACGCAGCGACCGAGGCGCGGACGAGCTGGTCGTGCGACGGCGGCGGGACCGCGCGCCGGATCAGCGCCATCGCGTTGTCGATGAAGACGCCGGTCGGTGCGCCGTGGTCGTCACGCAGGATGCGACCGCCGCTCGGATCGGGCGTCCCAGCGACAACGTTCGCCAGCTCCATCGCCTTCGCGTTGGCCAACACCGCGTGTCCGTCGACGCGATTCAGCACGACCGGTCGATCGGGGATCGCGGCGCTGAGCGCTGCGTGGCTCGGGAACGCCTTGTCGGGCCACAAGTTCTGATCCCAGCCGTCGCCGATGATCCACGGATCGGGCGACTTCGCCGCGAACGCGCTCGTTCTTCGCACGACCTCTTCGTAGGTGGCCGAGTGCATGAGATCGACTTCGTGCAGCGCAAGCCCTACGTGCGCGAAGTGGAAGTGCGCGTCGAACAGTCCCGGCAACACGGTGGCGTCGCCGAGGTCGAGCACCTTCGTTCGCGCGCCGCGATAGGCACGTACGCCATCGCGCGAGCCAACGTAGACGAACCGCCCGTCGCGCACCGCAAACGCCTGCGCGCTCGGTATCTGCCGATCCATCGTGTGGATCGTCGCCGCGGTGACGACGAGGTCCGCATCGCCGCGGCTCGCCGCCACCGCCGGCGCGGTCGCGGCCGCAGCCAGCGAAGCGAGCATCGTTGCACGGCGCATTGGGATGGGATTCGGCGAGCGGCGCCGCCGACCCGCAGCCGTCGCGCACGTGCGAGAGGCATGCGCGAGCCGATGGGCGATTTACCGAAGACGATGGAGTCGAAGGGGCCGCTGGCGGGCGTCCGGGTGCTCGACGCCGCGACGATGATCGCGGCGCCGGGCACGGCGGCGATGCTGGCCGACTTCGGGGCCGAGGTGGTGAAGCTCGAGAAGCCCGGTAGCGGCGACCACTCGCGACGCTACGGCGCCCGCAAGAAGGGCGTCAGCCTCTATTGGAAGGCGCTCGGGCGCAACAAGCGCAGCGTCGCGCTCGATCTCCACGCGCCCGAGGCGCAGGAGCTGCTGCTGCAGTGGCTGCCGCAGTTCGACATCTTCATCGAGAACTTTCGGCCAGGCACGCTCGAGCGCTGGAATCTCGGGCCCGACCGGCTGCTCGCGGTCGCGCCGCACCTCGTCGTGCTCCGCATGACCGCGTTCGGACAAGAGGGACCGTATCGCGACCGCGCCGGCTTCGGTACGCTCGCCGAGGCGATGACTGGCGTCGCCGCCGTCTCGGGCTACGACGATCGGCCGCCGCTGTTACCGGCCTTTCCGCTGGCCGATATCATGGCGGGACAGGCCGCTACCGCGGCGGTCTGCGCGGCCTACGCGCGGCGGTTGCGGACCGGTGACGGCGAGGTGATCGACTTTGCGATCTACGAGTCGATCATGAAATTGGTCGAGTCGCAGATCACCGAGTACGCCGCCAACGGCACGCTGCACCGCCGGATGGGCAACCGGATGGAAGACACCGCACCCCGCGGCGCGTACCGCTGCGGTGACCGCGCATACCTCGCGCTCTCCGGCAGCACGCAAGAGGTCGCAGAACGCGTGCTGCGCACGATCGGAGGCCCCGAGCTCGCAGAGGACCCGCGCTTTCGCACCAACGTCGACCGGCTCGCCAACAACGAGGCGCTCGACGAGCTCATCGACGGCTACTGCTCGAGCCGCTCGCGCGACGAAGCGATCGCCGCGTTCACCGCGGCCGGCTGCGCGGTCGGCCCGCTCGAGTCGATCGCCTCGGTGTTCGACAACCCGCAGATCGTCGCGCGCGGCTCGCTCGCGACGCTGGCCGATCCCGACCTCGGCAGCATCGTGATCAACAATGCCTTCCCGATCTTCACGCGCGCCGGCGCGCCGCAGCTCGAACCGGGCCGCACCGAGGTCGGCGCCGATACGGCCGGCGTCCTGGCCCACGACCTGGGGCTGGGCGAGGACGAGTTGCAGCGCTTGGCGGCGGCCGGCGCGATCGACGACCCGCGCTACCGGGACCGCGCGGCATCGAGGCCGTAAGCAGCCTACGAGCCCGGCTTCCCGCCGCGTCCGCAACAGAAGGAGTATCCTATGAGCGTCACCCGTCAAGGCTTCGTCATCGGCACCGCGGCGACGTTCGCCAGCATCGGGATGATCGTCCCGGCCCGGGCGGCCCAGTTCGAGCTCAAGTACGGCCACGATCTGCCGGCCGAGCACCCGATCAACGTGCGGTCGGTCGAAGCCTTCGGGAAGATCAAGAAAGAGACGAACGGGAACGTCGAGTTCAAATCCTTCCCGGCCAGCCAGCTGGGCAGCGACCCGGCGATGATCTCGCAGCTGCGCAGCGGCGCCGTCGAGTCGCTGGCGATGCCGGGCGCGTTCCTCAACGCGATCGCGCCGCTGGCCTCGATCGAGAACCTCGCCTACGCGTACCCGACCCGCGACGTGGTCTTTCACGCGATGGACGGCGACCTGGGCAAGGTGATCCGCGACGACATTACCGCCAAAGGCGGGATGATCGTGCTCGACAAGATCTGGGAGAACGGCTTTCGCAACATCACGACGTCGACCAAGCCGATCCGCACCGTCGCCGACCTGGCCGGTCTCAAGATCCGCGTCTCGCCGGGCAAGATTCGGGTCGACACCTTCCAGTCGCTGGGCGCGGCACCGACGCCGATCTCGCTCAGCGAGCTCTACACCGCGCTGCAGACCCACGTCATCGACGCTCAGGAGAATCCGCTGCTGCTCATCGACCAGCAGAAGTTCTACGAGGTGCAGAAGTACGTCTCGATGTCCGAGCACATCTGGTCGGGCTATTGGACGCTGTTCAACCCGGACGTGTGGAAAAAGCTGGGCAAGTCGTATCAGGACATCATCTCGCGCGAGCTGGGCGCCGCCGCGATCCTGGCCCGCAACGACAACGTCAACCTCAACCGCTCGGTGCGCGACAAGCTGATCCGCCGCGGGATGCTGTTCAACGACGTCGACAAGAACAGCTTCAAGCAGAAGCTCATCGCGGCCAATTACTACCAGCGGTGGAAGGCGGAGTTCGGCCCCACGGCCTGGACGGCACTCGAAAAGTACGCCAACAAGCTCGGCTGACGCGAGCGCACTGATGGCGACCTTCGAAGCTGCGGTCGAACAGCACCGCTTCGTCTTCCGGCGGCCCTGGGCCGCGGCGATCGACCGCGCCATCGGAGCGGTGGTCAATCCGCTCGCCGCGATTCTGGTGGTCGCGGAGGTGCTCATTCTCGCCAGCGGCGTATTCACGCGCTACGTTCTGCGCTCGCCGCTGGTCTGGAGCGACGAGCTGGCGACGATCCTGTTTCTGTGGCTGGCGATGCTCGGCTCGGTCGTCGCTTACCGCCGCGAGGAGCACATCCGGCTTTCGGTGCTGCTGCGGCGCTCGTCGCCCGGCGTTCGCGCGATCTTGGAGACGGTCGCGGCGGTGATCACCGCGATCTTCGTGATCGAGCTGATGCCCGCCAGCGTCACCTTCTTCAAACAGGAGCAGATCGATCTCACGCCGGCGATGAGCATCCCGCAGTCGTACGTCGTGCTGGCGATCATCGTCAGCCTGGTTCTGATCCTGGTCCTGGCGCTGCTGCGGCTCTCCGAGGCGGACCCGAAGGTCCTCGCGACCGTCGTCACCTGCGCGGTGATCGTCAGTGCCGCCGCGTGGTTCGGGCGCGGGGCGTTCGTCGCGTTCGGCAACCTCAACTTGATCCTGTTCTTCGTCGTGCTGGTCGGAGCGTGCGTCGCGATCGGCGTGCCGATCGCGTTCTCGTTCGGCGTCGGTACGCTGAGCTATCTGGCGATCGTGACGACCGTGCCGCTCAACACGGTCGTCGGCCGCATGCAGGAGGGCGTGTCCAACGTCGTGCTGCTGGCCGTCCCGCTGTTCATCTTCTTGGGGCTGCTGATGGAGACGGCGGGGATCGCGCGGCGGCTGGTCGAGGCGCTGGCGAGTCTGGTCGGCCATCTGCGCGGCGGCTTGAGCATCGTGCTCGTCGCGGCGATGTATCTCGTCTCGGGGATCTCGGGCTCGAAGATCGCCGACATGGCGGCGGTCGCGCCGGTGCTGTTTCCCGACATGGTGCGGCGCGGACAGAAGCGCCCGACGATGATCGCGCTGCTGGCGACGTCCGGGGCGATGGCCGAGACGATCCCGCCCAGCCTCGTGCTGATCATCATCGGCTCGGTCACCGGCGTCTCGATCGCCGCCATGTTCACTGCCGGCTTGCTGCCGGCCGTCGTGTGCTCGATCTTGCTGATCCTCGTCGCGCTGTGGAGCGCGAAGCGCGAGAACGCGACGCTCGAGAAGTTCGCCGGCTGGGCCGCCGTGGGGCGCACGATCTTCGTGGCCATTCCCGGGCTCGCGCTGCCGCTCTTGATCCGCTACTTCGTCGTGGCCGGGATCGCCACGGCCACCGAGGTCAGCGTCGTCGGCATCATCTATACGCTACTGATCGGCGTGCTCGTCTACCGCGAGTACAAGTGGAGCTCGTTCTACCCGACGCTGCTCGACACGGTCTCGCTCGGCGGCGCGATCCTGCTGATCATCGCGACCGCGACCGCGATGGGCTGGGCGCTCACGCAGTCCGGCTTCGCGCAGCAGCTGGCCGACATCCTCAGCCACGCACCCGGCGGCAAGGTCGGGATCATGCTGCTCTCGATCCTGATGTTCATCGTGTTGGGATCCGTGCTCGAAGGGATCCCGGCCATGGTGCTGTTCGGGCCGCTGCTGTTCCCGGTCGCCAAGGCGGCGGGGATCAACGAGGTGCACTACGCGATCGTCGCGGTGCTCGCGATGGGCGTCGGACTGTTCGCGCCGCCGGTCGGGATCGGGTTCTTCGCCGCCAGCGCGATCGGCAAGGCGAACCCCGAGGTCGTCGTCAAGCCGATGATCCCGTACATGGCGGCGCTGATCATCGGGCTGCTGATCATCGCGTTCGTGCCCTGGATCTCGCTGGGGTTCTTGCCCAAGGCGCTGATGCAGTAAATGCCGGCGTACCGCATCGCGACGATCCCCGGCGACGGGATCGGCCAGGAGACCGTTCCCGAAGGGATCCGCGTGCTCGCCGCCGTCGGCCGCAAACATGGGATCAGCTGGAAGTGGGAGCACTTCGACTGGAGCTGCGAGCGCTACGCGCAGACCGGCGCGATGATGCCGGCCGACGGTCTCGACGCAATCAAAGGCCATGACGCGATCTTCTTCGGCGCGGTCGGCTTCCCGAACGTACCCGACCACGTCTCGCTATGGGGACTGCTGATCCCGATGCGGCGCGGTTTTCAGCAGTACGTCAACTTGCGGCCGGTGCGGCTGATGCCGGGGATCACCTCGCCGCTGGCCGGCCGGAAGACCGGCGACATCGACTTCTGGATCGTGCGCGAGAACACCGAGGGCGAGTATTCCTCGGTCGGCGGCCGGATGTTCGAAGGCACCGACGCGGAGCTGGTGATCCAGGAGTCGTTGTTCACCCGGCGCGGCGTCGACCGCATCCTGCGCTACGCGTTCGAACTGGCGCGCAGCCGGCCCAAGCGGCACTTGACCTCGGCTACGAAGTCGAACGGCATCGCGATCACGATGCCGTACTGGGACGAGCGCGTGAAAGCGATGTCGTCGAACTATGCCGACGTGCGGCTCGACCAGTACCACATCGACATCCTCACCGCGCACTTCGTGCAGCACCCGGATTGGTTCGACGTCGTCGTCGGCTCGAATCTGTTCGGCGACATCCTGTCCGACCTCGGCCCGGCGGTGACCGGCACGATCGGGATCGCGCCGTCGGCCAACCTCAA
>Ga0302326_10014395_pt1 | contig 16716 bp, 17 predicted proteins | sample Palsa_T0_3_FD_202264 | JGI IMG/M metagenome (GOLD analysis project Ga0302326, IMG submission 202264) | Peat permafrost microbial communities from Stordalen Mire near Abisko, Sweden - Palsa_T0_3 | ecosystem: Environmental > Terrestrial > Soil > Palsa > Peat permafrost | place: Sweden: Abisko...
TTACCCTTTCGCCCGGATGCGCGCTCAGATCATCGAGGCCAACCCTGAGCTTCAGGAGCGTGAACTGATCAAACTGCAGAGGCTCGCCGCCGCGATCAAAGGCGCGCTGGTGGACCGGGGCGTCTCAACGAACGCGGCCATCCTCGCCGCCCAGTCGGGCGTGACTGTCTTTCACGTGGCATTCGCCCGCTGGGTGCAGCAGAGCGACCCGACCGCGTTGCGGCGGCTGATAGCCGAGTCGCTGCAAGAACTGCGATCGGTGACCGCCACCTAGCTGCATTGCTACGCCGGATGTGAATAAGCCCAAGTATTCTTCCACGGTGAACGCGATTGACCCGGACAAGCTCAACACATGCCTAACTGTGCTGGCCGAGATCGAGTCTTTGCCGCCCGAGCATCCCGATTCCGTTGCCGTGCGTCGGGCCACCGCGGGCCTGTTCAAGTCCGTGAAGAAAGCCCGCCGCCACGCCAAGCGCGACGCGGTGGCGGCCGCCGATCACGCCGTCATCGCGGCCACCGCCACTGGTGCACCGGGCCGCATCGACGACGAAACTGCGGGCCTGCCTCTGGTGTCGACCGCAGTTGGGGCCACCGCAGGCACGTTGCTTCGGTCGCGTGCCTGCTACATGTGCAAGACCCATTACACGGTGGTCGACGCGTTCTACCACCAACTCTGTCCGGAGTGCGCCGCGCTCAGCCGCGCCAAGCGCAACGCCCGCACCGACCTGACCGGCAAAAGCGCCCTGCTCACGGGTGGCCGCGCCAAGATCGGCATGTATATCGCGCTGCGATTGCTCCGCGACGGCGCCCACACCACAATCACCACCCGCTTTCCGAACGACGCCGTGCGCCGCTTAGCCGCGATGCCCGACAGCGCCGACTGGTTGCACCGACTACGCATCGTCGGGATCGACCTGCGCGACCCCGCTCAGGTCGTCGCGCTCGCGGACACCGTCGCCGCGCAGGGCCCGCTGGACATTCTGATCAACAACGCCGCCCAGACGGTGCGCCGAGCCCCCGGCTCCTACGCTGCGCTCGTCGAGGCGGAGCGCACCCCGCCGCCGGAACTTGTCGATGTGGTCACCTTCGACCGCGTCAGCGACGCTCATCCCGCGGCGCTTGCCGGCAGCCTCGCCGAGCACCACGCGCCGCACGCGGTGACCGAACTAGCCCTCGCCGCCCGCAGCGCGTCGCCGGACCGGATCGCCGCCGGCACCGCTATCGACGCAGGTGGACTGCTGCCTGATACGGCGTCAACCAACAGTTGGACTCAACGCGTGCACGAGATCGACCCGATGGAATTGCTCGAGGTTCAGCTCTGCAACCAGACCGCGCCGTTCATTCTGGTGAGCCGGCTCCGCCCGGTCTTGGCCGCTTCACCTTCCCGGCGCACGTACGTCGTGAACGTGTCGGCAATGGAGGGGCAGTTCAGCCGGGCATACAAGGGACCGGGGCATCCGCACACCAACATGGCGAAGGCCGCGCTGAATATGCTGACCCGCACCAGCGCGGCCGAGATGCTCGAGCAGGATGGCATCCTGATGACCGCCGTCGATACGGGCTGGATCACCGACGAGCGTCCGCACCCGACCAAGCTGCGGCTGGCCGACGAGGGGTTCCATGCCCCGCTCGACCTCGTCGACGGCGCCGCGCGGGTGTACGACCCGATCGTCCGGGGGGAGTCAGGCGAAGATCTGCACGGTTGTTTCCTGAAGGACTACTCGCCAAGTAACTGGTAGGTCCCCAAATGCTCAGGCGGCGTTGGCGTCGACACCAGTCGGTTCTGGGCGGAAGACGAGCTGGGTGATGTTCGCCGGGTTGACCGCCGCGGCCTTGCGCAGGATGTCGTTGGGAAGCGAGAGCCGGAACACCTTCTTCCACGCCGAGCCGACCTGCTTGACCATCGGGCCGCTGACGTAGGTCAAACCGTAGCGCTCGAACAGGTCTTGGACCTTCGGCGCAATCTCCTGATAGCGGTTGCTCGGCAGATCCGGGAACAGGTGATGTTCGATCTGGAAGGACAGATTGCCGGTCATGAAGTGCAGCAACCGGTTTCCGCTGATGTTGGCGGAGCCGAGCATCTGACGCAGATACCATTCGCCGCGGGTTTCACCGTCGATCGATTTCTTCTCGTAGGTCTGTACGCCTTCGGGGAAGTGTCCGCACATGATCACCGAGTGCGTCCAGACATTGCGGACCAGGTTGGCGGTCAGGTTCGCGGTCAGCGTGGTGACCGCTGATGGTCCGGACAACAGGGGGTGCAGTACGTAGTCCTTGGTCATCTGCCTTCGGATCTTGCGGAGCACATTCTTGCCCTCGCGCCGGAACTCGTCCTTGTCCGTCTTGCCCTTGAGGTACTTGCCGATTTTCAGGTCGTAGGCGGCGATTCCGTATTGGAAGAGGCAGGCGTTGATGAGGTTCCACAGCGGCTGGGCGAGGTAGAAGGGCATCCACCGTTGATCTTCGTCGACCCGCATGATGCCGTAGCCGAGGTCCTCGTCCTTGCCGATCACGTTGGTGTAGGTGTGGTGGATCTCGTTGTGCGAGTGCTTCCACATGTCTGAGGGCGACGCGTTGTCCCACTCCCAGGTAGTGGAGTGGATCTTGTTGTCGCGCATCCAATCCCACTGACCGTGCATGACGTTATGGCCGATCTCCATGTTCTCGACGATCTTGGCGACCGATAGGCCGGCGGTGCCGAGGAGCCACGCCGGCGGGAACAGTGAGAACAGCAGCAGCCCTCGGCTGGCCAGTTCGAGCTTGCGCTGGAAGTCGATGACGTTGCGGATGTAGACGGCGTCGCGCTCGCCGCGGCTGTCGAGCACTTGCTGGCGGATGGCGTCGAGTTCGCGGCCGAGATTCTCGATGTCTTCGTCGGTGAGATGGGCGATCGGATTGCGCTCTTTGCGTTGCAGAGTGGTCATGAAAGGTCCTTTAAAGGTCGATGTCGCAGGTGCCCGCTGCTGCGGACACGCAGGTTTGGATCAGGACGCCGTCACCGGGAGCCGCGGTGGTGATGTCGCCGTTGCGAAGGTCGCGCACGGCTCCTTGGCGCAGCGGTGCCACGCAGCCGAAGCAGATGCCCATCCGGCATCCCGACGGCATCAGGACTCCGGCCGCTTCGCCGGCATCGAGCAGTGTCTGGTCGCCTGCGGTGTCGAGGACGGTCGTGGACTTGGTGAAGGTGACGGTGCCGCCGTCGCCGGCGGCCACGACGGTGGGGCGAAACCGCTCGGTGTGCAGGCGCTCGGGTATGCCGCTGTCGTTCCAGTGCTGCTCGATGGCATCGAGCATTCCGGTAGGTCCGCATGCCCAGGTCTCGCGTTCGGCGAGGTCACTGATCAGGTCGCCGAGTGCGGCCGTATTGAGCATGCCGTCGGTGTCAGTGTGCTTCTCGATCAAGCGGATTCGGCCCTGGCTTGCCAGCATGCGCAGTTCGCCGCCGAAGATCACATCGTCGGGTGTGGGGGCGCTGTGCACGACCACCACGTCGTCGATGTGCTCGGCCATGTTGCGCAGCATTCCCATCACCGGGGTGATGCCACTGCCCGCGGTGAGGAACAAGATCTTGGCCGGCGCCGTGGCAGGCAGGGTGAATTCCCCTGCGGCGCGGTCGAGTTGGACGATGGTGCCGACTGTGGCGTGTCGCACGAGGTGGTTGGAGACCTTGCCGCCGGGGATGGCCTTGACGGTGATCGCGATGCAACCGTCGTCCCGATCGGTATCGGAGGTCAGCGAGTAAGCGCGCCACTGACGCACGCCGTCGACGTCCACGCCGATGCGGATGTACTGCCCGGGTGTATGGGCGCGCCAGCCGCGGCCCGGCTTGATCACCAGGCTCACCGCGTCGCAGGTTTCGGGGTGGATCGCCACGATCCGGCCGCGCAGGTCGGCACCTGAGCGCAGCGGATCGAGGAGGTCGAGGTAGTCGGCAGGGACCAGTGGCGTGGTGATCCGCTCGGCGAGCTGGAGGAACCGGTCGCGCAGCGTGCCCATCGGGGTGGCCCTGGGTGCTGTTGTCGTCATAAGACCACCATCCCTTGATCTCAGGGATAAAATCTTGACCAGCCAGGGTGAAACACCAGAATGTATTTGTTTGGAAAGAACAGATTTGATGGACGGCGTTGCGGAACCTGACGGCCGACGGGTCACCGGCTTAGTGCTGAATGACCTGGTGGTCGCCGCTTTGCAGGGCGTCCTGCCGGCTGTCGCCGAACACACTGTGGCCGCCGTCACGGTCGAGGTGCCCAGTTACGCGGATGCCTTCAGCGGGCGGATGGGCCGGCGGATCGAAGGTGCCGTCAAGATGGCGCTTGGAGCCTTCCTGCAGCTGGCCGCCCGTCCACACGACTCCGATCCCGGCCCGACGTTGTCGCCTGCGCTCGAGGGCGCCTACGAACTCGGGCGCGGTGAGGCACGTCAAGGGCGTTCCATCGACGCGCTGCTATCTGCCTATCGCGTCGGCGCGCGGGTGTCGTGGCGTGAGCTCTCCGAAACCGCCGTCGACCGGGGACTGCCACCGTTGATGATCGCCCGTTTCGCCGAATTGGTGTTCGCATTCATCGATGAGCTCTCCGCGGCAAGCGTTTCCGGGCATGCCGATGAATTGGCCTCCACGGATCGAGAACGACGGCGCCATCTCGACCGCCTCGGGCAGGACCTTCTCGCCGGCGTGCCCACCGAGATACTGCGGGCGAGTGCCGAGCGCGCCGAGTGGCGTCCGCCGGAGACGCTCACCGCGGTACTGCTTCCGTCGGCCCAGGCTCGGGGCGTGGCGTCCCGATTCGGGCAGTCCACATTGGAACTCAGTGGCGACCTGCCCGGTATCGAGGCGTCTGAGTCTGTCGTCGTGCTGCTCATCCCAGACATGCACGGGTCCAACCGGTCCCGGCTACTGCGAGAACTCCGAGATCGCCGGGCAGTGGTCGGTCCTGCCCGCGCCTGGACTCAGGCGCAGTCGTCCTATCGTCGCCTCCTGCAGGCGCGCGAACTTCATCTCGCCGGAGATGACACCGGCACGATCGACACCGACACCCATCTCGTCGCACTCGTGCTCGGCGCTGACCGCGAGGCCGCTGAGGACCTCCGCCACCAGGTGCTCGCACCGCTCGATCAGTTACGTCCCAACACCGCCGAACGGCTGGCGGAAACACTGCGGTCCTGGCTACTACACCAAGGCCAACGCGATGCTGTGGCTGCCGATCTATTCGTCCACGCCCAAACCGTGCGATATCGCATGACCCAACTCCGCGAGCTCTACGGCGAACGCCTCAACGACCCCCAGACGGTTCTCGAACTCATTGTGGCCCTGTCTATCCCGGCGACTGCCGGCTCGCATGCCGTACACCTGAGTAGGGTCGAGCCGTGACGCGCGAAAAGGCCCAGGCATCGACCTCGATTTTGACACTGGTCGCGGCGGCCCGGGTTGTCGTGGGGGCGACGATGATCCTCGTGCCGACCCGGATCTTTTCACCAGGGTCGGGGACAGAAACGCTACTCATGCGGACCATTGGGATCCGTGATGTGGTTATCGGCTCGGGCGCTTGTGCGGCGTGGGCACGCAACGACGAAAGCGAATTGCAACGGTGGGCAACGGTTGGACTTCTCAGCGATGGAGCCGACTTTGTTACCGGCCTTCGCAGCAGGCCGCTGGTCGGCTCCACAAGCGCACTGATCGCCACGCTTTCGCCAGTACCGTTCGTGGCGGCCGGGATACTGGGTTTAACCCGCAGGTTCAGAAAGCTTTGACGGAAAGGCTTTCACGAACGACTCGGTGACCGCGCGAGTGCTCACTACGACGGGATGGGCAGGCGGCCATCGGATTTCGGCTGAAATGATTCGATGGTTTCGAGTAAAACGGCGGGGCCTTTGGCTTCCCAGTTCAGGAAGTGGCCGGCCTCAGGGACCGTAATCAACCGCGCCCCTGGCACACCGGCCGCAAGGCGCGCGGCGTGACCGCGCGGCGTGGTGCGATCGGCAGCACCCACTATCACAGCGGTCGGCACCTGGATTTCGCTGAGGCGCGGGTAACGGTCCTCTCGCACGAACGCCCGCGCGATCGGTAGTAATGCTTGATGGTGTTGCTGTGCGAAGACTTCTTGGAAAACCGAAATCATCGCCGGCGATGGCCGCGTCCCACATTGGGCGGCGCCAAACAATGTGCCAACTGTTTTGGTGCTCACCAGCTTTTGCAACAGTCCGCTTTGCAGCAGAGGCATCTGTAACCGGTTCAGTGGTGCGCCATCGTGAATACGTCCTGCCCACGTCGCGAAGAGGATGAGACCGCGCAGACGCTGAGCCAGATCAGGGTGGTCGAGCACGGCGCGGATCGCGACGAACCCTCCCATCGAGTGTCCGACCAGCACCCCGTCCCGCACGTCGAAATGCTCAAGAACCGCGACGTAGTCGCCCGCCATGGCCGCAGAGCCACTTCCGTCGGAACCCAACGTGGAACGCCCATGTCCCCGCTGGTCGAAAGCGATCACTCGATGGCCGCGCTCGACGAGAGCGTCCCAAACGAGATTCCACTCGGCCGCCGTCACACCGAACCCGTGGGCCAGAACCACGGCGGGACCCTCACCGGCCGAAATTGCACGCAACACCGTTCCGTCCGAACCGTTGATGAGAACTTCCTCGCCCTCAGGCTCACGGGCCAGCCTGTCCCGTGGGTACGGGTCGGGGTTGGCGTCGATCCGCGCGACGGCTGCACGAACCGCCCGCCAGCCCGTCGCACCGATGGCACCGGCCAAGGCGGCGGCGACAACTCCAGCTCTTACCACGCCTGCCAATGTCAATTGCCGGCCTCGATAGCCGCGACTCTCGCGGTGGCGTCGGGTCCGCAAAACAGCTGGAGGTCTGCCGCGCCAGCGGCCATCAGATCGTCGATGCGGTGTTTGAGGTCACCCGAGGAGACATGGGCATAGAGATTCGCACCCGGGCAGGAAGTCTGGGCTAGGTCTCGATGGCCCGCCAATGTGCTGGTCGGGATTCCAAAGGTCCGGGCCGCCCATGCGAACGCGAGAGCGGCACCATGAATCTGGGCCTCCGACACAACCTCTCGATCGAAGTCTCCTTCGCAGAGGACAAGGAAATGGCCCGTCGTGTTGTAATCAGTAGCCGTGTCGCCTGCGATCTTTGGGCTCCGCAGTTCATAGATGTTGCCATTGCGGTCAACACCGACGTGATACGCGATGTCGATCCATCCCTGTTGGTCTTGGTGATAGCGCTGGTCCTGGCGCAAGCGGCCGGGTGCATTTCGGTTGTCGCCCAGGACCACAGCCTCGTGGTGCAGAGTCATGCGGGTGACCGAGTGAAGCTTTCCTCCGGTGCGTGCGGGCCGGGCGCCCCAAGCATCTCGGCAAAGTAACTGAGCCGACGAGATGGCCGGCGCCGGTGCGAGCGGTCCAGACGGTGGCCGTGCCGGCAGGCCGGCGTCGGTTGCCGCCATCGCAGCCAGTTTTGCCGAGGGTGGGTTCTTGCCATTCGAGGAAACATGGTCCATTCGCGGCTCGCTAGAGCAGGCGCCGATCGTGGACGCCAAGCCGACGCTGCCTGCCACTCGGAGCAGCTGACGGCGGGTGAAGAAATCAGGCTGGTCAGGCTCGTCCATGGTCACCAAGTATCGCCGACTCCTGGATGTCGCGTCCGGGGATAGCGCGAGGTCAGCTCGCCAGCGGTGCGCTGGGGTTCATCTGAAATCGTGCGTATCCGGCCGGTCAACCCTCGATCGAATTCGGGTCGAGGCGGTTAGTCGGTACCCCATTGATGTAGGTGGCTTGGCCGTTGCCCATGGACCAGTCTGCTGGTTGCACTGTCATGAGATTGAAGAAGACGTCTTCCGGACGAACCTGCAGCTTCTCCTGCAACTGGTCGACGACCGCCCGATAGAACGCGTCCTTCTGCTCGGGGCTCGCGACATCAAGGAAGATCAGCTGAATGAAGATGCAGTTTTCCGACCGGTAGATACCGAGGTAGTCCGGGTCGAAAAGGAAGTTCTCCGCCTTGTGTTCGGTGATGGTCTGGAACCGATCCTCGGGCACTCCCAGACATTCGATCATCTTGTCGTACACGACATCTGCGATGGTGCGGCGATATTCCGCCGACTTGCCCTCGATGAGATCGATTCGAGCTAGTGGCATGACGGCTGTCCTTTCCAAGCGCTGATGTCTGATCAGAAGCCTAGAGGGGTCAGCGTCAGTGCTTGATCAGCGACGGGCAAAAGAGCGCTGTTCCACGTTGCAGCTGCTGGCAGCGACAGCGGCGACGTGGTTGCGCAGCTGGTGTTTGTGGTCGCGCGCGAGTCGACGGCCCAGAACCCGGTCGTCGCGACGGGTCACCGTGCAACTGCGCTGAATCAGCCTCTCCAGCTGCTGCCAGCTGAGGCCGTCGAGGTCGCCGTCCGAGTCGTGGCTGGCGACTACTACCGCACCGCGGAGGAGCGGCACTGTTTTGGCGGTGAACTCAGTCGTGGCCAGCAGCAGTTCGGTGGCGCGGCGGTTGACTTTGCCGCGGCACCGCCGTGTTGACGGGGTGAACCAGAAGTCGAACTGCCGGTCGGCGCTGGTCAGGCTTTCAAGCCCAAAGTTGCGAACGAGCTCGGCGATATCGGCGTTGCTGTAAGCGCGAGTTTCGTAGACAACGTCGTTGGGGCTGAAGTAGAGCACGGTGTTCATCTGATTGGCCTTAATCGCTTGTGGCTGGACTGTCTCAAAGGAATAACGCCGAATTACAACGATGTAGTTCCCAGGATCACGGATCAAATAAACATCGCTAACGAAAAAGAACCAATGTCTAGGGCGAGAAAGGTGTGGAAATGGTGCCGCGACCCATTGCGACCAGCGACAAAGTGGGTGATCCGGGCGAGATTGCGGGTGGATTTCTGACAGACTGTTGGGATCGGCCCATGTCCCCAGCGTCCGTCACCGTCAATCTCGAAATGTGGAGCACGTTGATGAAAGCTGCCGCTATTCCGCCCGCTGAGCGGTCGTTATCTGCCGCGATGCGCGAGGGCTCACAGGAGCAGCATGACGCCGCCGAGCGGTCGCCGTTCATCAGCGAACTGCTCGGCGGCAATCTCAATACGGATGCCTACGTTGACTATTTGCTTCGCCTACGCGTGGTTTACGCCGCGTTAGAGGACGCCGTGCGCATCCACCGGGATGATCCGCTCGTTGCTGTCGTTTATGACCCTGCCTTGGAACGTTTGCCGGCTATCAATGCCGACTTGCAGCACTGGGCCGGTGATCAATCGCGAAAGCTCAATTCACCTGCTGCAGAAGAGTATCGGGGCCGGCTTGCAAGCACCGACAGCGGCGGTGCGCTGCTGGCGCACCACTACACCCGCTATCTGGGAGACCTCTCCGGCGGCCGAGTTATCGGCCGCGCGCTAGACCGCGTGTTCAACCTTGGTGGGGTCGGCTTGACGTTCTACGACTTCCCGATGCGACCGAAACCCTACAAGGACGCCTACCGGGCCCGGCTCGATGCCCTCTCTCTGCAGACCGGACAGGTCGAGGAAGTCGTCAGCGAAGTGCAAGTTGCCTTTCGTCTCAATCAAGCGTTGTTCGACGAGCTCGCGGGCAACTTGCTGAACTGGCGGGCCTGATCGCATGACCGGCGGCGAGAGGCACATCCCGTCGTCGCCGGCGGACGCTCACCCGGCCGATGAGTTCGTGCCGGTCGGCACGCGTATCGACCTGGACAACTGTGCCCGCGAGCCGATACACATCCCAGGCAGCATCCAGCCGTAACCATCGTCACCCTTCGCCGTCCTTAAGTGCTGACGTCCCAGTCGTCTCAGGATATTTCTGGGCGGGTACCGTCTAGTGTTGGCTCCCTTTTCAGCCCGAAGGACTAGAGAGCACTGGACTGGGTTCATATTCTTTGGGAGATACCAACTAGTGCAAGAGTGCAAACATGCGTAAACCTCTAGTACCAAATCGATCGCAGCCGACCTGATGTTTAGCGGTGCGGGCGTCGCGAACGGGACCGCACCCGACGCACCGACCCGGCGGTCGACGGCAGACTGGGCGGAAGCGCCGCGACAGCACAGACTTCGGCGGTTCGGCCGCTCGCGGCGCGGACCACGGTCACGCATTTATGACGAGGAGATGGCATGAACACCGCTCTGCCAGGCCGTTTCGCTCACCTCACAACGCTGACGGTGAAGATTCCCGGCGCGCGGAACTGGGGGCGGGTAACGGCCGCCGATCATCGGGTCGGGAACTGATGGCGATCACAGGTGTAGCTGAATACGCCCATTTAAGCGACGCGGACGTCGAGGCGCTTGCCGTCGAACTGGACGCGATCCGTCTCGATATCGAGGATGTGCTCGGCGCGAGCGACAGGGCGTATATCGCCCGCGCCATCGCTGTTCAGCGCTGCCTCGACCTTGCCGCCCGAATCCTGATCGGCGCCAGTCGAACCAGGACTGGGTGGGCGCTCGGAACGCTCACACTGGCCGCGGCCAAGAGTATCGAGAACATGGAACTTGGCCACAATATCGGCCATGGCCAATGGGATTGGATGAATGACCCCGAAATCCACTCCACCACATGGGAGTGGGACATGGCAGGTCTGTCCTCGCAATGGAGATACTCGCACAACTACCGCCATCACATGTTCACCAACGTCGTCGGTGTCGACGACGATCTCGGTTACGGCGTTATGCGGGTCACCCGTGATCAACAGTGGAAGCCCAGCAATCTGCTGCAGCCGCTGCGGCACTTGTTGCTGGCGCTTACCTTCGAATTGGGTATCGCGCTGCACAGTTTGTACTCCGAACAGGACCGCGGGCAGACGGATGCCGAAAAGGCCGGTCACGGTAAGGCTCTGCGCCGCAAAATCGCTCGCCAGGTGGTCAAGGATTACCTGCTCTTCCCCGCGCTCGGCGGGCGGGGCTGGCGGCGTGTCCTCTTCGGCAACGCGCTCGCCAACGTGCTGCGAAACCTGTGGTCGTACGCGGTCATCTGCTGCGGCCATTTCGCCGACGGAGCCGAGAAATTCACCCCCGAGGCCCTTGAGGATGAGACCAAGGCACAGTGGTATCTACGACAGATGTTAGGTAGCGCCAACTTTCGCGCTGGACCGGTGATGGCGTTCATGAGTGGAAACCTGTGCTATCAGATCGAACATCATCTCTATCCTGATCTGCCGAGTAATCGATACGCCCAAATCGCCGAGCGGGTACAGGCGGTCTGCGCCAAGTATGACTTGCCTTACACCACCGGGCCGCTGGTCCGCCAATACCTGCTGACGCTGCGCACGATCGTCAAACTCGCTCTGCCGGACTGGTTGTTGGTCGCGTCGTCGGATGATGCCCCCGAAACCGCGTCCGAAAAGAAATCTCGCGGCGTCGTGAAACGACCGGAACGTCGATTGCTCAGATAAAGTCCGAGCCGCCGTCGACGTTCACTGTCGCTCCGGTGACGTAACCGTTGCGCTTCGACACCAGATAAGCAGTGATCGAGGCTATCTCTTCGGGGAGCCCGGCCCGGCCGAGGTCGCAGGGCTGGTGGAAGTTGTTGTTGATCCACGTCATCACGTCGTGCGGATTCGAGGCATCGAGGCCGTCGGCAGCGAGAACGTCCTTGAGGTTCTCGGTGAAGCTGGCGGTCACGATGGTGCCGGGACACACGCAATTCACCAGAATACCATCTGGTGCAAGGCTTTTCGATAAGTTCTTGGTGACGCTGGACAGTGCCGCCTTAGACGCGGTGTAGGCGACGATACGGGGGCTTTGTCGCTGAATGGAGTGCGCCGACAGCGTTACGATGCGACCCCACTCCGCGGCGCGAAGCATCGGCAGCGCGGCACGGATCGAGCGCACGCCCGACATGGTGCCGAGCGCGAAAGTCGCATCCCATTCTTCGTCGCCCATCTCCTCGAAGAACCCGTCACCAGGTCCGATGGTGTGTACCAGGCTGTTGAGCTCACCCCAGCGGTCGGCGACGAAGGCGAAGCCGTCAGCGATCGACGCGGCATCGGCCATATCCACGCTGATGCCCACCGCGTCGGGGGCGCCTGCGGCTTGCAGCTTTTCCACGGCGGCATCGAGACTGGTTTCGCCGCGGGCCATCACGGCAACGCGCGCGCCGTCTGCGGCCAGCGCCTCGGCGATGGCCAGCCCCATGCCCTTGCTGCCGCCGGTCACGACAGCTGTCGATCCGGCCAATCCTAGGTCCATCCTGTTTCCTCCTGATTGGGCTGACACGGGTGGTGTCCTGCGACTTGGGTGATCGTCTCGGCAGCTACGCCCAAGCCGCGCAGGCAGAATTGGACTGTGCGCTTGCGGACTTCTGCGCGCTCGCAGTCGCCTGTTGCCCATTGCCGTTCGGTGCTGGCCCACACGACGCCCTGAATCGACTGCGCCTCACTCGTGGGGTCGACACCGTAAAACACACCGTCGTTCATGCCACGTTGAATCTGGTCGACAAGGGGTTCGAGCATCTCGGCGTAGGCCGGCTGAATCAGCTCGGGGGCGGCGAATGTTTGGGATTGCGCCACGAGAGACATCCGGCGCAGGTCAGATTTGATGTTCTCGCTGAACGCGAGGTCCAGCCGTCCGTCGATCCACGCGGCAACGCCCTCGGCGGGCGTGCCGGCTGATGCCATTTTCCTTGTCAAGCGGCGCTTTTCCACGATTGCCATCTCAAGAAAGACAGTCGACACCAGCTGATCTTTTGAATCGAAATGGCGGTAGAACGCCCGCGTGCTCAGCTGAGCGCGCTCGAGCACCGCCGCAATACTCAGCCCTTGAACGCCGTTGGCGCGCAGTGATTTCGATGCTGCGGTCAATATTGCACGGCGCGTATCGGGGTCGGGTGCGAGCTTGCTTCGCCGTCGGGTGATCGGGACGCTCATGCGGCTCGGCTCGTGCTGCACGCTCACATCTCCTCCGCATCGAGGTCGTCGAGCCGCTTATCTGAGAACAGCGTTTTCATTTAGTCGAGACTCACTATGACAGCGGCGGCCAAGGGTGTCAATCGAACTGGCGAGGCAACAAGATTCAGGTGGTGGGCAATGACTGGCGGGTGCCAGCGGCGCGCACGTCCTGATCGACCTCTGTAGGCTTGACCGAGTGTGTGGAGCCACCGGTGAGGTGCGACTCGACGGTCATCCGCCAGACGTAGCAGCGGTGTCGGCGATGGCGGCCGTGATGACGCCGCGCGGGCCGGACGGAGGGGGTGTCTGGTCGCAAGGCCGGGTCGCCCTCGGCCACCGTCGCCTCAAAATCATCGACCTGACTGAAGCCGGAGCTCAGCCGATGGTCGACTCCGATCTAGGGCTGACGGTCGCCTGGAACGGGTGCATCTACAACTACAAGGAATTGCGCCGCGAGCTACAGGGCTACGGCTACCGATTCTTCTCGCACAGCGACACCGAGGTCCTGACCAAGGCCTATCACCGCTGGGGCGACGACTTCGTCGGCCATTTCAAAGGCATGTTCGCTTTCGCCATCGTCGAACGCGACAGCGGCCGGGTTTTGCTCGGCCGGGACCGGCTCGGCATCAAGCCGCTGTATGTGACCGAAGACAGCCATCGAATCCGGTTCGCGTCATCGCTGCCGGCGTTGTTGGCCGGTGGTGGCGTGGACACCCGAATCGACCACGTCGCGTTGCACCACTACATGACGTTCCATTCCGTGGTGCCGGCACCGCTGACCATCCTGCGTGGAGTGCGCAAAGTTCCTCCCGGATCGGTGGTCGCCATCGAGCCCGACGGACGCCGTATCACCACGACCTACTGGACACCCGATTTCACCAGGCGCGAGGACCGTTCCGACTGGTCCGAACGCGACTGGGAAGACGCGGTGCTTTCCTCGCTGCGGACCGCCGTCGAGCGCCGGCTCGTCGCGGACGTCCCGGTCGGATGCCTGCTGTCCGGCGGCGTGGACTCCAGCCTGATCGTCGGCCTGCTCGCCGAGGCCGGTCAACATGGGTTATCGACGTTTTCCATCGGCTTCGAGTCGGTCGGCGGTGTGCAGGGCGACGAATTCCAGTACTCCGACATCGTTGCCGAGCGCTTCGACACCGACCATCACCAAATCCGCATCGGGACCGACCGCATGTTGCCCGCTCTGGACGGCGCGATCGGGGCGATGAGCGAACCGATGGTCAGCCACGACTGCGTCGCCTTCTACCTGCTCAGCCAGGAAGTCGCGCGCCACGTGAAGGTCGTCCAGTCCGGGCAGGGCGCCGACGAGGTGTTCGCCGGCTACCACTGGTACCCGCCGATGGGTGCGCCGGCCGCCGCGACCCTGGAGGGATCGGTCGCCGAATACCGGGCCGCCTTCTTCGACCGTGACGTCGCCGGGCTGGAAGCGCTGGTGGCCGCGGGCAACGTCGCGCCGGGTGATCCCAGCGAGCGCTTCGTCGCCGAACACTTCGCGCGGGCCGGCGCCGAGACGGGTATCGACCGCGCGCTGCGGCTCGACTCGCTGGTGATGCTGGTCGACGATCCGGTCAAACGGGTTGACAACATGACCATGGCCTGGGGACTGGAGGGTCGCGTTCCCTTCCTCGACCACGAGTTGGTCGAGCTGGCGGCCACCTGCCCGCCGGAGTTGAAAGTCGCGCACGGCGGCAAGGGTGTCCTCAAAGAGGCTGCGCGACGGGTGATTCCGTCCGCGGTCATTGACCGCCCCAAGGGTTATTTCCCGGTCCCGGCATTGACTCATCTCGAGGGGCCGTACCTTGACATGGTCCGCGATGCCCTCTACGCGCCAGCCGCCAAGGAGCGCGGGTTGTTCGACGCCGGCGCGGTCGACGCCTTATTGGCCAACCCGAATGGCCGGCTGACTCCACTACGCGGCAACGAACTCTGGCAGATCGCGCTGCTTGAGCTATGGCTGCAGCGCCACGGGGTCACGGGACCTGCGGCATGACCGTCATCGATCCCTCAGAGGACCACCCTGAGGCGATCACGCTCGGCCTGCACCACGCGTCACCGCCACACATGGTGGACGCGATGGCGAAGGACGTCGAGCTGGATTTAGGTTGGGGCCGAATAATTTTCGGCCAGACCTTTGCCGATGCCAAGACGCTGGCAGAGGCGCTTCGACGGGAACGTCCCGGTCGACGTGACATCTGCATCTATGCCCGCGAATCGCACGTGGTGGTAGCCGGAGCGCCGTCCGAAATATTCATCGACCCCAGCCACACCTACCGGTTGCGGTTCGCCGAGACCTCGGAAGAGGACGAGGCGGCGCCTGCGCCGGTCGGTGTCACGGTGCGCACCCTGAACGAGCGGTCCGACGCAGATTCGATGAATCGCGTGTACGTCCGTTGCGGAATGGTCCCGGCGCCCGTGGACGTGACGTGGGACAACCATCTGCAAGAGCCGGCCGTGTCGTATCTGCTTGCGGTACGCGACAACGACGGTGCTGTAGTGGGCACGGTGACCGGCGTCGACCATGAGCTGCTGTTTTCCGATCCCGAGCGGGGCTCGAGTCTGTGGACGCTGGCGGTCGATCCGGCCGCCGGGATCCCGGGAATAGGTATCGCGCTGACCCGAAAGTTGGCCGCGCACTTTCGTCGTGCTGGCCGCGCCTACATGGACCTGTCGGTTACCCACGACAACGTGGCCGCGATCCGGTTGTACGAAAAGCTGGGCTTCACACGCGTTCCGGTTTTGGCGATCAAGCGGAAAAACGCAATCAACGAGCCGCTGTTCAGTCCGCCGCCGGAAACCGTCGACGACCTCAATCCCTATGCGCGCATCATCGCCGACGAGGCAGTGCGTCGCGGCATCCGGGTTGAGGTTCTCGATGCCGAAACCGGCGAGATGCGCCTCAGCCACGGTGGTCGCAGCGTGATCACCCGAGAATCGTTGTCGGAGTTCACCTCGGCGATCGCCATGTGCCGTTGCGACGACAAGAGATTGACCCGCCGGCTTGTCGCAGAAGCCGGGATCATCGTCCCGCGTGCCCATTTGGCGACTCTCGACAGCGACGACTACGAATTCTTGAGAGACGTGGGTGAGGTCGTCGTCAAACCCACTCGAGGTGAGCAGGGCAAAGGCATCACCGTCGGCATCACCGTCGAGCATGGTCCCGACGAGCTGACCGCCGCGGTGGCGCGGGCGCGGGCGCAATACCCGGAGGTGCTCATCGAGCAGCGGATAACCGGCGACGACCTTCGACTCGTGGTGATCAACGGCCGGGTTGTCGCCGCCGCGCTGCGACTACCGCCGGAGGTCATCGGTACCGGAGAGCACACCGTGCGGGATCTGATTGTGGCGGAGAGTCGACGCCGATCGGCGGCCACCGGAGGTGAGTCGCGCATTCCGCTCGACGAGGTCACCGAGGCGACGGTCGTCGAATACGGTTGGCAATTGGACGATGTCTTGCCCCAGGGGATTAAGCTGCGCGTTCGCCACACCGCCAACCTGCATCAGGGTGGGACGATCCACGATGTCACCACCGACGTAAACCAGGAGCTTTGCGGTGTCGCGGTGACGGCTGCCGAGGCGATCGGCATCCCGGTGACCGGCATCGACCTGCTCGTCCCCGATGTCACCGGCGAGGAGTACGCCTTCATCGAAGCCAACGAGCGACCGGGCCTGGCCAATCACGAACCACAGCCCACCGCGGCGGCTTTCATCGACTTCCTGTTTCCCGGCCAGCCTGGGCAGCCCTTTGCCTGGACCCCCGAGGAATCGCCGCGCAATCCCGATGATTCAGTCGTCAGATGAAGTCCGAGGCTCATCGCCGAGTCA
>Ga0302326_10014396_pt1 | contig 16713 bp, 15 predicted proteins | sample Palsa_T0_3_FD_202264 | JGI IMG/M metagenome (GOLD analysis project Ga0302326, IMG submission 202264) | Peat permafrost microbial communities from Stordalen Mire near Abisko, Sweden - Palsa_T0_3 | ecosystem: Environmental > Terrestrial > Soil > Palsa > Peat permafrost | place: Sweden: Abisko...
TTGGGACCACCTTGCCGGCGATCGGTCGCCTGGACGAAGCGATCGAGGAGATGCGAAAGGCAATCACCCTTGACCCCTTGTCTGCTCAATTCAGCCGCTGGCTGGGCCGGTTTCTGCTGTATTCCCGCGACTACGCTGGCGCCATCGCGCAGAATCTGAAGACGCTCGAATTGGACGCAGGCTATTTCCAGGCCTACCTCGACATCGGCGCGGCTCACCTGGCGCTCGGCGATCCCGAGCAGGCGCTGACATGGTGGCACAAGGGACAGATGCTCGACTCGAGCGTCCGGTCCTATGACGCGTTCATCGTTCGCGCGCTCGCCCCGCTCAGCAGGCACGAAGAGGCTGCTGAAATTCTGGCACGGCTGGAAGAGGAATCCCAGCATAAATACTTGCGGGCCGAATCCCTCGCCATGGGCTACGCAGCAATCGGTGATGCCGATCGGGCGTTCCTCTCATTGGAGCGAGCGTTCCAGGCGCGCTCCGCGGGCCTGATCTATCTCCAGATCGATCCCGGCTACCAATCGTTGCGCAAGGACCCGCGCTTCGGCGAGTTGGCCCAGCGGATCGGGCTGAAGTAAGGGATGTTGATCAATACCGCCGTCCGTACGCGGCGAGCTCGTGGACGCCAATCGAGATGCCCGAAAGCTGTCGGTCGCGACTGTCAACTCGGGGTCAAACTCGGTGATCGCATTGCCTCCTTCCCTATGGATACTATCGTCCGAGGCAATATCCACACGAGCAACAGCTACCTCGGAGATCACTATGACAGCAAGAACGGATGACCACGACGCGATCGTTCGAGTTATGCGCCTCTACATCGATGCATTCAATGAAAATGATGTCAGCAAGTTAAAAGAAGCCTTTGACGACGATGCCTGGATCTTCTACATCGACGCCGACGGTAGTCTTCATAAGCATCGGATCTCGGAAGACTTTGAGAGATGGGCTGCACCACCCAGTTGGGGCGTCGTGGGTCGTTTCATCTCGGTGACTCAGGTGGGAGATGCTGCCGCGGTCCAGCTCAGCTTTGACTCAGAGGACTCCAGTGGCTGGATCGACTTCCACAATCTGCTGAGGATCAACGGCGTCTGGAAGATCACGAACAAGACGGCCACCCACAGCAGCAGATAGGCCTGTCGCGAAGAATCGACCTGGCGAATTCTCATCCCCGGAAGTTGCCTTTCACGAGCGTCCATAAGGGGTCAACTTGATCCAATGGCTGGTCGCAAAACTCACCCGAAACATAGTCTGTTTTCCGGAAATTCGTTCCTTCCTTTACAATAGAGGCCATGCAAGCTGGAATGGACAGACAGGTCGCAGTCGCACTTTACGTGGTGGCAATGGTGGCCGTCATAGTCGGTGTGGATTTCGCGTTCTTCATAAACCGATTTTGGGAACGGCTGACAGCGAACGTTGGCGTTGTCTTGGTGTTCGCAGCTTTCTATTTGAGATTCCTCAGGAGTCCATGAACAAGGCGCGACAGCGCCTTGCGTGATAGCTCGGCGAGAAACGAGCTTCAGATACCCGCTAAATCCGGGAGCTGCTCGATCTCGCTGGACAGGGCAGCGGATTCGGTGACATGGCGTTTTCGAGATCTCGTCCGTGCCCGGGCGCGGTGATCGGAATTCGTGAGTCCGCACAATTTTCCGCTCACCAATCAGGCGGCTGGCGACGTGCGCGGTCCGCGCCTTCGCTCCAACTACGTTGAACGAAGTTAAAAATGACTGAGCAGCAGCAGTACGAGAAACAGCTCCCTAGTATGGCTCCGAAGAAAAAGCATTGCTGGAACTTAGCAATAGGCGGCCGGCCGCATTTGGGTGATTCCGTCAGCCATGTTTCCAACATATTTTCGGCGAAACCTCATATGACTTTGTTGCGACTAGATGAAATACTTTGCATCGAGTGACAACTCGTCCCTAAACGACCGGAACCACACATCATGAGTTACAACAATCATGAGCAGCGATGCATCCGGTTCGGGGACCGTCACTCCCACGCGTGTTCTCGCCCGTAGAGTTTTCATTTCCAAGTGGGTGAACGAGAAGATCCCTGCATGGGATCAGATTCTCACCGCGCCTGATGTCGCACGCCTGATTCGACGTCAGCGGTGGACCGTTTCCACACTGACGACTCTAGGAAAATTCCCGCAAAAACAGCGATTTCGCGGCCGCGGGATCGGCTGGCTGCGAGACGGTGTGCTGGTTTGGATGGCAAGCCGTCATGCTGGCGGGGCGCCTATGTTTCGGCGAAAGATCACCCGTCACCTGTACCCGCCGCACGAATGCAGCAGTTCGTGCGCAGCTCTGAAAAATCTTGGCGGATCTTCCATCCGCCGGTCTGTACGACGGTGAGCTCGGACTTACTGCCGACTACACACTTCGATCCGGATACGCTGTGAAGAGTCTCGATCTCGACGAAGCCGCTGCGTTTTTGCATATGCACCCCGAAGAGGTTCGGTCCCGGACGAAGCGCGGCCTCATTCCCGGGGCGAAGGCCGGCCGACGGTGGGTTTTTCTTGAGATCGATCTCGCCGATTTCCTGCGCTCGCTATATCCTGTGAGACGGCAAGCGCTGCAAGTGACTAACTCACAGGAGGGTGTATGTCACTTAGAAAGCGCGGGTCGGTCTGGTGGATCGACTTCGTCACGCCGAGTGGCGAGCGAGTACGACGATCTGCTAAGACCGGCAACAAGGTCCAAGCGCAAGAGCTGCACGACAAGCTGAAGGGCGAAGTCTGGCGACTCCAGAAGCTTGGGGATCGGCCAAGGCGCATCTGGCAGGATGCAGTGGTCCGTTGGCTTCGTGAACAGGCCCACAAGGCCAGTATCGAGGACGACAAAGACAAGCTGCGTTGGCTCGAGCGTTATCTGGCCAATCAGGAACTCGAGAATATCAATCGGGGTTTGATCGATGCGATCACCGAAGCGAAGCGAGCGGAAAGATGCAGCAATGCAACTGTAAACCGGATGCTCGCGCTCGTTCGGGCGATCCTGCGCAAATGTGTCCGCGACTGGGAATGGCTCGATCGTGCGCCGGCGGTACGGCTCCTCAAAGAGCCGTCGCGTCGAATTCGATTCTTGAATCGACACCAGGCACGAATACTACTGTGCGAGTTACCGCCTCATCTGCGCGACATGGCGAGCTTCACGCTCGCCACCGGCCTCCGTGCAGCGAACGTGACGGGCCTGACCTGGGATCAGGTCAATCTTTCACGCAAGCTCGCATGGATTCATCCGGATCAGGCAAAGGCCAGGAAGGCGATCGCGGTGCCGCTCAACGACACCGCGGTAGAGGTCGTGCGCGCGCAGAAAGCAAAGCATCCCACAAGGGTGTTTACTTACGAGGGCGAACCGATCAGGCAAGTCAGCACGAGAGCCTGGTACAAGGCGCTGAAACGAGCCGGAATCGAGGACTTTCGATGGCACGACTTGCGCCACACGTGGGCCAGCTGGCACGTGCAGAGCGGCACGCCGCTCTTCGCGTTACAGGAGCTCGCCGGGTGGGAGACCGAGAAGATGGTGCGCCGTTACGCGCACCTCACCGCAGAGCATCTGATGGCCTATGCCGGCAAGATGGAAAGTCACGGCACAAATACGGCACAACCACCGGATTTCTGCGGCACAGCCTGACTGCAAGTATTTGGAAAATAAAAAATTTGATGTGGCCAGGGGTGGAATTGAACCACCGACACGCGGATTTTCAGTCCGCTGCTCTACCAACTGAGCTACCTGGCCGTCGAAGGGGAAGCGGCTATTAGACCCGGCTGGCGCGCAGGGCGTCAAGCGAGCGTTCGGTTAACTCGTTGATTCTTCGGCATCACCGCGATGCCTCAGCGCCGCGACGTCCAACAACGAGGTGCAGCGTGCACAGTCGCAACGGAGGTCGGCAGGGCCTGGCGTCACTATTTCTGCGGGCGCACTCCGCAACGCGATGGCTTGTGAGTCACCCTCTGCGGCGCCGGCCCTCGGCAGCCCAGCGCTGATGGCAGGCGAAATGCAAATTCAGCATGCGCATCACGCCGTCGAGCGCAAGTTCCACCTGGTACTCGATGTCAGTCGGATGGATCCGACCGTTACACAGATTGCACGTGGTGCCGGTGCCACGGCTCGCCCAGGTCCGCAGGGGTTTCTGATAAGGCGGCGGCTGCGTGCCGCCGTCCGGTGTTGCAATACTCTCCGCGTGCGCATGCATGACGCACCTCTTTATTGTTGCCTGGCAATCGTAACGCAGTGACCTGCCGAACAGATGACATATGACGCTTTCAACTTGCTGGAGGCTTAAAACCCTCCGGCGCCTTGGAGCCCGGGCCGAAGAAAAATTTTTCCATCTCCGACTCGAGGAATTTGCGCGCCTTGGGTTCGACCGGCGTCAGGCGGTATTCGTTCATGAGCATCGTCTGATGAGCAATCCAGCGGCTCCAGGCTTCCTTCGAGACTTGCTCGTAGATTCTCTTGCCGAGCTCGCCCGGATAGGGCGCGCGGTCGAGCCCGGGCGCTTCACGCTTCAAGAGCACACATTGCACCATGCGGGACACGCTCAACTCTCCAGGCGGTGGGCCGCAGGCGCATCGAACAGCGTGGGATCTGCAAGACGATCGAGCAAGGTTTTGATCGGTGCAGGCATGCCGATGCGCGCAGGCTCGCGAGTGTTATACCAGAGGCTCTGATTCTCATCCATGACACCGGCGGGACCGCTGCAGCGCGTCAACAGCGGCGAAATGACGAGATCGAAATGAGTGAAGCTGTGCTGCACCATTTCGAGCGCCTGCGGATTGCCGCACGCACGCAACAACGATTGATCGGCGAAAATTCTCGCGGCAGACGGTGTGTCGAACTCGGGCAGGCACCACAGTCCGCCCCATACACCGCTTTCCGGCCGCCGCTCGAGGAGCACTGCACGGTCCTCGCGCACCGCGATCAGCATGAACACCTGTCGGCTGTGACGCGCGCGCGCCGGGCGTGGCGCGGGAATCTCGTGCTGGCGTCCGGTGCGACACGCGACGCACGCTTCACTGAGAGGACAGAAGGCGCATAGCGGCCTGCGCCGCACGCACACCGTCGCTCCCAGATCCATGATCGCCTGGGTATAGACCGCGACGTTCTCCTGTGGCGTGCAGCGTTCAGCGAGTTGCCACAGCCGCTTGATCGTTGCGGCGTCGGTCGAAGGACCGGGAATTCCAAAGTAGCGCGCCAGCACGCGCTTGACGTTGCCGTCGAGAATGGCGAATGGTGCGTCGCGGCTGAGCGCCAGGATCGCGCCCGCCGTCGACCGGCCGATTCCCGGTAGCGTCATAAGCACATCAAAGCTCTCCGGAAATTCGCCGCCGAACTCGGCGCAGATGCGCTGCGCTGCGCGGTGCAGGTTGCGCGCCCGGGCGTAATAACCGAGCCCGGTCCATAAATGCAGCACGTCATCGATCGGAGCACCGGCGAGCGTTGTGACATCCGGAAAGCGTGCGATGAATCGCTCGTAGTAGGGAATGACCGTAATCACCTGCGTCTGCTGCAGCATGATCTCCGAGATCCACACTCGATACGGTGTGCGCTGCTTCTGCCAGGGCAGATCGTGGCGGCCGCGGCGCGCATGCCACTCGATGAGCGCTGAAGTGACTCGCGTGTAGGGGCTCTCCACACTGCGAATTCTAGCAACGGCCGAGCGCCGTTCGCGCTCCCCCGCCCAGCGGATCCGCTGGCAGGCAATCGCAGTGAGAAAAAAGGCGGATTACGCCTCGTGAAAAAAGACGCCGCCGGGATCGTGCTCGAGAGGGGGTCACGGGCTCCGAACCGGCGGCGTGCCTGGTCTACCTTGGTAGGTGGACACTTGTGGACGTTGAGGCGACATCCACGACTTAGATAATGCAACCCGTATGCCAGAACGTACTTCCGAAGCATTTTCCGAGGCGGGTCAACGACCTAGCGCCACAAGCTGCAATCCCGCGCAGTAACGCATCGTGCGCGATTGATCCGCAGTAGAGCGCGCCCGGGTGCGCACGCACGGACTTTGTGCAAGATGCGGTAAAAGGCGCTCGGCGCGCTCGGAAAGTCCGTGCGCCCGCGCTACCACCTCACGAGCGGCGGCAAGCTCATGAGATACGCCTCAGGGTCCGCATCGGTGCCAAATCCAAATTGCGTGCCGCGGTCATACACCAGGTTGAACTCGACATAACGCCCGCGCTTCACGAGCAGCTGATCGCGCTCGGCCGCATCAAATGCCGCATGCTTGCGGCGCGCGACAATCATCGCAAATACGCCGAGGAATGCCTCCCCCACGGCGCGCACGAATGCGAAATCCGCTTGCGGGTCTGGGCTTGCAAGCTGATCGAAGAAGATTCCACCGACACCGCGCGGCTCCTGCCGGTGCGGCAAATAGAAATACTTATCGCAGGCCTCCTTGAATTCTCGATAGGCATCGGCGCGGTAGGTATCGCAGGCGCTGCGCAGGGCATCGTGAAAAGTCGCGGTGTCCTCCGCGTTGGGAAACGTGGGAGTAAGATCGGAGCCGCCGCCGAACCAGGCGCGACTGGTACTCAAATAGCGCAGATTCATGTGCACAGCGGGCACGTGCGGGTTGTACATGTGCGCGACCAGAGAAATGCCGCAGGCCTGAAACTTCCCCTGCGATTCTTCGGCGCCGGGGATCTGGCTCTTGAACTGCGGTGCCAGAGCCCCCCAGACGTGGCTGACGTTCACGCCCACTTTCTCGAAGACGCGGCCGCGCATCAGCCGTGTTTCACCCCCGCCCTGCAGGCGATGTCCCGCCGGCCGCGCCCAGGTGCGGTGCGCAAACGTGCCGCTCTCCTCCAACGCCTCGAAGGCGCTCACGATACGCTCCTGCAGATCCCGGAAGTAGGCGGCGGCGGCGCCGGTAAGATCCCGATCAGTCACGAGCCGTGCGCTCGTGGACGTAATCGATGAGCCGCGCCACGGCATCAGGATCGGTGTCCGGCCAGATGCCGTGCCCCAGGTTGAAAATGTGGCCGGCAGCGGGGCCCGCATCCGCGAGCACCGCGTCCACCTGGATGCGCAAGTCCGCCGGCGCTGCAAAAAGCGCGGCTGGATCAAGATTGCCCTGGATAGCCTTCGCTGCACCGAGAATCTGGCGATTCGCGGTGAGCGAACTCCGCCAGTCCACGCCGACGACATCGACGTCAAGCTCAGCCACGGCCTGCATGAGTGCGGAGCCCTGATTGGCGTAGTAGATGATCGGCACGCCCAGGTCGCGCAGGCCAGTGACGGTGCGCTCAACCGCCGGCAGAGCGAAGCGCCGATACTCCTTTATGCCTAGAAGTCCCGCCCAGGATTCAAATAGCATGAGAGCCTGAGCGCCGGCCTGAGCCTGAGCGCGAAGATACGCCACCATGGCGTCGCCCAGATGCGCGAGCAGTCGCTCGGCGGATGCGGGGTGCGCATACAAAAAGGCGCGCGCCGCCGCAAATTCCTTTGACGGCCTGCCACAGACGAGATAGCAGAAAAGCGTGAAGGGTGCACCGGCGAAGCCAATGAGCGGGACGCCGCGCGGCGCGTTGGCGCGCACCAGGCGCACCGCTTCGAGCACGAAGGGCACGTCGCGTTCCGGCACGAGGGACGCCAATGCCTCAATCTGGGCATCGGTGCGGATAGGGTCCCGCACGATGGGGCCGGGCTCAAACTCAAGCTCGATGCCCATGCCCTGCAGCGGCGTCATGATATCGCTGAACAGAATCCCGGCATCGAGCGGGTAACGCCGCAGCGGCTGCAGCGTCGCTTCCGCCGCAAGCTCCGGAGTACGCGTGAGCTTCACGAAATCAACCTGGGAGCGAAGCTTGCGGTATTCGGGCAGGTAGCGCCCTGCCTGACGCATGATCCAAATCGGCGTGTAGGCGGTGGGTCGCGCGCGGCACGCCTCCAGAAAGACGCTCATTCGGAAAGCCAGCGGCACACAGCGGGCGCGTAGTAAGTGATGATGAGGTCGGCACCGGCCCGCAGGATGCCGGTCAAAGTTTCGAAAACCGCGGCACGCTCGTCGATCCAGCCGCGTTCGCTCGCGGCCTTGATGAGGCTGTACTCGCCTGACACGTGATATGCCACGACCGGCACCGTGACGCTATCTCGGATGCGCGCGATCACATCAAGATAGGGGCCCGCCGGCTTTACCATCACGAGGTCGGCGCCTTCTTCGATATCGAGGAGAACCTCGCGCAGCGCTTCGCGACCATTGGCTGGATCCATTTGATACGCGCGCCGGTCGCCGAATGCCGGTGCGGACTGCGCCGCTTCCCGGAACGGCCCGTAATAGGCCGAGGCGTACTTGGCGGCGTACGAGACGATAGGCGTGTTCGCGAAGCCTGCGCCGTCGAGCATCTTGCGTATCGCAAGCACACGGCCGTCCATCATGTCCGAAGGTGCCACGGCATCGGCGCCGGCGCGCGCATAGTTGAGCGCGACCTTGGCAAGCGTTTCGACTGAGGAGTCGTTGTCGACCTCGCCTGAGGGCAGTACATGCCCGCAGTGTCCGTGATCGGTGGCGCCGCACAGGCACACATCGGCCCAGACCAGAAGCGCAGGATGTGCGCGCTTGATCGCGGCAATCGCTTCGGGCACGAGGCCCTGTGGATCAAGCGCGGCGCTCGCCTGCGCATCCTTCTCGGCCGGAGCCGCAAACACCATGAGCGCAAGCACGCCCGCCTCCAGCGCCATCTTCGCCTCCCGCACCGCTTCGTCGACCGAAAGCTGGCAGATGCCCGGCATGCTGGTCACGGCCCGACGCACACCGCGCCCCGGCACGATGAAGAGCGGATAGATGAGTGCATCGCCAGTCAGGCGCGTCTCGCGCACCATGCGTCGCCAGATTTCCGACTGGCGCAACCGCCGCGGTCTTTGCAGGGGGTATCCCATGGCTATGGCCTCGTTTGCAGCAAACGCTGAGTGGTATTGGCGAGTCCGGAGAGAGTGGCTGTTTCTGCGAGCACGGCGGTCCGGCCGCGTTCGGCAAGCGCGCGCGCCGTCGTCGGACCGATGGCGACGACCGCGGCCTGCGCGAGCAGCCGGGTGAAATGGGGCAGCCCGAGCGCGCGCTCAAGCTCAATGACCGCCGAGGGGCTTGCGAAGGTCACCGCGCCGATCACCTCGCGCTCGATCCAGGCGCGGCAATCGTCGGCGTCAAGCAGCGCTGCCTCAGTGCGATAGCCCTCGACCTGATGCACCTCGGCGCCGAGCTGCGTCAACCCCTGCGAAATCATGGGCAGCGCGCGCGAGCTTGCCGGGTAGAGGATTTTGGCACCGGCGCACCCTTGGGTTGCGAAGGCGTCGACGAGCGCCGCCGCATTGGCATCGTTGGGCAGAAGGTCCACGGAAAAACCGCGGTGGCGCAGCACCTGCGCGGTGGCCCGACCTATTGCGGCGACGCGCACCCCGGGCGGCAGGCGCGGCAGCCAGCGAATGACCGCCGTGACCGCGTGGCGGCTGGTGAACACTATCCAGTCAAAATCCTGAATGCGCGCCAGCGCCCGTTCGAGCGCATTCCCGGCCGCGGGCGCCGTGCGTACGGCCGGCCACAAGAGAACGTTAAGGCCGAGGCTGCGCAACTGCGTGCTCAACGGACCGTCGGCGGCCTCCGCGCGCGTGACCACCACGGCGACGGCAGAACCCATCTCGGTCACGGCGCAGCCACGGTGTGATCGACCTCGCGCACCGCGGCGATCAGCCGCCGTGCGCCCTTCGCCAGGAGCTCCTGCGCCAGGCGCTCTCCCAAGCGCGCGGCATGCGCCGGATGCGCGGCAGCGGTACCCGCAACCGTCAATCGGGATGAACCGTCGAGCGCGCACACCGACGCGTGCAGATGCAATTCTTCGCCGCGGAGGGTTGCGAGCGCGCCGAGCGGCACCTGGCAGCCGGCCTCGACGCTCGCGAGGAGCGCGCGCTCCGCCGTGGTCGTCAGCCGCGCGCCGCGATCATCGAGCGCCGCCACCCAGCGCCTGGCCTGGTCGTCATCCGTGCGCACGCACACGCCTATGGCTCCCTGCGAGACTGCCGGCGGAAACTCCTGCACGGGCAGATGACAGGTGATGTGTCCCTCGAGTCCGAGACGCTTCAAGCCGGCGGTTGCGAGGATGATCGCGTCATAGGCGCCGCTTTGCAGGCGCTCAATACGCGTCGGGACATTGCCGCGCAATTCGAGCGCCGCAAGGTCGGATCGCGCGTGCGCGAGAAACGCCCGGCGGCGCAGGCTGCTTGATCCGACGCGCGCGCCCGGCGCCAATTCACGCAGCAGCTCACCGCCGCGGCTGACGAGCGCATCGCGCGGATCTTCGCGCGCCAACACGGCCGCAAGCTCGGTGCCTGATTCGAGCCGGGTCGCGAGATCCTTGAGAGAGTGCACTGCGACGTCGATCTCGCACGCCAAGAGCGCGCGATCGATTTCCTTGGTGAAGAACGCCTTGCCACCCACGCTCCACAGCGGCACGTCGGTGCGCAAATCTCCCTCCGTGCTGATGTGCACCAGTCGCACCTGCGGCGCATCGCCCTGGCGGGCGATCAAGGCCGCCACATGGCGCGCCTGCCACAGCGCGAGCGCCGAGGCGCGCGTGCCGATGCGCAGTGCGCTTGCCCGCGTCATGCTCCGCCCTCAATGAGGAAGCGATAGCCGACGCCCCAGACGGTGAGAAAGTGGCGCGGATTTGCCGGATCGCGTTCGAAGCGCTTGCGCAGGCGCAGAATGAAATTGTCGACGGTGCGCGTCGAGGGAAATACGTCGTACCCCCACACGCGCTCAAGCAGATCCTCGCGCGAGACGATCTCCCCGGGCCGCTCGGCCAGTACTTTGAGGATCATGGCTTCCTTTTCGGTGAGCTCCTGCGCGGCGCCGTTCCACGAGCGTGCGCGAAACGCACGGAAATCGATCTCATTACCACCGAATCGCAGCACGGCGCTTTGCGGAGTCGCGGAGGCTTTGCGATACCACTCCCAGCGACGCAAGATGGCGCGCACCCTCAGGAGGAATTCGTCAAGATGAAAGGGCTTGGCGAGATAATCGTCGCCGCCGGCCTCAAGACCGAGGACGCGATCCTGGGGATCGCCGCGCGCCGTGAGAAAGAGCACCGGGGTGTTGTTGCCTTCCGCGCGCAGCGTGCGGCACAGCGTGAAGCCGTCGATATGCGGCAGCATCACATCGAGCACGACGAGCTCGCAGGAGTTCTCGCGCAGCCACGTCAGAGCGAGCCTGCCGTCGGCCGCCATGTCCACGGCATAACCTTCGGCCCGCAGGTTCTCGGCGAGTCCCGCGGCCAGATGCGGATCGTCCTCCACGACGAGGGTACGCGTGGCGGTGGCTTGCGCCGTGCTCACACGCTCTGCCCCGGCGCCGCCGGCCATGACAGAACAAAGAGCGCGCCCTGCCCCACGCCGATGCTGTGGGCGCTGACGCGGCCGCCCGTCAACTGCATCAGGCGTCGCACGATGAAGAGTCCGAGCCCGGTGCCGTTGTGGCTGCCGCCGCCTCCCGGATGCAGCCGCGAGAACTTCTTGAAGAGCCGCGCGCTGTCGGCGGTGCGAAAGCCGACGCCGCTGTCACGCACTGAGAGCTCGATTTCGCCGTTCGCCGCGCATGCCGTGAACTTCACGCTGCCGCCGCTCACGGCCGCGACTGCCGCGAGCGCATTTTCCAGGAGGTTCCTCACGACCACATCGACGGCCAGCGGATCAGCGAGAACGGTGAGGCCGCGCGGCACGTCCGCCGTCACCGCAATACGCTCCTGACGCGCACGTTCCTCGAACTGGCTCACGACGCGTCCCACCGCGGCGGCAAGCTCTACCGGCTCGCTCCTGAGATCCACGCGTCCGCGCTCAAGACGCACGCTGTCGAGAATGCGCGACACCATCGACTCCATGCGCGTCAGGTCCGCGAGCATGCGATCCATCAACGTGCGCGACTGCTCGGGCGAGAGTTGCCGCTTCGCCATGGTCTCAAGCGAGAGCTGCAGGCTGGCAAGCGGCGTCTTGAACTGATGCGAGACGAGAGCGAGGAAGCTGTCCTGCTCCTGCAGCACCTTGGTCTCGGCACGCAGTGCACGCCAAATCACTCCGACACACAGCGCAAGCGCAAGAAGAAAGAACCCGCTTTCCCAGGCGTATTGGTTGATGCGCCGCTGCCGCTCTGCCACGACCGCCGCATCTACCGCGCCGGAAGAGCGAGCACTGCCGTTCACGATGGCGACGCCTGGCAAAAGCTCGTGCACGCGCTCGGCGGGCGCTCCGGCTGCGAGCAGCGCCTGTGCCGCGGCGACCTCGCGCGCATACGCGCTGCGCGCATCCCGCAGTTTCTGCGTGCTGTAGTCGTGCTGATCGTAGACCCACCAGCCCACCTGGATCACCGATACGATGACCAGGAGGAGTGCCGTGATCTCAAAGACTCGCGTTCTCTTCATGGTGCTTTCGATGCGACGAGAAGCGACTCCTTGAGCGCGTCGGCAAAGTGCTTGAGGTCCTGCGCGCCGAAGCTTGCCGACAGGAAGCAGACTTCATACGCGGACGGCGGCAGGTAAACGCCGCGCGCGAGCATGGCGTGAAACAGCGCCGCAAATCTGTGCAGGGCCTGCGGCTCGAGGGTTACCGCGCGGCGCGGCGCCGCGCCTGCGTGCAGGCACAGCCAGAAGAGCGAGCCGGCGCGCACGAGCCGCACCGGGAACGGCGCCTGCGCCAATATCGGGGCGAGCACCTCTTCCAGCGCCACTCCCATCGTTTCCAGGCGCTGCCAGACGGAATCCGCCGTAAGGAGATCGAGTGTGGCCAATCCCGCGGCCATCGCGACCGGGTTACCCGAGAGCGTGCCGGCCTGATAGGCATCGCCGTCGGGCGCGAGGTGTGCCATCAGCCGGCGCGAGCCGCCGAAGGCACCCACCGGCATCCCGCCGCCGATCACCTTGCCGAAGGTCGCCATGTCGGGCGTGATGCCCGAGATTTGCGCGACGCCGCCGCGCGCCAGCCTGAATCCCGAGATCACCTCATCGAAGATGAGGAGCGCGCCGTGACGGGCGGTAATCTTGCGAAGCGCAGCCAGGAACTCTCGCCGCTGCAGCAGGAGCCCGTGGTTCGCGGGCGTAGGTTCAATGATCACCGCCGCGATCCGCTCCCCGTCAGCCGCAAACAGCGCCTCGAGCGCGGCTTCGTCGTCGAGCGGCAGTACGCGCGTCGCGGCGACGAAAGCCGCTGGCACGCCGGCTGAGGATGGGCGCCCAAAGGTTGCAAGGCCTGAACCCGCCGCGACCAGCAGATGATCGGCGTGCCCGTGATAGCAGCCGGAAAATTTGACTATGAGATCGCGGCCGCTCGCCGCGCGCGCCACGCGAATCGCACTCATGACCGCTTCGGTACCCGAAGAGACGAAGCGCACCTGCTCAAGCCCCGGATAGGAGGCTGTGATCCGCTCTGCCAGTTCCACCTCAGCCGCACACGGCGCGCCAAACGTCGTGCCGTTGCGGCAGGCCTGCGCCATCGCCTCGACCACCGCCGGATGCGCATGGCCGAGGATGAGTGCGCCCCAGGAATTCACCAGATCAAGATACCGCCGGCCGTCGACGTCGAACAAATATTGGCCCGCGCCGCGCTTGATAAAGAGCGGTGTGCCGCCCACGGCGCGAAACGCCCGCACCGGGGAGCTCACGCCGCCGGGAATCACGCGGCAGGCGCGCTCGTAGAGTTCCCTCGAGCGCATTCCTGTCGATACCGCGCGTGCCTGCTCATCGTTCATGGATTTCTCTTGCCGCTGTCGGCATCGTCACCGTGCGGAGCGCGCTGCAGACGCGCCGCGCGAAAGAAGGCATCCACGGTATCCGAGCTTGCGTGCGGGGCCGCGGCCCTGATCCCCGCCAGCGGCAGATGCGCCAGACGCCGCGCGAGCGTCGTCGCAAAGCGCCGCAGCAGTTGCCGCTCGTTATCATCGAGGTCGCGCAGATCCTGCGCGAGCAGCTGATCCATGTGCGCAGACGCAATGCCCTCAAAGGAATCTCTGAGGTCGGCAAGCCGGCGACCGATGGCGCGCGTGGCAAGCTCGTTGCGCAGGCGCGCGAGGCGCTCGTCGATGGCGGCCCGCACTGGTGCCAGGCGCAGAAGCTGCGTCAGACGCTGCTCGCGCGTCGCCTCGATGAGCTCATTCATGCCTACGCGTGCAAGCCCGGCCACTTGCGCGGCAGCAGGCTCAACATTGGGGGGCAGGCCAAAATCGATGATCAGGGGTGAAGCTGCGGCCGCGTGCGCCAGAGCCCGCAGCGCTGCCTCATCGAGGATGGCCCCGGAGCCGCCGGCCGCGACCACGACTGCCGCGACGGCGGGCGGCGATGCGCGAAAATCACTCAAGGCCATGCAGCGCGCACCCATTGACTGCGCCCATTCCTCAGCCGCCTCGACTGAGCGGTTGACGATCACGAGCGGCACCCCGGCGGCGCGCAGCGCCTGTCCGCAGCGCCGCGTCATCGGCGACACGCCGACGAGCGCAACGGGAACATGGCGCTGTCCGTGCCCAAGCACGCGCTCCACGGCAAGATCCGCAAGCGACGGCGGCCGCGAGGCAGCACTCAGGCGGTGGACGCGGCTTGCCATGGACAGGGCTTCATTCATGAGACGGTTGAGCTTGGCTCCGCATACCTTGGCGGCGCGGGCCGTGTCCCATGCGCCGCGCAGCTGAGCCGTGATCTCATGCTCGCCAGCCTGCGCGGAATCAAGGCCGCAGGCCAGCAGAAATACATGCTCGACCGCCGCCTCGCCGGTCCAGGCGCGCAGCGCCTCGGCGGCCTCGCCCAGTTCCGGGTCCCGGCCGCGCAATGCCCGAAAGACAGCGCCGCGCAGATCCCCCGCGGCCGAAGCATCGCCGGTGGCAAAGATGACTTCGACCCGATTGCAGGTGGCGAGAAAAACCACTTCCGCGCCGAGCACCGCGTGCAGCTCCGGCAGGCGCGCCTCGATGTCGGCCTTGGGAATGGCAAAGCGCGCGACATCCACGACGCTTGCGTGACGATATGACAGACCGACGACGCCGATGTGGTCCATAGAAGGATAAGGAGACCATATCGGGCGGTGCCGGAGTGTCACCGAATGGTCATGGCGGGAAGATGCGCCTCCCATTAAGACCTAAGACTACTCGGGCGGATTGTGCGCGCGCAGGAAGGCGACGCAGGCCTCCAGCATCTGCAGGCGTGTCGCGCTGCGGGACAGCCAGTGATCCTCGTCCCGCAGTGTCACGAACTCGACGTCCTTCTTCTCATGCCGCAGCGCATCGAACATGGCGCTGCTTTGCTCAAAGGGCACCACCGTATCGTCGCGCCCGTGGATCAGGAGCACCGGCACGTTCACGGCATCAAGATGCCTGATGGGGGAGATGGCGCCGAGCAGCGGATCATCCGGGCCGCTGACGCCCATGAACCGGTCCCAGTAGCGCTGATCCACGTTGGGTCTGCGCAGATTCCTATCATTGATCCAATCGAGCCAGCGCTTCAGGTCCGAAATACCGGCGACCGAGACGGCGCATCGATACACGCCCGGATCCAGCGTGACGCCGGCAAGCGCTGCATAACCCCCATAGCTTGCGCCGACGATACACACCCGCGCCGGATCCACGATGCCCTCGGTCACCAGATAGCGCACACCGTCGGAAAGATCGGTCTGCATCTTGCGCCCCCACTCGCCGAAGCCTGCGGCAAGAAAGCGCCGGCTCAGATCCGAACCGCGATAGTTCGACTGCAGCACCGCGTAGTTCTGATCTGCCAACGTCTGCGCCCACCAGTCGAAATCGGCCGTATCGCGCGCTGCCGGGCCGCCGTGTGCCAGCACGATGAGCGCAAGGTTACGGGCGGCACCGCTGCGCGGCAGAGTGAGGTAGGCGGGAATCTGCAATCCGTCGGCTGCATTGTAGGTAATGCGGCGCACCTCAAGCGGCGCCGCGCCTCCGGTGTAGACATTGCCCAGGGATGCCGCCGTGTGCGTGTCCAGATCCACCAGCTCATATGCAAATCCGTCCCTCTTGCCGTCGACGCGCACCACGAACTTGCTGAAGCCTCTGGCGGTTGATACGAGCCGCACATGCTCGCCCTCGAAAGCTCGGGTAACAGCATCCCACCGCGCCTGCATTCCGGGGTCGAAAAAAACATAGCGTGAATCATCCACGATATGCACGCCGCCAACCATGCGCGTCGAGCGATCTTCGATCGGCGTGGTGAGTTCGCGCCGCTCCGGCATCGGCGGCCCGAGCGTGCCGTCCTTGAGTGCCAGGAGCCGCCACACCGGCTCTTCGTTTTCCACCGCCTGCATCAGCAGGGTGTCTTCGGTTGGCCCAAATCCGAGAATGTGCGGCGTGTCGATCGGGTCGTGTCCGGAGATGCTCTCCTGCCAATGCCCGGTCCGATTGATCTTCAATTTCCATTCCTGGCTGCTTTGGTCATAGTCCTGTTCCGCTATGACATCCCCGCCCGAATCGACGAGCCAGCCCTGGGTCATCGGGGATCCCTGGCGAATCAGCTTTTCGGATCCACTGTCGATATCAAAGCTGACGAGCGCCGGCAGCGGTTGCCGCTCCATATAAATGCAGGGGACAAATAGCACGGTGTGGCCGCCGAGAGTGCGGACCATGACCCGGCCATTGATGACGTTCATCATCCTGGCATTCGTTATCGCGAGCGGATTCGGGACGGCTACCGCCTTGTGACTGCGGACATCGTAGATCTGCAGCAGTTGCCATTCATTCTCA
>Ga0302326_10014397_pt1 | contig 16713 bp, 9 predicted proteins | sample Palsa_T0_3_FD_202264 | JGI IMG/M metagenome (GOLD analysis project Ga0302326, IMG submission 202264) | Peat permafrost microbial communities from Stordalen Mire near Abisko, Sweden - Palsa_T0_3 | ecosystem: Environmental > Terrestrial > Soil > Palsa > Peat permafrost | place: Sweden: Abisko...
AAAAAGTTGCCGTCACCGATTTCATGGTTCGCAACGGGCAAGTCATCCCTGACGCAAAAACCGATGCGCCGATCCTTTTTCCGATCATCCATCTTCTGACCAATCAATCCTGGGGGCAGGTGAATGGTTTCGATGACCGATCGCCAGAAAATGCATATCCGATCGTCCTGCGTGATGCCTACGATCGCGGATTTCTCAATATCCTGGTGCTTCCCGACAACATCGCTGATTTGTATCGCATTCCTACACCCGCCCTCAACGCAATTCGCAACCAGATCATGGGCTCGTTTCCCATTCGTCTCGTGGATGCGCCGGCGCAGGTGAGCATTTTTGCGTATGACAACGGTGCATTCATCGTGCAGTCGTTCCTGCCGAACGAAACAACGGTCACGGTTGCCCTCATCGAGAATCCGACGCGGATCACCGACTTGTTGACACAGCAGAACATTTCGCCGGCCGTTTTCGGCGGTGGCGGGGGACGAGGTCCGGGCGGCGGCGGGCGAGGAAGGGGAACGCGATTCACGATTGCGATTCCGCCCCATTCATATCGCGCATTTATCTCACAAAAATAGCCGCTCGCGACCACGTCCATTTGAGGATTGACGATGCGAATATGCTTACTTCCTTCATTTTCGATTCTTCTTTCGCTTCCCGCGCTGGTCATTGCGCAGTCCGCAACCTCACAGGATTCCGACGCACCGAATAAGCAAACTTATCTGCGTATCGCAGGCGAGGTCGAAACAAGCCTCCAGAACGACGATCTCAAAAAATTCTTTCCCGCGTCCGTCGATCCGGACGGCGGATTCTTCGAAAACTTCACCCAGGATTGGACTCACCGCAATCCCGATAACACGCGCAGCGTCGTCTATCAATCTCGACTGATCTGGCTGGCGGCGCAGGCGGCCATGCGCTATCCCGATCAGGCCCAGGCATATCTGGGCTACGCGCGACATGGCGCCCAATTTCTGTCACGGAAACAGTGGGATAATGATGCCGGCGGATTCTGGTGGTCGGTCGATGACAGCGGCAAGCCCGTTCGCGCTGACAAACACATCTATGGCAACGCTTTCGCCATCTACGCCCTCGCTGCCGCATATCAGTCCACCCGCGATGAGGATGATCTGGATATGGCGAAAAAGGCCTTCCTGTGGCTGGAAGCCCACGCGCACGACCAGATCCACGGCGGATATTTCGAACAACTTCGCGCCGATGGCTCCCACGTGGAGGCCCCCACAGCCGCCGTTGCCGCGCAAACCAAGCGAGGCCAGGGCGATGTGCTGGGCGCGGCGCCGGGTCAGAAATCAATGAACGCGCACATCCATATTCTGGAGGCACTGACCGGCCTGCTGGAAGTATGGCCCGACGACTTGGTCAAAAAGCGCACCGACGAAGTTTATCAGATCGCTCTTACCAAAATCTATGCCGATCCGGGTTACCTCCATCTCTTCTTCAGCCAGGATTGGACGCCTGCGAGCAGCGGCGATTCATACGGCCACGATATCGAGACGGCCTTTCTCTTCGCCGAGGCCGCCGCCGCGCTGGGCAAGCCGGATGATCCGCAATGTTGGGACGCCGGCCGGAAAATCGTGGACCACTGCCTGAAAGTTGCCTTCGATGAGCCCAGTGGCAATCTGAACAACCAGGGCTCGGTCGACGGCAGCGGCACGCCCGATCGCTCGCGCGTCTGGTGGGTTCAGGCAGAATCGCTCAACGCTCTCCTGCTCATGCACGAGCGCTTCGGCAACCAAGACCCACGCTACTGGAACGCATTCGTCAAACAATGGAACTTCATCAACGCCCACCAAATCGACCACAAGAATGGCGGCTGGTACAACACGCTAAACCCCGACGATACGCCCATGCGCTCCAAGCTGGCCAAGACCGACGCATGGACCGAAGGCTATCACCAGGGTCGCGCGATGATGTCCGTAACCGACCGCCTCAAAAAACTGGCCGCGGGCAACTGATCGCCGCAATCGGCAAGGAGACTCTAATGGTCAACCAACCAGACGACACGCCGCGAATGCCATATCGGCGCAGGTTAACAGGTTTCTAAACGACATGCTCACAGCCTCCGAGACACCTCTCATTGACGCGGCCTCCGCCGATCAGGCCGACATGGTCAATTTTCTGCTTGACAACGGCGCTGACATTGCGGGGCGAGATCAGATCGGTGCGACTGCCATTCATTACGCTAGTTCCGGGAACCCAACCCGAAGCCTTGAGATTCTTCAGAAACGTATGCCGTTGAAAGCGTTGCGCGACACTAATGGCCGTACCGCACTGCATTGGGCTGCACGCTCTGGATCCGTCGATGCAGCGAGGTTTATACTTGCCAATGGCGGTGATGTGAACGCACCGGCCAACGACGGCTCGACACCTCTCATCGACGCGGCATTCGCCGGCAAGCTTGATATGGTGCGATATCTGCTCCAACGCTCGGCGACAGTGGGTGCCGCAGATAGGGATGGGTGGACCGCCCTCCACTACGCGTCAAGGCAGGAACACACAGAAGTGGTAAAGGCGCTACTTGACGCAGGGGCTAAGCTCGACTCACTCACCGCCAATACCGGGGAAACTGCGTTGCATATTTCCGCGGCCAGTGGGAAGCAGCAGGTCGTCGAGCTACTTCTTGGCCGAGGGGCGAACACGTCATTGAGGAATCTTTCTGGATATACCGCACTCGATCTTGCGGATCGAAATGGGTGGGAAGCGACCGCGCAATTACTGAAGACCCTTCCGCCGGCGACAAATCCGACGAAGGGAATGTAGCCGTGACTTTGATGGCGACGAGAGGGAAATAATCAGAGCGGGCATCACGCTTTATTTCGCACCCACGTCAGTTTCGCTGGCGAATTCAAATTAGAGTCGCAACACGGGTCCGGCAAAGACATCGCACTGCTTACCGACACTTCATGAATCCGTCGCGGGACGGTAAACAGTTACATTTTACGAGATGAATCACCCACAAACTTCGCGCGCATCCATCTGCGCGGCTTGCCGCCGATGCCGTGCGAACGCGAATGCTGTGAACGCCAGTTGAAGAATAAGATATCCCGCCACGGCATAGGTGCCCGCTGCGCCGCGCTCAAAGCCATAGGAGTGCATCCCCGCCGCGAGGACGAAGTTTACGCCGTACCAACTCATCAGAACCGTCGCAAAGCAGGCGGTCGCGCCGGCGGCCATTTCAATGTCATCCAGGCGATGGCTAATGCGAAGATGAAGCAGGGCGAGGTATGCCAAGATGATGATGAGCGCCCAGACCTCCTTGGGATCCCATCCCCAGAACCGGCCCCAGGCCATGTCGGCCCAGAGCGCTCCCAGCAGCGTGCCGGCGATGGCTAGCGTCAGGCCGATCTGCACTGACCGGTCCACGAGATGCGCGGCGCTGTCGATCGCGGACTGTTTCACGTTCCGCAACGAGGCTTGTGCCAGCAGCATATTCCCCGCGACCATGGATATGGCCAGCGCTCCGTACGATGAGACGATCGTGAGAACGTGAAGGGTGAGCCAGAAATTCGTCCGCAGCGCCAGCGGCAACGAGCGGAAGGATGATCCGTAATCCGCCGGCAGCCCGGCGCCGATGATCGCTGCGACGAGTCCGATCAGCGCCCCGCAAGCCGCGGCGGTCGGCGGCTGCCGTGGAAAGCGCCTCATCGCTCGAACGGATAAGAGCAATGAGATCGTCGCCGAAACCGCCGCCACCCAAAGTACGGTTTCAAAGAAATTTGTCACCGGCGCCCATCCGGTGATGAGGCATCGCGCTACGAATCCGCCGGCGTTGATGAGCACCGCGATCGCAAGGAGCGCGATTCCGGCCAGCGACATGACCCTGAATTGAAATCGGAATGAAGCACAAAGAACCAGCAGGGCGATGGCATAACCCCACGCCGCGATTTCGAACGGCTGCGCGCGATTGTACAGGACCTCTCGATCGAGCTTGCCGCGATCGTAGGCGGAATGGCCGGCTTGGCCGCCGGAGGAATTCCAGAGACGGTCACCGAACGCGACCAACGCTTCCTGCGTTGCTCTTGGATCGTTGGCGGCCCACGCGTGCAACGCCGCACGCCATGGCACCAATAATTCCGCATTTGCATCCGGCAGGGCGATCCAATCAGCGGTGGGGGTGGGACCCGGCGCCATCAGAAACAGATGATCCGATGCGCCCAGATCGAAAGTCGCGAGGCGTTCGCGCAACGCATCGGCTTCGCCGCCGGTCAGTTTATTCAGCGATTCCGCGTTCTCGTGCAATGCAGCGGGCGAGACGCGACTCTGCGAGCGCGGCACGCCCAACGCATCATGCAACTGGGGCGAACCGATGTAGATCACCGGCTTGGCTTCCCAATCCCACGGACGGGCCGTCCAATCGAATGCCAATTCAACCGCATCATGTCCGTCCATCGATTCGCAATGACACACCGATTGAACGACCTCGCGCGCCGCTGTGTCGAACGGTTTGATCCGTCCATCCTGCAACACCGGCAGTGCGCGCAGTGCTGCCAGGTCGTCGGCCCACGCAGGTGCAGAGGCCGCGAAGATGGCGAGCGTGAGGATGACAGCGCAGGAATACCGCATGATAAGCACGGGTGGACAGCGTACACAGGATTACCGCGTGGACGAAGAAATGACCAGTGACCAGTGACCAATGGCCAACAAAGGGCCAAATAAGGTCCAAGTTCAGAGTCATTCATTTATCATTGGTTCCTTGGGATTTTGTTGGCCGTTGGGACTTGGACATTTGAATGCGCGGACCCTAACCCAGAAAATTCTAGATTCACCGCAGAGACGCAAAGGGCGCAGAGAGAAACTGGAATTTGGCTCTGTAATTTGCGCAACCTGCTCTGGACCTTGGCACCCGAGTCTTAATCTTAAGGGCTCGCCAATTGAGTTTTTTCTGCGACCTCTGCGTGTCGGCGGTGAATAATCCGGGCTAAGCCACCGCCGTGATCAGCGTCGGCTCGACGTCGCCCGCCGGTTTTCTGGCGCGTCGCTTTCGACCCTCGACCGAGCCGAACATGAAAACGCCAATCGTGCCCGCGACGATCAGCGCGCCGCCGAGATATTTCAATGATCTCCCCGGATCCTTTCGAACGTCAAGCGTTGCCACCGGGCTGGCCGCATCTTGCTCGTCAACCGGCCCCGAAAAAACGGAGACGCCGTCGAGCGTCGCCGGATGATTGATCTGGACCGACTGCCGGCTGACCGTTCCATCGGGCGCGGTGAATACGACATCCGTAGCAAATCCCACCGGCTCGCCCGCGGACACGTTTGCCCGTCGGACGCTTGCGACCGATAGACCAAATGGCAATGGCTTTTCCGCCGGCGCGTAAGCCAGCCGAATGACATTTCCAGCGATCTCCGCGGACGTAACGCCACCCTGCGCGACCCATCGCCGCACCTGTTGTCCGCTGAAATCAATCGATAAACATACTGCCTTGGTGGCGTGCGGCAGATCGGCGGGAGCCATCGGCGCTTCGATAAATTCACCGGCGTGGTTTGGGTTGCTCCGCGAGGAGGCGAGCCAATTCACGATGGTGATCTTCGCTTGGCCTGTTCCACCCATCGGCATGGTTTGACCCGCCGGCCAATGCCCGTTCCATGTGGTTTGGGACCAGAGATCGAGCGGGATTTCATACCCGGCAAACGTTCCATCTGTCCCCGGCACCGCCACAAGCAAACGGTCCTGCTCCACTTCAACCGAGCTGGTGGATTGGCCCGGCGAGAGGTGAACCTGGGCGTCAAATCCAAATCGCGCTCCGATCAGCGATCCAGCGAGAAGTATTTCGATTCCGATATGAGTGATGACGAATCCCGCTTGATGCCGCGTCCATGGAAATCGGATCAGCGCCGAGGCCATCACGTTGATTGCCAGTAAAGTAAGCAAACCTCGGAACCAGATGCTCTGATAAACATGCGCCCGCGCCACCGCCGCGCCGGCGCGCGATTCAAGCCATGTCCCCAATGCCATCGCAAAGGCGAGGGCTGCAACCAGCCCGATCGCCAGTTGCACCGAAGCACACCATCTAAATAGCCGCTCGATTGATTTCACCGCTCTGGCCGAAGGCTGAATATATCTGTTTTCAATTTTCCAGCGCCGAAGTATTATGCCCCGCCGCCGCAACATGTTACAACCTTGCGGCGACAAATCGTGAGTGCATCGTCAGGGCCCGTCCAACGGAGGCACAGCAGATGAACGACGATACAAAAACCCCTCGCAAAGCCTCGTTCAGATTCGTGTCTCGCCGAACGGGGAAGCTAGCGGCATTCCTCTGCCTCTCCGCCTGCGCGATCGCGCTGGTCTTCGGGCCGACGGCCGTGGAGGTGGTCGGTGATGTGACGGGCAGTTCGTCCAAACGAGCGCTCGATTTCGCCACGCTCGGAATCAAGTTCGAAGGCGCCAGCGTCTGCGCCGGCGCTGCCTGCCATGGCGGTGGCGCCGAAAAAGCGCCCGCCAATCGCAAGGCCGCACTGGCCAACGCCTATAGCGTCTGGAGCGGGCGCGACAAGCATCAGGACGCATACAAAACGCTCACCAAGCCCGCCTCCGCCGCCATCATGAAAGCGCTCGGCCTCTCAACCGCCGCCACCGCCAGTGAGACGTGTCTGGAATGTCACGCCGTCAAAGGCGTCACACCCGAATTGAAAGGAACCGGCTTCACACTCAAGGAAGGCAACAGTTGCGATTCCTGTCACGGCCCGAGCGAGAAATACGAGAAGCCCCACCAGACCGCCGGCTGGACCCAGACGCAGCGGACATCGATGGACCATGCAGCGCTGCTGACTACATGGGGTCTTTATGACACCAAACCGCTGACGCAGAGGGTCGAGATGTGCACGAGCTGCCATTTGCAGATTGGTTCTGATCTGGTTGCGGCCGGGCATCCCGCTCCTAATTTCGAGCTTGGCTATTTCTCCGAAGTCGAGCCGAGGCATTGGATCGCCGAAGCCGATTTCAACGGCGCCAAGGCGTGGACGATCGGTCAGATCATTTGTCTGCGTGAAGCGATGGAGCAGTTGACCAATCGCGCAACCGAAGGGAAGCCCGACGCCGCATCCATCACCAGTGCCTACGACCAGGCCGCCGCGCATCTTTGGGTATTGAAGGACGCCGCCGATGCGTTCGGTCTTGACTCGGCCGCGCTTGCCGGCCATGCCGACAAATTGAAAGATCTAATCGCCAAGCCCACCGACAACGCCGCCGCCCTCGCCGCCGAGGCGACCGCCACGGCGAAGGATGCACAGGCCGATCACGATAAGATCGAAGCGTACACGGCCACGCAAGCCGATGTCGCCAAAGCGATGGCCGCGATCGCCGCGGACGCCGATCTCGCCGCCTTGGCTGATCCCGCCGCCGCCAAGGACCGCAGCTTCGGCGCCTTCGGCGAAAACCAGCAGGGCTTCGCCTTGTTCACGCTCTCTCAGGCATACGAAACCGGCACCAAAGCCGCGCCCGGTGTGAGTGCCGACGTCAAGAAGACCCTTCTAGCCGCCTATCCGAAGAAACCCGCGATGGCGGTTGATGCGTATGCGAAGGCGCTGGCGGATGTGAAGGCGAAATTGCCGGCGCAGTAGCCGACAGCGCAGCGTCAGGCGCGTTCACGATCGCCGCATGCGATTCGCGCCGAGCATCAGGCGGCATCGCTTGCATCCGCCCTTTACCTGCGGCATTCCAGAATTATGAAAAGCGCAACTACCGAACAAGTGCGGCAACAATGGCCGCAGATCCTTAAGTGGGTGGAGGCCGGGGAAGAAGTGCAAGTCACCCAACAGGACAAAGTAGTCGCTCGTCTCCTGCCGCCGGAGCCAGTCGCCAGCCCTGACTTTCTTGCCCGAGCCAAAAGCATCTGGGGCGAGGCTCCGCCGGGCACACCGCTTAGCCAGGTGGTTTCCGAGGCAAGAGGGAGCGGCTTCTGATCTACCTGGATACCAGTTGCCTGGTCAAACTCTACTACCCCGAGCCCGACAGCGCGCTGGTCGCATCGTTGGTGCAGGGAAAGCCCATCTGGTACACGCCGCTGCACGAGCTTGAGTTCATCAATGCTCTCGGATTGAAGGCATTCAGCAGTACCGCCACGGCAATTCAGATCCGTGCCGCGCGAGTTGGTGGCGGCGGATATGAAGACCGGCATCATCGTTTCCTCCAACGGCGATTTGCATGGCGTTTTCGCCGAGGCGGCGCGGTTGGGGGAACAATTTACACCCACTATTGGATGCAGGTCCCTCGACATTCTGCATTGTGCCACGGCGAAAGTGCTGGCCGCGCCCGAATTCATCACTGCCGACGTTCGCCAAAGAAAACTCGCCCTGGCGATGGGGTTGAACGCTGTGGTGTTCTAATGATGAGAATGTGCAATCGAGTCGCGTCTCAAATCTATCTCGGCTACGAATCGTTGATTCAAAAGGAGATTCAGGATGCAAGTCGCCTACTTCATGCTGGCCGCGCGGTCGCTGGGTCTGGATTGCGGGCCGATGTCCGGGTTTGATAATGCGAAAGTGGATGCCGCGTTTTTCGCCGGCACGACAGTCAAATCCAACTTCCTCTGCAACCTCGGCTACGGGGACGCGACCAAACTCTTCCCGCGCAACCCCCCCCCTTCGACTTTGGCGAAGCGTGTCGGATCGTTCATCGCGCTTTTGCAAAAGCAGCGGGGCCGTCTCGGGCACGCTATTCGGACCCTCAAAAAGTGGCAGCAGCCGAAATGAGCTCCCCATTAATTGACGCGTGAATCCGACACATGCGCGATTCCTGAAACCCCCGTAAGGCCTGGCCTATATGCTCGACACGCGGGCTTCGATAAGGCGCGGTGGCCACAGCGATCGTTGATAATGTGTCACCCATCAACTGCCGGCGGCTAATCCTTCTCGCGCGGTTTAACCAACACAAAATCCGGCTGAATCTTCGACACCGCGATCGTTCCATCCGCCGCGAATTCGATCTTTACAATTCCCGGCCTTTCCCGCCAGCTTGAGCTGTCATCATTCTCAAAGACGGAGTGCCGCATACATCAGGTGGCCCGACCGGCGTGCTCACTTTAGTGAGCATGTGCTCGGCCCGGGGCGCATCCCGTGCTCACTCAGTGAGCACGCCTGTCGAATACTCTCGCACATCCGCGTGATGAAATGTATTCGCATGAATTTCATTCGAGCATCATGGCGAAGCGGCGGACGCACTCGGCTGGGTCGCCGCTGGAAGCGGATCGCTGATCGGATCGTTGGTCACACGATACACCGGTGGATGATCATTCGGCGACGTCGGCGGGCGGGTCAGATAGAGGCGCTGCTGTTCGGGCAGGTCGAACGGACGGGAGCCGCGGCGGCCGAAGACGGTTAGTTGGTTGCCGTCTTCATCGACGGCGCGATCGCGATCGAGGCCCTGGCTTAGGGATAGGGCGGGGCCGTTGGTACTAAATCGCGCGATGACGTGGGGGGCGGGTTTGGGGCTGAAGCCGAGGTAGCCGGGGGTTTCGGCGTCGGCGGCGGTGAGTTGCAGGACGGCGAGGCCATTGGTGCCGGCGGCGACGTAGGCGTAGAGGGAGGCGTTGGTCATGCCGATGCGAACGGCGCGGGCGTCACCCAGTGCGTTGTCGGGGTTAATCATTGTTGGCGTGCCGGGGTGCTGGGGGTTGGTCAGATCGATGACCGCCAGGCCATCGCTGCCTGCGGCGACGTAGCCGTAGGTGCGGCAGACATAGATGTCCTCCGCATCAGGTATGCGAACGGTGGCGGCGGGGAGGAGCCGGGGAGCTTCTGGGTAAGTGACATCGAGAACCTTTAGGCCATCGGCATCACAGACAAACGCGTAGCGGAACTGCACGGCGATCTTTCGCGCTTCGCGAATTCCCTGCGAGATCGTGGTGACGTGCCGGGGATGCAGGGGATCGGTCATATCCAGCACGACGATGCCGGCGTTGCAGCAGATGTACGCATATCGACCGCGGAGCACCATATGCCGCGCGCCGTCGAGCAGGCCGCCGGGGTTGTAGGCGTCGGTGGCGCGACGGAGAAAGTTATTCGTGGGATCACCGTCCAGAAGCGTGGAGACACCCGGGCTGCCGACGCCCGGTGGATTGCCGATGACGATCAACCCTTCCTGCGCGTCAGTGAGATAGAGATATGCGTAGAGCGCCGGGATCGGCGCATCGGCGATCTGATCCTGGCTGCCGGGCTGGGTGATGACCCCTTCATCATTTTCCGGCAACCGCCGGCGCGTGGGGTCGATGGCCATGGTACTCGGCGAGCAGATGCTGGTGGCGTATTTGCTCTTCACATAGAACCGCTGGCCCAGGGGCGAAACCGGGGCGACGGTGATGCGTTCGGAAAATCCCTTGTTGGAAATGTTGGCGACATCGTAGGCGATGAAACCATTCTCGCCGCAGGCGGCGTAGAGGTATTCGCCGCGAAGTTGCACGTCGAGCACGGTACCTGTGTGTTCGTACGATTCCTGCAATTGCAGATTGTGATTGAGGTGCGCGCGGAAATTATCCGGATAGGCCAGCGAGTGCAGTTTCGATCCGATCACCGCCTGCGGTTCATCGAGCTCGGTAACGGCGACGGCCTGCAAGCCGGCGTTTCCCTCGGCGACCCAGGCGAATCGGCCGATGAAATTCACGGCGTGCGTGCCTTGCATCAGAAGCTGGGCCATGATGGCGTTGTTGTCGTTCTTATCACTCACGTGGCAGTCGTTGCACTGCTTGGTTTCGGCGGCGCGTACCGTATGCGGGAAATACGGGCTGAACGCCGTGCCGGCGAATCCCTGGCCGGAGACGGTTTGCTGCTGCGTGTAGATCCACTGTCGATTGGCATCCTGCGAACTCACCATGACGGCGCAGGCCGATCGCACGGGGACGACTTTGTGATCTTTGACGGTTGAATCGATGCCCAGCATGTAGACATCATCGCGGAGCGTCTGGAAGTTGTAGTTGGTCCAGTTGCGGCTCGTGGTCCCTTCATTATGCAACATGGGTTTGAATTGATTGGCGCGCATCGGCAGGTGGCAGCCGAAACAGCTTGTGTTCCAGGCGCTGTGGCAGGCGTAACAGCTCATTGCCGAATCGGGATGAGCCAGCGGATGCTGTTTCCCATCAATCGCAGGGTTGCCGCCCCATAGCGGTCTGCCGTCCTTATCAAATTCAGCGCGAACGGAGTGGGCGTAGAGCGCGCGTTTGGCGCGCAGTGTTTTCTGATCGGCCGCGGCGGGATCAGTTCGAGTGGCAAGATCACCGGGGACGAAGGTGGTTGAAGTGATTGGATCGAGTGCGGAAACGATTGGCCATTCCTTTACCAATCCCTGGTGCTGCGTCGCTTCGGTGTCGGCGTCATCCGGGCTCATTCCGTCGGCGATCGCTTTTTTCATGTATGAGGCGTAGATGGCGCTCTTTTGCACTAAGCGTCCCTGATCGTCCAGCTTGTTTTCAAAATGGGCGCTGATGATCGGGCTGTTGCGATCAATGATCGTCTGTGCGTCCTTGTTGTTTTTGGATTCTCTGGCCTGATCGAATCCCGCGAAGGCGGAATTGCCGCTGAAGGCGTTCATCGTGTCGTCGCGAACCGCCGTGTCATCGGGGGTGTCCTTTGCCTGCTCGGTGAAAAGCTGTTGTAGATAGGCGGCCTTCTCGGGACTGCCGTGGCAATCGATGCACTGAATCATCACCGCGTTGCGCGTTTCGCCATAAAGATTGCCATCCCCGTGCACATCCTGAGTGAAATGGCAATCGACGCAATGCATCCCTTTTTCAAGATGGATGTCTTTCAAATGCACGGCGAGATCGAATTTTTTCGGATTCGTCGGGCTGATCGTGTTGCCGTCCTGATCGAGCAAGTTTCCCGTGCGATCCTGGCGATACACCTTGCGGAAGACCCAACCATGCCCATGAAAATCGCCGAACTGCACGAACTTGAGCAACGGATTGAGGCGGTAAACGTTCTCCAGAAAATCCGCACCGGCCTTGAGGCCGGCGAAGCTTTGGTCGTCCGGATATAGATTCGACCAAAGCCCGCGCGGGGCGGAGCCTTCAGGGTTGGATGCGCCGACCTTCGCCTCATCTTCTGGCGACGGATTCTTCTGCTGTTTGGGATACATGAATTCGCCATCGGATTCGTTATCCCACCATTGGTAGCCGAGGAAGGCATTGACCACGTTCGTGCCGGGATGGATATGACAGACGATGCAGGTCTGGCTGGGCGCATCCTGCACAAAAATGTGCTGGATCGGATGGCCGCTCTCGCCGGCCTTGGCGGTCTTCTCGGTATCCCAGTAGTTCGTGGTTGACCCGCCGGTCGGTTCGGTTGTGGGCTGGGTGGACGCCGACCCTGGCGGAGGTGGATTGATCGTGGGGTCGGAGCTGAAGCTTTGTCCGCGATTGCCGAACCTAGACCAGGGGCCGCTGTTGGTTTGCTCGCGGTCGTTGGCATAGAGAACGTGGCAGGCTGTGCATCCGCTGCCGCGATAATCACCGGGATGGTCGTTGGTGCCGAACAGATTTAAGGTCGGATCGAGCAAGCGGGTCTTCTGAATACCGAGGAAGACGGGATCGGTTCGAACGTCGGTGCCAAAACCGCGCAGCGAGAGCTTCACATCCGGCCTGCCGGGGTCATCTTCCGGATTGGGAATACCAACGATCGGCCGGATTCTGGCGCCGCGCTCAAAGACACGGAGGATATTTCCCGGCTGGCTGATCTCCCAGACCGGCAGAGGAAACAGCGCGGCGATCAAACCCTCATCATGGATTTGGAGCGGCGTTGGTGTCGAACGAATCTTGGGAGCGTTTGGATCATCGCCTTCGGAGGGCTCCTTTGGACGCACCGCCGGATAGACCGCCCTCGGCGTCCCGTCCACGCCATAGCTCTCGCCGAACATGGGGATCTTGCGATTCATCGCGCCGTTGTTAAACAACGCTGCTTCCCAAAGCATCGGCCCGGTGGCCATCATGCTCTTGTGAACGTGATCGACGATAAAGTTTTCGTTGGCGAGATTGTGGCATGGTCCGCAAGCGGCGGCGGCGGCGCGAAGATCGCCGGGGTTGATGAATCGGATGTAGTCGGCGGATTCCGCCAGCACAGCCGCGCCCGGTGCTTTGGGGTGCGCGGATGTGGGCCACAGCTCGGGCTTGGTGGGAATCACATGGGCCAGATTTTTCAGATGTTGGTAGCGTGGATCAGAAGGCGGCAAGGCGGCGGCGGCAAGGCCATCGGCAACCTTCGAATTTCCACCGTGGCAATCCACGCAGGACATCGTCACGCTGCTGACGTGCATGGTTCTGCTGTCGGTATGCCCATCGGTCGTATGACAGGCAACACACACCGCATTCATGCGGGCAACGGCCTGGTCGTCGGTGCGTCCCTTGACGGCGGGAGGGTAATGAAAGCCAGGGAGCGGCGGGAGGCTCTGATCCGCGGCGTCGGCAGTAGTGGGTGCCGTGGTATTGGCGGAGATCAGACCGACATTGCCGGAAGAGGTACTGGTTTCCTGCCTGCACGACAACGTGAACGCGATCGCCAGCATCGCGATGAACACGGTCGCCACGACCCCCTTTGCATGGTTGGTTCCCTCGCTCATGGTGCTCATCAGCGGTCGATCAAAATGCCAAGGTCAAGCTTGTGAAAAACGAATACAGCGTCCGGTTTTGATTTAACTCCTCGAATCCCTGCAACGGCTCCAGCGCCGCGGCGCCAACGGTCAGTATCGCGTTGTTGTTCAGGAACGGACGATACTCCAGCCCCATGCTGTAGTCGATGCCAATCGGCGATGCGATCTTATTATCCTGAAGCACCATCTTCAGTGTCTGTGTATTGTCAAACTGCAGGTAGTTGATGTTCGTGATGAGCTTGAGTTTGGGCGTGATGTCCGCGTCGAGTCCGATGTTGTAAAGAAGCAAGCCGGGATTCACGAAATTGGCCTGGCCCTCTTCCTTGCTGGTGCGAAGGTCTGGCAGGAAGCTGTTGCGATTGACGAGATTGACGCCGGTGCCGTTCAGGCCGATCGCCTGTCGATCGAAAAAGCTGAATCCGCCACCCGCGAAATTTGGATCGTCGAAGATGGAATCAAACCCGGTCGCCCGGCCGCCGGTGGGATTCCCGTCTCCGCTGGCGAAAGCGAAACTCGTTCGATAGCGGAGGTAATCCTGATCGTAGCTCAGTTCTAATGAGGCAAACTGGCCGTCGATGGTCTGCGAGCGTCCGGCAATCGGATTAAAACTTTCCGTGCCGAGCACCTGGTAGAACTGGTGCGAAATATTGACCCGGCCGATATGCCCATCGCCGGCCCAGCCGAGGTAATAGGCATGGACCTCGTCGGCGTGAATCGTGCCGATCGGCGAGGGCCGCGCGATGAATCCGTTATCGTCGAGTTTCACATTCGGGACGCCGTCATGGCTTCCCTGCCCTTCATCCAGATTCGTGTGAAAACTGAGTTGAGCCGTGTAGCCGGGGAAAATAAAATCTTGGCGATACAGATTTGCGATGAAGACATCCTGATGGCGCAGGGTATAGCTGTTGAGCCCGCTGTTGGTGTCTTTTTCCAGAGCATGAAACCAGGCGAGGTTGTATTGCAGGCGGTTGTCGTCGTAATTGCCGAAAATGCGAATGCCCGGTTCGTTGTCGGAAAAAAGAAATCCTCGGAAGTCGCTGGTAAAACCCTGAATGCCGACGCGGGTGGAGAGAAAATCATAATTGGGTGAGAGATCGGCCAGATGTTTTTCGACAAAGGCCTCCTGGAACCCCACAAATCCATCGCCGCGATCCTGACCCTGGCGCGCATCGGGATTTACCAACTCATGTTCCTGAGGGTTCACGTAATTGATGTTGAAAACGGGCGTGACGCGGATATCCAGATCACGCGGACGAAAGCTCGTGTCGCCTTCGAACGCCTCGAGCGTGAGGATGAAATTCTGATTCGCGAAGAACTGCCGGCCGCCGCCGAAGAAATCGAACCGGCTTGGCTGAGCGGTGCTTGTGCCGCTGGGCACGGGAAGCCGGCGATCTTCGAATAACGTGTCGCTTGTCAGGTCAACATTGAGAAATAGATCCGATTCGAGAAACGATTGATCCCGCTTCAAGAGAATCGGGTAATCCCCCTTGAAAAGGTTCTGGTTGTAAGGATCGTAAAAAGCGCCGGTCTGTGAATGGCCGATGTAGTCATTGGGCACCCCGATGCGCCAGCGATCGGAGATCGGCAGAAAATCTCCGCCACCGACGATGGATGGCGCCGGTCCATGGCCGATGGCGTGGCCGGCGAAGCCAAGGGGCTCATAGGGCTGGGTGAGGGGAGCCGGCTCGGTGCTCTGGGCATCATTTACATCCGTGCTCTGAGTCGTGGCGGTGGTCGTCGGATCAAGGCTCAGCAGATTGACTCGTCGAACCGGCGTTGGGCGAGCAGGCGCGACAAACACAAATCCCGTCGATTGAGTCGAAGAGGGGAGGGTCGCCAGCCATTGCGCCGTGTTGCCGGCGTCTCCGCGCGCCTGCCCATTGCCGCACCAACCAGCGGTCACGCTGAGCAGGGTCAGGAAGAAATCGCGACGGCGATTGTGCCTCAACCAATGCTCCTTGCTCTTTTGAAGTGCCAGACACTCCCGTGAGTTAGAAGGTTTTATCGAGACGAGGCGGGAGCCGCAAAGTTTTCTAATTCTGAAAAACTGGCGTTTCGGGACGATGGTCCGCATTATGTCTCTCCAACTTCAGGTCGGAGACAACGATGCGGTTTGGCGCGAGACGAGGGGATGAAAGCAGCAGGATCGAACTCGAGCCGTTGGAGCCACGCCGATTCCTCTCCGGCACGGCCCTGTTGACGGCAGGCGATGTCGATAAAATCCTGGCCGACGCCGCGTCACAGGCCGGTCCCAAGGAGGTCATCACCGTCGTCGGTCGTGAAGGTGAAATTCTGGGCATCTTCGCGCGCGACAAAGCCAGGCTCGGTCCGGTGGCCGATCAGGCGGACCATCTTGGCACGGCCGATTCCATTCTTCTGGGCACCCTCACCGAGTCCGTCGCCCGCGCCCGCACTGCCGCGGATTTTGGGAGCTCAGGCGAAGCATTCACCACCCGCACCGCGCGATTCATCGTCCAGAATCATTTTCCTCCTGACCTGCAAAACACGCCGGGCGGTCCGCTCTATGGCGTCGAATTCAGCAGCCTGCCGGGTTCCGATGTGACGCCCAGCGCTGCGCTGAGCGGTGATCCCGGCGGCGTTCCGCTCTACATCGACGGCCAGCCGGTCGGCGGGATCGGCGTCGCCGGCGAGGGGGATGGCGTGCTGGCCGCGCCCGGTTTGCCATACCCCAATGGCACGCACCCCAAGCTTTACAACGGCGTGGAGGAATATAGCTTCGATGAGGCCGTCGCCCTCGCCGGCGAATCCGGATTCGCGCCACCCAGCAGCATTACCGCCAACAACATCTTCGTCGGCGGCCTGCGATTGCCGTACGTTGCCGAGAATGCCGTCTCGAGCAAACCCCGGCTTTCCCTTAGTTCGCTCCTGGACGAAAACGCCGGATATCTGGTGCTGGCCGATTCGCACATCACGGGGCTTCCGCTGGAAACCAATACCACGCTCGGATTGGCCAGCCGCACATCGTCCGCCATTATCTCCGAGCCGCCCACTGCCTATCCGAGCGCCACCTTTGCCGGCAACACGGGTACGTTGAAGAACACCAATCCCAAGGCGACTGATTTCGGCATCGTCCGCGGCGTCGGCAGCGAGGGCGAGCATCTCTCGGT
>Ga0302326_10014398_pt1 | contig 16713 bp, 11 predicted proteins | sample Palsa_T0_3_FD_202264 | JGI IMG/M metagenome (GOLD analysis project Ga0302326, IMG submission 202264) | Peat permafrost microbial communities from Stordalen Mire near Abisko, Sweden - Palsa_T0_3 | ecosystem: Environmental > Terrestrial > Soil > Palsa > Peat permafrost | place: Sweden: Abisko...
GAGCCGAACCAATCGTCTTCCTGCCCTTTGTCCAGAACCACCTGCAGCGAGCCCACTCCCAGCGTCAACATCGATATTCCGATGTAGTCCACCCGGATACCCCCTCGCTTCAGGCGACGGAGGAACGGCGGATCTTCGACCAGGGTATACGTCAAATAAAGAGCCAGAAGGACCACGGGCAGCGTGATGAAAAATATCCAGCGCCAGGAATAGTTGTCAGTAATCCAGCCGCCCAGCATGGGCCCCACGGTAGGCGCGAGAACGGCGGTAATGCCGTACACAGCAAACGCCGAGCCGCGCTGCTCCGGAGGGAACGTGTCGTTGAGAATGGCTTGTGCCATTGGTTGCAGTCCGCCGCCACCGACGCCTTGCACCGCCCGAAACAGCAGCAATAGCGGAAGGTTGGGCGCCAACCCGCAGAGCAAAGAACTCACCGTGAAAATGGCAAGCGACATCATGAAGTACCGCTTGCGGCCGATTAACTCCGCGAGCCATCCGCTGATGGGCAGGACGATAGCGTTCGCAGCAAGGTACGAGGTAAGGACCCAGGTGCTGTCGTCGTAGCTGGCTCCGAGTCCTCCAGCGATGTAAGGCAAGGCAACGTTGGCGACGCTCGTGTCCAGCACTTCGATAAACGCCGCCATCGACACGGTCGCGGCAATCGCCCAGGGGTTGACCTTTGGGCGCCAGACGGCTTGCTCCGACGGAAGCGTGAGCGCTGCGGCGCTCATCGCAAGTACACCTTCGCTTCGACATTCATACCGGGCCGAAGCTGGTGATCCTGATTTTCGCCCGGCTCCACAACAAGTTTTACCGGTACCCGCTGAACGATTTTCACGTAGTTGCCGGTTGCGTTTTCCGGCGGCAACAAACTGAAGATTGGTCCCGTTGCGCCCGCAATGCTATCCACATGAGCGCGGTACGCGCGGCCGTTCGAGTCGAGGACAATCTTTGCCTTCTGCCCCACCCGCATGTGTTTGAGTTGGGTCTCTTTGAAATTCGCGGTGATCCACACCTGATCCAGGGGAACCACGGTGAGCAGTTGCTCGCCAGGCTCGACGTTCAATCCGACGACGACCTTTTTTGTGACCTCTCCCGCTACTGGCGCAAATATCGTGGTGTATCCAAGATTCAGCTGCGCTTGTTCAACAGCGGCTCTTTTCTGGTGTGCATCCGCCATTGCGGAAAGCGCTTTGGCGCGCGTTGAGGCGACGCGTTGCGGCCCGGCCTGGGCATCTTCGTAGTGAGCCTCAGCTTCCGTGAGGCGGCTATGCGCTTCCTGTACGGCTTGTTGCGCCGCGGCCTCGTCGGCTTCTGCCCCAGCTACGGCGGCGACATCGCTCGCTGCAGCGGCGTAAGCATGATCGTAGACCTGCTTCGGTACCTCCTCCTTCGCCAGCAGCAAGCGATAGCGTGTTACGTCATCCTGAGTCTTTACATTTTGTGCTTGTGCTTCCAAAACACGGGCGTGGGCGGCCGCGGCTTGCTTCTCTGCTGCCTGGACCGCTGCCTCCGCGTTCTTGATATCCGAGGACGTGGACTTCAATTGGCTTGAGGTATCGACGGAAGATATGGGCACATCGATATTCGAACTCTTCGCGGCAGCCTCTGAAGTATCGAGCGTTGCCTGGGCTCTTGCTAATGCGACTTCATAGTCTTTTGGATCGATTTTCACGAGGGTGGAACCTGCTTCGACCCATTGGTTGTCCTCGACGTGGACGCTCTGGATATAACCGGAAATGCGAGCGCTGACAGGGTAAAGATGGACGTCTACCTGCGCATCGTCAGTGGATTCGAAGCCGGACAAGTAGTGCCAGAGGAAAACGCCGGCAATGGCCAGAACAACGAACGCGGCAAGAAAGATGAAACGCTTGTACGAGCGCCTCTTTGGATAAGAGCTCGGCGGGGGATAAGAGCTCGGCGGGTCAGCTGGGCCGGCGGTGGCCGCTGGTGCGTTTGGCGCTTGCAGTGGATTCGTTGTTTGATTTTGTTCAGCCATACTCATTTTCCCTCCACGTATTCCGCAAAGCCTGATTCCGCGACGCCGATCGCTCTTGCCAGAAATAGTTTTGCAAGATTGTGGCTGTAAAGACTGGCAATATAGCTGTCACTGGCGATGGCCAGCGCATCCTGCGCTTGCACAACTTCGATGTTGTCTGTGACTCCCGAAGAGAATCGATCGCGAGATTGTTCCAGGTTTCGAGTGGCCAGGGATACCGCGCTTTGCTCGACAGAAACTTCCTGCGCAGCCGCGTCCAGATCGAGATAAGCGTCGCGAACTTCCTGATCGATCCTGGCTCGCAGATCTTCCAGTCGCTGCCTCTCCCTGGTTAGCGAGGCGTCTGCCCGCAGAACATCCCCGTGTACTCTTCCACCTTGAAAAACAGGAATGCGGAGCGTGGCCGCCGCGTCAACGGTGCCGTGCGACGAGCCCGGGTTAACCCCGGAGAGGCCATAGTCGGTTTCCACACCTAACGATGGATAACGCTCGGCAGAAGCGGATTTTCTCTCAAGCTCAGCCGACCGGACCTGATTCAGCTGGCTGTGAAAGTCAGCGCGAGCCTTATAGGCGCTTTGGATCGCGTCGTCGAGACTCGAGGGCGTCAGCTCCCGGTAAGGGACGCTGGTGGTGATCTCGAACTTTTGGCCCAAAGGGAGACCGATCGCTCGCGCCAAAACCAACTTTTGCTTCGCTAGATTATTTCGCGCGACAATCAGTTTCTGTTCCCGTGATTGCAGTTGCACCTGTGACCGTAGAACATCCACGGCCGAGGCGAGGCCGGCGGTTTTCTGGTCGGAAGTTTGCTGAAAAAGGGCCTTGGCGGTGTCCCGTTGCGATGTGGCTGACTCGACCTCCGATTGGTCGGCGATGACCAGCAGATAGTTGGAGACGATCACAAGCACGACAATTTCGCGGGCGTCTTTGGAGCTGAACTCCGCCGCCGTCACCTGGGCCTTTGAAGATCGCGCCCGCTCGATCGATGCCCAATCGACCGCGGACTGTGTTAGATAAGCTCGTGAGTCGAAATAGCCAAATGGGCCAATGATCGGAGGCTCTCCACGAATGGTCAGACCGAAGGCCGCCTTCACATTGACTTGATGAACTCCGAAGCCTGTATCGGTGACAACATTGGGAAGCAGCTCGCTCAGCGTTTGCCAGCGCTGTCCCCGTGCGTCGGTAACAGCATCCGTGGCCAGGACTCCGCCGAGATTTTGCTTGAGCCCGAGAGCGACAGCGTTTTCGAGGGAGAGTTCAACGGACGCTGAACTGACTTTGCCCGCAGGAATTCCTCCGAGGTAGGGATTCTGCGACAGGGTTTCATAGTTATTCTGTCCGGCTTGAACGGCTGTTCGCGCTGCTCCTGTTACTTCGGCGAGAGCGATCGGGTTATACGGTGCTGGTGTAGCGGGTGCGCTGTACTGCGCAGAAGCGCTCCGCCCGCCATACAGCGGGGCACTAAGCAGCAACGCTATCGTCCAGGTTCGAAGCCGCATCTCAACTCCTCCCTTGACATTCCTGCACGCCGCTTCGCCGCCGGCGGCGCTTCCTTTCGACCCCCGGGTCTACCAGTTCGACAAGTTGCATACGACAAACTCCGGTGCTCAGTTGACAAAGCCATGGGTCCGCCTAAAGGTTCGAGGTGAGGAAGTTCTTGCAATGCCCTGGTTTTTGGGGGGCGCCAATGCCCTCAGCCCTCGAACAGTGTTAGTGTGCTTCGGGGGCTGGGGAAGGTTCTATCAGACGAAGGTATCGGTCGGTACCTTGGTATCAGTGAGGCAAACTCGAAAATCGAAGCGAGCGATGATCACAGGTGCGGGATAAGTAGACGCAGATAGAGTGATGCGGATGAATCGGTCCTGGGGAGTTGCTGAAGCAGCGGGGTTGGGAAATGTTGCAGTAACCACTAAGTTGGTTCTTAACTAAAGCAGGACGGAGTGTCCTGCTTTAGTCTGCTTTCGTTCTGTCCCCCAAATCAGGCTTGCGTGTAGTCCATGCCGTCCAGGTCGGCGATCATGCCCGGTCCGGTTGGCTTCCAGTTCAGCTTCTGTTGCGTCAGCGCGCTCGAGGCCGGCATATCATGCCCGGTGAAGTGGGCAAGCCAGCCGAAGTGTGCCTCAGCCTGTTCGGGTTTGATGCTGACCACCGGTACCTTCAGCCCGCGGCCCAGCGCCTCGGCGATGGCCTTCATCGACACTCCTTCCTCGTCGACCGCGTGGTATATCGCACCCGGCTCCGCCTTCTCAAAGGCCAAACGGTACAGCCGGGCCACGTCGGAAACATGCGCCGCCGGCCAGCGATTGGTGCCATCGCCGATGTAGGCCGACACACGCTTTTCCCGCGTCGCGGCGACGACGTAGGTAATGAGGCCCTGCTTACGGGTGTCGTGAACCTGCGGCAGCCGTACTACGGAGGTATTCACACCGCGCCCCGTCAACTCCTTCACCGCCGCTTCCGAAGCTGCGCGAGGGTTCCACGAAGCGGTGGCGCCGTCCTCTTTCGACGGCTTGCCGTCCACATTGGCCGCGATCGCCGTACCAGAGGTGATGACGAACGGCCGGTTCGAGCCCAGCAGCACCTCGCCGATCGCCTCGATCGCCTTACGGTCGTTGTCACAGTTCGTCTGGAACTGGGAGAAATCGTGGTTGAAAGCCAAATGGATGACGCCGTCCGCCCTGGCCGCTCCGTCGCGCAGGCTGTCGAGGTCCTCGATGTTGCCATACTTGACCTCGGCCCCAGCTGCCCGCAAAGCTGCGGCGCCGGCTTCCGATCGCGTCAACCCCAGCACATGATGGCCCGCCTGAATCAAGTCCGGAACCAGCGCCGAACCGATGAATCCCGGTGCTCCGGTCACAAAGATACGCATGATGATGTCTCCTTAGTCTCACGAATACTCGGCCGATCAGGGCCGTCGAGTACTAGATGAGTTTCGGCCCGCGGACGATCTATACTGAAAGTCCGTATGATTGGCTCAATCGTCCTGCCAGCTCAGAACCCCGAAACTCCGCCCTTGCAACCAGGTCTGGGAACGGGTCAGCGTATGGACCCGCTCTCCGAGGTTCTTGCCCTCATGAAGCCGCAGATTTACGTCTCCGGCGGTTTTGCGGTGCTGGGCGACATGGCCATCCACTTTCCAAAACATCAGGGAATCAAGTGCTACGCCATGCTCGCCGGCGAGTGCTGGCTGGTCGTCGAAGGCGTGCCAGAGCCGGTGCTGCTCCACGCCGGAGACTGCTTTTTGCTCCCGCGTGGGTTTCCGTTCCAGCTCACCACCGACCTCTCGCTCGAGCCGGTTCACTACACCGTCGCCCGCGCGCAGCTTGGCATGAGGAACGAAGCCCCGGGAGCCAGCGAAGGCGCGCGGTACATTGCCGGAGGCCACTTCGCCCTGACCGGCGGCCACGCCGAGATGCTCCTGCAATCGCTGCCGCCCATCGTCCACATCCGCCGCGAGTCAGACAAGGCCGCCATGCGCTGGTCGCTCGAGCGCATGCGCGAGGAACTCCGCGACCCGCAACCCGGCGGTTCGCTGATTGCGCAGCAGCTCGCCTACATGATGCTCATCCAGGCGCTGCGCCTGCATTTGACTGACGCCGCCAGCACTGGCCGCGGCTGGCTTGGTGCACTTTCTGACAAGCACATGAGCATCGCCATCGCCAGCATGCACAACGACCCAGGATATCCGTGGACGCTGCAGTCGCTGGCCGAACTCGTCGGCATGTCGCGTTCGGTTTTCGCCCTGCGCTTCCGCGAGACCGTCGGCGCCACGCCGCTGGAGTACCTCACCCGCTGGCGCATGCTTCTGGCAGGCGACCGTCTGAAGAACTCCTCTGACGGTCTCTCCGCCATCGCGCAGTCGCTCGGCTACGAGTCCGAGAGCGCCTTCGGTAAGGCCTTCCGCCGCGTGATGGGCTGCTCTCCCAGGCAGTACATCCGGTCTACCGCGCCGTGCGCCATGCCTGTAAAGCACGGCGCTGAAGATCGCGAGCAAGAGCTTGTTGTGACGGGGTAGAAGGCTCGATGCGTTGCGAAGAGCCATTTGTCCTAGCAGGACGAACGAGTACTACTCGATTTGCGTCATCCAGATGCCGACGTGCCATTGGACCAGGCTGACGATCATCTTATCCCGGGCGATACTCAGGTCGCCGTCTCCGCCCCAAAATCCGTCAAGATCTTTCTGCGACGCATCGTGAAAGTGCTCGTAACCGAATGCCCCGCCCACTGGCCGCTTGGTCGCCGGCTCCAGGCGTTGCGCCCAGATGCAGTGATAGCCATCGCGTTGGGAAATGAAGTACGCCGTGTTTCCATCCGGTGAGAATTGCGGTCCGCTATCGTTATGCGTTCCGTCTGTGACCGCGATCCACTCGGGCTCCTTCCCCGCAACACCATCTCGGACCGGCGCGATCATGAGCTGCTTCCTGGTCCGGCCGAGGTCCCTGGCAAAGGTGATCCAGCGATCGTCCCAGGAGAGGGAGGCAGATTCGATCGCACTACTTGGAGAGGCAACCAACTTCTTTTCGGTGCCCGATTTCAGGTTCAGGGCCGCGATCCAACCAGGTGGCTTGTCATCGCGAATCGGATCGTATTTGCGCACCAGCAGAACGGAGTTATCGGAGAAAAAGCCCTTAGGGATGCAAGATTCACAGACTTTCCTCGCCCTTTCACCATCGCCTGAACCGACGAAGCCGCAGTTGACGGGTTCTCCCGATTGCCATCGCCGGTTTCCACAATCCTGTTCAAAGCTGACTTTCGATCCATCCGATGCAATGCCGACGCCGTAGTTGGAGCGGCGGCTCGCCTCATCCACCGTATGGTTCTTACCGCTCTTGAGATCCGTCAGCACAACGTTGTTCGATTTTCCCGGAGTGTCTTCGACATACGCCAACCATCTGCCATCGCGGGAGATGGATGGCGAATAGCTGTCGGTCCCCGGGGTCAGCGGCACTTCGGAAGCCGGTCCCGATTTTTGACCGCGGCCGTCAATAGGAATGGCAAATGTTGTTTGCCGGGAAGCGAACGTTGGGTAGGCGACCTTGCCATCGTCCGCGACAGAAACGCTATAGCCTATCTCGCCTACGCCAAACGTGATTTGTTCCGGCATTCCCTTGATTTCACCTTGCCTGGAAACCTGGATGCGGAACATCTTCCAGACTCCAGCTCCCTGCGCGGTATAGACGATCCATTCGCTGCCGTCTTTCTCGCGCATCCACGCCCGTGCCGCAATTTCCTTGTCGTCGACCACTTTTTCCATGTCAGGCAAAGGCAATGGTCTGAGCTCGCCTGCAGGAAGCGGAGCGGTCCACCAGCCCTCCGGCGCACCCGTCTCCTGCTTGCGGGCTCCGTAGAACAGGACGTGGTCGCCATCGGGAGACCAGATTGGCGGCCCATGAACCAGATACTCGCGATTCAGATCCAGGGAGGTTGGCTCACCGCCGTCCACAGAAACAGTCATCGCCCTGTGTTCTGCTCCATCGAGGAAGAGGATTCTTAAACCATCGGGCGAGTAAACCGGATACTCTGCATGGGTTGACTTGAGAATAAGTTTGGGCACGCCAGAAAGAGTCGGGGCTGTGCAGAGGCCTTCCTTGCAGAGGAATACAAGGTGGGTGCCGTCGGGAGAAAAATCCGGGCCAATCACACCGTCCGGCCCTTTGGTCACCTGAATGGCGTCGCCTCCAGCGGTTTGCTGCACCCAAATGTGCGGCGGTCCTCCCCCATCGGGCGAGACATAGGCGAGTAATTTGCCATCTCGGGTGAGCCGGGCACAGCAATTTGCTGCGGAAGTGACAAATTTGGTTTCCGGTAAGTTGTGAGCCTTAGGCCGATGCCAGAGAAGTGCAGTCACCGCGGCAACGACGAGTACGGCCGCAATACTGATTACGACGACGGTCGTACGGGTTCTGCTTCCCGCCGGGCCGCTGGTCTCACCTGCGTTGATGTCAGCCAGGGGCGGTGGAACTGTCAGTGTGGCTAAAGAAGCTTCCGTGGGAGAGTGAGCGGTCACCGCCGCGATGAATCGATAACCACGGCGCGGAATGGTCTCAATATACCGTGGCCTTGAGGCTTCGTCGTTGAGAGCCTCGCGCAGCCGGTTGACGACCTTGTTGAGTGAAAGCTCAAAGTCAACGAACGTTTCTTTTCCCCAGAGGCGCACCTGCAATTCGTCGCGGGAGACAATCTGCCCGGGTTGCTCCAGGAGTGCTGCCAGAAGTTGAAGTGGCTGTTCGCCCAGCCGGATCGGTACGCCGTTTTTACGCAATTCCAGAGCGTTGCGGTCCAGTTCAAAGACTCCGAATTGGACTTTGCCTATCACTCTTCTGTGCCCTGTGCCGTTTACTCTAAATGAATAGAGCCTCGGGGCTTTCCCGAATTCTTGGGCTTGAGCACAGGTTTCTCACGCAGACTCTAAGGCCCATCGAGGTTGCGAGGGTTTATGTACCAGCTGAAGCTCGTACCCTTCACCCCGTCCGTTATGCAAAATAATTGCGGCCTTAGCCGCTGAGGCTAGACTGGGTGGGGATTGGCAATGAAATACTCGCGCTGATAGCTAATGAACAGCCGATGAAAAATGCCGGTCGGTAGCAGGCCGTCGGTGTCTGTCTTATCCCGAGTCCTATCTGCGCAGGCCGCCAGCACAACTCCCCGCAATCTTTGACTTCCGATGGCGAGGTCCGTTCGTTCCACATGACAGTTCTGACTCGTGTTGAGGGAGTGAATGTTGCCGCGGCCGGATCTCCACCCGATCTGGGCCGCTTCTTGTTCCCGGGGAAAGAGCATCACCGTGTTGGTTCCGCTATCCAAAAGAAACGAGACGGGGCGCCCGAGAAGGGCGAGTTGTAAGGGGACGACGATTCTGTCGAGGGTGGCCGCCGATTGGTAGGTGCCCGTGCTGGTGAGGGGCAGGTGCTCACCTTCGACTGAGCTTGCGAGGTTTATGCTGCGGTCGAGCTTCAGTACATGGTGATCGTTGTCGATCAGAAGGTCGAAATATTTCAGGAAGTTTTCCCCAAGAATCCCCTGGACGTGCCCTTCCAGAGCCCCGAGCTGACCGTCTTCGACGGTGTCGATCTTGACGTGTTCGACCGATAGCCCGGCTACACCCAATGTCGCCGCTTCTGTCCGGCGCTGGGAACTGTCGCCCAATGAGGCGGCGATGGTTACGGAACCGAGCTCATGCATATTCAGGTTCCGAAGCAGTCGCGGCTTGATCACGGTGACGTTCGCACCAGTATCAAGAACGAATGGATAAGGCCCGGTACCATTCACCGAAACCTGAATGATGGGAACGCCGGACATTTCTTCCATCGGAATGGTTGCGCTCATGGTTTGCCCCTGAATACTGAGAGCCAGGACGAACGGGGTAGCCGACGCGGACGCGAATCTCACAGGCGATGTTTCCTCGCCGCTCAAAATGCGTCCGGTTCATGGCTATTGCAATCCCATCGAGATGACAGTTTTCTGACATTTGTTTTTCCCGCTAACGCTATGCAGGAGAGGGATATGCGGAAACATGTGACAGGAGGATGTCAGGGAGGAAGGGAACAAAGAATCAGCTGGCAGGGCGGTCGTCTGTCCACGCAGAAACGTAATCGAGCCCACCAGGAGGACCCCTACAGGTTCATTTCGCCGTCGTATGAATCGGGAACATACTCTCGACACGCAGTTCCTGGGCAGTGATGCACTGTGGCGTACCGACGGTTGTGATCAGCGAGAAGTAGGAGAGGCGCTCCTCGCCTCGCCGGAAGGTGATGGACAGCACGGGGCTCTGAGGCGCCAGCAGCGGCTTCATGCCCGCAACGCCTGGATATCTGCGCAGCCGTTCCAACAGCTCTGCAAGTCTCGCATCCACTACTTGCCCAACCGCTTCCCGCCGGACTCTTTGCAGCAGGCCGGTTGCGACGTTCTCCCACTCCTCAACAAAAGGCCGCATTCCTGCCGGATCAAACATCAGATCGAGAAGGTTCCGCGGCTTGGGTCTCGAGTCCAGATCGACAAATGAGCCAAAGAATCGCGGCGCAGCCTGATTGGTTCGAATCACATTCCAGTACCGGTCCAGCACCAGCGCGGGATGCGGCTCATGTTGCTGCAGCATCCGGTCAATTGCCTGGGTCACAATCGCCATTTGCGCGGCGTCCATGGTCTGCTCGCTGTAGAGCGGAGCATAGCCGGACGCAAGCAGCAGAACATTCCGCTCGCGGAGCGGAATGTTCAAGGCATCGGACACAATAGAAAGAAAATCCCGGCTGGGAGCGCTCCGCCCGCTCTCGACAAAGCTCAGATGACGCTGCGAGATGCCTGTGTCGAGCGAGAGGTCGAGCTGGCTTTTGCCGCGCTCGTGCCTCCAGTAGCGCAACATTTCTCCGAGCTGAGGAACTGTGGAAGCAGATTGCGTTGCCATTTCGATCTCCCTCCGTCCACCGCCGAGGCCCACGCGCTCCGCTGTTATCCTCGCCAGGCGAATGGCTGGAACTGATCTTCCAGCGGAGGATCGGCGATGGTTCCAGCATAGTTGGTGATGGTCGATGCCGCGACTACGGCGACCACCTCCAGGATCTGCTCTTTGGTGAAGCCGGCAGCGAGAAATGCCTCGAGTTCCTGTTCGCTCGGATGTCCCCGCTTCTCGATGAGCGTCTTCGCCAGGGTGGAAAGTGCGCCAAATCGTTTATCCTTCGGCACAAGCCGCGCACGGATCGCTGCAGTCTCTTCAGGATTCACTCCCTGCTTGAGGGCCAGCGCGGTGTGGAACGCGACCGCATACGGGGAGGAGTTCGCGACTGCGTCGGTCAGGAGGACGATCTGAATTTCCTGCTCGGTAAGACTGCTGCTATGTACCTGCTGAAACACGCCGACGAGAGAGTTCACGAGTTTCGGCGAATTCGAAATGACGGCGGCGAGGTTAGGAATAACGCCGAAGGCCTGCTCCAGCTGTTCGAGCGCTGGCTTGGACTTCTCTGGCGCAGATGCGATTGTCTGAATTGGATAGGTCGGCATGTGATTCTCCCGAGTGGTTTGAACATCTACACGTTCAATATCGAATGAATCACGAGTCGCAGCAATTACCCCGCAGGTAATCGTTTGGCTGCCGCTGACCTGGTCGTCCTGCTTTTTGTTCGAAGGGTGTTCAGTCCGTCGTCGGAACTACCTCGATCGCGGTCCTCGTGAACAAAGACTTCAAGGTAACTGGATCCGGTAGAGGTTGCGCCGGGTACTCGGCCGAGTATAGGCGTATACCGAAGGAGAGACCGCCGACTGCACGTACGACGGGATCGCAGTGATCGCTTTCGGATTCGGCAAGTCCTCGACGCCAAAGACTCCCCTGGGTGGAATTTTGGGCAGTCCCGAGTCATGCATGATTGGCAGCCAGCCACCTCGGTACGATTCGACGAAGTTGAGAAACGCGAATTTTCCGCTCATATCCCAATTGAGTTCGCAATTAACGAGGCAGAACGTGACCCTCGCGCTTCCGTCGACGGCGTACGCCCTTACTCCCGCCCCCGGCTCTTGATCGGACCCGAGCCCACCCGCGACAACCCATCGGCCGTCTGGTGACACGGAGGTGACTTCTATGACGCGCTCCGAGGCAATCTTGCGGCGCCCGGTACCATCGGTTTTCATGCGATAGATAAAGTTCGAGCCGCCCTCTATCGCGCGAAAGACGAGCTCGCCGTCGCGCAGAAAAAAGGGAGAATCCGCGATCGCCGCAGAGGAGAGGTGCACCGGGGACGATCGACGGTTAGTGGAAGCAATCCAAAGGTTTGGATGGCCGCTCTGATCTTTCATGGCAAATGCAACTTCTTTCCCGTCATGCGATACGGAGTAGCTCAGAATAGGGTAATCCGGCAAGACCTTCTCCTCCTTCCCGCTATCTAATTCTTCGATCCACAACTCATCTCCACGAATTTGTCCATTGGCCTTAAGGAAGTAGAGACTGCGCCCATCCGAAGAAAACGCCGGTTCAGAAGTGTTTCCTTCAGAAGATATCTGGTGGTCGCCGTCTTTGTCGTGCAGCCACACCGTTAGATCCTGCGAGCCGACGGAGGTGATAAGCGACTTTCCGTCGGGCGCCATGGCGAGTCCTTCCTGAGACGTTGGGCCAAACGTCAACTGCTCCAGGTCTCCATCAGGAAAGCGCTGGCGCCAGATGTGGAAGTCATCCGTCTTGGCGCTGAGATAGATCCATTTACCGTCGGGTGACCATGCGCCGGAGAGGCAGGCCCCGTTGGGAGGGCCAACCACCTTTATCTCGTTTGTGCCCTGGAAGGGAACGATCCGGCAGGGCACGATCTCACCCCGGCCGTCCATCTCCACCACGAGCACCCATCGGCCATCCGGCGAAAGGTAGGAATGATGGGCCATGCTGCGTTCGCCAGTGGGCACGTAGACGTTCCGGCTATTTCCTCGGCCTTCATCTGTAGTTACCACCACCATATGCAGTCCTCCTCTGACCTCAGAGAAGAGCAGCCGCTTTCCCCCTTCAATCCAGGTCAAAGAGGATGCGTTGGGCAGCAACATGTTAGGTGCGCCACCTAGCACAGGCACCGCCCAGGTGTCCGACGGCACGCCGATACTATAGGCGATGCGCGCATTATCCGGAGAAAACGACGGGGCCAGTTTCATCCCGGAGTCGTGGGTGAGCTGGACCGGCTCGCCTCCCGGCAGCAACTTAACGTAGATATCTCCGCGTGGGAGCATTGTATTGACCTGTTTCAGTGGAAGGAATGAATTGTCTCCTCGAATGAAAGCGAGCATTCGTCCGTCCGAAGATAGCGTGGGATACACCACCGAATCTTTAAAAAATGTCAGCTGCTCCCACTGTTGGCTGGTTGCCCCGGGGCCAGGAAAGGAACGTCGAAAAAGAAAGCTGGCTGCAATCGCCAGAACCAGGGCCGCTGCCGCAGCATAGTAGTAAGCTTTCCTCGCGTTCGTCTTGATTGGCCGCTGCTGTTTGGTCTCTGCCTGATCATCCTGTCGTGGGCTTTGGCCGCTGTCTCTTACCAACCGGCGCAAATCCGTTTGCATATCGGCAGCATTTTGGTAGCGCAGCTTTCGGTCTTTTTCCAGCGCCTTATGGATAACTTCTTCGAGCTTTGGCGGAACGTCGGGATTCAGCCGCACCGGCGGGACCGGTGTGCGATTCAAAATTGCTTCCGAAACCACGCCAATGCTGTCGCCCCGGAACGGCAGGAACCCGGTAACCATCTCATAGAGAACCACGCCAAAAGAAAACAGGTCTGTGCGGGCATCCATCTCTTCGCGGCGCACTTGTTCCGGCGACATATAAACCACGGTGCCCATTGCCGCCCCTGTTTGCGTGAGCCGTTCTAATTCGGCTGCGGTTGGTGTCGCATCGGTGGACGTCAATTTCGCCAGACCAAAATCCAAAACCTTCACCTGGCCGCGTTCGGTGACAAAGATGTTCGCGGGTTTAATGTCCCGGTGAACGATCCCCTTGCTGTGGGCGGCGCCGAGTGCATCCGCAATCTCGATCCCCCACGCAAGCACTTCATCGATCGACAAAGGCTTGGCGGCGATGCGTTGCTTCAGCGTCGCACCCTCCATATATTCCATGGCAATAAACGTCTGGCCGTTCTCCTCGCCAATCTCATAGATCGTGCAAATGTGGGGATGATTGAGCGCAGAGGCCGCGCGCGCCTCTCTCCGGAAACGTTCCAGTGCCTGTGGAATCTGGGCCAATTCGTCGGGAAGAAATTTAAGCGCGACAAACCGGCCCAGGGACGAATCCTCGGCCTTGAAGACCACACCCATACCGCCGCCACCCAGCTTTTCCAGGATTCGATAGCGCGAGATGGTTTGACCGATCATGGATCGAACCGTATGGCGAACCGTGCCCATCCCACCAACAGCAAGCTCGCCAAGGGGAGCGTTGGTGTTATCCGCTAACTCGTGAATTTGGGCGAGTGGAGCGTCCCGTGAATCGATGCTTTGCTCATTGGCGTCGAGAAGCCGTTTGAGGTGAGTCTTGAGTTCGAGATCGTCGCCGCAGGCGGCCTCGATGAACGCCGCGCGGTCCTGAATCCTCTCTTCCAGAGCGGCCTGGAACAACGGTTTCAGACGTTGCCAGAGTTCAGGAGTCATGTTTTCAATTCGGTGACAATTCCTGGCGCAGCCACGCACGAGCCATTGTCCAGTCGCGTTTTATCGTGCGTACCGATACGTCGAGTTGCAGCGCAATCTCTTCAAAGGTCAACCCCCCAAAGAAATGCATTTCCAGCACCCTGGCTTGTCTTGGATCAAACTCCGCCAGGCGGGTGAGCGCCTCATCGACCGCTAATACATCGGCGATTGAGCTGCTTGTGCCGCCGGCCATATCGTCGACCAGCGTCACTTGAAGCATCCCGTCTCCGCGCTTTTCGGCGTTCCGGGCCCGGGCATGATCCACCAGAACGTGACGCATGACTTTGGCAGCAATCCCCAACACCCGGCTGCGGTCGCCCCACATCGAATCGGAGCAGTCCACAAGCCGCAGGTATGCCTCATTCACCAGTGCCGTCGGTTGCAGAGAGTGGTTCCCGCGTTCGAAGCGCATTTTGCCCAACGCCAGTCGACGTAACTCCTGGTACAAGGTCGAGGTAAGGTCATGCCCAGGTTCTGGCGGCGATGACGATGACCTCGGCGCGTCTTCCTGTCGTCTCGTAGCCATGCTCCCTCGCAGGTCCGGGTGTGGCCAGTATAGACCCGCGGCTTGGTGCCTCTTACCGAAACTGCAACCCACCCGCCTATGGAAATCCTTCCGTCGCCTGCTCCTGGCCCCCCTCGCAGGTGGTTAGAGCTACCATTGAGATCGGCCACTTAAAGAGCAAGGGATCATGTCCGGGAAAAACACGAGCAGACGAACATTTGTTGGGCTTGCCGCAGCTGCCTGCGGCGCACTTGTCACGCCGCAAAAGACACGCGCAGTTTCTTCGGGTCCAGTTCATCCGGCGCCTGGCTCCTCATCCTATTTGGATATCCTTCGTCCTCCTGACCTGCTGATTGCTTATTCCGGCCTCGAAACCCGCATGCCGTTGGCTCGCTCCGGCGACCATTGGGGCACTCGCGATATTGAAGTGCAAACAACGGTGACGCCTGGAATAGCAGCAGTAGAGCTTCCCATTCATCTCAGCAGCCCCCACACCAATCTGACTCACCTGCACCTGCGATGGAGCCTCAAAGCAGCTACCGGCCTGCGTGTTCTCGGCGATGCGTGGGAACGAAGCTACGGCGAACTGGAGTGGCGAGGGTTTGTCCCCGAGCGTCCCATGCCGTGGTACTTCCTGACTTTCGACGGCAGCCGTCTCAACGGTTACGGCGTCCGCACAGGCGCCCGCTCCCTCTGCTTCTGGCAGATCGATCCCGCGGGTGTTTCCCTGTGGACGGATCTCCGCAATGGCGGCAATCCGGTCGAACTCGGTTCGCGCGAACTCCATGCAGCCACGGTGGTGGCGCGTTCGGGACAAGAGGGTGAAGCACCCATTGAATCAGCTCGGCTCTTCTGCCGGACGATGTGCCCCGAGCCTCGCCTGCCGGATGGTCCTCTCTACGGAAGCAACGACTGGAACTACGCCTACGGCAAGAACACCGCCAACGGCGTGCTGCGTGACGCTGACCTCGTCGCCTCTCTGGCGCCGCGCAGCGGGCATCGGCCCCTGGTCGTTATTGACGACGGCTGGCAGGATAAGCTTCGCTTTCCCGACATGGCTGGACTTGCGTCGGCTATTCGCGATCGCCAACTGCGTCCAGGCATCTGGATTCGTCCGACGCGTGCACCCCGCGAGGCAAAACCATCGCTTCTGCTATCTCCAGCCCGTTTTGCCAAGGGTTCTGCTCGCTCAGATTTGACCTACGATCCCACCATTCCCGAGGCCCTGGAAGCCATCCTGGACGCCGTTCGTCAGCCTGCCTCCTGGGGATACGGATTCCTCAAACACGACTTTTCAACGTACGAATTTTTCGGCCAATGGGGCTCGGAAATGGGCCCTAGCCCTACACAAGAGGGCTGGAACTTCGCTGACCGCTCGCGCACGAACGCCGAGATCCTGCTCTCCTTCTATCAGGCACTTCGGCGAACCGCCGGTGACAAGGTATTGCTCCTCGGATGTAACACCATTGGACACCTATCCGCCGGCATCTTTGAATCGCAACGCATTGGCGATGATACGAGCGGCAGGTCGTGGGAACGTACACGCCGCATGGGGGTCAACACGCTGGCTTTTCGGAATCCCCAGCACCACACCTTCTTCCACATTGATCCCGATTGCGTGGCCATTACTACCCGGACCCAATGGAGTGATGCTCGGCAGTGGCTGCACCTGGTCAGCCACAGTGGTACTTCGCTCTTTGTCTCACCGCAGCCGGAAGCGGTCGGGCCTGAGCAAAAAGCCGCGATGAAGGATGCATTCGAGATTGTGGGCTCATCGACCGGCTTTGCAGAAGACTGGCTGGACGACACGACACCCCAACACTGGCGCTTTCGGTCCAACGAGGAATCCAGAGAGAACTATCAATGGTCCACCGACGAAGGCGTGCTCCCCTTCAAGGTTTAGGATCGGCCGTTCTCGCTTTGCGGCGGGGCCGGGGTGTACGCCGGCGATCAGCTCGTCTGCAACGCTGTGGCACCGTAGAGGTTACGCAACCCTCTCAGGTAGCTGACGTGGTCACGACACCTGACCGCTGATTTCAAGATTGGCGAAATGAAGCAGCCCAGGTGCCACTAT
>Ga0302326_10014399_pt1 | contig 16713 bp, 15 predicted proteins | sample Palsa_T0_3_FD_202264 | JGI IMG/M metagenome (GOLD analysis project Ga0302326, IMG submission 202264) | Peat permafrost microbial communities from Stordalen Mire near Abisko, Sweden - Palsa_T0_3 | ecosystem: Environmental > Terrestrial > Soil > Palsa > Peat permafrost | place: Sweden: Abisko...
GGCGCCGGCCAGCGATCCGAGTAAGATTGCGAGCGTGGCCGCTGCCGCTACGCCGAAGCGCAACGCGTACCGGCGTATGAACTGGTATGCCGCCATGGTGTCCTCCTCGCCGGGCGAACCGGCTGTTACCCGATTCCCCGGGCTGGGCCGGGCCGACCTGTATTCCGCGTCACGAAATCCAGAGGCCGTCCTGACCGCGCGGAAGGACCCCGCGCCGCACGTGCTTGACGGTGAGGAAGACGGCGCCGACCAGCACTTCGAACAGCATCATCGAGACGCCGACGTCGCGCACGTTCGCCCAGGTCTGGCGCCGGTCGAGCAGCGGACCGTCGCCGGCGGCCGCGGTGAAGTTACCGACGCCGAGCGCGACCGGTGTGCCCGCGAAAAGGCGCACGATGACCGTACGGCCGGTGCGGAGGTGCCGGTACAGCGAGGGGGCGTGCACGAACGCGACGTCCGTGCTGCGTTTCCCCGGCAGCGACACGACGGCGTGGTAGATCGCATTCCACCCGTTGCCGTCGACGTAGGTGCGCGTCACACGTGCGGAGAGCGTGAGGCACAGCCCGTCGTAGATGCGCTGCGCGATCGGCGCCGTGCACGACGGATCGCGCTCGATCGCCCCGACGGCCGCGGCCACCCGCGTCTGCTGCCACGCGGCGACCGCGTAGACCGCCGGCCCGGTCAGCGCCGCGAGCACGAGCAGCAGGATGCCCAGGGCGCGCCGGCGCGACGTATGCATCCACCCCGGCTCGGCCGGCGCGGGCGCGGTGATGGGCCGCAGGGATCGACGGCTACGGAAGTCTGCCACTCCCCCGTATCATCGGCCGCTCAGGACGCGACTTTTACGACCAGGGCGGCGACGTCGTCGCGGAGCTGCTGGTTGGAGTACTCGAAGGCGCGGTCGGTGACGGCCTCGGCCTGACGCTCGGCTTCACGAGCCCGGTTGCGCAGGATGACCTCGACCAAGGCTTCGGCGCCGAGGAACTCCAGGCTCGCGTTGCGTGCTTCGGAGAAGCCGTCGGTGACGGCGGCGATGATGCTGCCGGGATCCAACTCGACCATCCGGTGATCGAAGGCCGTATCGGAATCCATCAGGCCCACGATCGGGCCGGTGGCCTTGAGCAGACGCGGCCCGTTCGGCGCGATCAGATACGCAGCTTCGTGGCCCGCGGAGACGTACTGCATCGCGCGGCGGTCCGGCTGCACGATGGCAAAGAACACCGTGGCGAAAAACTCGTCGTTGCCCTCAAAGGCGCTGCTCTCGATGCACAGCCGGTTCAGCGCCCGGACGGAGTCGCGCGCGTCGAGGCCGCGTGAGGCATAGGCGCGCAGCGCGTACTTGGCGAGCCCCGCGTTCGCCGCGGCGAGGATGCCGTGCCCGCTGATGTCGACCACCGCCAGCGACGTGAGGCCGGAGCCGTAATGAAAGACGTCGACGATGTCGCCGCCGTAGCGGAACTCGTCGCCCGCGCCGCGATAGGCGCGCCCGATGTCGAGGCCGGGCAGTTGCCGCACCGGCGGTCCGTACACACCCTCGACGATGCGCCGCATCTCGGCTTGGAGTGCGTTCTCGGCGACCTTCGCGCCGGCGCCCGCGAAGATGCGATCGTTCGTATCGGGCGGCAGCACGAAACTCATGTCAGCAACGCCGCGTCGAACGCGACCTTGCAGGCTTCGTAGCATTCGCAGGCGGTGTCGTTGAGGAGCCTGGCGTTGATCACGGTGACCGCGCCCCGTCGATAGCTGATCGCGCCCATCCGCTGCAGCGACTCCGCGGCTTCCGAAACGCCCGAGCGTCGCACGCCGAGCATGATCGCGAGCAAATCGTGGGTGAGGACGAAGTCGGTGGCGCCCACGCGGTCGGCCGTCATCGAGAGCCAGCGCGCGCAGCGCTGCAGTACCGAGTGCTTGACGTTGCACGCCGCGAACTGCTGGGCGCTGAAGAGCGATGCCCGCACGCTGCGACGCATCAGCTGCGCGAAGGTGAGGCTGGTCGTCATGCGGGTGGCGAAGCGCGCCATCGTCATCTGGCCGACGGTGCCGCGCACTTGGCAGAACGACGTGCGCAGCGCACGCGAGGAGTGCAGCGCGGCGTCGGTTTCAACGAAGCCCTCGCTGCCGACGGTACCCACCTCGACGGTGTCGCCGTTGGTGAGCGTCGCGACGACCGAGAGGACGGCATCGATCGGAAAGTTCACGTGACCCAGCAGCGCGCCGGCCTCGTGCGTCACCTGGTGGGCCGCGTAGGTCACCACGTCGAGATCGTCGATCAGGTCCTTGCGGTCGCTGGGCGGCAGCGCATCGAGGACGCGGTTTCCCGACAGGTACGCGCCGCGGGGCCTTACGCCGTGCATAGGGCAACCCCGGCTGGGATGACCACAGTCAAGGGCGTTGCCCTCATGGTCTCTCCTTCGCGTTCTGGCCACTCCGTAACGAGCGGAATGCCGGGGCAAGGAGTATACCACGAATAAACCGTCATCGGTACGTTTGCGTACAAAAGAAACACGCGAGGCCCGGTGGCGCCGACCTCGGCTAGGCGCCGGCGGTCTAGGTGTGGCGGGCGATGCTGAAGGTGAGCTGCGGGCCTGCCAGCGGGATGGCATCGGTCGGTTGCAGCCCGGAGCCCAAGGTACCGTACGGCACGCCGCCGCTCAGCCGAGTGAGCGGGAAGTTGTACACATTGGTGAGGTTCGTACCGTACAGGCCGACGTCGAAGCCGTGGACGCGGTAGGTTACGCCGGCGCGCAGCGTCGCAAACGGCGGGAGATTCAGTTCGTTGTACGTGCCCTCATACAACATGCCCACGTAGTAGGACAGCCCGTAGGGCTTGTCGTGCTGGAAGGTGAGGCCGAACTTATGCAGCGGTACGCCAAGGGCTTGCTGGAAAAGCGGCGTGTCGTCGGCCGCGGTCGGCGGATACGACTGCGTGTACACGCTGTCGATGTCGAAGCTTGCGTGCAGCGACGTATGCGCGCGCAGCGCGAGGTCGCCGCGCACTTCCAGTCCCTGATACACCTCATGCGTCACGTTGACCGGGTAGCTCAAGCACGGGTGGCCGGTGTAATCGATCCCGCTCTGCTCCGGGCACGGATAGGCGGTGCTGCCCGGCGAGAAGTAGGTGGCCACGCCGTCGTGCAGGTTGGTGCGGTACAGGTCAAGCGCCACGTGAAAGTACTGCGGCAGGCGGAACAGGTGCTCGTAGCCCACGTCGAACGCGGTCGCCTTCTCGGCGGTGGCGTTGGGGTTGCCGATGCTCGAGTACCCGTCGACCGGCGCCGGCAGCATCGGTGGGACGATGAACGTGGGCAGCTGCGGCGACTGAAACGTGTTGCCCGCCGAGATGCGTAGTGCCGAGTCGGCGGTAGGCGTCCACACGAACCCGACCCGCGGATCGAACTGGGTACCGAAGCTGCTGTAGTTGCTGTAGTAGCCGGCGAAGGTATAGTGCAATTTTGCGGTGGGGTCGTCGCTATAGCTGAGGCCCACCCAGCGCTGGGTTTGGCCCAGCTGCTGCTGCGTTGAGCCAGGGATACCGGCGATGGCGTCGAGCGGCGAAACCGAGAGCGGGCTGCGCGCGTTCGATTCCGCGAACACTATGCCCGAAATGAAGTCGGTCGTGAGGCTCTCGTCGGTAAGCGAGGCTTTGATCGAAAGCAGTCCGTGCGGCAGGACGTGATCGAGTTCGAGCGTGTCGTCGGCGATCAGGTCGCGGTTGTTGTAGAGGTAGGGCGAGGTGCCCGCGCCTGGTCCGAACACCGACTGATTCGCAAGCGACGTCTGGTGGCGAAAGATCAGCGTTGTCGCGGTGGTGCCGTCGCTGTCGAGATGACCCAGCGGAATTTGCGCGTCGAGCCCATAGGCGGCGGTGTTGGCCGAACTCGACGATCCGGAGAAATTGTCGTAAGCGCTGCCGGGGCCCGGCGCACCGTCGGCCGGCGTCTGCACCGACGACAACGTCGCCGAGAGATCGCGGTAGACCGACTGCTGGTGGAAGGTGATCCCGACGAAACCGTTGCCGCTGGCGAACGCGTAGCGCAGTTTGCCCAGCAGCGAGGTGGCATCCATGGCGTTGGAGACGGGTGCCGTGCCGGTGCCGTCGTTGGTCGGGACCAGATAGTCGGAGAGCTGACCGCCGGAGGTGACGCGATGGTAGGAGAACGCGTAGCCGAGCCGATTGGCGGTGCCCGTGGTATCGAGCGTCGTTCCGAACGTATCGTACGAGCCGCCGCTCAGACGCAGCAGCGTGTGCGCCTGCGCGGTCGGCTCCAAGGTGAGCACGTTGAGCGCACCGCCGAGCGTGTTCGGGCCAAACAGCGACGACGGCGCGATGCCGTACACGACCTGAAGGCTCTGCAAATCGGCCGGGTCGAGCAGCGAGAGATCGAAATCCCCGGTGCTGCCGTTGTTGACTTGATGACCGTCGACGGCGACCAGCGTTTCCGACGGATCCGGACCGCGCAGCGCAACCGCGGCGGGCGCATTCAACCCGCCGCCGATGATGGGAATGACGGTGGTGGAGAGCTGGTACTGCAGAATGTCGCTCACGCGCGTCACGCCTTGCTGCGCGTACGGCTGCGAGCTGATCTCGAGGCTCGGCGCGGGAGCGGTCGAGAGGGCCGCGCCGCCGTTGGTCGTCACCGTGCCGATGACGGTGAGCGACGACACCTGCGCCTTGGGCAATACCAGCGCCAGCGACGTTTCGGCGTTCGCCGCGACCGTGACGCTGCGGCCGCTGAGAGTTGAATAACCGGCGGCACTAACTTCGACAACGTACGTTCCCGCCGGGATGTTGGTGAGCGTAAAGCGCCCGTCTCGGCCGCTGAGCGCGGTATGCGCCGGCCCGCTTCCCGTGAGGGCGATCGATGCTCCGCGAATGGGCTTGCCGTCAGCGGACGTCACCGTACCGGTGACCAGCTGCGAACTCTGTGCGACGGCTGCAAGCGGGACGTCCGCGGCGACAATGAGACAGGCAACAGCAATGAGGAGCCGGGCGAACCACGCGAGCACAAGGATCCAATCGTCGTGAAGTTAGGGATGCCTAACATACGCTGTTAGGCGGACCTAACCTTTGTACGTTTTGGCGACGCCGCGCTTGCTCTTATCGCCGGAGCAGGCTATCGTAGTGTCCATCGAACGCGGGTTTTTCGACGGCTTCATGTGGCGTCGCGTCGCGCGGGTCATCGGGCTCGGCATAGTGTTGACCGGGTGCCCCGTACTTGCCGCGGCGCAAGACGTGGGGAAGACCGTGGTCCACACCGTCCCGGCCGAACCGACCCTGCCGCCGCTCTTGTGTCGATTCATTCGGTGCCGGACCCCGGAGCCGAGCGGGAAGCCGACGCCGGCACCGCCGCCGACACCCACACCACTACCGCCGCCCACGCCCGTGCCAACGCCGGTCCCCGTACCCGCGACGCCGACCCCATCGCCGACGCCAACGCCGATCGTGACGCCCGCGCCGCCCGCGACACCCTCACCGCCCGCGACGCCGAGCCCGAGCACGACACCAACGCCGACATCGAGTCCGTCGCCGAGCGCCGCGCCGTTCGCGTGTCCGCCGTGCTGGCCGTGGCCGAGCGGCACGATCGGCGCGCTTTGGGCGGGCGTCCTGGCGGCTGCCGTCGGCGGGCTCGTGTTCGGGTACAAACTCTGGAGGAGACCACGTGTGAATGGAATCGATATCCTGCAGCCGCGCGATGGCATTCTCGTGATCGCCGGGCGCGACGTGGCCTTCGAGGCGCACGCGAACCCGCCCGAGCGCGACAACGATATCCGTTGGTCGTCGAAGCGCGCCGGCGCGAAGCGCGGACCGGTCGTGTCGCTGCGGTGGCAGCAGACCGGCGTCGATCGCGTCGTCGCGTCGGTGGGCGGACACGAATGCGGCGTAACCGTCTACATCGTGAAGACACCGACCGGCGGCAGCACGCTGTCCGACGTGTTGCAGAGCGAGCCGCCGATCGGAGGCTCCGCATGAGCACGATCGATCCCACGCCGATCGAGACCGCCGCCCGCGATGCGTTGTCGCAATTCGCCCAGGCGCTGCTGCAGACGTGCGCGGCGGCCGGCGCAGGCGCGTTCATCGCAGCCGGGGCCGCCGAAGTTGCGCGCGCCGTCGCGCAAAAAGCGGATCTCGGATTCGCACACGATCTCGCCGGCGCGGTCGTGGCCGACGTCGACAGGGACGGTATCGATCTCGGGCCCGATAACAGCGTGCACGTCGCGACTAACCTGGCGAAATTCGCGCAAGGCGACCGCAGTGTCTCGCCGATTCAGTCGGTCTCCGTGCAGCACACCTTGGCGCTGCCGCTGCCGGCGATCAGCGGCAACTACGGCGAGATCGCGCCGTCCGGCTCGCTGAACCTGCAGGTGACGTTTGCGGCCAAGGCCGGCGGAGACGGAACGACGACCACAATCGCGGCCAAGATCTCCTTCGCCGTCGACTACTCCGCGCCGGAGATCACGCTTCCGAACTAGCCGCAGCTGCCGATCGAGATGACGACGCTGAGCGTGCCGGTCTGCGGATTGCTGCGGCTGGTGGTAGCGGTCACCGTTTGCGTGGTGCCCCCAAGAAGCCGGATCCGCCCGAGTCGCTGCACTGAGCTCTTCAAAACGGGGTCGTTCCTTTTGCGAAGGCTGCGGCGCCATGAGCGGTGCTGCACCCTAGCCTCGCCGTCATCGGGCGTGCTGGCATTGCGCCTCAGCTTCTCCGCTGCAGCATTACTAAGGGAAGCCCTCTCCCGCACGGGGGTCTTCATCGGGGCAAGGGAAAAGACGCCTCCGCGAGGTGACGCACATGGCCCAGAACCAGAACGAACCCATAGACACGGCTGAATCCGACAGTATCGAACTCGACGATCTCGACGGACTTTCCGGAGGTGCGGCGTCCACGGGTGCGGGCGCCGGCGCGACGTCGCTGCCCGGCGGAGGGACTGCGGTTGCCGGCGGTCACGCAAGCGCCTAGAACGCAGCGGCGCTGAATCGTGCGGCGTCGCAAGAACGCGACGTCGCCGACGCCGTCATCGAAACCCCGTGCCCGCTCCGACGGTACGTGCCGGCAATGAGGGATCGCGTTGCCGTCGTTTTGACGGCGCTTACCGCTGCGTTCCATTTGGCGGTAGCCAACCGGTACGACGTGTTCCGCGACGAGCTGTACTTCATCGTGTGCGGGCGGCATCCGCAGTTTGGGTACGCCGATCAGCCGCCGCTGATTCCGCTCGTGAACGCGGCGCTCTACGGGCTGGGCGGCCAGTTGTGGATCTTGCGGCTGGCCGACGTGGTCGCGGCGGCGGCGCTGGTGTGGCTGGTGGTCGCGTTCGTGCGGACGCTAGGCGGCGGCGACCGCGCGGCCTGGATCGGCGGCGTGATCGCGGCGATCGCTCCGATGCTGATGGGCCTCACCGCGACGGTGAACACCACCACCTTCGAGCCGCTCGCGTGGACGTTCGTCGCCTACGCGCTGGTGCGCGCGGCGCTGCACGACGACCGCCGCATCCTGATCTGGGCCGGCGTCGTCAGCGGCATCGCGATGGAGGGGAAGTATGCGCTGCCGATCTGGTTGATCGGTCTCGTCCTGGGCTTGGCGCTGACGCCGGAGCGCCGGCTGCTGCGACTACGCGAATTGTGGCTGGGCGTCGCGCTGGCGGTGGTGATCGCGCTGCCGTCGGTGCTGTGGCAAGCCGCCAACGGCTGGCCGTTTGCGACGCTCGTGCACGCGGCGGCCGGCAAGAACGTCGACGTGCCCGTGTTCGCGTTCGTGATCAATCAGATCTTCGTGTTCAATCCGTGGTTCGCGCCGGTGTGGATGGCGGGGCTGCTCGCGCCGTTTCTGGTGCGCGACTTCGCGCGGCTGCGCTTCATCCCGATCGCGTTCGCGATCATGGCGGTCGCGACATACGTGGGGCATGGTAAGGACTACTATCTCGCGCCGGCCTACCCGTCGCTGATCGCGATCGGCGCCGTGGCCATCGCGCTCGCGATCCGCTCGGTGGTGATGACGACGATCTACGGTTTGCTGGCGGTGAGCTTCAGCGTGATGGTCGCGCCGCTGGCGCTGCCGATCCTCCCGTACGACCGCGTCGCACCGTACATGCAAGCGCTGGGCCTGGCCCCGCAGGAGCAGGAGAAGAACTCCGGCCACACGCTGCTGCCGCAAACCTTCGCCGACCAGCTCGGCTGGCGCGACTTCGTGCGCGAAGTGGCCGCCGCATGGGACAAGATCCCCGCCGCCGCGCGCCCTCGCACCGCAATCCTCGTCGACAACTACGGCGAAGCCGGCGCCATCGAAATCTACGGCCCCGCCTACGGCCTACCACCCCCGCTCAGCGGCCACAATCAATATGGCTTCTGGGGCTTACGGGGCCAGCATCCCGTTAACGTACTCCGTGTGCACCGCGAAACCGACGAAGCGGCCGCGCATTGCGATAATCGGCGCATTCTGGGCACAACGTTTGCAGAGTATGGGATGGGGTTTGAGAACGGAAAGGCGGTCCTTTACTGTCCAAATGCGCACCCGTCCCTTGAAACTTCGTTTCCCGTGCTCCGAGAACTGATATAAGGGACACACTTCGGCGCCTCCACCGGAAATACGGCGCTTAGGCATAGAAGAATCGGACCTGGGGGTCCGATTCTTCCATGCCCACACCCGGCGGGCTGCCCCGTGTGCCTCCGCGACTTGGGGGCCGCGCGAAAGGTCACGCATTCATCATAGCGGCTAACGGTTAAGGGCGCCCTCGTCCGAAAGGATGAGACGAGATTCGATCAGATGAGCCCCATCCGTCGAGCCGCTGCCGCCGCTTCGCCGCGACTTTCGCACTTCAGCTTTCTCAAGATTGAGGAAACGTGCGTGCGGATAGTGTTGATCGTTCGGCCGTGAGCGCTGGCAATTGCTTGATTGGAAAAACCTTCAACGAGCAACCTCAATATCAGCATCTCCGTGGACGTTAACGAAACGCGATCGTCAGCCTCGGATGGGAACAAGCGCACTGTCGCAGCAGAGATCATCTTGGCTACGCCTTCTTGCGAGCAGGAGTTCAGCGCGCGCAAAGCTTGGGCAAGCCGTTGTTCCGAGCGCAACCGGATTGCTTCGATGGCCGCATCAAACGCTACAAACTGATCTGCCCTCGCATTGCGAGCAATATCTTGTGCCAGCCGCCGAGACACCGCACGCGCGGAAATCATTGTCGCGGCCAGCATCGCGTATCGCAAACTTAGAGCGCGTGAACGCGCAAACATAGTGTGCGTGTCCGAATCGAGGCTCGACGTCGTCTTGTACACCAACAGAGCGCTCAGCGCTGACTCGGTGTCGCCACTTGCCGCGAAGGTAATAGCCAAGAGCGACGTTCTAAGGCGGTGTTGGTGCACGGAAAAATGTAGCCGCCCCGCGTCCTCCAGTAGGATTCTCGCCTCGTCAAATTTAGAGTGCCATGTGAGTCTCAATGCCCTGGCAAGTAACAAGGCCGGAAGACCGTTCGGCCCAGCGTATGCAGTGGCGGCGAGATCGCGCTCAACCGAGGCAATCCGGTCCTCGTCCCCTAGCTCCGTTTCCAGCGCAAGCAGCTCTCGTAAGCCTCGTGCGCGCACCTCCGGATCGCCGGCGCGCTCAGCGTTGCGGACAACGCGCTCTGCGTGAGACCTAGCTAGGGTAAGATGTCCAGCGGACGTATGAAGCGTACTTAAAGAAGTACCTATGCGCGCGGCTAAGCTGTACAACGAACACTGCTCCGCGATGCGCACCGCCTCAGTAGCGTAGATCTCAACGGCTTCTTCATCGCCGGAGAAGAAGGCTACCGCCGCCGCTCGGCCATATGTGCGTGCATATAGGGGTTCGTCGGCAACGTCGGCCAACCCCAAAGCCTCGCTTAGGAGTCCCGACGCTTGCGCTTTATCCCCAGTGTAGCTAAGCAGAACGGCTAACGTCCCTAGGACGTGCGTTCGGTCCGCTGTATTGAGCCCGCTTTGTTTGTGAAGCGCTTCTAGAAGTGGTATTCCATCGGTCCGACCCTGTTGGTAAAGAAGCAAAGAGTATCTGCAGGAGATGGATACGCGAAATGACTGGTCGCTTACTGGAAGCGATAACGCCCCCGATCCACCCGTCCAGAGGCCTCTTCGATTGCGGCCCTCAGTGCAAGGACTCCACTCCAGCCAAGTTCAGGGCCTTCCAGAGTGCGTAAGGCTCTTTGCGCAGTATCGTAATGGCCGGTCTCGAGCAATGCAACATTATGAACGTTTATAAGTCGAGCAATCGACGGTGTCGCGTTCGCATCAATGTAGCGTTCAAGGGCAGCCGCCGTAAGGCCACTGCGCTCGAGGACTTCCGCCGCGCGGGAGAGCGCCTCCTCGAGGGCAGATCGTCCCCGCATGGTCAGGGTTTGCCGAATAAAACCCCGGAAGAGATCGTGTAACTCATAAGTCCCTTCACGGCTTGTCGACAACAGGCCTATGTGGTAGCGCAGGTTCTCGACGAGTGTATCACTATCGGGGTACCCCGCCTCAGCAGCGAATCTCGCGTCGATCCACGGGAGAAAAGCAGCGATGCTGAGGAAGTCTCTTAGGTCCGAATTGAGTGAGCCCCACACCTGCTCGGCCAGATAGCGGTAAACCATCTCGCGAGTACCATGCGCCGCCGACTGAAGATCCCGCGCTTTCGTGGTACTCCTAAAGGCAAATGCAAGCGCCGCTGGCCAACCCTCGGTGAGCCGAAACATAGTGCGGAGGTCCTCGTCGCTGATATCTGCGCCGGCAGCCTGCGCGCCTAGTCGCGCTTCATCAAAGGTGAAGCGTAGATCGTTTGCATCGATACAAAGGTCCGAGTCGTTGTATGCGAGCCATGATGCCGTCGGGAGATCGAGTCTTGAACGAGAAGCCAAACACCACCGAATATTGGATTTTGTTCGATCGATGAGTGTTAAGAGAAATCGCGATATCTCGGGATCTCTTTCAGTGTCAAGGTTGTCGATAACGATGAGAAGCTTCATTTCCCGCAGATGCGCAAAGGCCCACGACGCTAGATCCTCTCCAGGTGTGGTCGACGAGGCAAACCCTTCGAATGCGCTTGGAAGGTTCCCGCGCAAAGCCGGCGTGTGGCGCGATAGCGCATCGCAGAAGCCACGGACGAATTGAAGCAAACTCGTTGTGTCTTGAGAGACTTCGTAAAGAACGGTACGCGGTCGTCGTCGGACGAAGTGACGCAGAGCAACCGACTTTCCGAATCCAGCCGGGGCGACGACGGTTATAATTCGATAACGTGCGGCGGCCAAAAGACGCGCGTATAGGCGAGGTCGACCAATTGGCCGAAACACTCGAACGGGCTTGGACCGATAGCGAGCGTCGATATCGCGCACGGCGTTAGTTCGTACGTCTGAATCGGCACATTCCCTGGTACCGCTTAGATTCGCCCGCGCCTTCGTCGTGGAGGCCCATCCGAAGCCGAAAAAGGAAGACCCTATGCCGCGGTGGACGTGGGAACTTGGTGGGCCTCCTGTGCGGTCTGGATGATTCACTGTGCTAGGGAAGGGCATAGAATTGTGCGGGTGTCGGGATGCGCGTTAACCGACCGCACGTAACTCATGTTCTGGTATAGATTTGTCTTGAGCACTGGTGGGGTAAAAGCTACCCATGATCATGAGCCAAAAATGCGCGCACGAAATGTGCGCGTGCATCAAGCCCTATTCGCCCCAGATTCGGGCCACGTCAACGTCGCCACTAGATCCGAATGCCGAATTCTGCAGCAAGCGATGTGCCGAGATGGCGAGCCGCGGGCCCATGGGCGACGGCGCATGCGAGTGCGGGCACCCGGAGTGCGAGGCGGGAGCCGACGCCGGCATCCCGCCGATGTAGTCTAGCGGCGGTCGCGCGAGATCAGGCGCAGGTAGCGGCGCGGTTCGAAAGTGCCGTCGGCGTCGATCCGGCGGAAGGCTTCCTCGCGGATCTGGGTCGAGAGTTCGCGGCGCTGGCGCATCGCGGTCTCGAGTTCGCGGAAGGCGCGTTCGAAGTCGTCGCCCTCCAGGCTCGAGATCTGCTTTTTGAGCCGGTCGATCTGGCTGCCCAGTTGGCCCTGCAGTTCTTGGCTCACCGCACGTTCGGTGTGCTGGATGCGGGTCAGCAGGGCGTTGAGTTCCTCGACGCTCGGCAGGCCGATCGCGCCGCGCGGCTGCTCATGATGCGCCGGGCTCGCGCTCCGGATCGCGCGCGGCTTCGGGCCGGGGCGGGGTGCGTCGAAGTCCGGGTACACCCGGATGATCGACTTGATCCGTTGGGGGCCTTTGGGTGACTGCAGCCCCTCGGCGATCCCGGCCATGATCAGCCGCGACCGCAGCGCGGTATCGTTGATCACCCGCAGATGCTGCGGGTCGACCCCAATGGGGCGGCGGTTGCCGTTAAAAAAGTCTTCATCGCGTACCACGGGGAGGCTCATAGCCTTCTCCCACAAACTGGCACGCGCGCCTCGCGTTCCGTTCACAAGCAACTCGTTTACTGCAACCGTTACACGTTACCTGCGGCCGGACTCGCCTTCAGTTAATTCCGCCTGCGTGATCAGCCGCTCGCCCGAGAGCATCCCGGTATCGTCGGCCGCGATCACGGCATCGTCGAGCTCGTCGTTCTTGAAGGGGTCGAGCGGCGCTCCGTGCGCATCCTTGGGCTTCTTGTCGTCGGTCATGCATAACATCTACCCCGCTAGGTGCCCCGGCCGTTGCACGTCATTCCTCGCGACCGCACAATGTTGCAAAAGGGTGGCCTTGGCCGGCATCGAACGTACGTTCGCCTATTCTTCATGACCAGACAGCTGCCGTTATTCGCCTCCGCCAAGAACCCGACGATCCTCGTCGGCGACCGCGGTGACGTGACCTACATCCCCGAGTTTCTCGACCGTTCGACGGCCGACGCCCTGGTCGCGGAGCTGCAAAGCGATACCCAATGGCGGGCCGACTCCCGGATGATGTACGGCAAGCGGGTGCTGGTACCGCGCGAGACGGCCTCCCGCGGCGACCGCATGCGGCAGCCCTGGACGCCCACCCTCGAGGTGGTGCGGAAGATGATCGAGCGCCACACGCGCACGGCCTACGACTACTGCTTCCTCAACCGCTACCGCGACGGCCGCGACGCCGTAGCCTGGCACGGCGACCGCGACGGCACCCGCGACGCGCGCCTGGTCGTCGCCTCCCTTTCGCTGGGCACCACGCGCCAATTTCAGCTGCGGCCGAAGAAGGACAGCGGGCTGCTGTATAACCCGATCTCGGTCGACGTCAACCACGGCGACCTGGTGATCATGGCCGGCGACACGCAGCTCTACTGGGAGCACCGCGTCCCGCGCGACCCGCGCATCACCGGCGAGCGCCTCAACGTCACGTTCCGCCAGCACACCGCCCGCGCGTCCGAGAACTGAATCATCGCGCATCGCTGTCGACACGACGAGCTCTTTTGGTATAGTCGGCAAGATGTCGGTCGGCGCATCCTCAGGGAAGCGAGGCCGCGTTGTGTCGTGGAGAGGCGGTCGAGGTGAGCCCGATTGACGAGTATCTCGCGAAGGTGGAACCCGCGAAGCGCAAAGCGCTGGAGCGCATTCGCGCGCTGGCCAAAAAGGCGGTGCCGGACGCGGAGGAGACGATCAGCTACGGGATGCCGACCCTCAAGTACCTCGGCAAGCCGTTCCTCGGCTTCGACGCGCACACGAATCACATCGGGCTCTACCCGTACAGCGGGCACGTGATCGAGCGGCTCGCCGACAAACTGCGCGACTACAAAACGACGAAGGGCGCGATCCGCGTTCCGCTCGACACGCCGATTCCCGAACGCACCCTGCGCGCCATCATCGACTGCCGGCTGGAAGCGATACGCGCCGGCAGAAAGCCATAATTTTAGCCGTTCGGCAGCACGAGCGTGCGCAGCGCCTCGCCGGAAGCGAGCGCGTCCATCGCCGCGTTGAGGCCCTCAAGCCCGATCGTGCCGCTCACGATCTTCCCGATCGGAAGTTTCCCGCGGCGCCAGAGTTCGACGTAGCGCGGGATGTCGCGTTGCGGTACCGATGAACCCATGAACGAGCCGCGGATCGTGCGGTCGCCGGCCACCAGCTGCAGCGGGGAAATCTCGGCGCGGGCCGAGGCGCGCGGAAGCCCGACGGCGACGATCACCGCGCCCGGCGCGCTCGCGGCGACCCCATCTTCGAACGCCTGCACCGTGCCCGATGCCTCGATGACGTAGTCCGCCCCGCGCCCGCCGGTGAGTTCGCGGATCTGTTTGGCCGCATCGCCGCCGGACGGATCGATCGTCGCGCGCGCGTCGAGCGACGCCGCGGTGTCGCGCTTGAGCGCCACCGGATCAACCACGATCGCCGAGGCGCCGACGACGCCGGTGGCCAGGGTCGCCATCAGCCCCACGCCGCCGGCGCCAAAGATCGCGACGGTCGTTCCCGGTGCGACGCGCGCGGCCTCGAACACGGCGCCCAGGCCGGTCAGCGCGGCGCAGCCGAAGAGTGCCGCGACGTGCATCGGGACGTCGTCGGGGATGCGCACGACCGACTCCTCCGCCGCGACCGTGTAGGTGGCGAAGCCGCTCACGCCGAGATGGTGCGACACGGCCTCGCCCTTCGCGTGCATCCGGCGCCCATCGCGCAGCAGCGTGCCCATCATGTTGGCGCGGTTGCCGGGTTCGCACAGCGCCGGCCGTCCGCTGCTGCATGGACCGCAGTGGCCGCACGTCGGCACGAACGCGAACACGATGTGGTCACCCGGCGCCACGCGCGTCACGCCCGGACCGACCTGTTCCACGATTCCGGCCGCTTCGTGGCCCAGCGCGATCGGCAGCGGCTTCCCCAGCACGCCCTCGATGGTCGAAAGATCCGAGTGGCACACGCCGGCGCTCGCGATGCGAACCAGCACTTCGCCCCGACCCGGCTCGTCGAGGTCGATCTCCTCAATGGTTAGCGGCCGCGACGCCGCGTACGGCCGATCGTTCGAGAAGGCGCGGAGCACAGCCGCCGTCGTTTTCAACGTTACGCCGGCGGAGGCGCGTCGTGGTGGAAATAAAAGAGGTTGCCGTCCAAATCCCGCACGGTGAATTGCCGCAAACCCCACGGCTTTGTTTCGAGCGGCTCCACGATGTCTGCACCGACGGCTTGGAGTTCGCGATACGACGTATCGATGTTTTCGGCGAACACCCAATGCACGGCAGGCTCAAACGGCCGCTTCCGCTTCCGAAAGAAGATCGCCACGTTGCCGCGCGACACGGCCCCGATCGTCTTGTCGGGGTACAGCCATGGCACTTCGAAGCCGAGGACGTCGCGGTATTGGCGCTGCGCGCGTTCGACGTCAATCACCGGAAGTTCCGGCACCGGCTGCCCGATTGAACTCAGCATATCGTTCCTACCACCTCGATGAGGGCAGGTTGAGGATGCTTCGGTCTACGACGTTCTCCGCGTAGGGCGCGCACGGGTCAAGGTTCTCCAACGACTCGGCGACCGGCCGTGCCTCCTCTGCCGTGAGCGGCCTTCCGAACGCAAGACACACCGACCGCTCCCAGTCCGGCGGGTCGACCGAGTACACGGCTAACCATGACTGGAGATCTTCCCAGTAGTTCATCACCAGATGGCGTCCGTCACGACTGAACGCGAACGCTTTCAAGCCGTAGCGCTCGTCGGAAGACACGGGTGCAGCAGGAAGCGGTGGCCCGATGGGTAGCCGCTCGGAAAAGCTGTAGAGTTGCGCTCGGCCGTCCTGCGTGTAGTATGCCAGCGTCCTTTCATCGGGAGAAAGGGCAACTGGAGACTGCGTCACAATGTCGACCCCGGCAATTTCCGAGAGATCCGGCAGAGTGAATGCGTGGATTCCCACCTCGCCCACAGCCGGGGCAAAGAACACATACCTTTCCGAGGGCGAGAACGAAGCGGATGTTAAAGCGTTGTCGTCCATGTCGGGGATGTCGTTCTTCGGCCTCGTCCCAAATGCCGCGAGAAGGCGTCCGTCGATCGTCGCGAGCAGCGGCACCCCTTGAACGTTCGTGTTCCCGAGTATGATGTAGTCTCCACGCGGGCTCAACTTGAAGTTGATGCCGAATGTCCCCGTTTGAAAGGGCCGAGCATGAACCCGTGCCATGAGTGCGCTCAGGCCGCTCGCTGCGTTCGAGATTTCACCCCGGTCGAGGCTGAAGCGGCGCAGGCCCGATGACGACACGAGGGTGACGATCTTGCTGTCGGGATCGTAGCCGATCTGCGGGGCGGCGTCCGTCTGAACAATGGGTGGCAACTCGAAGGTCGCCAGGGTCTCCGTGCCCTGGGCCAGGCGGTCGGGTGAAAGGTTGAGAATGCTCAGGCGACCCGTCTTCATGTTGAAGGCAGCCGCATTACGGCCGTTACCGGAGTCGGAAAGAACTTCAGGGCCGATATCGTCCGACTCGGCAAACTGCGAGCGATATCGATCGAGATCGTAGGAATGAAATCTTGCCGCTCCGGCGAGGACCATCGCCGCGTCGGTCATGACGAAACTTCCGGGGAAACCGGAAGAGCCCTGGCGTCCCAGCAGCGGCACGCTGATCGGGGCCAGCGATCGAAGTGCAAGACCGCTTTCTTCGCCGCCGACGTATTCCTGTCGAACGTCGTCGAATGCGTATGGGCTATGGAGGCTGACCTCCAAATGATAGGTGGAGTTAACGAGAAATCTTCCCGTCTGGAATGCATCGGTTTCACCACCGCTAATGATCGAAGGCGCGCCACCGTCAAAGGGGATC